>VFQQ010003974.1_pt1 | contig 13600 bp, 13 predicted proteins | sample 3512341 | NCBI WGS metagenome assembly VFQQ01 (sample SAMN10412373, study PRJNA504923) | tailings metagenome | isolation source: Relicate 2 Philex TSF1 revegetated site | place: Philippines: Tuba, Benguet | collected 2017-08-29 | reverse complement strand
GATTACGGCAATCTCGACAAGGCCATCGACTTCTACAAGAAGCTGGCCAAGAACGATCCGATCGTGCCCAAGCAGACCTCCTATGCCCGCGTCATCTCGGGTGAAATCCCGATCCTGCTGGATTACGATTTCAACGCCTATCGCGGCCAGTATACCGACAAGGCGCCGGTGCAGTTCGTCATCCCGCAGGAAGGCAGCGTGGTGTTTCCCTATGTCATGGGGCTGACCAACAAGGGTCCGAATGCCGAGAATGGCAAGAAGGTGCTGGATTTTGTGCTGTCGCCGGAAAGCCAGGCGATGTGGGGCAATGCCTTCCTGCGCCCGGTCTTCGCCGAGCATCTCTCGGCGGACGCCAAGGCCAAGTTCCTGCCCGATGCCGATTATGCCCGCGCCAAGCCGATCGATCTGAAGCAGCTGGCCGCCGCGCAGAAGAGCATCATCGAGCGCTACAAGAACGAAGTGAACTGATTTCCTTCCCTGACCTCGATCCGGATGGCGGCGCCCGTCGCCGCCATCCTTCTGACGGATGACCATGACAGCCAAGCGCGATACACCGATCCTGGTCCTGCTGCTTCTGCCGGCAGGCATTTTCTTTTGTGCCTTCTTCCTGTTGCCCTTGGTGCGTCTGTTCTTCATCGGCGGCAGCGGCAAGCTGGGTTATGCCGCCTATGCCGCGATCATCACCGACCGCAATTATTTCAACAGCCTGATCAGCACCCTGGTGTTGGCCGGCGCCACCACCTTGCTGACATTGATCATCAGCGGCATTGCCGGCGTGTTCCTGCAGCGCAACCGCTTTCGCGGCAACAGCACCCTGGTGGCGATGCTGACCTTCCCGCTCGCTTTTCCCGGCGTGGTGATCGGTTTCATGGTGATCATGCTGGCCGGGCGCCAGGGCCTGATCGGCGATATCACGCTCGGCCTGTTCGGCGAGAAGCTGGTCTTCGCCTATTCCATGGCCGGGCTGCTGATGGGCTATATCTATTTCTCCATCCCGCGCACCATCCTCACCGTGATGGCCGCCGCCGAAAAGCTCGATCCCAAGCTGGAAGAGGCGGCGCGTTCGCTCGGCGCCTCGCCCTGGCGCGTGGTGCTGGATGTGATCGTGCCTGGCCTGAAAGGCGCCTTCCTGGCCGCCGGGGCGATCTGCTTCGCCACGGCTGTCGGCGCTTTCGGCACCGCCTTCACGCTCGCCACCCGCATCAATGTGCTGCCGATGGTGATCTATACCGAGTTCACCCTGGAGGCCAATATGGCGATGGCGGCGGCGTTGTCCTTCGTGCTCGGCGCGGTCACCTGGATCGTGCTGGCGGTGGCGCGGCAGATTGCCGGCGGCACCGTGGCGGCGGCAGGCTGAGGAGAGGGTAATGCGCAAACGCTCCACATTATTCTGGCTTCAGCTCGCCTTCACATTGTCGGTCTGCGCCTTCCTGGTGGTGCCGGTGATCCTGTCGGCGCTGGCCGGCCTGACGGTGAATTACCAGACCGGCCTGAGCAGCGGATTGACCCTGCGCTGGGTGATCGAAGTCTGGTCCGGCTACCGCGACACCATCTTCCATTCCATCTTCCTGGCCCTGGCCTGCCTGGTCGTCACCTTGCTGCTCGGCATTCCGGCTGCCTATGTGCTGGCCAAGCGGCAGAATGCGCTGAGCCGCGCCATCGAGGAATTGCTGGTGATGCCGGTGGCGGTGCCGGGCCTGGCCACGGCTCTGGCGCTGATCGTGATGTATGGCGGTGTCGGCGGTTTCCGCACCTCGTCGGCCTTCATCCTGGTCGGCCATGTGTTGTTCACATTGCCCTTCATGGTGCGCTCGGTGCTGGCGGTGCTGATGGCGATTGACCTGAAGACATTGGAAGAAGGCGCCGCTTCGCTGGGTGCCGGCTTCATGCAGCGCTTTTTCCATATCGTGCTGCCCAATTGCCGCGCCGGCATCGTTGCCGGCTCGCTCATGGTGGTGACGCTGTCGATGGGCGAATTCAACATGACCTGGCTGCTGCACACGCCCTTCACCAAGACCCTGCCGGTCGGCCTTGCCGATGCCTATGCCAGCCTGCGGCTCGAAATCGGCAGTGCCTATACCCTGGTTTTCTTTTTGATGATCGTACCGCTGCTGATCGCCATGCAGGCCATGTCGCAGGCGCCGGCGGTGAAGCCCAAAGCGGATGAGGAGTAAGAGATGCAACCGGTTTCAATCCGCCTGACCAATTGCGGCAAGACCTTTCCCGATGGCACCCGCGCGCTGGAGCCGCTCGATCTCGAAATCGGCGCCGGCCAGACCGTGGTTTTCCTCGGCCCTTCGGGCTGCGGCAAGACCACCACCCTGCGCATCATCGCCGGGCTGGAAAACCCGGACGGCGTCGGGAAAAGCGGGGGCGGCCAGGTGCTGTTCGATGGCGCCGACGTAACCCCGCTGCCGATCGAGAAGCGCAATGTCGGCATGGTGTTCCAGTCCTATGCGTTGTTCCCGAACATGACCGTGGCGCAGAATGTCGGCTATGGCCTGCGTATCCGCAAACGCCCGGCGGCCGAAATCAAAAGCCGCGTCGACACGCTGCTCGGCATGATGCGCATCGAGGCTTTGGCCGAGCGCCAGATCGACCAGCTTTCCGGCGGCCAGCGCCAGCGTGTCGCCCTGGCCCGCGCCCTGGCGGCCGAGCCGCGCGCCCTGCTGCTGGATGAACCGCTGACCGCGCTGGATGCCAAATTGCGCGATACCTTGCGGCTGGAAATCGATAGCCTGCTGCGCCGGCTCGGCATCACCGCCGTGTATGTGACGCATGATCAGGCCGAGGCGATGGCTTTGGGTGATCGCATCGTGGTGATGGATCATGGTCGGGTCGCCCAGGTCGGCAGCCCGCGCGATATCTACCGCAAGCCGGCGACGCGGTTCGTGGCCGAGTTTATCGGGACCATGAACCGGCTCAGCGGCCGCGTCGAGGCCGGCGGTTTCCGCACGGCTGGCGGCGTGATCCCATGGCCCGGTGCGCCGGCCCAGGCTAGCGAAGCCCTGTTCCGCCCCGAGGATACCCATCTCGCCGAAGGCGCCGAGGCGCATCTCAATGGCCGTATCGATGCGGCATTTTTCCTTGGCGACCGCACCCGGCTTTTTGTCGCGGTCGGCGAGGACAAGCCGCTGGTGGTGGAGACGACGCAGCGGCGCGATTTCCAGCGCGGCGAGACCGTGGCTCTGCGCATCGATCCGCAGAGCCTGCTGGCCCTGTAACCTTGCTGGCGCTGTAACGGAGCCTATCATGCTGATCTGCCAGATCACCGATACCCATATCAAACTGCCCGGCAAGCTCGCCTACAGACAGGTTGATACCGCCGCCATGCTGCGGGTCTGCGTGGCGGAAGTGCAAAGGCTCAATCCGCAGCCCGACCTGATCGTGATGACCGGCGATCTGGTCGATCTCGGCCGGCCGGAGGAATATGCGCATCTGCAGGACATCCTGGCGCCGCTGACCCAGCCGCTTTATGTCGTGCCGGGCAATCATGATGCGCGCGATCCGATGCGTGAGGCCTTCAAGGCCGGCGGCTATTTCCCGGCCAGCGGTTTCCTGCAATACGCGGTGGAAGACTGGCCGTTGCGGCTGATCGGGCTGGATACCATCATCCCCGGCCAGGGTGGTGGCGAAATCTGTGCCGAGCGCCTGGCCTGGCTCGACCGCGCCCTGGCCGAACAGCCCGAACGCCCCACCTTGCTGATGATGCACCATCCGCCCTTCATCACCGGCATCGGCCATATGGATGATATCGGCCTGATCGGGCGCCAGGATTTTGCCGCCGTGGTGGCGAAGCATCCGCAAATCGAGCTGATCCTGTGCGGCCATCTGCATCGCACCATCCATGCCCGGGTCGGTGGCCGCGCCGTGCTGACCAGCCCGAGTCCGGCGCATCAGGTGGCGCTCGACCTACGCGATGATGCGCCGAGCCGGTTCCGCATGGAGCCGCCGGGTTTCATGCTGCATCGCTGGCGCGACGGCCAGTTGATCAGCCATGTGGCGCCGATCGGCGATTATCCCGGCCCGTTCCCGTTCTTCGATGCCGATGGCAAGCTGATCGATTGAGCGGAGTGGGCGCTAACCCTGGCGCAGATAGAGTTTGTTGACCCCGGTCAGCAAGGCATGCACCGGGGCATAAGCGTCGCTGAAACTGCTCCAGTTCAGACCCAGGCTTTCGGCGATCTGGCCCAGATTGCGCCGGCCATCGATCAGCGCCACGATGGCGCCGGCGCCGTCCGGGGCCGGCAATTCCAGCCGGTCCTGCTCGAAGGTCGCCACCAGCTTGCCGGTCTTGCTCAGGCTGGCCGCCAGGGCTGCCGGCGGCAGGCCGCGCAGGCCGGGGATCAGCGCCGGATCGTCGGGATTGGCCGGGCAGGCAGCGGCGCGATGGCGCGGCGCGGCATACAGCACATGGGTTTTCAGGCTGCCGCAGAGCCGTTCGGCCAGCGCGGCCTGCTCCAGCGCCGGCAGGGCCGCCGCCGCCGCGCGCAAGCTGGCATCCTTCAGATAGCTCAGCGGGTCATAGCGGCAGGGCTCGATGAACACCACCGGCTCCAGATCGCAGGTATCCAGCAATTCGACGATCTCCGGCACCAGATAGCTGCGGTCCTGGCTATGCAGCAGCAGGTCATACAGCCCGGCATCGCCGCCATGGTGATCGCCCAGGAACGGATTGCGGCGGAACGGATGCTGCGGCGGCAGGTCGCGCAGCAATTGCCACGTCAGGGCGATTTTCTCGGCCGGCGTCGCTTCCGCTGGCAGCAACTGGCGCAATGCTGCCTGCAGCGGATAGACGCCCTCGCGCCCCAGCGTGCCATACAGCATCAGCCCCATGCCGCCCTGCGGCCCCAGTTGCATCGCCAGGGTGGCGAGGCCGATGGCCGGCACCGGCAGATGATGCAGCACGCCGCAGCAATCGATGTAGTCATACGGCCCTGGTGCCAGTTTGGCGACATCAAGCAATGAGCCGGTGACGAAGCGGATATTGTCCAGCCCACGCGCGGCGGCGCGGGCCTCGGCGATGCGGCGCGAGGCAGTGGAGAGGTCGAGATAGACCACTTCATGCCGCGCGCCATTCAGTTGCTGCGTGGCAATGTGCAGATACTGCGCCAGTTGAATGGCGCCATCGCCGGTGCCGCCGCCGGCCACCAGGGCGCGGAAGGGCTGGCGGAAATCACGCCGCCCGGCAAACAGGTAGTGATTGACCTCAGGCAGGAAGCTCGGGCTGCCGGTGATCAGCCGGCCGGCCTCATCCGCCGCATCGCGCGGCGGATAGGGATAGGCCTCATATTGCTGCTGGATGATCTCCGACATCGCCGCCCGTCCTGCACGGCCCGTCAGGGCACGGTGATCACCACTTTGCCGGTGGTCTTGCGGCTGAGCAGAGCCTGCATCGCCTGCGGCACCTCGCTCAGCGGGAAGCTGGCCGAGACATGCGGCTTGAGCCGGCCCTGTTCAAACAGGCTGAATAGGGCGGCGAAATTGGCGCGGTTCTTGTCGGATTCACGAGCCGCGAAGGCGCCCCAGAACACGCCGACAATCGAGCAGCCCTTGATCAGTGCCAGATTGGCCGGCGCTTCCGGGATGCGGCCGGAGGCAAAACCGATCACCAGCAGGCGGCCATCCCAGGCGATGCAGCGCAGCGACTGGTCGAAGGCATCGCCGCCCACCGCGTCATAGATCACATCGGCGCCATTGCCGCCGGTGAGTTCCTTCACCCGGTCCTTGATGCTCTCGGTGGAGTAATTGATCACATGGCTGGCGCCATACTGCTTCACGATGGCGGCCTTCTCGTCGGAACCGACGGTGCCGATCACCGTGGCGCCAAGCTCGCGGCCCAGTTCCACCGCATTGAGGCCAACGCCGCCGGCCGCGCCATGCACCAGCAGCACTTCACCCTTCTTGATGCGGCCGCGATCCACCAGCGCATGATAGGTGGTGCCATAGGTGATCGGGAAACCCGCCGCCAGCTCGAAGCTCATGCTGTCGGGAATCTTGAACACGTTATTGGCTTCGGTCACCACGGCTTCGGCGAAGGAGCCATGGCCGGTGGTGGCCAGCACGCGGTCACCCGGCTTGAGGTCGCGCACCTTCTCGCCCACCGCCTCAATAATGCCGGCGCATTCCATGCCCGGCGCAAACGGGAAGCTGGGCTTGAACTGATATTTGCCGGCGATCATCAGCGTGTCGGGGAAATTCAGCCCGGCAGCCTGCACCCGGATGCACACGCTCTTGGGGCCGAGTTCAGGCAGCGTCAGGTCGTCATAGACCAGGCTGTCCGGGCCACCCCAGGCCTTGGCGATCATGGCTTTCACGGTCGTGGTCATGCGGTGCTTCCTCGTTGCCTTTTGTCGCGTCATGCGCGGGCTTGACCCGCACATCTCCCGGTAACTTTTCCCAGAGCCTTCTGGATCAAAAGACCAGAGCCTTCTGGATCAAAAGACCAGCGCCTGCTGGATCAAGAGCAGAGCCCCTGGATAAAGAGATGGCCGGATCAAGTCCACGGCTGTCCGGTTCAGTTTTTTGTCGGCGTATCGAAAGCCGCTGCATTACTGGCGTTTTTTGGCACTTCGCGGCTTGCTGAGTCATGAAACCAGCGCAACTCGTATCTCGCGGCGTTCAAACCTATCCCGCTCACCGTCGTCATGCCCGGGCGAAGACCCGGGCATCCCATTTTTCTGGTTTTCCAGGCGTTTTCCAATTTGCGAGAGATGCCCGGGTCTTCGCCCGGGCATGACGATAGAGGGGAGGCTCAGTTGGTCGGAAGTTAAACCGGACAGCGGTGAATCAAGTCCGGCCATGACTGGATTTTTGGAATGTCGCCTTACTTCGGCGCCATGACCATGGTCATCTGGCGGCCTTCCATCTTCGGCACCTGCTCCACCTTCGCCTTCTCGGCCAGTTCATCGCGCACGCGGTCCAGCACTTTCATGCCGAGTTCCTGGTGCGCCATCTCGCGGCCGCGGAAGCGCAGGGTGACCTTCACCTTGTCGCCTTCGTCAAGAAAGCGATGCATCGCCTTCATCTTGACGTCGTAATCATGCTGATCGATGCCCGGACGCAGCTTGATCTCTTTAATTTCGATCACTTTCTGCTTCTTGCGGGCTTCGGCAGCCTTCTTCTGCGCCTCGTATTTGTACTTGCCGAAATCGAGGATCTTGGCAACCGGCGGCGACGCGTTGGGCGAAATCTCGCACAGGTCGAGGCCGGATTCCTCGGCCAGACGCAGCGCATCGCGAATGGACACGACACCGCGGTTTTCACCGGCGGCGTCGATCAGGCGCACCTGAGGCACGTCGATCTCGAAATTCACCCGGGGGCCGTCGCTCTTCGGCGGCGGGGCGGGCTGGAAAGGCGGGCGGGCTATGGCAAGCTCCTATCGATGTTGACGATGTAGTCGATGTTTTTCAATTTCAGCGCGAAGCCGGCATGCGGGCTTCGGCGGCCAATGTAGCAACCGCGTCGGCCAGTGCAATGGTTACCTGCTTTTCCTCGCCCAGACGGCGCAAAGTGACTGTTCCTTGCTCAGCCTCTTTTTTACCCACAATGGCCAGCACCGGCACTTTCACCAAGCTGTGTTCGCGGATTTTGTAATTGATCTTCTCGTTGCGCAGGTCGGTATCGACACGCAGGCCGGCATCGCCCAGCGCCTGGGCGGCCTGCTCGGCATAACCATCGGCATCCGAGACAATCGGCGCCACCACCACTTGCAGCGGCGAGAGCCAGAGCGGCAGCTTGCCGGCATATTGCTCCAGCAAAATGCCGATGAAGCGCTCGAAACTGCCCAGAATGGCACGATGCAGCATCACCGGGCGATGGCGGCCGCCATCGGCGCCGACATATTCCGCACCGAGCCGTTCGGGCAGCACAAAATCGACCTGCAAGGTGCCGCATTGCCAGTCGCGGCCGATGGTGTCGCGCAGCACAAATTCCAGCTTCGGGCCATAGAAGGCGCCTTCGCCCGGGTTGAGCGTGTAATCCAGGCCGACGGCTTCGCAGGCCGCCTTCAGCGCACCCTCGGCCTTGTCCCAGATCGCGTCCGAGCCGGCGCGGGTGGCCGGGCGGTCGGAGAATTTCACCCGCAATTCGGCAAAGCCGAGATCCTGGTAGATACCCTGCAACAGCGAGCAGAAAGCCTGGCTTTCCGAGATGATCTGGTCTTCGGTGCAGAAGATATGCGCATCATCCTGGGTGAAATTGCGCACCCGCATGATGCCATGCAGCGCGCCGCCCGGCTCGAAACGGTGGCAGGAGCCGAATTCCGCCATGCGCAACGGCAGATCGCGATAGCTCTTGAGGCCCTGGTTGAAAATCTGCACATGGCAGGGGCAGTTCATCGGCTTGAGCGCGAAGATGCGCTCGCTGGGATCGGCGGCGTAGTCGCGGATGCCGTCCTCATTCTCCGCGATATACATGTTCTGGCGGAATTTCTCCCAATGGCCGGAAGCCTCCCACAGTTTGCGGTCGACAAGCTGTGGCGTCTTCACTTCCACATACTTGGCCGCTTCCAGCCTTTCGCGCATGAAGCGCTCCAGGGTGCGATACAGCGTCCAGCCCTTGGGATGCCAGAACACCATGCCTGCCGCTTCTTCCTGCTGGTGGAACAGGCCCATTTCACGGCCCAGCCGGCGATGGTCGCGCTTCTCGGCCTCTTCCAGCCGCTTGAGATGCGCGTCCAGTTCCTTCGGGTCGCGCCAGGCGGTGGCATAAACGCGCTGCAACTGGCGGTTCTTGGCATCGCCGCGCCAATAGGCGCCGGATACTTTCATGATCTTGAAGGCGACGGGCAGCTTGCCGGTGGAGGGCAGATGCGGCCCCATGCAGAGGTCGAGCCAGGTATCGCCCTGGCGGTAGATCGAGATCGCCTCGCCCCGCTTGGCGATTTCCGCCACCCATTCGGCCTTGTAGGTCTCGCCGATGGACTGGAAATACTCCACCGCCTTGGCGGCCGGCCATTCCTCGCGCTCGATCGGCAGGTCGCGCTTGACGATCTCGGCCATGCGCTGCTCGATGGCGGTGAAATCCTCCGGCGTGAACGGCGCGTCCCGCACGAAGTCATAATAAAAACCGTCATCGGTGGCCGGGCCGAAGGTGATCTGGGTGCCGGGGAACAATTCCTGCACCGCCTGGGCCAGCACATGGGCGCCGTCATGCCGGATCAGTTCCAGCAATTCGGCCTCGTTCCTGTCCTTCATGGTCACGATCTCAAACCGCGCATCCTGATGCAGCGGGGTCTTGAGATCACGCAAGGCACCATCCAGCCGGATTGCCAAAGCCGCCTTGGCCAGGCCGGCACCGATACTGGCCGCCACATCCGCCCCGGTGCTGCCGGCGGCACAGGTTCGCACACTGCCATCAGGCAGCGTCAGGCGAATCTCGGGCGCGGTGGCGGCGGTGGACATGGGGGAATCCTTTGAAAATAGGGGCGAATACTCGGGCGGCGCAGCCTAGAGCATGAATGGTGGCTGTCAACCCCGGGGGCTACTGCCGGGGATCCTGCCGCAACAGCATTCCCGGCCAGGCCAGGATTTTTTCATCTGCGGTCAGCAGCGTGGCGCCATGGTCCAGTGCCGTGGCGACAATGAATCGGTCGGCCGGATCGGGATGCAGGTCGAGGTTGGCGGCCGCGATGGCGATGGCACCCGTGAGCGGGATTTCGCTGATGCCAAGCCTTAACACAATGTCGCGCCAGTTGGCGGCAGGTGTAACCAATGTCAGGCGCTGCTTGCGCATCAGCAGGGCAATTTCCCAAAAGCTGACAGCGGATACAGCAACGCCATCCTGGCTTTCTGCCTCTGTTATCCGTCGCTTGGTGGCTGATCCTAGATGAGGACTATTCTCTACCAGCCAAATCAGGGCATGAGTGTCGAGCAGGATCAATCGCGCAAGACCTCCCAATCCTCTGGATCGGAGGCCGGTGCGATAATGTCCCCGGTGATCGTTATCATGCCTTTCATGGCGCCGAGCAAAGGCTGGCGCGGCATGGTCGGCACCAGCGAAGCTACCGGCTTGCCATTCTTGGTGATGATGATGGTTTCGCCGCTGGCCGCCACCTCATCCATCAGGCCGAGGCATTTGGCCTTGAATTCACTGGCTTTTATCATCCGCGTCATGGCGCGCCTCCAATCGCATGACCATTGGTCATGACCAATGGTCATATTAGGGCGGAAGGCCTGGATTACAACTGGTTTATCAGCGCCAGGGCGGCCAGCACTTCCTCGACGCCGATATCGGCCAGGTTGGCCGAGCGGATCACCCGCACCTGCTGGCCGCGCGGGGCGCATAGCGTCGGGTCGGAAGCGGCCGAGAACAGCACCAGGCAGGGCGCGCCGGCGACGGCAAACAGATGCATCGGCCCGGTATCGTTGCCCACCGCCACCACGGCATGGCGCGCCAGCGCGGCAAGGTCGAAAAAGCCGGTGCGGCCGAGCAGGTCGGCGGCGCGCGGCGCTTCGGCCTTGATGGCGGCGATCAGCTCGGCCTCGGCCTTGGTGCCGATCAGCACCGGCTGGATGCCATCGGCGGCCAGGGCGCGGGCCAGGGTGGCATATTTCTCGGCCGGCCAGCGTTTTTCCGGCCGATGCGCCGAGCCGCCCGGCACCAGCAGGGCGAAGCGCGGTTCCAGCCGGTAGCGCCCGATATCGGCATCGGCCCAGCTCAGATCGGGCGGCGGCACCCGGCTGATGCCGGCCATGCGCAATTGCTCGGCCTGGCGGTCCAGCGTGTGCATATGGTTGCGGCGCTCATTGGCATGCGGATGCGAGCGGCCCTGGCCGATACCCGACCATTCCGGGCGTGGCGGCGGAAACAGATAAAAATAGCGCGTCGAGCGGCCCGAAGTCTGCAGATCATAGACCCGGCCGAAGCGGCCCGAGATCAGCTTGCGGCGCAAGGCGAGCCATTGCCCGAGATCGAACCAGCGCGGCCTTGTATCGACCCACACATCGTCGAAAAAGCCCGAGCGGCGGCCGAGTTCGGCATAGGGCGCGGTGGTCAGCAGGGTGATATGCGCCTGCGGATGCGCCTCGCGGATCGCCTGCATCGGCCCCAAAGCCTGGATGAAATCGCCCAGCGCGCCATGTTTGATCACCAGAAGGCGCTGCGGCTCGGCGGTTGGCGCCGGCAGGGTCATCCGGTCGCCCCGGGGCCGAATAGCAGGTCGGTATAGACCTGGATATAAGCCGCGCACATCGCCTCATTGGTGAAATGCGCCGCCACATGGGCGATGGCTTCCTGGCTCAGCGCGGCGCGGCGCGCGGCGGAAATCGAGATCGCCTGGTTCAGTGCCTGGGCCATCGCCTCGGCATCGCCCGGCGGCACCAGCCAGCCGGTGCGATCCACCAGCACGGTCTCGCGCGCGCCACCATGATCGGTCGCCACCACCGGGCGGCCCATCGCCTGGGCCTCCACTGCGACGCGGCCGAAGCCTTCCGGCTCGATCGAGGCCGACACGACGACATCGGCCAGCATCAGCGCCGCCGGCATGTCGCGCACCCCGCCCGGCATGCGCAGATGACCACCCAGGCCAAGCTGGGTCGCCAGCGCCAGCAATTCGTCGCGATAACCCTCGCGGCCCTGATGGTCGCCGACCAGCACGCCGAGAAAATCATGTTTGCCGCGCAACACCGCCAGCCGTGCCAGCGCCTTGAGCAGAACCGCCTGGCCCTTCCAGCGTGTCAGCCGGCCGGGCAGCAGGATCACCGGCAGGCCATCTTCCAGGCGCCAGGCGCGCGCCAATTGGGTGATGCGTTCCGGGCTGACCCGGGTGGGGTCGAATTTGGCCAGGTCGACGCCGCGCGGGATGGTGGTCAGCCGGGTTTGCGGCACGCCATAGCGGCGATGCGCGTAATCGGCGACAAAATGCGAGATGGCAACCACCCGGTCGCCCTTCGCCATCGAGGAATTCCACAGCTTTTTCAGCCAGTTATCGGCCTTGTAGGCATTATGGAAGGTGGTCACGAACGGCAATGCGCAAGCCCGCGCGGCAGCCCGCGCCGACCAGGCCGGGGCGCGGCTGCGGGCATGCACCACATCCACCGGCAGGCTGCGCAGCAGATGTTCCAGCCGGGCGACGTTCTTGCGCATCACCAGCGGATTCTTGCTCGCCAGCGGCAGGGTGAAATGTTCCACCCCGGCACGTTCCAGCTCGCGCACCATCGGGCCGCCTTCGGAGGCGACATAGGATTTCCAGCCGGCCTGCGCCAGGGCGCGGGCCAGGTCGACGGTGCCACGCTCCACGCCCCCGGTCACCAGGGCCGGCAGCACCTGGAGCACGGCCGGCGGACGGCTGGCGGCGGGTTCGGTTTGAAGGTCTGACATCAGTGGGTTGGCTTTCTGTCCCCCGACTATAGCAAAGCCCCGGCCCTGGCAAGAACCGCCCGGCTTGGGATACGACTCTGGGTATGATTGAAAGCCGCGCCGCCACCGAATTCCTGCCCCGCCCGCCGCTTGATGGCGAGACCGAAACCCATGCCCTGGCCTATGCCCGGCTGCCTGGCGCCCCCGATACCGGCCCCGGTATCGTCTTCTGCGGCGGTTTCCGCAGCGACATGACCGGCACCAAGGCGGTGGCACTGGAAATGGCGGCCAGGGAACGCGGTCGCGCCTGCTTGCGTTTCGATTATTATGCGCATGGCCGATCCAGCGGTGCTTTCAGCCGTGGCAGTATCGGCCGCTGGCTGGATGATACCCTGGCGGCGCTGGATACGCTCACCGAGGGGCCGCAAATCCTGGTCGGCTCCAGCATGGGCGGCTGGCTCGCCACCCTGGCGGCTCTGGCGCGGCCGCAACGCTGCGCCGGCCTGGTGCTGATCGCCCCGGCGCTGGATTTCACCGAGGCCCTGATGTGGGCGCAGATGACGCCGGAACAGCGCGCCAGGCTGGAGCGGGAAGGCGTGCTCACCGAGCCGTCGCACTATGCCGACCAGCCCTATGAATATCACCTGCATCTGATCCGGGAGGGCCGCCGGCATCTGCTGCTCGACCAGTCGATGGCGCTGCCCTGCCCGGTGCGTATCCTGCAGGGCATGCAGGACCCGGATGTGCCGTGGCAGCATGCCCTCCGCACCATCGAAGCTTTTGCCGGCGGCGATACCCGCCTCACCCTGCTCAAGGATGGCGACCACCGCCTGTCGCGGCCGCAGGATATCGCCCTGCTGCTGGAAACGGTGTGGTCGCTCTGAGCCCCAGGGCGTATAGCGGAAATCATCGGCAGCATTTGCTCCGGATATGACCGTTGCTCGTCATGCCCGAGTTCGACCCACGGCTGTCCGGTTTAGGGTCCAGCCCTGTTATTTATGGGTCCGTGACGTTGTGCTTTTGCTGCCTGGCCAGGAGGCAAGCCGAAAGCGATGTGGTGCATCGGTGAGGCTTGCCGACGCCGCCAGGCAACAAATGCACAGCGCCCCACAGGGGTTGACCCAGGCGGCCCGCCGGACGTCGTCGCAAATCTTGCCCGTAGCCCCACTACGCGCGGCGATTTGCTCCTAGCCGGCGGGCTGCCTGGGCCAATCCCGGGCCCATAAATAACAGGGCTGGACCCTAGTCTTGTGATCCCTGGCTGCCGCCAGACTTCACCACAAAGCCGTCATGGTCGGCG
>VFQQ010003973.1_pt1:10000-13601 | contig 13601 bp, 21 predicted proteins | sample 3512341 | NCBI WGS metagenome assembly VFQQ01 (sample SAMN10412373, study PRJNA504923) | tailings metagenome | isolation source: Relicate 2 Philex TSF1 revegetated site | place: Philippines: Tuba, Benguet | collected 2017-08-29 | reverse complement strand
GCCTCAGCAGAGCCCCAGCCTATGCGCAACAAGTCGGGTGCCTCACCCTTCAGCACACCCGAGCCGGATTTAGTTCAGCAGCTCAAGGAGAGGCCCATGGCACTGCCCCCAGCCCTCTCGCTTCAGGCCCTGGTCGAACCGGTGGCCAGCACTCCCACGCCAGCAGCGTCCAAGAGCCTGGCTTCCGGCACCAGCGGTTTGTTGCCGTCTACAGTGTACACGTCGTCGTATCCAGGGGTCCTCTCCCTGTCAGCGAACACCCTAGTCCCACCGCATGGGGCGAAGGCCGTGTGCGGCAAGCGCGCCAAGATGGAGGACACGTTCAACGTGCAGACGAACTTTGCCAACGTGCAGCTGTCGTCTGCGGACAGCGATGTGGGCAACAAGCTCCCAGCGCGCATAGCTTCTCAGGTGCGCCTCCTCCCCGGCCCCGGCCCTGGCCGTGCCATCTGTGTTTGTCTTGCAGACACATGTGCGCCATTGCTGTCAGATGCAGGAGCACAGGATGAGCAGAGAAACCCAGGTCCAAGAGCTCCGGGACCAGCGATGACGGCACGATGTGTCGTGTGTGGTGTGCGCAGATCGGCGAACAGCTCGAGCCGCAGGCCAGCTCGCCCAGTAGCCTGCCCGTGTCCCCAGACTCCTCCGCAGCGCCGTCACTGTCAGCATCAGACGCCAGCGTGGGCGGCAGCAGCGTGTCCTCGTCCGACGCCGGCAGTTGTGACACCCTCCACTTTTTCGGTGTTTACGACGGGCACGGCGGCGTTGAGGCCGCGCAGCATTGCGCCAACAGGCTACACTTTCATCTGTCCACAGCACTAACGCACCTTACGCAGCTCACAGGCGGCACAGCAGCGCTGCACACACACGACGCATTCTGCACAATAGACGAGCACCGGATGGGTGTCCAGTGCCAGGCGGAGTGGACGCTGTGTCAGGAACCGTGCCAGGCGCCGTCGCAGGCGCCGTGCAGTCAGCCTGATGAGCAGCCGGCCGCCACGCACGCAGGGCCCCAACAAGCCGAGTGCGAGGGGCCGGCCGCTGATACGGCTGCAGGCACCAGTGCGCGCGGGGCAGATGGCGCGGGTGCGTCAAGGGGTAGCCTGTTCGCGGCCAGCAGCCCTGCAGAGGCTGAGCTGTCGGCTCCACAGGCCGAGGGGGCGGGGTCAAGTCCAGCTGAATCTGCGTCCAATGACAGCGACTCTGCGTCCAGTGAGCAGTCGCGTTCAGACACCACCGCGTGCATGTCCGACATGCTAGAGGCGGCGCTGCGCCACGCTTTCATCAAGACAGACGAGGAGTTTGCGGAGGACGGCAGCTCGCAGATGGTGGGCAGCACAGCCGTGGTCGCCCTGGTCGGCAGCAAGAAGATGTGGATTGCCAACTGCGGTGAGTACGGGCTCTGCAGCTGTGGCTACATACAACAAACCTCTTACTAGCGTGTTTGTGCGTGAGGTCTCAGGTGTTTTAGCAGCCGGGCGAAGGTGTGAGTTGCTTACCTAGTGTGCGACGTATCCCGTCTTGTTTGCGCAGGTGACTCGCGAGCAGTGCTGTGCCGAGGCAGTAAAGCCATCCAGGTCACGGACGACCACAAGCCAGAGCGCGAGGACGAAGCGGTGCGTGGCCATCATTACAGCACACTGCATTCGTCAACCTACTGCTTTGTTGGCCAGCCTGCGTGCGTTTTGACGCGTTTCACCTGAGCTAAGGCCCATGTTGCTAGAGTGTGTGGTCTGCGTTCTCGCTTTGTTACCCGCAGGAGCGCGTCGAGAAGGCCGGTGGTCAAGTGCTGTTCTGGAACGGTCACCGTGTCATGGGCGTGCTGGCTATGTCTCGTGCTATTGGAGACCACGGGTTGCGGCCCTACGTCATCCCTGAGCCTGAGGTGAGCGACATAGGAGACAGCGCCCACAGGTTTTCAGGCTTGTGTAGCTAGCGACCTTGCGCGGGCGTGGAGGCGTGCAGTCATACTCCGTTGTTGTTCTGTGTGTGTGACGTCCCCGGTGTGTGTGTGTGTGTGACGTCCCCGTTGTGTGTGTGTGTCAACAGATCACTGTCTTGTCCCGTGTGGCTGACGACGACTTCCTCTTGCTAGCTAGCGACGGCTTGTGGGATGTCATGACCAACCAGGTAGGCGCGTGCGAATCTCGACACCCGTGCATCATAATCAGTCATAGGTGTATTATCCTAGCTCATGTGCGGACTGGCTGGCCAGTCCGAGCATCGCCTAAGGTGTCTGGCACGGGCCTGGAGTGTTGTGTGTGTCGTGTCCGCTCTGTTGCGCTCCTTGTAGGAGGCTATTACCTTAGCTATGCGTTGCCTCCAGCGGTCCATTGACAAGGGAACATCTCGCAAGGCTGCAGTGCGCGTGGCAGCTACAGTGTTGACACGTGCGGCCGTCGACCGCGGCAGCAAGGACAACGTCACAGTCGTTATCATCGACCTGAAGACGCCACAGCCCACAGCAGGCGACGCCTGCAAGCAGGAGTGCGACCCGACGCCCACGTGCGACATGTGCCCGTGCACACCCAGCTTCGGGCCTTGCGACGTCCCGCCCACGCCGAGCTTTGGACCGTGCGATGTGCCGCCTACGCCCATGCCGCGAGGCGCGTTCAGTGCGTTTGGGGGGCGTTCTGGGCTGTCATCGCAGGACACGTTGTTCCCTGGTCAGCACCTGCCTGCCCCTGAGGAAGTGCAGGAGGACAGACCCGTGTGTGCTTGAAGAGCTACCATTGCTACTACTTATCACTTGTGTGTGTGACACGTAAGAAGATGGCCATGTTGCACACGGGCGCGGGTGGGCATACTACACGCGTCTGCGGATCTTCTTTGTTCGCATGCATGCTGAGCACTTCATCGCAATTGTGTTCAATGCGCATAGTCGCTTGTAGGCGCGGTTTTGCTGTGTAGCAGAGCAGAGCAAGAAAGTGCAGCAGGGCTGTTGTTTTGCGACCGCTTGCTCGTTTAGAGGGCGTTCTACCTACAGCGCAGGTATGTGGTGTGCGCAGGAGCCTTGCTTGATTGTGCCAATACTAACATGGACTGTTGTTTTATCACGTACTTTTGTGTTTGGGCTCCGAACAGGACACTAGCATATGTACAACTCGTACCTCCACACAGCCACTGCTGTATTCAGCACGCTGGTGTACCTCACATAGAGGCCCCAGTGCTGTCCGTGTACAGAGGTTCACGCAAATGCTGCGCCACCGTGTCATTCAGCTATCGCATTTCTCTCTGAGCAGGCAACGCCCTGCCAGTGTGCCTTGTGCAAACACATTGTGCCTTGTGTGACATCCATTTGATGCCAAGTAATGCTGCAGAGCCCACGGGTCGCTGCGAGCGTGCTTCCGTATGTCTTTCTGTGCTGTAGATGTGAAGGTGTTGCTGCGAGCCCTTTCATAAACTTCAAAGTGCGTTCCTGAATGTACGGCCTTTGTCAGGCGAAGCCCAGTTGTCACTCCGGTGTAACCCGAGAGTACTCACACAGGGGTGTGCTTATGTGGCCTGTGTACGAGGCCTGGCCCGTGTGCGACACACAACCAGGCAAGCCTCATGTCGACAGTATCGTGCAAGCGTCAGACCTACAGCGATTTTACAAACC
>VFQQ010003973.1_pt1:0-5000 | contig 13601 bp, 21 predicted proteins | sample 3512341 | NCBI WGS metagenome assembly VFQQ01 (sample SAMN10412373, study PRJNA504923) | tailings metagenome | isolation source: Relicate 2 Philex TSF1 revegetated site | place: Philippines: Tuba, Benguet | collected 2017-08-29 | reverse complement strand
CATTGTCTATCAGGGTGAGGTGACCGTCATCGTTGACAAACACATTCTGTGGGGACACACACACACACACACGCACGCACAAAGCACTGACTGTACCCTCACGTATTGGCTACACACACGACAAGCGCAGACGCTGATGTCTGGCTCATGTAGCGCACTCAGGCTGTCTCACGTAGAGTTTGAGCTGTGTTTGCAGGCATTAGTTCCTTGGACTGCCTTATGGTGTGCGGCATAAAGAGACAGCCCTGTGTGTGTGGCCCACACAGCCTGGTCATGTTCTCACCTGTGCGTGTCTGTCACACTGGCTGGTCATCAGGTCAAATATTGCTGCGAGCACCACCTGTGTCTTGTTGAGCGTGTCGTGCATGAATGCAAGCAGCTGATCAGGGTGCATCATAGGGGTACCCAGACGCACGACGTTCTCCAGGCTGATGCCTGGGGCCTGCTCCATCCACACCGCATGCCACCTATACACCCACCCACGCACACACACACGTACACGTACACAGGTTGTATGTCACAGTAGGTACACATAGACACATGCATGGTGTGGGCCCTTGCTTGAGATGCGTGCGCGAGTTGAATGTGTGCATGGTGCATAACATGAACAGTACATGCTCCGTACCGTATATGGTAGCCAATCTTAGGCAGTACAGCGCTGAGCGGCTGCACCCATACCTTGGGCACTATATCTGCATGAGCGTCACAAAAGCAGGCAGTACAGCATGCATGCAATGCTATTGTATCCATCGCCACTTTACTGAGCCATCACGAAGTTACCGTGCATGATGCGCTGTCTTGGAGCTGGAGCTGTCGCAGACCGTGGCTCTGTGTGTGTGTGCGTGTGTGTGTATGTGTCATGTGTCATACCTGTAAGCCCGCACTCCTCAGATATCTTTTCTATTGCAAGATACAACTTGGCGAATCTTGCTGTCATATCTGAGTGGCACTGCGGGATGCTCTGCACGAAGAGACACGTACACACCCACCCACACCCCCCCACACACGCACCATGACATTGTGGCTCTTCGTGCTTTCCTCTGCACTGCTTCTCGTCTGTCGCGGCAGGTCGCGGCGGCCAGTAAGGGGCCCTGTGAGCGTGGCGGTGAGCGTGGTGTTACCTAAACTGACCTGTCCCGGTAGCTTGGGCACTGGTATGCACGCGACCTTCACGATCGCCTTGCCAGTAGGTGACTCGCTCGTGTTGGCCTTGAGGAGCCAGTTGGGCGACGCGCCTGCCTCGTCACTGAAGGTACGGTTGAACAAGCGCTTGCTGCGGTGTGCGGCCTGCAGAGGAACGCCCACAAGCGTCAGGGAGCGTCCTTGCGCGCGGTCCTGGTTTGGTCCGCGCTGCGGGCACACTGGGCTCCCGGCTGGCCCTGTCCTCTCACCAGCAAGTGCAGGCTGTGAGTGCATCCGTGGCACTCCTCGCAGAACGGCTTGGTCTGCTTGGCGTGCTCGTCCAAAGGCTTGAAGTGTTCCTTGGTGAGGTGAATGGCCTCGGACGCTGGGATGGGCGGTTTGGGCTTCTCGGTCACGTGGCAAGTGATGCAGAGGCTGCAGTTGTCTACGTGGGGTAGCTCAAGGAGCTCAATCTGCGGGCAGGGCACGCGAACCCTCTCCGCAAGGGAACGCTGCAACGCTGGGTCCCGGTATCTCTGCACAGCGTCCCCTTACCCGCTCTGCGACCGTCTCCGCCTGGCTCAGCGACGGAAGAGAGCACAAGAGCAGCAGCACGGCGCATATCCATCCCCGCGCTCGCTGGGGCATACGTAGCTTAGCAGGCCGCTATCCTCTGCCGTGGGCCTGCCATCCAAGCTGCCGGGTGTCACCAATGGTGATTGTGCTTAGGTGGTGCTGTGGCTATGCTACAGGCTACAGTGTAAGGTCTGTGGTGTGGGACGGGCGCAGCGCGACAGCAAAGTCGTTGGCTGTCCGGTAATCAGCACTCGTGTTTGAACTTGGTCACACTTTACACGTACGTATTTCTTATGCACATACGCTACATACTTGTATTGTAACGCAAACATGTACATACAGCAGAGTACAGACAAGAGCCACGTAGAGGGACCCACAATACACACACACACGACATACCCACACACACACATCCTACAACCCTACACACACACACGACAGACCCACACACACACATCCTACAATGTGTACACACTAGCTTGGCGCTTGCTTGACAGCGAAGAATTGTGTCATTTTCTTCATGCCTTTTACTGCCTTGGCCTCGGCCGCCTGCTTGGCCTGTGCCCGCGCAGCCTGCGCCTTGGCCTTCTGAAGCTCCTTGGCAGCCTCCTTGGCATCTACGAACTGCACACGAGCGCGCGCACACACCACACACACACACACACACACACACAGTCACATGCGCGTACGCAGGTACACGCATCTGCACTCCGCCACTCGCACTGGCACGCAATGCAAGCTTCACTGTTGTCTACGCAGTGAGGTCATCACACCATGCTTCTTTGCGTACCTTAGTGCGCTTGTCACCGCCTGAATTGTTACTGGACGGTTGCTGGTGCTTGCTGGCGCCTGCACACCACAACGCAATACAGCAGGGCACCGCTCTAATCATGCAAAAACGCTTACACGCTGCAACACAGGGCATTAAAGGCACACAACACCTCTCTGGCCCCTGGTGCTCACCTGTCTCTGTTGGCGTACTCAGCTCTACTCCTAGGTGATTGGTCAGCCTTGAGGCACTGCACACACACACACACACATACACATAACAAGCACGCGATTGCTGGGCTATCTAAAGCCAGCTAGAACAAAATCAGTACATAGTAGTACAGGGCGGTGCAAACGCTTCACGGTATGCTGGCTTGTCTGCCATACGTACGGTACATACCAGCTCTGTGATAGGTACTCTGATAAGAAGGCTGCCGCGTAGGCGTCTGCAGACTTGTCGTCCATACCAACCAGTGGCCCTTGCGCGAGCGCGGCCTTGCACTGCTCGTGCTTGCAGAGAAGCCAGGCCAGCACCTGCAATGCGCACACTGAACACCTCAGCTTCCCTGAGCCCCGGGCCCACAGCCTTGCTACCTGTCTTTCCGCGCTTGCTGCAAGGGGTGCGCTGGTACCTTGTCGTTGTTTAGCCGAAAGAAGACGTCCCCGTCCACGTCCCGCAGGTCGCCTATGCATTCAAGCTGCGGGCGCGCTGACTCGAGCAAGGCGCTGCGCGCTGGCGCTGACAGCTTGTCTGTCTGACTGTCTAGAAGCTCGTCGACGGCAACCCAAAGCGCACCGCCTGTGGCGCCCTGCAAGGAGGACAGAGGCGCGCGCGCATCTGCAACCTGCGCCTTCCGGGTCCCTGCTGTGCTGTGCTGTGCGAGCGCGCTGTTGGGCGCGACCCAGTTCTGCGCACCTGCGCCGGGCGGGCTTCTAGAAGAGGGAGCAGCACGAAGAGTGGGTCGAGGGCTGTGCAGAGGAACAGGCCCCCGTCTGCGCTGAATCTGTCTCCGATGAGCCAGGACGAGTACAGGGTCTTGTACTGCTGCACCTCTAGGATGACGCCCTGCTCGCCGAGCAGACACATGCTCTGGCCCTTGGCGCTGAGCGGCAGGGAGGGGACCTGCAAGGTTTGGCTGCCCTGGTCGACTGTGCCTGGCAGCACCATCACACGCTCGGCATTGCTGCTTGTACTTGACGGGCTCATCTTTCTTGCGTATGCTAAATTGGCGAGTCGTCTTGGAGCAGCAACAGGGCGCCTGTGCCCGCACAGCTGAGTTCAAACCCTTGAAGTGTGATGGGCACATGGGCAGTACGTACGGCACGCGTGCCCCTGCATCATCTGGCACCCGTTGCCACAGACAGCCTCCAGGCCTGCAGCATCGCGAGTGGAGAGTGCATGCACTGCCAGTGCACGTGCACGGAGACAGCGCGAAGCCTGTGAGCGGCCCAGGGGCCTCTGCCTGTTCACCCTGCACCTCACAGCCATCAGGAGAGGAGCACAGAGCCCGCCCAGGAGCACACGCGTAGCTATACGCCATGCTAAGCCAGCCTAAGCTCTCTTCAGCCAATGTGCTGGCTGCGGCCAAGCAAGCCGAGCTCGATGAAAGGCGGAAGAGCGTCATCGCTGCCGAGCAGGTACGCGCTGACTGACCGATGCATCCTTTGCCCAGCTGCACAGTCCCACACGCGCAGGATAATACCCTTGCATTTGGGAGCCAGCGATGGGGTGGCGACAGAGAAAAGGCAAGGCAAGGCAGGGCAGCAGAGGCGCTGGCTGGTGTGCGCGTTCTTTGGCGCGCAGGCCAAGCTCCAAGGCCAGCCTAAGCCCACAACTCTCACAGCTGAGGCCATCACAGAAGCCTGGGGCATCCTGTCCCCAGCAGGTACACGGTGACACAGCACAACACAGGACTACAAGCAGACGATGGGGAATGCTTACTTACACAGTAGCCCACACGGCTCCCAGTGCCTTTACTTGTACAGTAGCCTCTGTTCGCTTCCACATAGAGCCACACAATGCGTGTACATTTTGCTGTGACACACATCTCTGTGGGGCCTGGTGCTTCAGCCTGTTTGCTGCGTTGCTCTGCTGCCTTCGTGCAGGACACTCTGTGCTGACCAAGAGTCAAGTATTGGACAACCTAAGGTTCCTGTTCCCACAGATGTCAGCCAAGGAAGTGCGTGACCTGGTGGGCACAGGCAACATGTCCGTGGACAAGCTCACACACTTACTGCTCCACGCAGATGTGCCGGTAAGCAGAGACACGCCTAATCGTCAAACATGCGCAAAGACACGCCCGTGTCGGTGTCATACCGTGTACGCGCACAGACCTGAGCAGTGCAGCTGTCTAGAGTACCTATGTGTGAGCCAGTGTGTATGTGTGTGGGCATATGTGTGTGTGCATATTTGTGTGTGTGTGCACTGCAGGCTATAGATGGCAACGCTGAGGCGTTCCGTATTCTTGACCCCACTAACTCAGGCTGTGTAGACCCACAAACACTCAAGAGACTGTTGACACAGATACACGGCG
>VFQQ010003972.1_pt1 | contig 13602 bp, 7 predicted proteins | sample 3512341 | NCBI WGS metagenome assembly VFQQ01 (sample SAMN10412373, study PRJNA504923) | tailings metagenome | isolation source: Relicate 2 Philex TSF1 revegetated site | place: Philippines: Tuba, Benguet | collected 2017-08-29 | reverse complement strand
CGGTGATGCCGAAGGGGTAGAAGAACTTGCCGATGATGCCGCCCATGAAGGCCACGGGCACGAACACGGCGCAGATGGCGAAGGTGGTGGCCATCACCGCCAGGCCGATCTCGTCGGTGCCCTCGCGTGCCGCGGTGAAGTGGTCCTTGCCCATGCCCACGTGGCGCACGATGTTCTCGCGCACCACGATCGCGTCGTCGATCAGCAGGCCGATGCACAGGCTCAGCGCCATCATCGTCATGAAGTTCAGCGTGAAGCCGAAGGCATACACGGCGATGAAGCTCGAGATCACCGCGATCGGCAGCGTCAGCCCGGTGATGATGGTGCTGCGCCAGCTGTGCAGGAACAGGAACACGATGGCCACCGTCAGCAGCGCGCCTTCGATCAGCGTGTGGCGCAGGCCGGTGAGCGAGTTCTTGACGAAGTCGCTGCTGACGTAGATGGTGCGCAGCTCGACGTCGGGCGGCAGCGTCTTGCGGATCTCGTCCATCGCCTTCTTCACCGCGTCGCCCACGACCACGATGTTGGCGTCCTGCTGCTTGAAGACGTTGAAGTTGATGGCCTGCTGGCCGTTGATGCGGGCAAAGCTTTCGGGCTCGCGCTCGCGTTCGATCAGCGTGCCCAGGTCGGCGAGTGTCAGCGGCAGGCCGTTGCGGCGCGCCACCACGAGGTTCTCGAACTGGCGCGGGTCACGCACGCGGCCTTCCACGCGCAGCAGCGCGTCCTGGCTCTTGTCGCTGATCAGGCCCACCGGCTGGTCGGCGTTGGCCTGGGCGAGCGCGGTGCTGATCTCGGCGGGTGTCACGCCGTAGGCGCGCAGCCGCGCGGGGTCGAGGTCGATGCGCACCTCGCGCACCGTGAGGCCCTGGATCTCCACGCGGGCCACGCCTTCCACGCGCTGCAGGCGCTTGCCGACGGTCTGGTCGCCGATGATCGACAGCTCGCGCCCGGAACGGCTCTTGCTCACCAGCGCCATGTTCACCACGGGCTGGCTGTTGTCGTTGTTCCAGCGCGCGATGGTGGGCTGCTTCACGTCACGCGGGAAACCGGCCTGCACGGCGGCCACGCGGTCGCGGATCTCCTGCATGGCCTTGCCCATGTCGGCGTCAAGCGAGAACTCCACGCTCATCGTGCCCTGGCCTTCGCCACTGCGCGAGGTGATGCGCTTGACGCCGGCGATGCTGTTCACCGCCTCCTCGATGGGCTTGATGACCTCACGCTCCACGGCCTCGGGGCTGGCACCGGGGTAGCGCACTTCCATCCAAGCGCCGGGGAAGCTGATGTCGGGCATCTGCTCCACGCCGAGCTTGCTGTAGCTGAAGAGGCCCAGCACGCAGATGGCCACCATCACCATGGTGGCGAACACCGGGTTGTTGATCGAGACGCGGGTGATCCACATGGCCGTTCTCTTTCAGCGGTTCAGCGGCGTCGAGGCCGCGGCCGACGCGACCGGTGCCGACTTGGCCGCCACCACGCTGGCCTTGGCACCTTCGCGCAGGTTGTCGAAACGCGCCGCCAGCACGCGGCTGGCCGGCGTCACGCCCTGCAGCACCTCCACGCGGCCTTCGCGCTCGTCGCGCCGGCCCACGGTGATGGCACGCCGCGCGAGCTTGCCGTCCTCGATCAGCCACACATGGTCCTGGCCGCTGGTCTTGCCCACGGCACCGGCTGGCAGCACCAGGCGCTCGGTGTCGTCGGCCAGCTCGGCACGCGCCAGCGCGTACTGGCCGGCGCGCAGCGTTTCCTTGGGGTTGGGCAGCTCGATGGTCACGCCGATGCTGCGTGTGCCCGGCTCGGCCGCCGGTGCGATGCGCGCCACGCGCCCGGCCACCACCTGGGCCACACCTTCCACCTGCACCTGCACCGCCATGCCGGGCCGGATGCGCGCCACCTCGTGCGTGCCCACGGTGCCGGCGAGTTCCAGCCTGGCCAGGTCCACGATCGTCAGCACCTGCTGCTCGGCCGCCAGCTTCTCGCCCGGCAGCACGTGGCGCTTGGCGACGATGCCGCTGATCGGCGCCACCAGCGTGGCTTCGCGCAGGCCGACCTTGGCGGTGTCCAGCGAGGCCTGCGCGGCGTTGAACGATGCCCTTGCGGTTTCCACCGCCGAGCGTGAACTGTCCAGCGCGTTGGAGCTGATGAACTGCTGCGCCGCCAGGCGCTCGTTGCTGGCATGGGTGCGCTCGGCCTGCGCCAGCGTGGCGCGGGCGGACTCCAGCATCGCGTTGCGCTCGGCCACGCGGGTGTTGAGTTCGGCCAGCTCCAGCCGGCCGATCACCTGCCCCGCCTGCACGCGGCTGCCTTCAGCCACCGCCAGCGTGAGCAGCGTGCCCGCGGCCTTGGCGCGCACGAGCGCGGTCTGCGGTGCCACCAGCGGGCCGCTGAACTCCACCAGGCCCGGCAGCCTCGCCAGCTGCGGGCTCACCACCTCACGGGGCACGAACTCCAGCGCCACCTCGGGCTTCTTGTCGCCGTCCTTGGCGCCGCCCTTGGCATCGGCCTTGGCTTGCGCCTTGCCGCCCAGCATTCCCGCCTGCCAGGCGCCACCGGCGCCCACCAGCAACACAGCCACCGCGGCCAGCGCGACCCAGGTCTTCTTCAGCATGTTCATCCCTCCAGCGACGGGCGCGAGTGTAGGGAGACGCCTGTGACGGACGACCCGGTTGCGATGAAGCGCGGAATCGCGCCGACGAACTGCGCCGGCCCCGGATGGCCGGGGCGGCCGTTCAGGCGGTGGCCACGGCCCGCTGCTGCCGTGCCCAGGCCTCGAGCGCTGCGGGCTCCAGCGGGCGGCTGAACAGGAAGCCCTGGCCACGGTCGCAGGCCAGCTCGCGCATCAGCCCCGCCTGACCTTCGGTCTCGATGCCCTCGGCCACCGTGGCCATGCCCAATGTGCGCGCGACGCGGATCGTGGCCTCGATGAGCACGCGGTGGTACTCCACCGTCTGCGCGTGCTGCACGAAGCTGCGGTCGACCTTCACGGTGTCCACCGGCAGCTGGTGCAGGCAGGCCAGGCTCGAATACCCGGTGCCGAAATCGTCCAGCGCCAGCTTCACGCCCAGCGCCTTGATCTGGCGCAGCGTGGCCTGCACCCGTTCGTCCTGCGCGGCCAGGCTCTCGGTCACCTCGATCTGCAGGCACTCGGGCTTCATGCCACATCCGGCAAGCGTCGCCTGCAGCTCTTCCACCACGCCGGCATGCTTGAGCTGGGCGCGCGAGAAGTTCACCGCCAGGCTGGCCGGAGCCAAGGCGCCCAGCGTGGCCCGCCAGTGCACGAACTGCCTGCACGCCTTTTGCAGCACGAGCGAGCCCACCTCGTCGATGAGGCCGCTTTCCTCGGCCACGGGGATGAACTCCGCCGGTGGCACCAGGCCGCGCTCGGGGTGGCGCCAGCGCACCAAGGCCTCCACGCCAGCCAGGCCCTGGCCCGCGAGGTCCACCACCGGCTGGTAGACGACAAACAGCTCGTCGTCGCGCAGCGCGCGGCGCAGGTCGGTCTCCATGGCCAGCTGGCGCACGGCGCGTTCGTGCATGGAATCGTCGAACAGCACCCAGCGGCCGCGGCCGGCGCGCTTGGCCTCGTACATGGCGATGTCGGCGTTGCGCAGCAGGTCTTCGGCGCTGGGCACCGCGGCGCCAGCGCCGGCCTGCACCAGCACCACGCCGATGCTGACGCTGCTCTGCACCGGCATGTGGCCGATCGTGTAGGGCTCCGAGAGGTCGTCCAGCACACGCTGCGCCACCACACCCACGGTGGCGGCGTCGTGCACCCCTTCGAGCACGACGACGAACTCGTCGCCGCCCAGCCGCGCCGCCACCTCGCCGGTGCCGGCCGCGCCTTCTTCGCCCTGCAGCCGCGCCATCGCGTCGCCGGGCCGCAGCACATGCTGCAGCCGGCGGGCCACCTGGCGCAGCAGCTCGTCGCCGGCGGCATGGCCGAGCGTGTCGTTGACGAGCTTGAAGCGGTCGAAGTCCATGAACAGCACCGCAAAGCCGTAGCCGGGATGGCGCAACGCGTGGCCCAGTGCCTGGGCCAAGCGCTCCATCACGCTGCTGCGGTTGGGCAGCTGCGTCAGCGCATCGGTGCACGCGTGCAGGCGCAGCTGCTGCTGCAGCGCGCGGCGCTCGGTCACGTCGGAGGCCACGCTGACGAAGCCGCGCAGGCGGCCATCGGCCTCGTGCACCGGGCGCAGGTCGACGTCGAACCAGACCTCGCGGCCGTCCTTCGTGGTGTTGGCCCATTCCTCACGCAGGCCGCGGCCTTCGGCCAGGGCGGCCTTCAGGCGTGCGATGACCTCGGGGTCGGCGTGGCGCGAGTGCGAGAACTCGGCCGGCCGGCGGCCCTGCACCTCCTGCAGCGTCCAGCCGGTGAGGCGCGTGAAGGCCTGGTTGGCCCACTCGACGCGGTCTTCGGCGTCGGTGATGAGCACCGAGTTGTTCGTGTTCTCGGCCACCAGCGCCAGGCGCTGCATCTCCATGGCCAGCCGCGCCTGCTGGCGCACCTGCAGCCCCGCGGCCTGCGCGGTGGGCTCCACCAGCACGAGCGACAGCACACCCAGCAAGCCCAGCATCGCGAGCATGCTCCAGACCAGCACCTGGCGCAGCCTGGCGCCACGGTCGCTGGCGGCGTTGCGCAGTTCCTCGGCCAGCAGGCGCGCGGCCTCGGCGGTGGGCGACACCTCGGCCTGCAGCAGCCGTGCACCCTGGCGCAGCGCGTCTTCGTCGCGGCTGTCGACCTTGGCCACCAGCGTCTCGCCGCGGTACCACAGGCGTTCGCGGGCGCGGTGCCAGCCTTCCACCACCTGCTCCAGACGCTGCGCCGCCTCGGGCGACTGCTTCATCTGCCGCACCAGCAGCTCGTCGAGCTCGAGCGAGCGGGTGACGCTCAGCCGCAGCAGGTCCACCAGCACCAGTGCCTCCTGCTCCTGCGTGACCGGCGTGGCGCCGATCTGCGTCAGCTGCAGGGCCTGGCGCCCGATCTCCTGCGCGCGTGCGCGCTGCTGCGCCGCGCGTTCGACCAGCTCGGCATCGGCGCTGCGCAGGCGCTCCAGCCCGAACACGAACCAGCCGAGCAGCGCCACCGCCACCGCCATGGCCACGAAGGTGGCATACATGGCCAGCCGGATGCGGCGCTCGGCCCTGGCGTCGCCGCTGCCCGTGCCCAGCACCGACTCCACCCAGGGGGCGGGAAGGTCGGCGGGGGTGGGCTTCAGTGGGGGCATGGTCCTGCAGCGGGGCTGCAGGCTCCGCCCCTGGCATATCGGCGTGCTTGCCGCCGACTTGACGCTCAGCCGGCTCGAGCTTCAGCCCACGAGCTGCAGGTGCCCCGCCTGCCGCGCGAGCACCGCCCGGCCGCGGCCGGCGCGCTTGGCCTCGTACAAGGCGGCGTCGGCGCGTGCCAGCGCGGCGGCCGGGTCGGCATCGGCGCCGGCCACCAGGCTGGCGATGCCCACGCTGGCACCCACGCCGAGCCACTGCGTGCCATGGTTCACGCCCAGCTGGCCGATAGCGGCCACCACACGCCCCGCCAGCGCCTGCGCAGCGGCCGCTTCGCAGCGTGGCAGCAGCAGCGCGAACTCGTCGCCGCCCAGGCGTGCCGCGGCGTCGGCGCCGCGCACCTGCCCTTGCAGCACGGCGGCGGCCTGGCGCAGCACGTCGTCGCCGGCGGCGTGGCCGGCACCGTCGTTGACCTGCTTGAAGCGGTCGAGGTCGATCAGCAGCAAGGCCGCGGGCTGCGGCTCGGCGGCCTGCATCCAGTCAGCCAGGCGCTGTTCGAAGGCGGCGCGGTTGAGCAGCCGCGTCAGCATGTCGTGCGAGGCCGACCACGACAGGCGCTCGCGCTCGGCGCGGCGCTCGGTCACGTCCTCCAGCAGCCAGATGGTGCCGGCGCTGGCATCGGCGGCGTCCACGGGGCGGCCCTGCAGCTCGCACCACACGACGCGGCCGTCGCGGCGGCGGAACTGCATCTCGGCCGAAAACGGCCTGCCGGTGGCAAACGCGGCGGCCACGTGGGGCCCGAGTTCGTCGTATTCCTTGTCCGAGGCGAAGATGTCACGCGCCGGGCGGCCGTTGAGCCCGCTTTCGTCCCAGCCCAGCAGGGCACAGAACTCGGCGCTCACCAGCTCGAAGCAGCGCTCACGCGTGAAGGCGATGCCGATGGGCGCGCTCGCCAGCACCGAGCGCAGCTGCTGCAGCATCTGCTGGCGCTGGCGCTCCAGCGCCTCGCCCTCCACACGCACGCGGCGCAACACGCGGCTGAGGTCGCCGATCTCGCCACGCACGTCGGGCCAACCTTCGGTGGCCGGCAGCCCGGGGTCGTTCAGGCGCAGCGCACGCCCACGCAGTGCCTTCAGCGGGCCGAGCAGCAGCGCCAGCGCCCCCAGCAGCAGCAGCGCGCCGCCGAGCGCCACGCCGGCGGCCAGCGCCATGGCCTCGCGCCGTGCCAGCGCCATGTCGCCCAGCAACTGGCCCTGCGGCACGCTGCTGAACAGCATCCAGTCGGCGGCCGGCACGCCCACCAGTGTGAGGAAGGCGTCGCCCTCGTGCGTCACCAGCGGCGTCGGTTCCAACGGCCGGCCCTGCTCGGCCCAGTGCAGCGCGGCTGCGCGCAGCGGCGGGTCCTGCTCCAGCAGGGTGCCCACGCGTTCTCGGTCGGGGTGCGAGACGATGACACCGTGCGCGTCGGTGACCACCGTGTGGGTGCCGCCGTCTGCGCTGCGGAAGGTGAGGTCGTCGAGCAGGTTGCGCCCGGCCAGGCGCATGGTGCCGCCGAGCACGCCGGCAACGCGCCGGGAGCCGTCGAACACCGGCATCGTGAACACCACCACCGGGCCCTTGGACACCCGCCCCTGCACCAGCGGCGACACCACCGGCACGCCTTGCGACACCGTGCGCTGGAAGTACTCGCGCGCACCCACGTGCAGCTCGGGCGTGGTGGCGGCGCCGTCGGCACGCACGGCCAGCACACGGCCGCTGGCGTCGGCGATGAAGGTGGTGTCGAACAGCGCACCGAGCGCGGTGTGCACCAGCAGCGCCTCGCGCGCGATCTGCTCGTCGCCGGTGGCACCCTGGTGCAGGGTCTCGGCTGCGGCGCGCATCAGGCGCTGCATGGTCAGCACGCGGCCGGCCAGCGCGCCGGCCAGGCGGTCGGCCTGCTGCGCCTGCAGGTCCATCACGCCGGCCTCGGCGCGGCGCTCGACCCGGTGCAGCACCGTGGTGGCCACACCGAAGACGCAGGCCACCAGCAGGGGCACCGACAGCAGCAGCAGCCGCGCCTTCAGCGTGCCCAGCCAGGCCAGCGGCGGGTGCATCGGCAACGCCGGGTTCAGGCCACGGCCGGCAGGCGGAACTGCGCCACCTCGCCCGCCAGGCCATGGGCCTGGTCCTGCAGGCTGCCGGCGGCAGCCGCGGTCTGCTCCACGAGCGCGGCGTTCTGCTGCGTCACGCTGTCGAGCTCCTGCACCGCCTTGGCCGATTGCGTGACACCCGCGGTCTGCTCGCGCGCGCCCACGCTCACCTCGGCCAGCAGCTCGTTCACGCGGCGCGCGCTGGTGACGATGGCATCGATCGCCTCACCCGCCCGCCGCACCACGCGCACGCCGCTCTCGGCCTGCTCCAGGCTGCCGCCCACCAGCGTCTTGATCTCGCGCGCCGCCGTGGCCGAACGCTGCGCCAGCGCACGCACCTCGCTGGCCACGACGGCGAAGCCGCGGCCCTGCTCGCCGGCACGTGCGGCTTCCACCGCCGCGTTCAGGGCCAGGATGTTGGTCTGGAAGGCGATGCCGTCGATGGTGCCGATGATGTCGCCGATGCGCACCGAGGTGCCGTTGATGCTCTGCATCGTCTGCACCAGCTCGCCCACGATGCGGCCGCCCTGTTCGGCCTGCTCGGCGTTGGCCACGGCGAGCTTGCTGGCTTCGCCCACGGCCTCTTCGCCACGGCGCACTGTGGCGGCGATCTGTTCCATGGCCGAGGCCGTCTCTTCCAGGTTGGCGGCCGACTGCTCGGTGCGCGAGCTGAGGTCGTTGGCACCGCTGGCGATCTGCGTGCTGGCGCTGACGATGCTGTCGGAGGCGCCCCGCACCTGGCTCACGATGCGGCGCAGCGAGGCCTGCATCTGCGACAGCGTGTCCATCAGCCGCGCCGCCTCGTCGGCACCCCAGGCGCGCGGGCTGGTGGTCAGGTCGCCATCGCGCATGGCGTTGATGTGGTGCTCCACCTCGCGCAGCCCGCCTTCCAGCACCTTGCGGAAGCTCGTGAACAGGTAGACCACCAGCGCGGCAGAGATCAGCAGCACCACGGCCACCGCGTTGCGCTTGCGCTCCAGGCCGCCGATGCGCGCTGCCAGCAGCTCATCCAGCCGCTCCAGCGACTGCTGGTTGACCTTGAAGAGGGCGTCCACCGCCTCATGGCCGGCCACGCGCAGCTTCTCGGGTGCGTCGCTGGCGGCCACGATCTCGTGGAAGCGGTGCAGCCTGGTGCGGGTTTCGTCGAAGGCGATGTCCTTCTTCCAGCCCGGGTGCAGGCTCTGCACCTTCTCCACGCTGCCGGCCCAGCGCTCGTCGACGAAATCGCCCACCGCTTCCTGCGCGTGCAGCAGCTTGGTCACGGCCGGCGAGCCCGCGGCCCCGGCAGCCACGGCGGCGGAGACGCCGCCCAGTTGTGCGGTGGCCTCGGCCAGCATCGGCAGCGCCGCGGTGGCGGCGTCCATGAGGTAGTAGGTGTCCAGGTCCGGATCGAGCGTGAGGTTGCTGTTGTCGGCAGCCAGCGTGATCAGCGCCAGCAGCGCCTGCGAGCGTTCGTTGTGCGCCGCCAGCACCTTGTCGAGCCCGGCGGCCGTACCCGGCAGCGCCGCCCCCTTCTCGCGCAGCGTGGCCAGCGTTGACGTGGTGCCCAGCTCGGCGCCGACGGCGGCGTCGGTGGCGGCCAGCTTCTTCAGCTGCGCCTCGACGGCCGCGCGCACGGCGGCCAGTTCCGCCGGTTCGCTGCCCTTGGCCACGGCCTGCAGCGCCAGGAAGCGCTCGCGCTGCAACTCGCGCAGCAGCGGCACGGCGTCGCGCACGTAGGCCACCCCCACGCGCTCCTTGGCCGAGAAGCCGATGTCGGCGGCCTTGTCGCTGAAGTAGGCCCAGGCCAGCAGCGCCATCGGCACCGCGAAGACCACCGAGATGACCATGGCCTTGGCGCGGAAACCGATGGAGCGGAACAGGCGCACGCCCGGCGCCCAGGCACCGTGGTAGCGGAAGAACTCCGCGATCCCCGACCGCGATTGCGAAGTGACGACCAGGCGGTCGCCCGTGGCACCTTGAACCAAGCTCGACATGCGGACTCCTGTGGTGCGAACGGCACGCGCCACCCGATGGCGCGGACCCGTTGCTCTGGACAATTTTCGGAGTCGCGACCGCGAACTGAAGCGAATAAATAACGAACTTCAGCCGCCTTGATCCGGATCGATCGGCCCCTCCACCGGCGGCGCTGCCCGCTGCGAGCGCCGCGCGCACCACCAGGCCGCCAGCCCGCAGAGTGCGGCAGCCCAGAACACCGCGGCGAAGCCGAAGCGCGAAATGATCCAGCCCCCGCCCACGCCACCCAGCACGCCCGAGAAGCCGTAGCCGAGCGTCGTGTACAGCGCCTGCCCGCGGCCGCGCAGCCGGCCCGGGAACAGCTTCTGCACCGTGGTGATGCAGGCCGCATGGTGCGCGGCAAAGGTGATGGCGTGCAGCATCTGCGCCAGCACCAGCACCGGCACCCAGGAACCGCCCACGGCCGTGGCCGTGAATCGCAGCGTGGTCACCAGGCCCACCACCTGCAACCACACCGGTGGCGCCAGACGCGGGAACCAGCGCCCCTGGGTCCAGAAGAAGGCGATCTCCACCAGCACACTCACCGCCCACAGCGCCCCCACCGCACCCTTGCCGTAGCCCAGGTCCACCAGGTACAGCGAGAAGAAGGCGTACAGGCTCGTGTGCGCCAGCACGGTGAAGAAGATGCTCGCGAAGAACCAGGCCACCTCGGGGCTCTTCAGCAGCGGCAGCGCGGGTGGCGGCGGCTCGTCGTGCACGGCGTCGGCCTGCGTGGCCGGCAGCCGCATCACCGCCAGCAGCAGCAGCGCGTTCACGGCGCCCACGAAGAACGGGAACACGGCGATGCCGAAGCGTTCCAGCAGCCAGCCGAAGCACAGCACCATGACGATGAAGCCGATCGAGCCCCACACACGCACGCGGCCGTAGCGGCGTGCGTCGATGCCACCGTCGGGCGTGACGAGCTTGTGCGCCAGCAGCGCTTCGTACAGCGGCACGATGCCGCTGTTGGCCACGAACAGCAGCGTGGTCATCACGGCGATGGCCACCACCAGGTCCTGGCGGTCACCGTCGGTGCCCAGCCCCACGGCCAGCAGGCCCAGCGACGACAAGAGCGCGCCCAAGGCAGCCAGCCGCATCAGTTCCACGCGCCGGCCGCCGTGGTCGCCGGCCCAGCTCCAGGCGTAGGGCGCGAGCACCCGGGTCCAGCTCTGCAGCGAGGCGATGGCGCCGATCACCAGCGTGGAGAAGCCCAGGCTCTGGAACCACAGCGGCGCGTACGGGTTGAAGAGCCCGATGGCGCCGAAGTAGAAGAAGGTGACGGCCGAGAAGCGCTTGAGGCCCGATGTGCGGGCCGGGGCTTCAGTGTTCACCGGCAACGGAACCCGGGATCGGCGGCAGCGGCAGCTGCACGTCACCGCACAACGCCCGGTGGCGCAGCGCGTGGTCCATCACCACCAGGGCCAGCAGCGCCTCGGCGATGGGCGTGGCGCGGATGCCCACGCAGGGGTCGTGGCGGCCGTGGGTTTCCACCAGCGTGGGATGGCCGGCGCGGTCGATGCTGGCCTTGGGCGTGCGGATGCTGCTGGTGGGCTTGATGGCGATCCTCACCACCAGATCCTGCCCGGTGCTGATGCCACCCAGCACGCCGCCGGCGTGGTTGCTGCGGAAGCCCTCGGGCGAGAGTTCATCGCCATGGAAGCTGCCGCGCTGCGCGACGACGCCGAAGCCGTCGCCGATCTCCACGCCCTTCACGGCGTTGAGGCCCATCAGGGCCCAGGCGACGTCGGCGTCGAGCTTGTCGAAGAGCGGCTCGCCCAGCCCCACCGGCACGCCGCGCGCGCGCACCTCGATGCGTGCACCGCAGCTGTCGCCGGCGCGGCGCAAGGCGTCCATGTGCGCCTCCAGCGTGGGCACGATCGCCGCGTTGGGTGCGTAGAAGGGGTTGTTGGGGATCTCGGCCTCGTCGACGAAGGGCACCTCGATCTCGCCGAGTGCGCTCATCCAGCCGGTGAAGGTGGTGCCGTGCTGCAGCTTGAGCCACTTCCTGGCCACCGCGCCGGCGGCCACCATCGGCGCCGTGAGCCGCGCGCTGCTGCGGCCGCCGCCGCGCGGATCGCGCAGGCCGTACTTGCGCCAGTAGGTGTAGTCGGCGTGGCCGGGGCGGAAGGTGTCCAGGATGTTGCCGTAGTCCTTGCTGCGCTGGTCGGTGTTGCGGATCAGCAGGCAGATCGGCGTGCCGGTGGTCAGGCCTTCGTACACGCCCGAGAGGATCTCCACCGCGTCGGGCTCGTTGCGCTGCGTCACGTGCCGGCTGGTGCCGGGGCGGCGGCGGTCGAGCTCGGGCTGGATGTCGGCTTCGGAAAGCGCGAGGCCCGGCGGGCAGCCGTCGATCACGCAGCCGATGGCCGGGCCATGGCTTTCGCCGAAGTTGGTGACGCTGAAGAGTTCGCCGAAGGTGCTGCCGGGCATGGGCAAATTCTAGGTGGCCGCCCGCATCCGGCCGCGCCGCCTTCGGATGGTGCATTTCGAGCGCTTTCTGCACCTCCAAAGTGCGGGTCATGAAGGTGGTCAACCCGTTCAGCCAGCGGCCGAAAACGGGCCACTGCATGTGCTGTCTGCATGCACCAACCGGAGTCCGTGATGCAGTTCCTTTCACGCCTTTCCGTCGGGGCCAAGCTGGCCACCCTCGTCTCGGTTTTTGCCATCGGCATGGTGGCGCTCGCGCTGGCAGCCGCCGGCACGCTGGGCCGGCTCGTGGCCACCAGCAGCACGATGATCCGCGCCGACGTGAGCGACATGCGCGCACTCGGCGAGCTGCGCGGCGCGATCGGCAACCTGCGCCGCTATGAGAAGGACATCTTCCTCAACATCGGCGCGGAGGCCGACATCCAGCGCTACCACGCCGCCTGGCGCAAGGAGCTCGACGGCGCGCAGGCGCTGCTGCGGCAGCTGGACACGCAGTTGCACGGCCCCGAGCGCGCAACCGCCGCCCGCATCGGCGTGGGCCTGGCCGGTTACGGCCGCGCGGTGGAGGGCGTGACCGAGCAGATCCGCACCGGCAAGATCCACGACCCCTGGGGCGCCAACAAGGCCATGGAGCCGTCCAAGGCCGACATCCGCGCCGCCGACCAGGCCTTCGGTGAACTCGGCGCCGCGGTGGTCACGCGGGTCGACGAGCAGGTGCACGAGATGCAGGCGCTGCAGACCCGCGCCCGCGGGTGGCTGGCCGCGGCGCTGGCCGCCGTGCTGGCGGTGGGCCTGCCGCTGGCCTGGGTGATCGCGCGGCGCATCACGGTGCCGCTGCAGCACACGGTGCAGGTCGTCGAGCGCGTGGCCGCGGGCGACCTCACGGGCACGGTGACGGTGCAGGGCCGCGACGAGACGGCCCGCGTGCTGGCCGGCATTGCGCAGATGCAGCGCTCGCTGGTGTCGCTGGTGGGCCAGCTGCGCGAAGGCATCCAGCAGGTTTCGGTGGCCAGCGTGCAGATCGCGCAGGGCAACATCGACCTCTCGGCGCGCACGGAACAGCAGGCCGCCAGCCTGCAGCAGACCGCAGCCTCGATGGACCAGCTCACCGGCACCGTACGCAGCAGCGCCGAGCACGCACGCCAGGCGAGCGAGCGCGCGGTCGAGGCGACGCAGGCCGCTGAACGCGGTGGCAACGCCGTGACGGGTGTGGTGCAGACCATGGGCGGTATCGAGACGGCGAGCCGCCGCATCGCCGACATCACCGGCGTCATCGACGGCATCGCCTTCCAGACCAACATCCTGGCGCTGAACGCTGCGGTGGAAGCGGCGCGCGCCGGCGAGCAGGGCCGCGGCTTCGCCGTGGTGGCCAGCGAGGTGCGTGTGCTGGCGCAGCGCAGCGCCGAGGCGGCGCGCCAGATCAAGGCGCTGATCGGCGAATCGGTGGCGCAGGTGGAGGCCGGCAGCGAACAGGTGCGCGGCGCGGGCCAGACCATCGGCGCCGTGGTGGAGCAGGTGCGCGCGGTGAACATGCTGCTGGCGCAGATCGCGGCCGCGGCCAGCGAGCAGAGCCAGGGCATCGGGCAGGTGGGCAGTGCCGTGTCGGAACTCGACCGCACGACGCAGCAGAACGCCGCGCTGGTGGAGGAGACGGCGGCGGCGGCCGAGAGCCTGCGTCAGCAGAGCGAGCGGCTGGCGGCCACCGCCGCCGTGTTCAGGCTGGGTGAAGGGGCAGCGGCCTGAGCCGCCTCAGTTGCTGGGCGTGCCGGGCTCGGCCTGCTCGGGCCAGTCGCGGATGTAGGCCTTGAGCATGCGGTTCTCGAAGTCCTGCGCG
>VFQQ010003971.1_pt1 | contig 13605 bp, 15 predicted proteins | sample 3512341 | NCBI WGS metagenome assembly VFQQ01 (sample SAMN10412373, study PRJNA504923) | tailings metagenome | isolation source: Relicate 2 Philex TSF1 revegetated site | place: Philippines: Tuba, Benguet | collected 2017-08-29 | reverse complement strand
CCACGAAGATCATGTCGCGCTCCTTGAGCGCCGGCCCGATGCGGGCGCAGATTTCACGCTCGCGGTCGGTGAGTTCGGAGAGCTCCGGGCGGCCGCCGACATGCATGTTGGAGCGAGCCTCGCCATCGGACGGGATGCGGTTGAGGCCGGCCACCGGCTCGCCATCGATGATGATGATGCGCTTGTCGCCCTTGCGGACGTCGGGCAGATAGCGCTGGATCATGAACGGCTCGCGGTAGTTGGCCTCGAACAGTTCGAGCAGCGACGCCAGATTGTGGTCGCCTTCCTGAATGAAGAACACGCCGGCGCCGCCATTGCCGTAGAGCGGCTTGACGATGATGTTGCCGTGTTCCTTGCGGAAGGCGTGGATCATGGCGCGATCGCGGGTCACCAGCGTCGGCGGCATCAGGTCCGGGAACTCGGTGACGAGGATTTTTTCGGGGGCGTTGCGCACGGTCGAAGGCGGGTTCACCACGAAGGTTTTCGGGTGAATGCGCTCGAGCATGTGACTGATGGTGATGTAGTTCATGTCGAAGGGCGGGTCCTGGCGCATCAGCACCACGTCCTGGCTTTCGAGGTCGATGCGGGCGAACTCGCCGAGCGCGAAATGCTGGCCCTTTTCCTTGTCGAAAAGTTCGATCGGCGCGACTGAAGCCGAGAGCCTGTTGTCGCGCAGCGCCAGCGTGTCGGGCGTGTAGTAGACCAGTTGGTGCCCGCGCGCCTGGGCCTCGAGCATCATGGCGAAGGTCGAATCGCCGCGCGGGTTGATGCTGGCGATGGGGTCCATCTGCACGGCGACTTTGAGGGCCATAGTTGAGGCGTCCTAGCTGGCTTGGAAGGCGTTCATCACATGGCGCGGCCACATGCGGGGCGCAAGGAAAATCACGTCGAAACGCAGCGAGGTGGCGACCAGACGCGGATGGCGGCTGACATAATGCTCCGAGGCGCGGACGATGCGATCGGTGCGGATGGCCATCAGGGCCTCGCCCTCGAGGTCGCGGCTTTTGCGCGATTTCACCTCGACGAAGACGGTGGTGCCGAAGCGGCGGGCGATGAGGTCGATCTCGCCCATCGGCGTCTTGTAGCGGCTTTCGAGGATGCGGTAGCCCTTGAGCCGCAGGTACCAGGCGGCGAGGGTTTCGCCCTTGCGGCCGTAAAGTTCGGCGCCTTGGCGGCGCTCATTTTTCGGCTTTGAGGGCGAGGGCGGCATCGTAGACCTCCTTGCGCTTCAGCCCGAACTTCTGCGTCACCTCGTCGACCGCGGCGCGCAGCGGCTGGTCGGCGAGGGCCTCGGCCAAGGCGGCCTGCCAGTCGCCGGTTTCGATATCGGCGTCGGTGGCGCCGGCGACGAGGATGACGGCTTCCCCCCTCGTCTCCTCGTCGGCGAATTCGGCGGCCAGAACGGTCAAAGTGCCGCGATGCAGGCGCTCGAAGCGCTTGGTGAGTTCGAGCGCGACGGCGGCGGGGCGATCCGGGCCGAAGGCTTCGGCCATGGCGAGGAGGCTGTCGCCGATGCGGCGGGGCGACTCGTAGAACACCAGCGTTTCACGTGAATCCTTCCACATCGCGAGCGCGTTGGCGCGCTGGCCGGCCTTGGCGGGGAGGAAGCCGACGAAGCTGAAGGCGTCGGTGGGCAGGCCGGCGGTTGCGAGCGCGGCGAGCAGCGCCGACGGCCCGGGAATGGCGAAGACCGGCAGGTCGGCCTCACGGGCAGCGCGGACCAGCGGGAAGCCGGGATCGGACAGCAGCGGCGTACCGGCGTCGGAGATCAGCGCCAGACGACCGCCGCGACGGAGGTCATCGAGCACGTCGTCGATGCGGGCGCGCTCGTTGTGCTCGTGCAGCGCCTTTTTCGGCGTGCGGATGCCGTAGTGATCGAGGAGGCGCGCCGACATGCGGGTGTCTTCGCAATAGACGACATCGGCGCCGGCCAGCGTTTCCAGCGCGCGCAGCGTGATGTCCTTGAGATTCCCGATCGGGGTCGAGACGACATAGAGGCCCGGCGCCAGCGGTGGCGCCTCGAGCGGAGTGCCGGCGACGAAGTATTGAGCCGGCTTGCCGGTGGTCTCGGTCACGGCTCTGGAACCTCATGATTAACGAAGAGTAAAGGCTTGCCTTTAAGCCGACCCCCAAATCCTCTATAGCCGGAATGGGTCCCTGTCAGCAGCGGGGACGTTGCGAAGACTATCGAGGTTCGGCAAGTGAAATCTGTCGCGAGGCAGCCCCGGGGCAGGGTGCTGAGTTGGATCGGGTTGGGCGCCGCCACGGCCATCGTGCTGGCTGCGTGTTCGCCGGGCGGGTTCAGCCCGACGCCGGGCACCGGCTTGGGCAACAGCCAGCAGAGCGGCGCGCTGCCGCTGGCGGCCGGGCAGACCTTCGGCAAGGGGCCGGTGCGCGTGGCGCTGCTGCTGCCGCTGACCGGCGACCCGGGTCTTGCGACCGTGGGCATTTCGATGGCCAACGCCAGCCAGCTGGCGATCGACTTCATCGAAAAGAGCGACACCATCGCCGACAACATCACCGTGGTGCTCAAGGATACCGGGCCGACGCCGGCCGGCGCGGCGCAGGCCGCGACGCAGGCGGTGCAGGAAGGCTCGTCGATCATCCTGGGCCCGCTGAAGGCCGACCAGGTGACGGCGGCGGGCGCGGTGGCGAAATCCGCCGGCATTCCGCTGATCGGCTTTTCCAACAATTCCGGCGCGGCGTCGCCGGGCGTGTACCTGCTCAACGTGCTGCCCGAAAGCGAAGTGCGGCGCTCGATGAACTATGCCAAGTCGCTGGGCAAGAAGGCCTATGCGGGCATTTTCCCCAACACCGATTTCGGCCGCATCCAGGAGGGCGCGTTCCGGCAGGCGACGGCCGACCTGGGGCTCAATGCGCGCGCCGTCTACAATTTCTCGTCGGAAGCGGAAGCGCGCACCGTGGTGCAGCAGCTGGCGCCGGCGCTGCAGGCCGGACAGATCGACGCGCTGTTCATCCCCGACCGCGCCACGGCGCCGAGCTTCGGTGTGCTGCTGACCGAAGCGGGCGTACCGCAGGGCAAGGTGCAGATCATCGGCTCGGCCGACTGGAACGGCGACGTCAACATCGCCAACACGCCGGCCCTCTCCGGCGCCGTCTATCCGGCGGTCGACGAAACGGGTTTCCAGGCGCTGGCGCCGGAATATGCCGCCAAGTTCGGCGGCCAGCCGCATCCGCTTTCCACCATCGCCTATACGGCGACGATCCTCTCGAACGCCTCCAGCCTCTCGATGTCGACGCCCAAATACGATCGGGCGCAGCTGACGCTGCCGGGCGGCTTCAACGGCCGCGACGGCGTGTTCCGCTTCCTGTCGGACGGGCGCAGCGAGTATGCGCTGGTGATGAAGGCCGTGACGGCCGGCGGTTCGACGCTGGCGGACGGGGCGAAGCTTTAGGCTCGCGGCGGGGCACTCCGCTGTGCCCACGCTCCGTGGTTGGGATTGGGGCGGTGCCCACATTCATATCGTGGCCCCGACCTCGTGGTTCGACAGGCTCACCATGAGGTCTCACTGAGCTCCGCGTAGCCCTCATCCTGAGCTTGTCGAAGGACGAGGGCGTGCCGCAGCGGTAGTGCTAAGCCGCGAGATCCGCCACGACGGCGTCGAGCACCGGCCAGCCTTTGTCGGTGACGCGGATGAAGCCGTTGGGGAGGGTTTCGACGAAGCCGATGGACTTGAGCTCGGCGATCTGGTGCGGCGAGATCTTTCGGCCCGACAGGCGCGTGAAGCGGTTGGGGTCGATGCCTTCGCGGAGGCGGAGGCCCATCACCAGCAGTTCGTCGCCTTCTTCTTCCCAGGTGAGAATGTCGTCGGTGACGAGGCCGTGGCCGCGGGCGGCGACCTTCTTTTGCCAGTCGAAGGGCATCTTCTCGGCAGCGGTGGCGTGGCGCTGGTTGTCGATCAGCAGCCGGCCATGGGCGCCGGGACCGATGCCGACATATTCGCCGTAGCGCCAGTAGAGCAGGTTGTGCCGGCTCTCCTGCCCGGGGCGGGCATGGTTGGAGATTTCGTAGGCCGGCAAGCCGGCCTTGGCGGTCATTTCCTGGGTCAGCTCGTAGAAATCGGCGCTGAGTTCTTCGTCCGGCATCTTGAGTTTGCCGGCGTTGAAGAGGTCGTAGTAGCGCGTGCCCATCTCGATGGTGAGCTGGTAGAGCGACAGGTGACCCTGGGCGAGCCAGAGCGCTTCGGTCAGCTCGTCCTGCCATTCGTCCAGCGTCTGGCGCGGACGGGCATAGATGAGGTCGAAGCTGGAGCGCGGGAAGATCGACTGCGCCAGCCGGACGGCGGCAACGGCCTCGTCGACCGTATGCTTGCGGCCGAGTTCGGCCAGCGGACCTTCACGCAGCGACTGCACGCCGAGCGAGACCCGATTGACGCCGGCGGCCTTGTAGCCGCGGAAGCGGTCGGCTTCGACCGAGGTGGGGTTGGCTTCGAGCGTGACTTCGACGTTCTTGTCGACTTCCCAATGGGCGCCAATGGCGTCGAGAATGCCGGCGACCGAGCGCGGATCCATCAGCGACGGGGTGCCGCCTCCAAAGAAGATCGAGTTGACCATGCGGCCGGGCACGAGCCGCGCATAGTGAGCGATTTCAGCGGCATAGGCTTCGACATAACGTGATTCATCGAACTCGCCGCGATGCACGTGCGAGTTGAAATCGCAGTAGGGGCACTTGGCGGCGCAGAAGGGCCAGTGGACGTAGATGCCGAAGAGGCCGTTGCCACGGCCCTGGTTGTCGCGCGCTGACGCGCCGCCCGCTTCATTAGTGCTCAAGGGCGCCTCCGAGGACATCGTCGACGAATTTCACGAAGGCGCGGGCGCGATGGCTGAGGCCGGACTGGCCGCGCACGAAGCTGTGCTTGGTGGAGGACGGCATTTCGCCAAAGGTGATGTCGAAACCGTCGGGCATGAAGATCGGATCGAAACCATGGCCGAGGTCGCCGCGCGGCGGCCAGACCAGCGTGCCTTCGATCTTGCCGATGTAGAGTTGATCGCGCCCGTCGGGATGGGCGAGGCAGAGCGTGGCGTTGAACGAACCGCGGCGCTCGGACGGGCTCTGCGCCCCGGCGGCCTGCAGCGAGTCCTCGACGCGGCGCATGCCGACGGAAAAATCGCGGCCGTTGGGCGTTTCGGCCCAGTTGGCGGTGTAGACGCCGGGCTGGCCGCCCAGAGCATCGACGGCGAGGCCGGAATCGTCGGCGAGCGCGATGGTGCCGGAGGCCTGCGCGGCGGCATGGGCCTTGATGCGGGCGTTCTCGATGAAGGTGGTGCCGGTTTCGTCAGGCTCGGGCAGGCCGAGCTGGCCGGCAGAGACCAGATCGAGATCGAACTCGGCCAGCAGTTCCTTGAACTCGACGAGCTTGCCCGCATTGTGCGTGGCCAGCACCAGGCGGTCGCCGCGCTTCAATGTGAGCTTGTCGGTCATCCGGCGAGGGCCGCCTTCTGCAGTTCGGTGAGGTCGGAAATGCCTTTTTCGGCGAGCTTCATGAGGCTTTCGAGCTCGTCGCGGCTGAACGGGACCTGTTCGGCCGTGCCCTGGATTTCGACGAACTTGCCGGTGCCGGTGAGCACGAAATTGGCGTCGGTGTGGGCTTCCACGTCTTCGAGATAATCGAGATCGAGCACCGGCTCGCCGCGGAAGATGCCGCAGGAAATGGCGGCGACCGAATCGCGCAGCGGCTCGCCCTTGGTGAGATTGCGGGCCTTGAGCCACGAAATCGCATCGGCCAGCGCGATATAGGCGCCGGTGATCGAGGCGGTGCGGGTGCCGCCATCGGCTTCGAGCACGTCGCAGTCCAGCGTGATCTGGTTTTCGCCGAGCGCCGCCATGTCGACCACGGCGCGGAGCGAGCGGCCGATGAGGCGCTGGATTTCCTGCGTGCGGCCCGACTGCTTGCCGGCGGCGGCCTCGCGGCGGGTGCGGGTGCCGGTGGAGCGCGGCAGCATGCCGTATTCGGCGGTAACCCAGCCCAGACCCTGGCCGCGACGCCAGGACGGCAGGCTGGTTTCGACCGAAGCGGTGACGAAAACCTTGGTCGACCCGAAGCTGACGAGGCAGGAGCCTTCGGCCTTGGGGGCCACGTTGCGCTCGAGCGTCACGGCCCGCATCTGGTCTGGAGCCCGTCCGGAAGGCCGCATCAAATCACCCGAAAATTGCTGTTAACCGCCTCTTAACCCTAGTCGGACGGGGGAACAATGGCGACGCGCTTCCGCAAACCGGGGTTTTTGCCTAAATGGTGAAGAGCGGGGATAGCCGCGGGTTTGCCATGTCGATGAACGACCGATGACGAAAATTCCGGAAGACTTCCTGTCGGTGCTCAACAACCGCAGCCAGGACATCTTCAAGCGGCTGGTGGAGCGCTATATCGAAACCGGCGCGCCTGTCGGCTCGCGCGACCTGAGCCGCATGCTGTCGGTCGGGCTGTCGCCGGCATCGGTGCGCAACGTGATGGCCGACCTCGAGGACCTTGGGCTGATCGCTGCGCCGCACACCTCGGCCGGGCGAGCCCCGACGCAGGAGGGATTGCGCTTCTTCGTCGACGCCATGCTGGAAGTGGGCGCCGTCGACGAGCGCGAGCGGCAGGCGATCGAGCGGCAGATCCACGGACCGGCGCGCGAGGGCAAGGTCGAGGACGTGCTGAGCGAGGCGAGCCAGCTGCTCTCGGGCCTAAGCCATGGCGCGGGCGTGGTGATCGCGCACAAATCGGACCTGGTGCTCAAGCATATCGAATTCGTGCGGCTCGACGCGCAGCAGGCGATGGCGATTCTCGTGGGCGCCGACGGCTCAGTGGAAAACCGCATCGTCAAGCTGCCGCCGGGACTGACCTCGAGCGCGCTGACGCAGGCCAGCAATTATCTCGCGCATCTGGCCGTCGGGCGGACGCTGAGCGAAGCCAAGCTGGCGCTGCAGAGCCAGCGGGCGGAACAGCTCGCCGAACTCGACGACCTGACCCGCAAGCTGGTGGAAGCTGGCATGGCGCAGCTTTCGGACAATGGCCAATCGACGCCGACGGTGATCGTGCGCGGCCGGGCCAACCTCATCAACGACACCATGGCGTCCGAAGAGCTGAGCCGCATCCGGCAGCTGTTCGACGAACTGGAAAGCAAGGACGGGCTGATCGAGCTGCTCGGCGACGCCGAAAAGGCGCAGGGCGTGAAGATCTTCATCGGCTCGGAGAACAAGCTCTTCTCGCTCTCGGGCAGCTCGGTGATCCTCTCGCCCTACAAGGACGCCAACGAGAAGGTGGTGGGTGTGCTCGGCGTCATCGGGCCGACGCGGCTGAACTATGCCCGCATCGTGCCAGTGGTCGACTACACCGCCAATGTCATCAGCGCGATGATGGCGCGGAAGGGCTAGCCGCAGCTCGCGACATCGGCATCGAGCTTGTCGAGCACATCGAGTGGCGCGCCGATCTGCATCAGCCGGGCGTCGTCCGGGTTGGCGCCGTGCCGCCGCCGCAGGTCTTCGGCAAGAAGGCGCAGCAGATCGCATTGTCCGACTTCGAGCAGCTTGGGGGCATCCAGCAGGTCCCGCCAGAAGGCGGCGCGAATCTGCGCGACGGTGCCACGGAAATAGGACAGCTTCGCGCCGTTGCCATCGAACACCCGTGCCACCGTATCGACGACGGTGGTGCCCAGCCGCAGCGGGCGGCGCCGATCGGGATCGGCGGGCTGGATGGCGCGCACGAGCGAATCGAACCAGACCTGCGCCATGCGGCGGGTGGAGCCGTCATTGCCGCTGAGCCGCGCTTCGAAATGGCGCGTCAGCCCCTGCGACAGCATGATCTGCTCGAACTGGGCGAAGACCGGCAAGGCCTCGATCCGCTGCCGTTCGGCATTGCCGAACTGGGCAAAGGCCGCAAGCGGCACCTCGATCACCCGGTCGCGCTCGGTGGCCTTGAAGCTGAAATCGAGCTCGAGGACCATGGCGGCGGAATCGACGCCGCCATTGGCGATGGTGCGCGCCGGCACGGAAATCAGGAATGTCGGCTCCTCACGCCATCTGATGGGGTGGAGGACGAACGAATAGGTCCAGCCCGTTTCGGTGGGTTCGATCTGCATGGCGGTGACGTCGGACGCGTCGGACAGTACCGAAACGGTCACGCCATCGGGCAGGCCGGGCATGCGCTGGAACTGGATGGTCTGCGCCGTTCCGGCAGCAGGCAGCAGCGTGGCGGCGGCGACCACGAGCCAGGCGATGAGGACAGGCCGGATCATGGTGCGCCTCCATCGGCCGGACCAAGGACGGGAACGTCGCGGTTGAAGCGCAGGCCGAGGATGGCCGCGAAAATGACGGCGGCGAAGCTGCGGACGCTGCCGGAGAACGAGGCGAGGGCGGAGAGCGCCGTTTCGAGCTTGGCGGGCGCGATATCGGCAAGTTGCAGGGCCGTCGCGGCTTCGGGTGTGGTGAAGAAGACCTGCATGTGGAGGTAGAGCAGCCAGCAGAGGCCGGAAAGCAGCAGCAGCAGGACGGTCTGTACCCAAGACGTGCGGGTGGGCGCGGTGAAGGCCATCACGCCGCCGAGGACGGCCGGTGTGACCTCGCCGGGCAACGACAGGTCGGAAAGGATGATGGGCGTCATCGACGCGATGGCATTCATGATGGCGCCGCTGAGTTCGGCGGCGCCAAGGTAGAATGCGCCGACAATGCTGCCGTAGAGGGCCAGCACGGCGACGAACACGCCATAGAATATGGCGCTCTTTGGATTGACTGATACCACCGCGCTATCCCCCGAAGCGGCGCCCGGGGTCTCGACGGTCGCCCGGGCAGATGGCTAGTCTAGGTGGCTGGCGACGGAGCTTGCAGAGAGGGTTGCTGCGCTTGGTGTTTCTACGCATGGGCGGGACGGCGTGAACCCGCCACCGCCCTGGCCGTTGATATGGTCGGACGACCCGCGCCGACCGCGAGGCTTGAAACTTGCGGCTGGTTGGCCGATATGCGGGGCAAATTCCAGACAACAGGTTGCGACGAGATGATGAGTGACGAGACGGCGGCGCCAGAGGACATGAAGCCGGCCGCCGAGGCCGAGGCGGAAGCCCCTGCCGAAGCTGTGGTCGATCCGGTAGAAGCGCTCACGGCCGAAAACGCCGATCTGCGCGACAAGCTGCTGCGCACGGTGGCCGAAATGGAAAACCTGCGCAAACGCACGCAGCGCGAGATCGACGACACCCGCTCCTATGCGATTGCCGGCTTTGCCCGCGACATGCTGACGGCGACGGATTCGCTGAGCCGAGCCCTGATGGTGCTGCCGGCGGAAGCCCGCGAAAGCGCCGACGGCACGATGAAGTCGCTGATCGACGGCATCGAGATGACCGAGCGCGAGATGCAGCGGCTGCTGGCCAAGCACGGCGTCAAGCCGATCGAAGCCGAAGGCCAGAAGTTCGATCCGCACAAGCATCAGGCGATGTTCGAAGTGCCCGACCCGACACGGCCGGAAGGCACGGTCGTGCAGGTGGTGCAGGCCGGTTTCGCCATCGGCGACCGGGTTCTGCGCCCGGCCATGGTGGGCGTCGCCAAGGGCGCGCCAGCCGCGGCCGAGCACGCCCCGGATGGCGGCATCGACAAGTCGGTGTGACAGCCAGCGGGCTGAGTGTTTTCGAAGGGCGCCGCTGGCGCCCTTTTTCGTATCGTGCGCCAGGCGGGAGGGAGCGAATGGCCGACGATCTTTACGACGATCCCGAACTCTACGACCTGGTCTCGCCGCCCGACGCGGCGATGGCACAGTTCTACGCGTCGGTCGCCGGCGGCTCGGGCCGCGAGGTGCTGGAACTGGCCTGTGGCACCGGCCGGCTGACGCGGCCGGTGGCGGCGACGGGCGTGACTGTCGTCGGCGCGGACCTTGCCGAGGGAATGCTGGCACGAGCCCGTGCCCTGTCGGCGGGTATCGAGTATGTGCGCCTCGACATGCGGGACTTCGATCTCGAGCGGCAATTCGACGCGATCTTCATCGGGGCAAACTCGCTGCTGCATCTGCATCGGCGCGACGATTTCGCCGCCTGTTTCCGTGCGGTGGCGCGGCACCTGAAGCCGGGTGGGCGGTTTGCCTTCGACATCTTCGTGCCCAGTGTGCGGATGCTGGCGCGGACGGCCGGTCTGCGCGAGCCGATGAACAGCTTTGAGCATTCGCGGCTGGGCGAGGTGCGGATCGAGGAGACGATCGACTACGATTCCGTCACCCAGGTCAGCCATATCGACTGGTACTGGTCGACCGCGGAGAAGCCTGACTTCCGGCAGACGCGGCTCGACATGCGCCAGATTTTCCCACAGGAGCTGCCACTGCTGCTCGAATCGGGTGGGTTGCGGCTGGTGGAGCGATTCGGCGGTTTCGACCGCAGCGCATTCGGCCCGCAAAGCTGGCGGCAGGTCTGCGTGGCCGAGGTCGGCTAGCTGCTCGCCAGTGGCTCGCAGGTTTCGACGGCGTATTTGGCCTTCGGGGTGTCGAGCTGGACGTAGACGGCGTCGTCATAGGCCTGGATGATCGCGCCGATGCGGTCGTCGGTGATCTTGAAGCTGCGGAGCAGCGTGATGCCCTTCTGGGTCAGGGTGGCGGCCATCTGGTCGTAAAGTTCGGTCTCGATGACGTCGGACTGCTCGGACGCGTCGTTGGCGAGCAGCGCGAAGGCGCTGGCGCACCAGAGCACATGATCGGCCTCAGCGGAAATTTCCTCGGCGGCGACGGGCGTCGCGACAAGGGTAAGAACCGCGATGAGAGCGATGAATTGGTGCATCAGGCAATGTCGTTCGAGGAAATCCGGCGGACGCCGGCCTTGGTCATGTCGCTCCACGCGGCAGCGAGCGAACCGTTGGTATCAATGGCTCGTGTCAAATCTTCGACGACAAATGTCTCAAATCCGGCCGTTCGTGCGTCCACCGCGGTCCAGTTGACGCAGAAATCGGTAGCGAGGCCGGCGACGAACAGGCGCTTGAAGCCGCGCTCGCGCAGGTAGCCCTCGAGGCCGGTCTTGGTGCGGCGATCGGCTTCCTGGAAGCCCGAATAGGAATCGACGACTTCGCTGTAGCCCTTGCGGATCACCATTTCGCAATGCGGGATGTCCACTTCGCGCGAGAACTGCGCGCCGCGGGTGTTCCAGACGCAATGGTCGGGCCAGAGCACCTGCGGGCCATAGGGCAGGCCGATGACCTGGAAGGGCTTGGCGTCCTTGTGGTTAGAGGCGAAGGAAATATGGCCCTGCGGGTGCCAGTCCTGCGTCATCACCACGTGGCGGAATCGCTGCGCCAGTTCGTTGATGGGCCCGAGGATTTCGTCGCCGCCGGCCACCGCGAGGCTCCCGCCGGGCAGGAAGTCATATTGCAGGTCGACAGCGATGAAGATGTCGTCGGGGCGGGGCGTAATCCACATCGATGGGGAAACCTTATAGGCCGATCAACGCGGCGCAATCCTCGAAACTGTATTGAGGCGCGACCGCTGGATCGGTGCTGGAGAGTTGGGCGGTGATGTCGGCCTCGGTCTGGGTCTCGAGGGCATCGAATGCATCTTCGGTATAACCGGATTCGAGGTGGACGGCCTTGGCGCGGTCCACCAGCAGCTCCGCTCCCTGCTTGTAGGGATCAGTCACGGCGAGAATTTCCGGTGTTGCATCGGCCGGCACATCGCGTGCAGCCATTGAAAACGCCAGCCCGCACCAGAGATCCTTGCGACTCGCTTCCGGAACTTCCTGGCCAAAGACGGGTCCGGCGAGGAAAAGGGCAGCAAGAAGAAGGGCTACGCGGCGCATCGGTGGCTTTCGGATCAGCAGCGGACCCGTTTAGACCACAGATTGGTTGCCAAAGCTATGCGACGCGGCGCGCACCGGACGTCAGGCAACGACGTCCGGAACGGCGATGCCGCGACACTGCTCGGGGGCGTAACGTTCGGGCGATGTCCCGGCGAGAACAGCGCTGATCTCGGTCGAGTAGAGGTCGAGATAGGAGCGGACGTCGGGCTCGTCGAAATGCAGCGCCACGAAGAAGGTCGAGACCTGGCGCGAGAGCTGCATGGCGAGCGGGGACAGGGCATCGAAGGTCTGCTGGTCGCCGGCATCGAGCGCCGATTGCGCCAGCTGGCTGGCCATGGTGGCGCACCAGAGCGACTGGTCGGCCTGTTCAGACAGGCCGGGCAAGGGCGCGTCGGGCGCGAGCGGCGCGGCAAGCTGGGCGGAAGCGGGAACCGCAACGACAAGACTGGCGGCAAGCAGCAGGGGGATAGTGGTGGAGCGCATTGACCGGCTCCCTTTTCTTGGTTGAACCGCCGGGAGCCGAACTCCCGATTGCAAGCCAATGCAGAAGGGACGGAAAAGGATGCGGACGCCGGACGGCCAGTCGCGGCTTCGTGAGGAATCGCAAAGGTTCCCGCGGGAATGGCGGAAAAACGCCCGGCGAGGCTGGAATTTTTAGCCTCCCGCAGCGCTTGCAGGGGTGCAACACCCCCCCTATATAGCGCTTCGAGGCCCGGCGACGGGCAAATCCATAATGAGGAACCCGGCCCGGCCAAGGGCAATGAAACCGCCGTCAGGGGTTTCCACCGGGTTCGCCAGGAAAGAGGCTACGTGATGGGTAAAGTTATCGGTATCGACCTGGGGACCACCAATAGCTGCGTTGCAGTGATGGATGGCACGACACCCAAGGTCATCGAGAATACGGAAGGCGCGCGCACCACGCCGTCCATGGTCGCGTTCTCCAAGGACGGCGAGCGGCTCGTCGGCCAGCCGGCCAAGCGTCAGGCCGTGACCAATCCGGAAGGGACGCTGTTTGCGGTCAAGCGCCTGATCGGCCGCCGCTACGACGATCCGATGGTCGACAAGGACAAGGGCCTCGTGCCCTTCAAGATCACCAAGGCCGACAATGGCGACGCCTGGGTGGAAGTCGACTCCAAGAAATATTCGCCGTCGGAAGTTTCGGCGATGATCCTGACCAAGATGAAGGAAACCGCCGAGTCGTATCTCGGCGAGACCGTCACCCAGGCGGTGATCACCGTGCCGGCCTACTTCAACGACAGCCAGCGCCAGGCCACCAAGGACGCAGGCAAGATTGCCGGCCTTGAAGTGCTGCGCATCATCAACGAACCGACGGCCGCGGCGCTCGCCTATGGCCTCGACAAGAAGAATTCCGGCCTGATCGCGGTCTATGACCTCGGCGGCGGCACGTTCGACGTGTCGGTGCTCGAGATCGGCGACGGCGTGTTCGAAGTGAAGTCCACGAACGGCGACACGTTCCTGGGCGGCGAAGACTTCGACAACGAGATCATCGGCTATCTGGCCGCCGAGTTCAAAAAGGAGCAGGGCATCGACCTGCGCAACGACAAGCTCGCCTTGCAGCGGCTGAAGGAAGCCGCCGAAAAGGCGAAGATCGAGCTGTCGTCGGCGGTGCAGACCGAAGTGAACCTGCCCTTCATCACGGCGGACGCGTCGGGCCCGAAGCATCTCAACATCAAGCTGACGCGCGCCAAGCTCGAAAGCCTGGTCGATACGCTGATCCAGCGCACGATCGAGCCGTGCCGTAATGCGCTCAAAGACGCCGGCCTCAAGGCCAGCGAGATCGACGAGGTCGTTCTCGTCGGCGGCATGACGCGCATGCCCAAGGTCATCGAG
>VFQQ010003970.1_pt1 | contig 13608 bp, 12 predicted proteins | sample 3512341 | NCBI WGS metagenome assembly VFQQ01 (sample SAMN10412373, study PRJNA504923) | tailings metagenome | isolation source: Relicate 2 Philex TSF1 revegetated site | place: Philippines: Tuba, Benguet | collected 2017-08-29 | reverse complement strand
CGTGATCGGACGCGTCCATGTGCCCTTGGCGTCTGAGAAATAAACGAGCACGCCTGCCAACGCCACGCAGGTGAGAAGAACCCACGGGAACGTCAGCATGAGAAGCACCAGTTCCCAAAGTGCGACGCCGATACTGTCGGCATTGCGGATCGTGTCTGGCAACCGCTTGCCCGCAAGGTCCGCGGCTCCGGCAAGCGCCCATGCGACGACGAGCCCGAAAGCGCCCATCAGCGCGCTGAACTTCGGATTATTCCAGGCGAACATCAGGACCGAGCCGGAAAGATCGCGACTCGTCGCTTCGCTCGGATAAACCTTGGCCTTCTTGAAACTGCGCTCCGAAAAGCTCATGCCCCGCTGCTTCGCGTCGGGTGGCGCAACGGGCGGCGGCGGAGCAAACGACCAATCGACATCCGTATCCTTGAGCTGATGCGTCGGATGCAGGAACGAACCACCTCCGCCCCAGGTGAGATAGCAACGCGCGGTCTTCGGTATGTCCGTCATCGACGCAGCGGCGTCCGGCGCATCCGGCTCGCCGCCGCGTTGCTCCATGTAGCGCGAATAGTGATGCGCATCACCCGTGAGCACGACGCGCAGATTGTGCCGTCGCCCCGGAGCCGTATCGTCATTGTGCGCGGTCCCTGTGAGCACGGCCTCAAGGTACGCGTAAGAGCGAAACTCCTTGTAGGCCGAGCGCTCGAGCCCGAGATAGGACCAGCACGGCTTCGCAGCACACATGACGATGTTCGAGCCATCCTCCATCACGTGCTGCGCAAGATCGTCGAAGAACGAAATCTGCCCCTGATCGATATAGCCCTTGAGCTGCGCGTCCACGCCGACGAGCCACCACTTGCCGGGAAGCCTGAGCGCGAAATAACTGCGGCCCTGCTTGGCGCGCCGGTAGCCGACGCGCTTGCCCGAGCCGAACCCGTCGGCCGGGCCGAAAGCGCGACGCGCGACGAACAGATTCATGAACGAGTTCAGCCCATCGTACCAGTCGTGGTTACCGGGGATCGCGTAGGTGTCGAGTTTCTTGAGATCGTCGACCGTATTCTCGATCTCGGCCGCATGCTCGAAAGGCACTTCGAGGCGCGCATTGTACGCTTCCTGCGATGCGGTCGAGTACACCTCGTCGCCGCCAAAGACGAGAACGCGGCCACGTTTTGTCGTCACACGCTCGGCGGCCCCCTTGTCGTCCGGATTGACGCCGAACCAGTCGTCACCCCGTCGCTCGAAATCAAGCCCCGCGCGCGCGAGCAGCCGCGCGACTGCAAATGTGGGGTCCCAGCCGTCGCCGGTGTCGGCCACGAAGTCGAGCCAGAGATCGCCGCCGCACCTCTCGCAGCCGGCGACGCGATGCTCGATGCAGCCCGAATAGTCGAAGGATGCTTCGAAGGCTGGAGGCGCCGGGGACGTCCGGTCGCCGAACAGTTCACGCCGGTCGAGAAACTCGCCGAATATTTCGGAGATGCTGACGCGCACAGCCATCTCGAGCAGATGGCCGGGATCGTACCAGCCATACATCTTCTCGCGCTTGATCTCGTCAGGCATCCCTCTCCCCCGCCGCTGCGGGGAAAGTATTGTATGTTTCCGAAACTATTACCACAGGTAGCAACCCGTCAGGCGTTGCGGGCAAGGGCTCCGTCGATCATGCCGACCGTGTTCGGCACGCCGTACACCGCGACGAACGAACCGAAACGCGGGCCTTTTTCCTGCCCCAGCAGCACCTGATAGAGCATGTTGAACCATTCGAGCGAAACGCCCGGACGCCCATCCTTTGCGGCCTTCTTGGTGTCGAGAAATGGCTCGCGCCGCCCGATCTCATAGACGACGTTCTGGATGTCTTCCGCGCTCGCGTCCTGTGGCATGGCAGAGAGTGCATCGCGCAGGTCGGTCAGCGCCTTGCGCTCGGCATCGGTCGGCTCACGGAACGTCTTCGTCGGCGCGACGAAGTCGCGATAGTAGTTGATCGCGTAGCCGACCATTGCGTCGAGCTTGGGGTGCGTCTGTGGCGTCACGCCCGGCCGGTAGCGGCCGATGAAGCCCCACAGCGTCTCGGCATTCTCGGCATTCGACGACGACACCAGCGTGAGCAGGAGCTGGAACGTCACCGGCATGTCAGCCTTCGGCGGATGGCCGGCGTGAATGTGCCACACCGGATTGCCGAGCTGCTGCTTGCCGTCCTGGCGCGGATAGCCATCGAGGAACTGCGCATAGTCATCGACGTTGCGCGGGATCACATCGAAGTAGAGACGCTTCGCTGCCTTCGGCTCGCGATACATGAACAGCGACAGCGACTCCGGCGATGCATAGCGCAGCCACTCGTCGATGGTCAGTCCGTTGCCCTTCGACTTGGAAATCTTGCCGCCCTTCTCGTCGAGGAAGAGCTCGTAGTTGAAGCCTTCCGGCGGCTGCGCACCGAGCGCCTTCGCGATCTCGCCAGACAGCTTCACCGAGTCGATCAGATCCTTGCCGGCCATTTCGTAGTCGATGCCAAGCGCGACCCAGCGCATCGCCCAGTCGGCCTTCCACTGGCACTTCACATTGCCGCCGGTCACCGGCGTCTCGATTTCCTCGTTGGTGTCGGGATCGACATACGTGATCGTGCCCGCAGCGACATCGCGGCGGATCATCGGCACCTGCAACACCACACCGGTCGTCTTGCTGATCGGCAGGAACGGAGAATATGTCGCGCGGCGGTCGGGCCCGAGTGTCGGCAGGATGATCGCCATCACCTTGTCGTAGGCGGCGAGCATTTTGAGCAGCGTCTCGTCGAACCGGCCCGACGTGTAGCAGTCGGTCGACGACATGAATTCATAGTCGAAGCCGAAGTGATCGAGAAACGCACGCAGCCGCGCGTTGTTCGCCGCACCGAATGAGGGATACTCGTTCGAGAACGGGTCCGGCACGCGCGTCAGCGGTTTCCCGAGGTGCGCTGCCATCATCTCCTTGTTCGGCACATTGTCCGGCACCTTGCGGAAGCCGTCCATATCGTCGGAGAACGCGATCAGGCGCGTCTTGATATTGTCGTCGGTGAGCACCCGGAACGCATGGCGCACCATCGTGGTACGAGCGACCTCGCCGAACGTGCCGATGTGCGGCAGCCCCGAGGGACCGTAGCCGGTCTCGAAGATGACCTCGTCCTTGGGTTTCTTCTTCAGCCGCGCGACGAGCTTCCTCGCCTCCTCGAACGGCCAGGCGCTCGAAGTCTCGGCGAGTTCACGCAAGGATGCGGCAGGTGCTTCAACGACAGACATTTCGGATCTCCGGGCGCGGAAAATAGGAACCACGGCCCCTGCGGTCAAATTTCAAAACGGGCTGATCGGGAAGTACCGCAGCCACAGATCGGTGAAACGGCCCTTCTCCCACAGGCGGAAAAGCGCCCAGTTGAAGGCGAGCCGTAGCGTGTCGTTGCCGCGCCGGACCGCGATGCCCACGCCTTCGCCGAAGTAGCGGCTCTCGGTGAACGGCCCTCCGGTGAACGCACAGCAGTTCGCCGAGTCCGTGCCGTTGATCCAGAACGCGAGCGCGATGCCGTCGCCGAACAGAAGATCGACCTCGCCCTTGCGCAGCGCCTCGCGCGCCGCATCGATGTTCGGGAAGGGCTTCAGTTCGGCTTCGGTGAAGAACGTCTTGAGGTACTGCTCATGCGCCGTCTTCGCGACGACAGCGATCTTCTTGCCCTCAGTCGTTTCCGGAATAGCGTCGGCCAGCGGCGAGTTGCGGCGCACGACGAAGCGTGCGGTCGCGCGATAGTAGGGTTCGGAGAAGTCGACGCGTTGGCGCGTCTCCGGTGTGACGGCAAGCGACGCGATGACTGCGTCGGCGCGGTTCTCGCCCAGCGCCTGCAACAGCGTATCGAAGCGGCGAAGCTGGATCGTGCAACTGATCTTCAACTCCTCGCAGATGAGCCGGGCAAGCTCCACGTTGAAGCCGGCCGGATTGCCATCCGGACCCGCGTAGTTGAACGGCGGATTGTCGAACTCCGCCAAGAAACGAATCTGGCTGATGCGCGAGGTATCCGGGCGCTCGGGCCGCCGTCGGGGGTCCCAGAAGCCCGGGACCGAGACGGGCGGCGGAGCCGCGCCCAGCCCGCTTGGTTGCGCGCGCAGTTCGGCGGGCGCCAGCACTGCCCACGCGAGGCAGACGCCGAGGAACAGCCAAACGCCGCTTTTCGCACTACACCAATACCGATTTTCCATTAGGATCGATGATCATAAGTTGAGCGCGCGTGGCCGGAACGGCCTCGCTTATAGACCAATTGGCGTGAGGGGACAGCGGTTTGGACGGGATCGGCCCCGAAAGGACCGACGGCGCTTTCGGGCACGGCCGGATGATCGCCATGACCGAGCAGGCGCGCGGCCTGTTCGCCGCGATCCGCCAGCAGCCTCCCGCCTGCCCGGAGCTCGATTGCCTGCAAGGCCACCTGCCCCACGGCACCCTGCACGCCGCCGCCCGCCGGGCCGCGACGCTGGGCGTCGGTGCCGATCGCGTGCTGCTCGCAGACCACGCGATCAGCGAGGAAGACTACGTGCTGGCTCTCGCCGCCTCCCTCGGCGTGCCGTTCGAGCCGTTATTGCTGCCGCGTGACTCCTGCCCGCTCACAGACGACCAGCTCGTCGATGCCGCCCGAACCGGGCTCGTGATGCTACGGCCCGCGGACGAGTGGATCGTCGTCGTGGCGCCGCAAGGTTTGGCCGCCCGGCGGCTCGTGACGGGCGAACTTCCCATTCCGCTCGCGCGCTTCTATCTCACCACCGGCGCACGCCTGCGGCGCTTCATCGCCGGTCATGGCGCGAACGAACTTGCCGAGCGCGCGGCCGAGGACCTGCGCAACGCACGCCCCGAACTGTCGGCGGCACCGCGCGGCTGGCGGCTCGGCATCGGATGGTTGACGGCGAGCGCCGCCTACGCGGCCGCGATGATTGTGCTGCCGCAGGCCGTCTCCGTGGCGACGACAGTGGCGCTGTCGTTCACGTTCCTCGCGTGGACTGCGCTGCGCCTCATCGGAGCGGCGACTGCGTGGCATGCGTGGCGGGCGATCCGGATCGCTCCGCACGACCTCCCCGTCTACACAGTCATTGTCGCGCTGTATGACGAGGCGGACGCGGCAGAGGACTTGATCGCTGCACTCCGCTCGCTCGAATACCCACACGAGAAGCTGCAAATCATCTTAGCTCTCGAGCCGGACGATCTCTCTACCCGCGATGCGCTCGACAGGCTCGATCTCGGTCCGCCATTCGAAATTGTCATCGCGCCCGATAGCGGACCGCGCACCAAGCCGAAGGCGCTCAACGCCGCACTCGCGTTCGCACGCGGCAGCTTCACGGCAGTGTTCGACGCCGAGGACCGCCCGGCCCCGGATCAATTCCATCGGGCGCTGGACGCCTTTCTCGGCAGCGCGGAGCCGATTGCCTGCGTGCAGGCGCGCCTCACCATCGACAACACGCACGACGGCTGGCTCGCCCGCATGTTCACCGCGGAGTACGCCGGCCTCTTCGATGTACTGCTGCCGGGCCTCTCGCAGCGCCGGTTGCCGTTACCGTTGGGCGGTTCGTCAAATCATTTCCGAACCGATGTTCTGCGCGCCGTTGGTGGGTGGGACCCGTACAACGTGACCGAAGATGCGGACCTCGGCATGCGCCTCGCGCGGCTCGGCTATCGCACCGCCGTGATCGCATCGACGACCTACGAGGAGGCACCTGCTCGCACCGGACCATGGCTGCGCCAACGCACACGCTGGTTCAAGGGTTGGATCCAGACCTGGGCCGTGCACATGCGCAATCCTGTCCGGCTGCTGCGCGATCTTGGACTGTCCGGCTTTCTTGCGTTTCAGCTTGTCGTCGGCGGCACCGTGCTATCCGCTCTGGTGCATCCGATCTTTCTTGTACTGCTTGCGGCATCGCTCGGCGGCGGACTTGCACCTGTCGCAAGCGATCCGGCCGCCATCGTCCTTGCGACGCTGTCCGGCAGCGCGCTGATTGCTGGCTATCTGACGTCCGCGACGCTCGGATTGATCGGGCTGAAGCGGCGCGGCCTGCTGGCGCAGGCTTACGTGCTGCTTCTGATGCCGCTTCACTGGGTGCTGCTCTCCGCGGCCGCCTGGCGCGCGCTCTGGCAGTTGATGCGCGATCCCTACCGCTGGGAGAAAACGCGCCATGGCCTCGCCAAGACCTCGCGTCTCGCAACCGAGTCCGTACGCACGCGCACGATGATGCGGATCAAAGGTACTTCTTCAGGTCGGCCGCAGCTTCCTCCGGCCGCCTCTTGAGGCTGAACGGCGCGACGAACCGGCCGTCCTTGTCCATCAGGTACACGATCGCCGTGTGGTCCATCGTGTAGTCGCCGTCCTTGAGCGGCACCTTCTTGTAATAAACGCGATAGGCCTTCGCCATGGCGGCCAGCCCATCCACGCTGCCGCTCACGCCGATGAGCCGCGGATTGAAGCTGGAGAGATAGTCCTTCAGCTTCTCCGGCGTGTCGCGCTCCGGATCGACCGTGACGAACAGCGCGTTGACCTTGTCGGCATCCGGCCCAAGCTTGTTGAACACCTCCGACATATCGAAAAGCGCAGTTGGACAAATCTCCGGACAATGCGTGAAGCCGAAGAACACCAGGAATGGTTTGCCCTTGAGGTCCTGATCAGTGATCGCCTTGCCGTTCTGATCGACGAGTTTGAACGGACCGCCGACGGTCGAAGGTGCCGTGATGACTGGCGCCGGATTGCGCCCGGTCACGAGCAGCACCACCGCGAAGCACAGGACGAGCCCGGCGAGGAACGAGGAAAGGATCAGCAGGACGCGGACGGCGCGAGGGCTCATTGATTTTTATTGCCTAGAAGCAAGCCGCGAGACCGGCCGCAATGACCTCGAAGAACACCGCCGTGCCGTAATGCGCCCAAAGCGCCAGCGTCGCGGCGATCAGCACGCCCGCGACGGCAGCGAGCAGCATGAAAGGTCGCGTGGCAAATCCGGATGGTTCGGCGGCGGCATCGGGCATCGGAGCAATCCAGAAGGAACGCCCTTCAGATAGGCCCGAACCAGCGCCGCGGCAAGGCGCATCCTGCCGCGCGGCGCCGGGTGTGCCTCAGGCCCATTTTTGGCGCGCAGCGGGAACCGCCCGCACCTTTCACGGCTCGCGGATCAGCCGCAACCGCTTCCTGATGTCGGTGGCCGAGACGGCATGGAGCGCATCGTCGAGCTCGATTCTCTCGACCGCGTAGCCGACATCCCGCCCGTAGAACACGTGCGTGATGTTGGGCAGGGGCACCACCGCAAACTGCCCTTCGAATTCGCGCATCGAATGCTCGATCCGCGCGCGCACATCCTCGAAGCCGAACGGGTTCTTGTCGTCGGTCCCGCCGGTGTCGCGGACTGCGATGCAGACCTGGCCGACGCGCAACAGACCCTCGATGATCAGCGCGCGATGTCCCTCGTGGAATGGCTGATAGCGGCCGATGAACAGCGCGGTCGGCTTCTTGGGATCGAAGATGGGGCGCAGGCGCCGTGCGATCTGATCGGCCCAGTACTCGGGTGTCCCCTCGGGCCCGATCGTGATGTCCGGCTTCTCCGGCGGCACGAACAGACGGTTCGTATCCTCAAAGCGCCCAGACTGAATCCGGTTGAGCCAGACCACGAACGCCTCGCCTCCCGCGAGGTAGGCCGCGCGCGCTTCGGGCGTCGGACAGATGAAGTCCGCGATGGCGAACCCGCCCGTTTTCGTCACCTGATCGCAGAGCCAGCCCATGCGGCGCGCCTGCTCGATCCGGTCCGCCTCGCTGAAGCCAAGGTCCTTGTTGACGTTGGCGCGCACTTCATCGGCGTTGAACACCACGGCATTGACACGCGGCGCGAGCGCTTTGGCGAGAGTCGTCTTGCCAGCGCCGGGCAGGCCCATCAGCAGTATCTTGCGATGCATATCGTGATTTCTGTCCAGTTGTGCCAAAGACACCATAGCCTTTGAGCGAACCAGTACCCGTACGAGTTGGGTCGACAATATGGCACCTCGCGGCGGAGCGAACCACAGAATGATACCGCCCATTGCCGATAAGGCTCGGCGCGTCAGAGCCGCAGAGGTTTCGATGAAATCGACCGGGCGCGCGCGATGCTAATCTGGCTCGCCTCTTATCCGCGGTCCGGCAATACGTTCTTCCGCGCGCTCGTAAAACATGTCTACGGGCTGTCGAGTTACGAAGTTTACGACTGGGGCGAGCGCTCACCCTCAGTCATCAAGGCCATCACAGGTGGGACAGCAGCACCGCTGACGGTCGCGGAAATGGCAGAAAGTGATCGCCTCTTCCTAGTCAAGACCCACGATCTTCCGAACGAAGATTTCCCCGCGATCTATCTGGTACGTGACGGGCGCGATGCGCTCGTTTCGCACGCGCACTTCGTGCTCGAATACGATCTCAGGCTCCCGCGCGAACCCGAGCGCGTCCACGAGATATTGAGAACACTGATCTTGAGCGAGCATTCATTCGGCGGCTGGAGCCGAAATGTGCGCGAATGGATGCAGCGCTCGACTCCCACAGTCGTGGTGCGTTTCGAAGACCTCGTGGCGCGCCCGCTCGACGAACTGCGCAAGGCTATGGCTGCAGTCGGCTTGAAATTGCCCGAACAACGGACGGACGACCTGCCGACGTTCGGACACCTGAACGCGCAGTTGCCGGCGTTCTTCCGCCGCGGGCAAGTCGGCGGTTGGCGCGAGGAGATGCCGGACGATTTGCACAAACTATTCTGGACGCACCATCGCGCGATGATGAAGCAGCTCGGCTACAAAAAAGGGACCTTCGGCGAGCGCTTGCTGAGCCTGTGGCCGGGCGCGCGACGTCCGTGAACTAAGCCGGAGCAGGCAAGTTGGAGCGGGCGATCGGGATCGAACCGACGACATTCAGCTTGGGAAGCTGACGTTCTACCACTGAACTACGCCCGCGATGCGCCATCAGTAGCTCGGATCGGGGCGCGCCGACAAGGGCGGCTGTTGCGGAGCCACTCGGCCGCGTCATGGCTTACGCTTCACGATCACCGGATCACCACTGTTGGCGTTCTCGCCAGTCGGCAGGCCCTTCTCGCCTTCGCGTGCGGCCTGAGGAACAACAGTCTGACCGGGACCCGCGGCACTCGGCGGCGACGGTGCAGCCTGTGTCGGACTTGTCGCGCCAGATGTCGGCGCCGATTTCATCGGCGGTGCTGCGGGGAGTGAGTTGGTCTGCGCGAGTGCGAGTGTCGGGCTGCCCGCGACCAGAAATGCGGCAAAAGCGATACGCGTGAACATGCTACGCCTCCGTGGATCTTCGCGGAGAGAACGCGCTTGGGTAACCGACCGTTCCTGCCCGCGTGCGGTTCCGGTTGTCCCAATCCGGATCAGTTCGACGGCGCGAACGCGGTCGCCGATGCGGGCAGCGGAGGCTCAAGCTCCAGCGGAAACGGCAAGACCACGCGAGGCTGCGCCACTGTGCCGGGTGTCTGCTTTGCAGCCACCACGATGGGCGCCGCCGGCTTGCGCGTGCGGCTCGCCGGAACGAACGCGCGGAAGGTGAGCAGCGAGGCAATCTTCTGGCGGGCTTCCGCCGGCAGAGGCGATTGCTCCAGCGGGGCGAAGTCTCGTTCGCTGTACGGGCGCGAGCCGCCCTTGAAGACGAGCGCACGGCCGCGCACCACGATGACGTCTCCGGCCTTCAGCGTCGGATCGTCGAACACGACGCCGCTGGTGATCGAACCGGTCGGGCGCCGGCACGAACATGTGGGGGAGGACGCCGTGCGGAACGACAGCGCGCCTGCGAGCTTTCGATAGAGCGAGCGGTCGGCGCCAACCGCATTCTCAATGTCCTCGCCGCGTTTGGTGAAAACCTTCACCGGCGCTCCGGGGCAACTGGCCTTGCACATGAATTCCGCGACCGTACGGTCCGCGCCGTTGCCCGCGCTTACCGGAAAGAAGAAGCCGTCACAGGTCCGCACGCAGACCATCTGGGAGCCGGAGCGCAGGCTCCGCGCACCCGCCGCATGACCTGCATGCGGTGTGACGGTGATCTTGAGTGCCGGATCGCCGAACGGCTGCGCTGCTTGATAATTCGGAGTTTGATACTGCGGCGCTGGATGCTGGAATGCTGGTGCCGGCCGGCCGAAGACATGGCTGTTGCCATGCTGGGCGACCGCATGACCCGCGGGCCCGAGCGTCAGCACGGCGAGCAGAATGACACGATGGAGCAGAGGGCAGAGCATCAAGGTGTCGCTGTTGGAGGAGTGGCGTCCGGGTTCGTAGCAAGCCACTCGCGAGAAATGAACGTCGGGCGAGAATTAAGGTAACCGCCGCGGCTACACCTTGAAGTGCTTGCTCAGCTTGAGCCCCTGCGCCTGATAATTCGAGCCGATGCCCTGCCCATAAAGTGTGCTCGGGCGCTCCAGCATCGTCTCGTAGACGAGCCGGCCGACGATCTGCCCGTGCTCGAGGATGAACGGCACCTCGCGTGAGCGCACTTCGAGCACCGCACGGCTGCCCTTCCCGCCTGATCCCGCGTAACCAAACCCCGGATCGAAGAAGCCCGCATAGTGAACGCGGAACTCGCCGACCAGTGGATCGAACGGCACCATCTCGGAGGCGTAGTCCGGCGGCACCTGCACGGCTTCCTTGGAGGCGAGGATGTAGAACTCATCCGGGTCGAGGATCAGCGTGCCCTCGGGCCGCGCAAAGATCGGCTCCCAGAAATCCGCGACCTCGTAGCCGTTGCGTTTCTCGACATCGATCACGCCGGTGTGGCGCTTGCCGCGATAGCCGACCGGCGCGCCGTTGCCCGTCCCGATGAGATCGACGCTCACCGAAATGCCGCCCTCGAAGTCGGCGTCCTCGGCGTCCACCAGCCGCTCGCGCGCATGCAACGCGGCGAGTTCGTCGGCTGTCAGCGTCGCATGCCCGCGGCGCAGGCGAAGCTGCGAGAGGCGCGAGCCCTCGCGCACCAGCACCGGAAATGTCTTCGGCGAGATCTCCGCGTAGAGCGGCCCGTGATAGCCCGCCTCGATGCGGTCGAAGCCGCGCGCGCGATCCGTGATGACGCGCGTGAACACGTCGAGCCGCCCGGTCGAGCTTTTCGGATTCGCGGCCGCCGCGATGTCAGCGGGAAGCGCGAGACTTTCGAGCAGCGGCACGATGTAGACGCACCCGGTCTCCAGCACCGCACCGCTGGTTAGCGAAATCTCGTGCAGCGTCAGTTGCGCGATGCGCTCCGCCACGGTGGTGTGACCTGGCAGGAAGCTCGCACGCACGCGATACGCGATCTTGCCGAGGCGCAGGTCGAGGCTCGCAGGCTGAATCTGATCGGCCGCATAGTCGTACGCGGGCACGATCCCACCCGCCTGCGTCAGCGCCGTGATCATGCGATCCGGCAAGATGCCCTTCTCGGCCATGATGCAGTCTCTAGCGGCTGGCCACCTTGACGAAAAGGCGAGCGCCGCGCTAAGAGCCCCGTTATCCCGTGGTCATTTGAGCCGGCCGGCTTGCCGCCACGTTAAACAAGGGTGCTAAAAGGCCGGGGACGCGCGCGACCCGCGACCCGGCATTGAGGCTGACGCCTCGGCCGGGTTTTTTGTTGGTCGCATGGAGGCTGCAATGCCCGCGTCGAAGTCCTATCGCCCGGAAACCCGGCTGGTGCATGCCGGCACGCTGCGCTCCGAGTTCGGCGAAACATCCGAGGCGCTCTTCCTGACGCAGGGCTACGTCTACGAGAGTTCGGCGCAGGCCGAGCGGCGTTTCAAGAACGAAGAGCCAGGCTACCAGTATTCGCGATTTGCCAACCCCACCGTGGCGATGTTCGAGGCGCGCATGGCCGCCTTCGAGGGCGCTGAAGCCGCGCGCGCGACCGCGACCGGAATGGCGGCGGTGACGACGGCCATGATGGGCCAGGTGAAGGCGGGCGATCATGTGGTCGCCTCGAAGCAGCTCTTCGGTTCGTGCCGTTACGTGGTGGAAGAACTTCTGCCGCGCTACGGCGTCGCCTCCACACTGGTCGACGGCACCGACCTCACGCAATGGAAGAACGCGGTGCGGCCAAACACCAAGAGCTTCTTCCTCGAAAGCCCCACGAATCCGAACCTGGAAGTTCTGGACATCGCGGAGATCGCGAAGATCGCCCACAATGCCGGCGCGACGCTCGTGGTCGACAACGTGTTCGCGACGCCGCTGTGGCAGTCGCCGCTCGCGCTCGGTGCGGACTGCGTCGTGTACTCGGCGACCAAGCACATCGACGGACAGGGCCGCTGTCTTGGCGGCGTGATCCTTGGCTCGGAGAAATTCATCCAGGACAACGTGCATAACCTGATCCGCCAGACCGGTCCGTCGATCTCGCCGTTCAACGCGTGGGTTCTTCTCAAGGGGCTCGAGACGCTCGGCGTGCGCGTGCGCCGCCAGACAGATACGGCCGCGACGATCGCGGTCGCACTCGTCGACAATCCGAAGATCACGCGCATGATCTATCCGGGCCGCCCGGATCATCCGCAGGCCAAGATCGTGCAGAAGCAGATGAAGGGCGGCTCGACCCTCGTTGCGTTCGAGGTGAAGGGTGGCAAGGCCGGTGCATTCCGTTTTCAGGATGCGCTCAAGCTCGTGCGCATCTCCAACAATCTCGGCGATGCCAAGAGCCTCATCACACATCCGGCGACCACCACGCACCAGCGCATCGGCGCGGAAGCGCGTGCCGAACTCGGCATCACGGACGGAATGGTGCGCCTCTCATGCGGGCTCGAACACCCGGATGATCTGTGCGAGGACTTGCTGCAGGCTCTGGATAAGGTGTGAGACGGCCGACCGTTTAGCGCCGCACAGTCGTTGCCGGCCCGGCGACTTCGGCGGGCAGCTTCACGTCGTCTAGGATCGCGACGGCGAGCAGCTTGGCGATGCAGCCGTAGCTCCAGTCGTTGAGGTGGAGACCGTCGGCCGACAGAAACTGATCGAACGACATCTTCTCGCCCTCGATCCAGTGCCGCATGATGACGAAGCGATCGAACAGACCGACCTCGGCGTCGCGCGCCGTGGCGGTGATGACATCGACCGAGCGGTCCGCGCCCGGCTTGGCCAGGATCTTCGGCGCGTATTGCGGATTGACGAGGATGACTTCGGTGCCGCTCGCCTTCAGCTTCTCGACGCCCTGCTGGATGATCTCCCCCGGCGCCGGGTGATCGCGCAGCACCGAGTTGCTGCCAACCTGCCAGAGCACGAGATCGGGCACTTCGTCGAGCACATCGGCATCGAAGCGCGCGACCATCTGGTTCGCTTCCTCGCCACCGATGCCCTTGTTGAGCACGGTGATCGGCAGGCCCGGAAGTCTTGCCTTCAACTCGGCTTCAAGGCGAGCCGGATAGGTCTTGTCGGATGACGACGCGCCCGCGCCCGCTGTCGACGACGAGCCGATCGCAACGATCTTGATCGGAAGCTTGCGGGCGATCCGATCGCGCAGCCGCTCCGGCGCGCGCTCAAGGCCCGCGACTTCCGCTGGCGCAGTGCACCCTGCCTGCGCCACTGCGGGAGCGGCGTGCAACCAGATCGAACCTGTCACCGCCAGCGCGAACGCAGTCCCGCGCCGTACCCCCACCCCGCTCATCATCAAATCTTCTTATCCTTGAT
>VFQQ010003969.1_pt1 | contig 13613 bp, 10 predicted proteins | sample 3512341 | NCBI WGS metagenome assembly VFQQ01 (sample SAMN10412373, study PRJNA504923) | tailings metagenome | isolation source: Relicate 2 Philex TSF1 revegetated site | place: Philippines: Tuba, Benguet | collected 2017-08-29 | reverse complement strand
GGCGACCATCGCAACATTACCTGATCACGCGGACAGCCATACACATCCGGCCGCTGGTAAATAGCGTGGGTTCTGTAGAAAAAGTTCCCAGCCGCAGAAACTTTTTCGCCAGCGATTGTTCTTCTGCGCGTTGCCGGAGAGCTGCCCGGGTCTGACCGCCGCGTCATCCGCAGCGATCTTTCCATCAGTGTGAAGCTTTTCTGACTTTATTCGCCGGGCCACTCCAGACCATAGCGCTGCTGTAGTGTCCGGGCATGCGCCTGCCACTGCTGAAGAAGTTGCAGTTGGCTTGGCGTACAACTACCGGCGAGTTCATCGAGCGCCGCCCGAAACTGCGCCAGGGTATTGGGCGCGCCGTATTGCGCGTCATTCAGACGCAGACGGCAAAACTCCATCCAGCGCTGCTGCTCGGTCGGCGACAGGCTGTCGGGAAAGTTGCGTGCGCGGTAGCGAAACAGTAATTCCGGCAGGCGCGCATCGTCGAACGGCCAGTTCTGCGAGGCCAGAGCCTGCGGTTGGGCATTACGCACCTGCTCGCACAGGCGCCGGTCGCGGTCGCCGATGAATCCGTCGTAGAGCTGCTGTTCGGGGTCGGTGCTGGCGGCGAAGGCCTCCTCGCGATAGATGGCCGGCAACTTGTCCTGCCACAGCGCCTGCGCCGCCTTGAGCCTCTCGGCGTTGCGCTCGCATACCGACCAGTCCAGCTGCAGGCGCTGCCTGTCGGCATCACGCAGCACGGACAGCGGCGCAACCACCGGGCAACGGTTGATATGCAGCAACTTCAGCGGCACCGGCGCCTCGTGTTCGGCCAGATCCTCGCGGCGGGTGTACAGGCGGGCGCGCAAGGTGTCGGCGTCCAGTTCCAGCAGGGGTGCGGGGTCGGCCTGCAGATCGCAGACGATCAGGGCATTGCGATTGCGCGGATGCCAGGCCAGCGGCAGCACCGGCGCCAGATAATGACGGGCCGCGGAGAAGCGCCCGGATACATGCAGCAACGGCTGCAGCAGACGGATCTGGTCCATCACCCGCTGCTTGCTGCGCAACTGGTAAAGAAAGTCGTATAGCCGCGGCTGGCGTTCGCGCAACAGGCGCGCCAGACCGATGGTGGCGCGTACATCGGACAATGCGTCATGCGCCTGACCGTGATCGATGCCGTTGGCCTGGGTCAGCCGCTCCAGCTTGAGGCTGACACGCCCCTCCTCCTGCGGCCACTCGATGCCCTCGGGACGCAGCGCGTAGGCAGTGCGCACCAGGTCGATCAGATCCCAGCGGCTGTTGCCGCCCTGCCATTCACGGGCATAAGGGTCGAAGAAGTTGCGGTAGAGGCTGTAGCGCGTCACCTCGTCATCGAAGCGCAGGCTGTTGTAGCCGGCGCCGCAGGTGCCCGGTGCGGACAGCTCGGCGTGCACCCGGGTGACAAACTCGCCTTCGTCCAGCCCCAACTGCTGCAACCGCTGCGGATCGATGCCGGTCACCAGGCAGGCAGCCGGGTGCGGCAGGATATCGTCGCTGGGGCGACAGTAGATATTCAGCGGCTCACCGATCTCGTTGAGCGCCTCGTCGGTGCGGATGCCGGCCACCTGCAACGGACGGTCGCAGCGCGGATTGATGCCGGTGGTCTCGTAGTCGTACCAGAAAATGCTGGAAGTCACGCGGTTCCCCTGTGCACGGTGGCCAGGCAGTCTATCATTCAAGTCCGAGCGCTTCGCTGCGGGCAAAGCTTGAACCAGTGCACATCGGCTGCATGCCCCGCGACGCGCCGCTTGTAGGCCAAATGCCAGTAGCACTAGCATGGCCACCCCTCCACTCTATGTACAAGGACGCCGCCATGAGTGACGCAATCACCCCCAATCCCTACGCAGCCCCCGCCAGCAACCTGCAGCAGACCACTGGCGACCAGGTCCCGAGCATCGAAGAAGCGCTGGCACGCGGTTACGACTTCAGCATCGGCGAGCTGATCAGCGAGTCCTGGAACAGGGTAAAAGGCACCAAGGGCATCATCATTGGCGGCTTTCTGGTGTTCTACGTCGTGCTGATGCTGGCCACCCTGATTCTTGGCGGCGTCATCGGCATCTTCGGCGCCCTTAGCGAAAACCTGTTCCTGACGTTCGTCGGCGAGATTGTGATTTCGCTGCTGGCTTCGGCGCTGGCCTATCCCTTCATGGCCGGTATCAACATGGTGGGCATCCGCCGCGCCGCCGACCAACCGATCAGCTTCAACGAGATCTTCAGCCACTTCGGCCGCACCGTGCCGCTGGTCATCACCGCGGTGGTGATGATGCTGCTGATCTATCTGGGCATGTTCCTGCTGCTGATTCCCGGCATCTACCTGGGCGTGGCCTACCTGCTGGCGATCCCCCTGGTGGTCGAGCGCGGCCTGAGCCCCTGGCAGGCGCTGGAAGCCTCGCGCAAGGCCATCACCCAGCACTGGTTCAAGGTCTTCGGCCTGTTCCTGCTGCTCGGCCTGATCGTCATGGTCAGCGCCATTCCCCTGGGTATCGGCCTGGTCTGGACCATTCCGCTGATGGTCATCGCCATGGGCGTGCTCTATCGCACCATCTTCGGCGTACTGCCCGCCGCTCAATAAGCCGACGTTCCGGGCCAGTTCGCTGGCCCGGTTGCGTTCGTGTCCCGCTGCTCGCTAGCATCGGGCTTTCTCTGATGCAGTCCGCCGATGCCCTCACGCTCAAGCGCCAAGCTTTCGCTTAGCCAGCCCCCCTTGGATACGCGCTATCAGGTCGAAACGCCGGAAGGCATCGATCTGCATCTGCGGCCGGCCGGTCTGGTGCCGCGTGCCCTGGCGTTCGCCATCGACCTGGCCATCCGCGGCCTGCTCCTGCTGGTGATGTTCATCGTGCTTGGCCTGCTCGGACAGTTCGGCATGGGCCTGGGCACCATCCTGCTGTTTCTGGTCACCTGGTGGTACATGGTGCTGTTCGAGGTGCTCAACCAGGGGCGTTCGCCCGGCAAACAGATGCTCGGCCTGCGCGTGGTACATGATGACGGCACGCCAATCGGCTGGGCCGCTTCACTGACCCGCAACCTGCTGCGCTTCGTCGACATCCTGCCGTTCGGTTACACCCTGGGCATTCTCAGCTGCCTGAACCATCCCGCCTTCAAGCGCCTCGGCGATATCGCCGCCGGCACCCTGGTGGTCTATCGCGACGCTCCCCTGACGCGCCCGCAATTGCCGGAGGCCGAACCGCTGCCGACGCCCTTTGCGCTGACCCTCGGCGAACAACGCGCTCTGCTCGGTTTCGCCGAACGCGGTGCGCAATTGTCCGCGGCGCGCCGCGCCGAACTGGCCGCCCTGCTGGCCGAGCCGCTGCAGGTGCCCGCCGAACAGGCGGAAGTGCGCCTGAACGGCATCGCCCGTGGCCTGCTGGGAACGGCGCCATGAAACAGAGCCTGTTCGAAAGCCGTCATCAGGCCGACTGGAACGCCTTCTCCGCACAGCTCGAAGCACTCGAGCGGGGCAAGGACAAGAACCAGCAACAGGCCTGCACCCGCTTCGCCGCCAATTACCGGCAACTCTGCCAGCACCTGGCGCTGGCACAGGCACGTGGCTACAGCAGCCACCTGATCGATCAGCTGCAGCAACTGGCGATGCGCGGCCATCAGCAGTTCTACCGCCACCGCAGCCACCTCGGTGCCCAGCTGATTCGCTTTCTGCTCGGCGGCTTTCCGCGTCTGGTACGCGCCGAATGGCGCAGCGTCTGCGTGGCCAGCCTGCTGTTCTTCGGCAGCCTGGCAGTGATGGGCCTGCTGACCTACCTGTATCCCGAACTGATCTACAGCCTGATCGACCCCGACCAGGTCAGCGAAATGGAGCGCATGTACGACCCTGACGCGCGCCGCCTCGGTCGGTTCAGCGAGCGCGGCTCCGGCGAGGACTGGGTGATGTTCGGCTTCTACATCATGAACAACATCGGCATCGCCTTTCAGACCTTCGCCAGCGGCCTGCTGCTGGGCCTTGGCAGCCTGTTCTTCCTGCTGTTCAACGGCCTGATGATCGGCTCGGTAGCCGGCCATCTGACCCGCATCGGCTATGGCGAGCCCTTCTGGTCCTTCGTCATCGGCCATGGCGCCTTCGAACTCACCGCCATCGCCCTGGCCGGCGCCGCCGGCTTCAAGCTCGGCTGGGCCTTGCTCGCACCGGGTCGCCTGCCGCGCGGTGAGGCCCTGCGCCTGGCGGCCGGCAAGGCGATCCAACTGGTGGCCGGGGTGATCCTGTTCCTGCTGCTGGCCGCCTTCATCGAGGCCTTCTGGTCGTCCACCACCTTCGCCAGTCCGACCGTCAAATATGCGGTCGGCAGCGGGCTGTGGGCACTGGTGCTGAGCTATCTGCTGCTGGCCGGACGGAGGCAGCATGCGCCTGACTGAAGCCAGCGTGGCCATCCGCCCGCGCACCGCCTGGGAAGCCATCGACCTCGGCGTACTGCTCGCCCGGCGTCATGCCGGCCTGCTGATGGCCAGCTGGGCGCTGGTCACAGTGCCGCTGTTCGCCCTGCTCTGCGCCCTGCTCTGGCAGTATCCGGGCTGGGCCATCTTCCTGTTCTGGTGGCTCAAGCCGGCTTACGAACGCCTGCCGCTGTATATCCTGTCGCAGGCGCTGTTCGGCAACACCCCGTCGCTGAAGCAGGCCTTGCGCGCCCTGCCGCGCCTGCTCAAACCGCAACTGCTGGCCAGCCTGACCTGGCGCCGTCTGAGCCCGACACGCAGCTTCGATCTGCCGGTGCTGCAACTCGAAGGGCTGGCGGGCCAAGCGCGCAGCCAGCGCCTGATCGTCCTGGGCCAGCGCGATAGCGGCGCCGCCACCTGGCTGACCCTGGTCGGTGTGCACCTGGAAATCGCCCTGTGGCTGGGGCTGGTCGCGCTGTTCTACCTGATGCTGCCGCAGCAGGTAGAACTGGACTGGAGCTGGGAAACCCTGATCGCCGCCAGCAGCGGCCAGTGGCTATGGCTGGAGCACCTGTCCAATCTGCTCTACGTGCTGCTGCTGATCGTCTGGGAGCCGGTCTACGTGGCCTGCGGCTTCACCCTCTACCTCAATCGCCGCACCGCGCTGGAAGCCTGGGACATCGAGCTGACCTTCCGCCGCCTGCGCCAGCGCCTGACCGGCAGCGCCTACGCCGTGCTGCTCGGCGCCGCCCTGCTACTGACGCAACTACCGAACACCGCCTGGGCCGAACCGCAGCCTGCGGCCAGCGAGCAGGCGGACCCACAGGGCCCGGATGCGCCGCGCCTGCTCAAGCAACCGCTGACCAGCCAGGCCGCACGCGCCAGCATCGAGGCGCTGCTCGACGAACCGCCGTTCCAGCACCGCGAAACCGTCACCCGCTGGCGCCTGGGCGAGGAGAAGCCTGCCGAGGAACCCAAACCGGAAGATGTCGAAGCCTTCCTCGAGATGATCAAGAACCTGCTCAAGCTCGGCGAATGGTGGAAAAGCCTGGATATCGTCGCGCAGGTCTTCGAGGTCCTGCTGTGGGCCGCACTCGCCGCCCTGCTGGCCTTCGTCCTGTGGCGCTATCGGGAATGGTTACAGACCTTCGGCGAGCGCCTGGGCCTGCCGAGCCGGCGCAAGCTGGCCGCGCCGGAGCAGCTGTTCGGCCTCGAACTGGCGCCGGAAAGCCTGCCCGAGGATGTCGCCAGCGAAGCCGAACGCCTGTGGGCCGAACAACCGCGGGCTGCGCTCGGCCTGCTCTACCGCGCCCTGCTCAGCCGCCTGCTGCATGAGCATCGCCTGCCGCTGAAGCAGTCGCACACCGAAGGCGAGGTGCTGCATCTGGTCGAAGCCCTGCAGCAGCAGGAGCTGGAAGCTTACAGCCGTCAGCTCACCGGCCACTGGCAGGCCCTGGCTTACGGCCACCGTCTGCCCGCCGAGGCGCTGCGCCAGGGCCTGTGCCAGGGCTGGCGCGAACTGTTCGGCCAGGAGCGCGCAGCATGAGTCGGCGCGCCGGATTCATCCTCAGCCTGCTCCTGCTGCTGGTGCTGGGCCTGCTCGCCAGCTACCTGCTGGGCAAGCTGGAGCCCTACGAAGATGTGGTCGAGCACGGCCCTGCCCCCGAGGTCGCCAGCAGCCCCTATCTGGCTGCCGAACATTTTTTGCGCAAGCAGGGCCTCAAGGCCCAGCGCGCCGAGGGCCTCGAGGTGCTGGACGGCCTGCCCAGCCAGGGCCAGACCCTGATGCTGCTGGCCGATCGCAGCAACATGACGCCGCGCCAGGTGGAGCGCGTCCTGCAATGGACGGCCAATGGCGGCCATCTGCTGTTCATCGCCGAGCGCCTGTGGGACGAGGAAGAGGGCAAGAGCGGCGACCTGCTGCTCGATCTGCTCGGCATCCAGCAGTACATGAGCGACGAGCTGGATGAGGAGGATGGCGGCGAAACGGAGGAAGGACATGAAGAAGGCGAGGCCTATCCCCAGCTGACCAAGCTCTACCTGGAAAACGAAGACGCGCCCGCCTATATCGCCTTCGATACCGACTTCCACCTGTTCGACTCGCAGAACCGCGCCCATGCCTGGGCCAACAGCGACGCCGCCACCCACCTGCTGCAGCTGTACCATGGCGACGGCCTGATCACCGTGCTCAGCGACCCGTGGATCTGGCAGAACCGCAACATCAATGAATACGACCACGCCTGGCTGCTCTGGTATCTCGGCCAGGACAGTGCCGTCACCCTGCTCTACCACGCCGAACGCGACGCCCTGGCCAGCCTGCTGCTGCGCCATTTCCCACTGGCGCTGGTGCTGCTGGCCCTGTTGCTCGTCGCCCTGCTCTGGCACGTCGGCATGCGCCACGGCCCATTGCAGGCACCGGCCAGCCGCGCGCGCCGGCAACTGGAAGAACACCTGCGCGGCAGCGCCGACTTCCTGCTGCGCCGCAGCGGTCAGCACAGCCTGCTCAAAGGCTTGCAACAGGACATCGCCCGCCGTGCGCGGCGCCGCTATCCCGGATTCGAGAAACTCGCGGTAGCCGAACAGTGGCAGGTGCTCGGCCGCCTCACCCGTCTTCCCGCCAAGGACATCAGCCAGGCCATGCGCCCACTGCCGCCGCAGCGCCTATCCGCCAGCGACTTCACCCGCCAGGTCGCCCACCTGCAAACCCTCAGGAACGCCCTATGATGAGCGAACAGACGCCCGATAGCGAAAACACCCCGGTCAGCGACGCCCCGGCGGCGGTGCCCCCAAGCAACCCGCAGGCGCAACAACGTCAGCGCGCCAGCGCCCTGGCCCAGGCCCTGCGGGCCGAGCTGCGCAAGGCGGTGGTCGGTCAGAGCGCGGTCATCGATGACGTGCTCACCGCCCTGATCGCCGGCGGCCATGTGCTGGTCGAGGGCGTGCCGGGCCTCGGCAAGACCCTGCTGGTACGAGCCCTGGCGCGCTGCTTCGGCGGCGAGTTCGCACGCATCCAGTTCACCCCGGACCTGATGCCCAGCGACGTGACCGGCCACGCCGTGTACGACATGCAGAGCGAGCAGTTCAAGCTGCGCAAGGGGCCGGTGTTCACCAACCTGCTGCTGGCCGACGAAATCAACCGTGCCCCGGCCAAGACCCAGGCCGCCCTGCTGGAAGTGATGCAGGAGCGCCAGGTGACCCTCGAAGGTCGCGCTCTGGCCGTGCCGCTGCCCTTCATGGTGCTGGCCACCATGAACCCCATCGAACAGGAAGGCACCTACCCGCTACCGGAAGCCGAGCTTGACCGCTTCATGCTCAAGCTGCGCATGGACTACCCGGCGCAGGACGAAGAGCTGAGCATGGTGCGCCAGGTGACCCGCTCGGCCAAGGCCGACATGCTCGAAGTCAGCCCGCTGCGCACCCTGCTGCAGGCCAAGGACGTGCTCGCCCTGCAGAAGATCGCCAGCGACCTGGCGCTGGACGACCAGGTGCTCGACTACGCCGTGCGCCTGGCCCGTGCCACCCGCAGCTGGCCGGGCCTGGCCATGGGTGCGGGACCGCGCGCTTCCATCGCCCTGGTACGCGGCGCCCGCGCTCGCGCCCTGCTGCGCGGCGGCGACTTCGTTCTGCCCGACGACATCAAGGGCTGTGCCCTGGCCGTGCTACGCCACCGCGTGCGCCTGGCACCGGAGCTGGACATCGAAGGCCTGTCGGTGGATCAGGTACTGCAACAGCTGCTCGATCAGGTGCCGGCTCCGCGTCTATGAAACCCTCGCGCCTGCTCCTCGGGCTGCTGAGCGGCCTGTTCGCCGCCGCCGTACTGCTCGGCGCCCTGCCCCTGCTCGGCGTGCGCCTGGCCGACAGCCTGATGCCGATGGCCTGGGGGCTGTTGCTGGCCGTGCTGCTGGTGGCAACGGTGGATGCCCTGTGGTTGCGCCGCCTGCCTTCGCCACGCCTCGAACGCACGTTGCCCGGCAACCTGCCGCTGGGCCGCTGGAGCGAGGTGCAGCTGACTGCGCATCACGAATACGCCCAGACCCTGGATGTCGAGGTCTTCGACCATGTGCCGGAAGGCATGGAGTTCGAGTTCCTGCCGCAGCGTATCGCCCTGCGCCCCGGCCAGCAGACGCGCATCGCCTATCGCCTCAAGCCACTGGTGCGCGGGCATTTTCTCTTCGAGTGCTGCGAACTGCTGCTGCCCAGCCCGCTGCGCCTGTGGCAGGCCAGGCGCCTGCTGGAGCTGGCCGATGAGAGCCGCGTCTACCCCGATTTTGCCCGTCTCTACGGAGCCCAGCTCAAGGCAGTGGACGACTGGCTCAGCCAGCTGGGCGTACGCCAGCGCCCACGCCGCGGCCTGGGCCTGGAGTTTCATCAGCTGCGCGAATTTCGTGATGGCGACACCCTGCGCCAGATCGACTGGAAGGCCACGGCGCGCAAGCGCACCCCCATCGCCCGCGAATATCAGGACGAACGCGATCAGCAGATCGTCTTCCTGCTCGACTGCGGTCGGCGCATGCGCAGCCAGGACGACGAGCTGTCGCACTTCGACCACGCCCTCAACGCCTGCCTGCTGCTCAGTTATGTCGCGCTGCGCCAGGGCGACGCGGTGGGCCTGGCCACCTTCGCCGGCAACCAGTCGCGCTATCTGGCGCCGGTCAAGGGCCCCGCTCAGCTCAACGTGCTGCTCAATGCCGTCTACGACCTCGAGACAAGCCAGCAACCGGCCGACTTCAGCGCCGCGGCCGACCTGCTGCTGGCCCGTCAGCGCCGCCGTTCGCTGGTGGTGCTGGTGACCAATCTGCGCGACGAAGACGATCAGGATCTGCTCACCGCGGTGCGGCGCCTGTCGCGCCAGCACCGGGTGCTGATCGCCAGCCTGCGCGAGGAAGCGCTGGACCGCCTGCGCCATACGCCGGTGGAGCAGTTCGACCAGGCCCTGGCCTATTGCGGCACGCTGGACTACCTCAATGCCCGCGCCGAACTGCACGAACGCCTCGCCGCGCAGAACGTTCCGGTACTCGACGCCCGCCCCGGCGAGCTGGGGCCGGAGCTGGTCAGCAGCTACCTGGCCTGGAAGAAAGCCGGTGCACTCTGAGGCAACTGGCGCCGCGGCAGGTTGTCGAAGCAACGAAGCAAAGGCCCTGGCATCGGCTTTCCCACACAGATGTTGCGTGGTTATGGCCGAGGCCGGGTGCTATGATCCGGAACTCGCGGCGCAAAGAGTACAAACTCCACGCCGCCCACAGGCCGCCCGTGATCGGCCTCGCGCATACCGCACACGACCTGAGTAGGAGATAGACCATGGCTTTCGAACTGCCGCCGCTGCCTTACGAAAAGAACGCCCTCGAGCCGCACATTTCCGCCGAGACCCTGGAATACCACCACGACAAGCACCACAACACCTACGTGGTGAACCTGAACAACCTGGTGCCGGGCACCGAGTTCGAAGGCAAGAGCCTGGAAGAGATCGTCAAGACCTCCTCGGGCGGCATCTTCAACAACGCCGCTCAGGTGTGGAACCACACCTTCTACTGGAACTGCCTGTCGCCCAACGGCGGTGGCCAGCCCACCGGCGCCCTGGCTGACGCCATCAACGCCGCCTTCGGTTCCTTCGACAAGTTCAAGGAAGAGTTCAGCAAGGTCTCCATCGGCACCTTCGGTTCCGGCTGGGGCTGGCTGGTGAAGAAGGCTGACGGCTCCCTGGCTCTGGCCAGCACCATCGGCGCCGGCTGCCCGCTGACTTCCGGTGACACCCCGCTGCTGACCTGCGACGTCTGGGAACACGCCTACTACATCGACTACCGCAACCTGCGTCCGAAGTACGTCGAGGCGTTCTGGAACCTGGTCAACTGGGACTTCGTCGCCCAGAACTACGCCGCCTGATTCCAGGCTGCGTAACCCGAGAACCCGGCCCCTGCGGCCGGGTTTTTCGTTTTCGGCCCTTGCCGATCGAGGCACGCGCGCCGCGGCGCCGAACGGTATTCAAGTCCGGCAAGAGCGCACCGATACAGAGCATGGCTTTCGCCAAAATAGATCGATCCGCAACATGAGCGCGTCAATGGCAATGAAAAAGTGCCAGCAACCATGATGGCCCTTTGACGGCTAGAGCGAGATTGCCAATACTCTCGTCTGACTGCCGCTGTAAGCACCGATACAAGGAACTGCCTTTGAAGCTGGAATTGAAAAACAGCTTGTCGCTCAAGTTACTCCGCGTGGTGCTGCTGTCGGCGCTGGTGGTCGGGGTAGTACTGAGCTGCGCACAGATCGTCTTCGATGCCTACAAGACGCGGCAGGCGGTAGCCAACGATGCCCAGCGCATCCTCGGCATGTTCCGCGACCCCTCGACCCAGGCGGTATACAGCCTGGATCGCGAAATGGGCATGCAGGTCATCGAGGGGTTGTTCCAGCACGAGTCGGTGCGCTATGCGGCCATCGGCCATCCCAACGAGCCGATGCTGGCGGAAAAATCGCGCGAACTGGTACAGATCGCGACCCGCTGGCTGACCGATCCGATTCTCGGCCAGGAGCAGCAGTTTTCCACCAAACTGGTTGGCCGTGGTCCCTACAGCGAGTATTACGGCGACCTCAACATCACCCTGGACACCGCGCCCTACGGCGAGAGTTTCGTCACCAACTCGGTGATCATCTTCGTCTCCGGCGTGCTGCGCGCCATGGCCATGGCCCTGGTGCTGTACCTGGTCTACCACTGGCTGCTGACCAAGCCGCTGTCGAAGATCATCGAGCACCTGACCAGCATCAACCCGGACCGCCCCAGCGAACACAAGCTGCCCATGCTCAAGGGCAACGAGAAGAACGAGCTGGGCCTGTGGATCAACACCGCCAACCAGCTTCTCGCCTCCATCGAGCGTAACACCCACCTGCGCCGCGAAGCGGAGAACAGCCTGCTGCGCATGGCCCAGTACGACTTCCTCACCGGCCTGCCCAACCGCCAGCAGCTGCAGCAGCAACTCGACCAGATTCTTGAAGACGCCGGCCGCCTGCAGCGCCGCGTCGCCGTGCTCTGCGTTGGCCTGGACGACTTCAAGGGCATCAACGAACAGTTCAGCTACCAGAGCGGCGATCAGTTGTTGCTGGCGCTGTCCGACCGCCTGCGCAGCCACAGCGGCCGCCTCGGCGCCCTGGCCCGCCTGGGCGGCGACCAGTTCGCCCTGGTCCAGGCCGATATCGAGCAGCCTTACGAAGCGGCCGAACTGGCGCAGAGCGTGCTGGACGATCTGGAGCTGCCGTTCCTGCTCGATCATCAGGAAGTGCGCCTGCGCGCGACCATCGGCATCACCCTGTTCCCCGAGGATGGCGACAGCACCGAAAAGCTGCTGCAGAAAGCCGAACAGACCATGACCCTGGCCAAAAGCCGCTCGCGCAACCGTTACCAGTTCTACATCGCCAGCGTCGACAGCGAGATGCGTCGCCGCCGCGAACTGGAAAAGGACCTGCGCGACGCCCTGGCCCTGAATCAGCTGCATCTGGTCTATCAGCCGCAGGTGGACTACCGCGATCACCGCGTAGTCGGCGTCGAGGCCCTGCTGCGCTGGCAGCACCCGCAGCACGGTTTCGTCGCGCCCGACCTGTTCATCCCGCTGGCGGAACAGAACGGCACCATCATCCCCATCGGCGAGTGGATTCTCGATCAGACCTGCCGCCAGCTGCGCGAATGGCACGATCAGGGATTCACCGACCTGCGCATGGCCATCAACCTGTCCACCGTGCAGCTGCACCACGCCGAGCTGCCGCGGGTGGTCAACAACCTGATGCAGGTCTATCGTCTGCCGCCCAGAAGCCTGGAGCTGGAGGTCACCGAAACCGGCCTGATGGAAGACATCAGCACCGCCGCCCAGCACCTGCTGAGCCTGCGCCGCTCCGGGGCCCTGATCGCCATCGATGACTTCGGTACCGGCTACTCGTCGCTGAGCTATCTCAAGAGCCTGCCGCTGGACAAGATCAAGATCGACAAGAGCTTCGTGCAGGACCTGCTGGAAGACGAGGACGATGCCACCATCGTGCGCGCCATCATTCAGCTGGGCAAGAGCCTGGGCATGCAGGTCATCGCCGAAGGCGTGGAGACCGTCGAGCAGGAAGCCTACATCATCGCCCAGGGCTGTCATGAGGGTCAGGGCTACCTGTACAGCAAGCCGCTACCGGCGCGCGAGCTGACCTTGTTCCTCAAGCAGGCCCGCCGCCTCAGTGCCGCGGCCAACCCCGCCACGCTCTGAACGCAAGCCCGCCTGGCGGGCTCAGCGCCGTAGGGTGCGCCGTGCGCACCCACCTCGCAGCCTGGATTGGGTGCAGCGATACCTCGGAAGACAAACCGTCACCGCTGCGCGACAGCCTGCAGGGTGGAAAGGAAAACCGCGAAGCGTTGTCCACCACGCCCCACTTTCAGAAATGCCGAATCCCGAATAGCCAGGCAGTGGCCAGCGCGCCGACCAGGCACAACAGCGCAGCGCCTGCCGCCTGCCAGTAGAACCCCCGCGCCAGCTCGTCCTCCCCGGTATTGGAAAGAATGAACGGGCGCGACTCCCCCGGTTTGCTCATCTTGTGCTGCGCGGGCTCCGCACTGCTGCGTCGGTGCCGGTGCTCGGCCTCGAGCTGGGCAGCCAGGCGTACGCGATTCCATTCCCGATCATCCAGCTCACCGTTGCCGTCGCTGTCGAAACGCCGCAGCAACCCGGCATAGTCGCTTTTCCACTCCCGAATCACCTGACCCTGGGCACCGGGCAGGTCCAACCCCTGATGGCCGCCCCCAGTAGTGCGAAAGTCGCCGATGGCATAGAGCGGCTGGCCGACATGAAAGCGCTCCTCGGTGTAGCGATAACGCGTGCTGCTGGTCAGAAAGCTCAGCAGCCCGGTCTTCTCCATACCCAGCGGATGACGCAGAGTGCCCTGCCAGACTTCGCGTATCGCCGGTCGAACCTCCGCGCCGCGCGGGTCGATCAGGCAATCCCCGGTGCCATCGGAGAGGCGCAGCAAGGCATCGCTGCTGCCGCTTTCGATCACCCGCCAGGAACGCTTCTTGCCGCTGGAGCGGTATTCCTCGATGCGAAAGCGCCACCACACGCAGGGCGTGTTGGTCAGCGGGCCGCGCAAGAAACTGCCAGGGAGTTCTTCGATCATGCCGTAGAGCTCGACGTAGCCCTGTGCTGCCGAGCGGATCTTCGAGGTGGGCGTATCGAGCAGGTGGCGCGCCTGCGACCAGC
>VFQQ010003967.1_pt1 | contig 13628 bp, 10 predicted proteins | sample 3512341 | NCBI WGS metagenome assembly VFQQ01 (sample SAMN10412373, study PRJNA504923) | tailings metagenome | isolation source: Relicate 2 Philex TSF1 revegetated site | place: Philippines: Tuba, Benguet | collected 2017-08-29 | reverse complement strand
GGTGTTGTCGATGCGCAGGTCCACGTCGGGCCGGCCCTGGTCGCGCAGCCATTCGCGGAAAACCGACACGATCTCCTGCTTGTAATGGTCATCCTGGGTGATCCACCAGATGACCGGCACCTCGGTCTGCCTGCCCGGCAGGGACCAGTAAAGCAGCGCACTGCCGAGGGCGAGGGCGAGGGTGCAGATGGCGAAAAATGCCTTCATGCGCACGCGCCGGCCCGGCGAGACGGCGGGGCGGAAAGGGATGGGGAAAGGGGATGACCGGCGGGGAAAACCATGCGCTGGGGTGACGGACAGGCGGTCACGATGCAGGTGGCCGCGGCCTCGGCGATAAAAATTCCGCGGTAATATTCAGCCGCGCCGGCGGGAAGAAAATCTTCGCTTTCCGGGCCGCCCGCTTTCATGTGCAATGGCCCGCCATGAACCTGACCAAGCACTGGGCCGCCGCGCTCGACGACTACGTGATCGACCTCGCCTGGTCGCCCGACGGCGCGCTCTTGGCCGCCGCCTCGGCCGCGGGGCCGGTCACGCTCTTCGCCGCCGGCGATGGTGCCGTGCGCCACGCCCTGCCCGGTCATGCCGACGGCGCCAATACCCTCGCCTGGCAGCCGGCCGGCGCCCTGCTGGCCACGGGCGGACAGGACGGCGCGGTGAAATTCTGGGATGCCGCCGCCGGCCAGCACGTCGCCACCGCCAAGCTCGGCGGCGCCTGGGTCGAGCACCTCGGCTGGGCCGGCCCCACCCTCTTCGCCGCCGCCGGCCGCAAACTCACCGCCCTGCGCGCCGACGGCACCGTCGCCCACGCCTTCAAGGATGCGCCGAAATCCATCTCCGGCCTCGCCATGCAGCCGGCGGGCGGTTGCGTCGCGGTCTCCTACTTTGGCGGCGTGTGCCTGTGGGACGCGCAGGACTTCGTCGTGCAGAAGGAGTTTCCCTATAACAACGGCATCCAGGCGCTGGTGTGGTCGCCCGACAACAAGTGGCTCGTCTCCGGCAACCAGGATCCCTCCGTCCACCTGTGGATTCCCGAAACCGACATCGAACTCCAGATGAGCGGCTACGAGGGCAAGGTGAAGCACCTTTCCTTCGACCACACCTCGCGCTGGCTCGCCACCAGCGGCGGGCGCGATGCCTGCATCTGGGATTGCTCCGGCCCCGGCCCAGAGGGCCGCGAACCCGGCATGCTGCCGCACGATGCGCCGGTGTGCGCCGTGGCCTTCCAGAAAAACCACGGACTGCTAGCCACCGCCTCGAAGGACGGCGTCGTGCAGCTGTGGAGCCCCGAGCGCAAGCAACCGCTCCGCGCAACCGTGCGGATGCCCGCCCCCGCCACCAAGCTCGCCTGGTCCCCCGACGACCGCCACCTCGCCATCGGCTCGGAAAAAGGCGCCGTTTACGTCCTCAAGACCGAGGGCTGAAGATTGGCCACGGAGACGCCGAGACACGGAGATCCGGTCTGTCTTCCACCCTCCGTGTCTCCGCGTCTTCGTGGCCGTATTAACTCTCAGACAGCAACGCGCCGTCCAACGCCGCCCGCAACGCCGGCTCATCGAGCCCCGGACCGATGAAAACCAGTTCCTGCCGGCGGTCGCCGTGCGGCTCCACCCACTTCGCCCGCGCCGCATCCGGAATCTCCGTCGCGCCGATCACCCCGCGCTCGCGCAGTGCTGCCGCCCACGTGCCGACAAACTCCCGCTTCACCTCGCCGCCGGCAACCGAGAGAAAACCGATGTCGTCCGGTCTCCCCGCGAACCAGCAGAATCCCTTCGCCCGCAGCAAACCCGGCGGACGTTCCTGCTCCAGCCACCGCAGGAAGCGGGCGTCGTCAAAAGGGCGCCGCGCCGCATAGACGCAGCTCACGAAGCCATGCTCGGGACCGCCCCGGGCGGGCCGGACTCCCGCGGCCGCATCCAGCACCCGCACCCAGCGCGCCGCCCGCAGTGTTTCCGTCGCGTCGAACCGCGGTCGTGCCAACAGCACTGAAGCCTCCAGCCGGCCGTGCGCCGCGCGGAAGATCTCCGCCCGCGGGTTCAATCCGTGCAGGTGTTGCTCCACCGCTTCTGCTGCAGCCGCAGTGACGGTGTCGGTCTTGTTCAGAACGATCACATCGGCGCATTCCGCCTGCTGCGCCAACAGCTCGGCGCCGGCCTCACCGCCGGCACCGGCCCACACCGCGCCGAAATACCGGGCGTCAACGACCGTCACGAGCGCGGCAAGCCTGGCGAAATCCCCGAGGCTGCGCCCGAAGGCATTGGGCCGCGTGAACAGCTCCGCGACGGCCCGCGGCTTCGCGAGGCCCGTCGTCTCGACGAAGATGTGCTCGTAGCCGCCCTGCGCCGCCAGTTCCGCCACGGTCTCGGCCAGCGCATCGCGCACGGAGCAGCACACGCAGCCGTTGCCGAGTTCGATGACGCGCCGCGCCCCCGCGCCGGCCACCAGCTGCGCGTCGATGTTGAGCGCCGCGACGTCGTTCACCACCACCGCCCAGCGCCGCCCGGCCGCCTGCCCGAGCAGGTGCCGCAGCAGCGTCGTCTTGCCCGCGCCGAGGAACCCGCTGAGCACGGTGACGGGTGGACGATAGGGGACGGGAGACTGCATGACCCGCATTGGTTGGCCGGCGGCGGGCGGCAGCGCAAACAAACCTTGCGGCGACCGCCGTCGCGCCCGCAATGATGGCACCATGTCGTCCGATTCCGCCCACCTGCCCGGTCCGGGTCTGCTCATTGCCGTGACCGGCACGCCCGGCACGGGCAAGACGCGCCTCCTCGCCGAGCTCGCGGGCTGGCACGGCACGCGCCACGGGCGCACCGAGGGTTTCATCGCCGTCGCCGGCCCGCGCGCCGCGCCGGACGAGGGCGCGGCCGACTACCGTCTGCAACTTCTCGGCACCGGCGAGGAAGTGCCGTGGCTCGTGCGCGACGAGTCGCTCTGCCCGCCCTACCGCTTCGACGAAACCACCCGCGCCCGGCTGCACGCCTGGGCGGAGGCGCTGCCGGCCGACTGCCCGCTGGTGCTGATGGATGAATTCGCCAAGTTCGAGGCCCGCGGCGAAGGCCTGCTGCCGCTGTGGCCGGCCGTGCGCCGCGCCGCGCCGCGCATAGTGGTGCTGGCGGTGCGCGGCGGTTTGGAGGCGGAGATCGAGGAAAAGCTCGGCCAGCGCTTTGACCTGCGCATCAGCGCCGGCGCACCGGACGCCCTTGAGCAATTGCAGCGCGCCTGCGCGGATTTCGGCGAATGGACGCGCCTCGGCCTCTTTGGCGGCGCGGCCGGCGGCATCGAGATGACGGCCGGCTCCGCCCTGCACGCGGCCAAGATCCCGCTGCGCGGGCTCATGCTTTCCAGCCTGCAGGGGGCGATGATGACGTTCACCGGTTTCGGCCTCGCCCGGCCCGGACGCGTCATCTGGGTGCCGTTCATTTCCGCCGGGTTGAAAGCCCTCTCGCCCGCGGGCAACCGCCTGCGGCCGATGCTGGCCATCTGTATGCAGGGCCTGCTCTACGGCACCGCCGTGCAGTTCGCCGGCTGGAATTTTTTTGGCGTCACCCTCGGCGGCGCGCTCATCGGCGTCTGGGCCGCCACGCAGGGCATCGTCCTGCAGCTGCTCCTGCTCGGCGGCGAACTGGTGAAGGCCTACGACTCGATGGTGCTGTGGCTCGCCGACAACTGGGGCATCGCCGCGCCCGGGCTGCCCTGGCTCATCGCCGGCTGGGCGCTGCTCCATGCGCTGGCCGCCGGCGGCGTGACGGCCGTGGCGTGGCGGCTGCGCGCCCCGCCGAAAAAACTGCGCGACCTCATTGAACGCGAGACCGCCCGCATCGTCGCGACACCCGCGATCGCCGGCGCCGCCCCGGTGCGCCCGGCTTCGCGCTGGCGCACCGCGGCGCGGGACTTTTTCCGCTGGCAGTTCTGGCTGCCCATGCTGGTCGTGGCCGCCATCATGCTCGCCGCCGGCCGGTCGTGGGAGGCCGTCGCCTGGCTGGTGCTGCGCTTCTTCGCGGTCGGCGTCGTGCTGCTCGCGCTCGTCTCGCTGCTGCGCCCGGCGCGCTGGGCCGCGCAGCTGCGCCGGCTCGGCTGGTGGGGCCCGGCCCACGCCGTGGGCAGCGCCTTCGCGCGGCGGACCGGCAGGCGCGACTAATCGCGGTTTCAGAGCACGCTAATAACCGGACAGCCCGGTGCGTTTCATTTTGCTTTCGGCGGAGCTTCCGTCGATTCGTCCGACCGTGCGCCGCCATCTCCAAGTGCTCACCCTCTGCCTCGCTTGGCTCTGCGTCAACGGAGCGATGTGGGATGCGGTGCAGGTCTTTGCCTGGGGCAAGATGATCCGCGACTACTCGCAGATCATGAGCTTCACGCAGGCCGTGCAAAAGACCTTCGACGGTTCCGGCAGTTGTTATTTTTGCGCCGTCGTGGACGACGTGAAAACCGGCACGCCCGCCCAGCAGGTCGAGCGCAGCCAGGAAAGGGTGCTGCTCGCCCTGCAGACACCCGAGAAATTCATGATGAACGCCCCGGCGTTCACCTGGCCGGATGTCGCCGACGACACCGGACTCACACGCACCGACCCGGTGCCCGTGCCGCCCCCGCGCTGCTGAGCGGCAGCGCCTGACGCCCACATCCGCCGCACCCGTTGGGGCGGCGTTTTCCTGCAACCGCGCGCGCCTTTTCGCGCGCTCCCGCGCCGGCGGCCGCATGCCCGCCCCGCGAAGACCATTCCGCATGCCCGCTCACCATGAATTTCAATTTCACTCTTCGCCTTGCAACCTTGGGGCTGGCCTCGGCCGCCCTGACCATCGCTGCCGACTGGGCCAATGAGCCCATTGAGCTCGATCCCATCGCCATCACCACGGACAAGGAGAAGCTCTTCTCCCTGCCCCTCGACGCCGCGCCCACCTCGGGCTCACGGCTCGGCCTGACCAACCGCGATCTTCCCGTGTCCGTCTCTGTCGTGACCCAGGAGGTCATGCAATTGCGCGGCCTGCGCACCGCCGTCGAGGCGGTCGAGTCCGCCGTCGGCATGACCGGCGGCATCCAGTTCGGCTCCATCCCCACCTACTCCACGCGCGGTTTCGGATCGAACAGCGTAAGCATCCTGCGCGACGGCATCCGCCAGAACACCGCCTCGCAGTCCTCGCGCACGATTGATTCGTTCCTTCTCGACCGCGTCGAGGTGCTCAAAGGACCGGCCGGCCTGATGTTCGGAGAGGGCGCCATCGGCGGCGCCGTCAACTACCTCTCGAAGGCGCCCGCCGCCACCGTCGGCGGCGAGGCCTTCCTCAGCATCGGAGCTTGGGAAAGCCACCGGCTCGGCCTCGGCTGGGGCGGACCGCTGCTCGTCGGCAAAACCGGTGCCGTCACCAGCCGTTTCGACTACAGCCGCAACGAGACGAACGGCTACGCCGACCGCAACGCCCAGCGCTACAACGCCGCCGCACTCGCCCTCGGCTGGCAGGCCACGGTGCGGCTCAAGCTCACCCTCAACACCACGGCCCTCAAGGACTGGAACGAGTCTTACTTCGGCAACCCCGTCGTTTACGACGCGGTCGTGAACACCACCGTCGCCAACGCCCAACCGGAGGTGCGCGTCTTCAACGCCAACACCGACCGCATGATCAACGCCCGCGTCGCCGAGGAAGCGCGCCGCACCAACTACAACATCCTCGATAACTACGCGAAGACGGAGAACACCTTCACCCGCCTGCGCGCCGAGCTGCGCCTGAGCCCCGCCCTCGAGGTGCGCAACGAGACCTACGCCGCCACCCAGCTCCTCAAGTGGCGCAATCTTGAGACCAACGTCTGGAATCCCGTCACCCAGCTCGTGGACCGCCGCTCTTTCGTCCACATCTACCGCGACGACGTCCTCACCGGCAACCGGTTCGATGTCAGCCACCGCGGCACGGTCGCCGGTCGCACCAACCGTTTCCTCGTCGGCGGCTTCTACGAACGCAACGACCTCACCCGCGGCGGCGCACCCGCCGACTACCCCACCACCGACCTCAGCGTCAGCCTGCTCAACCCGGTGCAGACCACCGGTCCCGGGGATCCGAACCGCTTCCAGAAAGGCTCGCGCATCGCCATCCAGACCGGTGCGCTCTACCTGGAAAACGCGCTCGATCTGACTGGCTCGTTCAAGCTCATCGTCGGCCTGCGCCGCGACGAGATCAACCTCCAGCGCGACACCCTCGTCACACCCACGACGGCTTTCGCCACCTACCGCAAGCGCTACGACCCGTGGACCGGGCGCGGCGGGTTCGTCTGGTCCGTCACCAAGGACCTCAACCTCTACGCGAGCTACAGCCGCGCCGCCGAGCCGACCACCCAGCTCGTGTCGTTCACCGCCACCTCCGACGACTTTGCGCTCCAGACCGGCCGCCAGTATGAAATCGGGGCCAAGGGCGCCCTCGGCCGCCACGTGGACTTCACCCTCGCGCTCTTCGAGATCGAGAAGAACAACATTCTCAGTTCGACCCTTGATCCCCTCACCGGCCTGCGCATCAGCCAGCAGATCGGCGCGCAGAACTCCCGCGGCGTCGAGTTCGCCGCCGCCGTCTTGCCCAGCCCGACCTGGCGCTTCGAATTCAACGCCGCCTGGACCGATGCCTGGTATGGCGAGTTCGCGCAGAACCTCGGCACCGGCATCATCGACCGCACGGGCAACACGCCCACCAACGTGCCCGAGTGGGTCGGCGGCCTCTTCGTCCACAAGCGTCTCCCGGCCGGCTTCGCCGTCAATGCCGGCCTGCGCCACGTCGGCGACCGCTTCGCCACCATCCACAACGCCGTCATCACCGACGGCTACACAACGCTCGATGCCGGCGTGAGCTACAACCGCGGGCGGACCACCTACACCCTGCGCGGCCGCAACCTCACCGACGCGGTTTATGAGCCCGTTGCCGGCTCCACGATGGCCCGTCTCGGCGAGCCCCGTTCATTTGAGATTTCCGCCCGTTTCATGCTATGATTACCTATAAACCAATGATCACCCGCCTGTCATTCATTCTGGGCCTGCTCACCGCCACCGCCGCGGCGGCCGAAACCGGCCACGCCCTGCGCGGCGAGGTCACCCGCGTGCTGGAGGAGCGCAAGCTCGTGATGGTCCGGCACGAGGAAATTCCCGGTTTCATGAAAGCCATGACCATGGCCTTCACCGTGCCCGAGGCCGAATGGCCGAAGCTCACGCCCGGCACCTTCCTCACCGCCACCATGTATGGCAGCCGCGGCCGCTGGCGGCTCGAGGACATCGTCATCACCGACGAAAACTACCAACCGCTGCCGCCACCGACCAAACCGGCTCCGCAGGAACCCGAATCCACGGCGACCGATCCGGCGTATCCGTTGCAGTCCGCCGCCATTGCTTCTCCCGCCGGCCCGGGTGCGAGCGCCCCCGGGCTCACCCGCGGGGCCGACGGATCGGGCTGGTTGAGCTGGCTGGAACCCAAGGGCGAGGGCGTGACCGCGCTGCGCGCGGCGAAATTCGATCCGACGACCGCAACTTGGGGCCAACCGCGCGAGATCGCCGCCGGCAGCGACTGGTTTGTGAACTGGGCCGACACGCCGGTCTTCGCCGCCGAAGCCGACGGCCGGCTCACCGCCGTCTGGTTCGTCAACAATCCCGCAGCTGCATCCGATCACGGCCAACACGGTCACCACCACCGCGGCTACCAGGCTTGGTTCAGCCGGAGCACCGACGAAGGCGCCACGTGGAGTGAGCCCGCACGACTGACCGCCGCAAGCGACAAGGTGGAATTTGTCGCCCTGCAACCGCTCGCTTACGGTGGCGTGCTGGCCGTCTGGCTCGACGGTCGTGCCAAAAGCGGCGATGCCGCCGCCATGCGGCTCTACGGCCGCTCGCTCGACGCGGACGGGCCGGACCAGTTGATCGACGATTCGGTGTGCGACTGCTGTCCCACCACGCTCACGGCCTTCCCCGACGGGAGCGCGCTCGTCGCCTACCGCGCGCGGCGCGAGGGCGAGATCCGCGACATCCACACCGCCCGCTTTCACGCCGGCGAATGGTCGGAGCCGCGCCGGTTGAGCGCGGACGACTGGCAGATCCCCGGCTGTCCGGTCAACGGCCCGCGGCTCGCCAGCGCCGGCGGCCAGGTCGCCGCCGCGTGGTTCACCGCCGCCGATGACCGGCCCCGCGTGTTCGCCTCCGCGTCACCCGATGCCGGCGGCCGCTGGCTGCTGCCCCAACAGCTCGATCTCGGCGATCCGCTCGGCCGCGTGGACACCGTCCTGCTGCAGGATGGCTCCCGGCTCGTGACCTGGCTGGAAGCCGCCGGCAAAAAGGAGGCCGGCATCTACCTGCGCCGCATCTCCGCCGCGGATGAAGTCGGCCCGCCCGTGCTGCTCGCGGCCTCGTCCACGGCGCGCGCCAGCGGTTTTCCCCGGCTTGCGCTCGTGAAGGACTACGACGCCACGCCCGCACAGCTCCTGCTCGCCTACACGGAGGACCGCGAGCCCTCCGCGGTGCACACCCGGCTCCTCACCTTGCCCACGCTGTCCGCGCTCGCCGGCCGCAAACCCTGCTTGCCCTGCGACGAGGACGATGCCAGCGCCGTGCGCGGCTACGCCATGAAGGGCGTGGTCGCCCAGACGCAGTCCGGCCGCGAACTCATCCGGGTGCAGCTCGAGGAAATCCCCGGCGTGATGCGGGCCACCACCCTCGCCTGCCAGACCGAACCCGCGCTCTTCGAGCAACTGTCACCCGGCCAGCCCTTGCTCGGCCGCATCGAAAAACGCGGCCGCGACTGGTGGCTGTTCAACGTGAAGCTGCTCGGGGAACCCGCGCCTTAATCCGATCTTCTCCCGCGGATAGCGCGGATCTACGCGGATGTATTTCCTATCAGTGAAATCCGTGTCATCCGCGGTAAAGTTCGTGGCTCGTTGCCTGATTTCCTGAGTTCCACATTTCAAATCCCAAGCCCCCCCTTGACGACTCTGCCATAATGCCGTCTTTACCGATCACGTGAGTCCCGCCCGCACCCGCCTCCTTGCCTCCCTCCTGCGCCAAATCGTGGCGACGGGCGCCGCGTTGCTCGTGTTCGGGCTGGGCCTGATGGTGGTCAATCCCGCCCTGCACGATCTCGCCCACGGACAGGCACATGAGCCGGCTCCGACCGGGTGCGGCTGCAGCCATCATCACGGCGTGGATCAGAATGCCGGCGACCCCGCCGACACCGAGCACTCCTGCGCCGTGGTGCTTTTTGCCCAGGGCGTCACTTTCGCGGTCGAGACTGTCGCGCCGGCGACACGTCCGGCCGTCTGGCACGAGACCGTTTTTGCCGCCGTCGAGGAGACACTCCTGACGGCCCCGCGTTACCTGCATCAGCCGGGACGCGGTCCGCCGGTCGTTTGACGAATCCACCTGCCGCCGATCGCCATCAGGCCTCGGCTGTTTCCGTCCGCACGCAGTGCGCGACGGACTTCCTGTGACGCCCTACGTCCATCCATTCGTTCAACCTGACCATGCACCCTTTTCGCTCCCACTCCCTTTACGTTCTCACTGCCGCGTTCGCCGCAGCCCAAGTCCAGCCGCCGCCGGATCACCGGCACGACCATGACGAGCCGCTGGCCTTGGAAAACTTTGTTGTCAGCGCGTCGCCCTATGCCCGCAGCCAGGCCGACCTCGCCCAGCCGACCAGCGTGCTGGCCGGCCGCGAACTCACCCTGCGCATGGCGCCGACGCTGGGCGAACTCCTCGCCGGCCAGCCCGGCGTGAGCTCCAGCTGGTTCGGGCCCGGTGCCAGCCGGCCCGTCATCCGCGGCCTGTCCGCCGACCGCATCCGCGTGCTGGAAAACAGCCTCGGCACGACCGATGCCTCCGTCATCAGCCCCGACCACGCCGTGTCGCTCGACCCCCTGCTCATCGAGCGCGTCGAGGTCGTGCGCGGCCCCGCCGCCCTGCTCTACGGCGGCAATGCCGTGGGCGGCGTCGTCAACGTCATCACCCACCGCATCCACACCGCGCGGCCCGACGCCCCGGTGCAGGGCCGGTTCGAGGTGCGCGGCAGCTCCGCCGACCGCGAGGAATCCGCCGGCTTCGTGCTGGAGGGCGGGGCCGGCCCGGTCGCCTGGCATGCCGACTACTACCACCGCCGGACCTCGGACGTGAAGATTCCCGGCTTCGCGGAAAGCGCCCGCCGCCGGGCGATGGCAGAGGACGATCATCACGACGATGATGACGACCACGATGAGCATGACGATCACGACGAGGACGAGCCCGTCTTCGGCCGGATTCCCAACACCGCCCTGCGCAACGAGGGTGGCGCCTTCGGCCTGTCATTCATCGGCCGCCGGGGCTACTTCGGCCTCTCGCACAGCGCGCATGATTCCCGCTACGGCATTCCCGCCGGCGTGCACGCCCACCACGGCGAGGAGGACCACGACGACCATGATCACGACGAAGAACAGGGCGACGGGCACGGGGACGATGACGTGAGCATCGATCTGCGCCAGCGCCGCTGGGAGTTCCAGGGTGAGATCACCGAACCCTTCGGCGTCTTCCGCGGCGCGCGCTTCAAGCTCGGCACCGCCCGTTACCGTCACACCGAGTTCGAGGGCGACGAGGTCGGCACCGTCTTCCGCAACCGCGGCCATGACAGCCGCGTGGAGCTGCTGCACCAGCCCCTCGGCGCCTTCAGCGGGGCGGTCGGCTGGCAGGGCGGCCGCAGCAATTTCGAGGCGGACGGGGACGAGGCCTTCGTGCCGCCCTCCCGCACGACCACCAACGCCCTGTTCGTCTTCGAAGAGGCGGCGCTGGCGCCCTTCACCTGGCAGGTCGGCGCGCGCGCCGAGACGCAGGACCTCGCGCTGCGCGACGGTTCCGGCATCAAACGCGACGATACCGCGCTGAGCCTCTCGACCGGACTCGTATGGAAGCTCGACGACACCTGGACCCTCGCCACCTCGCTCGCCCGCACCCAGCGCGCCCCCAACGTGCAGGAGCTTTACGCCGACGGCCCGCACGCCGCCACCGCCGCCTATGAAATCGGCGACCCCGATCTCCGCCGCGAGCGCTCGCTGGCGCTGGACATCTCCCTGCGCAAGCGCGCCGGCTTCGTTACCGGCGAGGTCACCGTGTTCGCCCACCGGTTCAACGGCTTCATCTTCGAAGCGCCGACCGGGGAGACCGCGGTGCCGCACGACGACCACTGGCACTTCCACGGCCACGACGACGATGCCGAACATGCCGGCGAAGAAGGCCTGCCGGTTTACCGTTTCATCCAGCGCGACGCCCGTTTCCACGGCGCCGAGCTGGAGGCCATCTTCCACCTCCACGGCAACGGAGCCAACCAGCTCGACCTGATCGTGGGCGCCGACTTCGTGCGCGGCCGCAACCGGAGCGACGGCGAGCACCTGCCCCGCATCACCCCCGCCCGCAGCAAGGCCGGCCTCGTGTGGAGCCACGGCCCGTGGGTGCTCGGCGGCGAGGTGCAGTGGGTGGCCGGCCAGCACCGCACGGCGCCGAACGAACTCCCGACCGACAGCTACGACCTGGTCAGTGCCTACGCCACCTACCGGCACGTCGTCGGCCGGACCGTGTGGGATTTCTTCCTCCGCGGCACGAACCTCGGCGACGCCGAAGCCCGGGTGCATCCCTCGCTGCTGAAAGACGTCGCCCCGCTCGCGGGCCGCAGCGTCCAGGCCGGCGTGCGCTTGAGCTTCTGATCAGAATTTAACCACAAAGGGCGCAAAGAACACAAAGATGCTGTCTTGGCTCCGGGACTTTGTGAACTTGGTGTTCTTTGTGGTTAATCAGAATCAAACACCCGCTCGAACGAATGAAGCGTTCCCTCACCCTTCCAGCCCGAAGACCGCCTTGGCGTAGTTTTCGGCGCTGAAGGGCTGGAGGTCCTCGGGTTGTTCGCCGAGGCCGATGAAGTAGATCGGCAGCTTCAGTTCGCGCCAGATGCCCACGATGGCGCCGCCGCGGCTGGTGCCGTCGAGCTTGGTGACGACGAGGCCGGTGAGGCCGAAGCTTTGGTGGAAAACCCTGGCCTGCTCGATGGAGTTGCTGCCGAGCGAGCCGTCCACCACGAGCCAGCGGTGCTGCGGGGCCGCCGGGTCGTGCTTCTGCAGCACGCGGCGGATTTTCGCGAGTTCCTCCATGAGGTTGCCCTTGGTGTGCAGGCGGCCGGCGGTATCCACGATCAGGTAGTCGCGGGCGCGCGCCTTCGCGGCCTGCCACGCATCGTAGGCCACGGCCGCGGCGTCGGCGCCGGTGTGGCTGGCGACAAGGTCGAGGTCGAGCCGCGTGGCCCAGGTCTTCAACTGCTCCACGGCGGCGGCGCGGAAGGTGTCGCAGGCCGCCACGGTCACGGTGCGGCCTTCCTGTTTCATCCGCCATGCGAGCTTGGCGGTGGTGGTGGTCTTGCCCGAGCCGTTGACGCCGATCATGGCGATGACGACGGGCTTGCCCTCCGTAGCCTTGGCGAAGGAGGGGGCATTCCCACCCTCCAGCCGCCCCTCGGAGCCGGCCAGCACCTTGCGCAGCACGGCCGCGCCGATTTCCGCGGCCTGCCGGCCCTGGAGTTCCCTGTCCTTGGCATAGGCCTTTTTGATCTCGGCCAGAATTTCCGTGGTCGTCTCCACGCCGAAGTCGGCGGTGTAGAGCGCCTCCTCCAGCTCGTCGAGCGAGGCGGCGTCGATCTTGCGTCCACCGAAAAGCCCGTGCGTCTTCGCCGCGATGGCCGACACCGTCTTGGCGAGACCGTCTTTGAATTTTTTGAAAAAACCGAGCATGGGAAAACTTTACCGCGGATTACGCGGATCCATCCGGATATACCAATCCATAATCCGCGATCATCTGCGCTATCCGCGGGAAACTCACTCCGCCTTGCGTGCGTCGCGGCCGAGCTGGTCCTTGAGGCGGTCGAGGATGCCGTTGATGAAGCGCTTGGCGTCGGCGTTGGAGAACTGCTTGGAGAGGTCGATGGCCTCGTTGATGGAGACGACCGGCGGGATGTCCTTGCGGTGGATCATCTCGAAGATCGCCAGCCGCAGGATGGCGAGGTCGATGCGGGCGATGCGCTCGAACTCCCAGTTGTGCGCGAGCCCGCGGATGCGGGCATCGATTTCGGCCACGTGGGCGATGACGCCGTGGATCAGCTCCTCGCCGAAGGCGTAATACTCGCGCGGGTGCTCGAGGTTCTCGAAGAACAGCCGCAGGTCCTCCATGAGATTGGCCGGGGTGTTGAGACTCCAGGCGTAGAGATACTGCATGGCGGCGGCGCGGCCGTCCTTGCGTTGGGCGAACTGGGCTTTGCTCATGAGGAAAAACTCCTCTTCAGGGCCGCCATCTCCAGCGCAGCGTGGGCAAACTCGGCCCCGCGGTTGATGGCGCCGGTGCAGCGGGCCTCGGCCTGCGGGCGGGTATTGGCGACGATCACGCCGTTGATGACCGGGAGACGGGACTGGATGGTGATGGTCTGCAGCGCGGCCGATACGCTCGCGCCGACCATCTCGTGGTGATTGGTGTCGCCGCCGATGAGGACACCAAGGGCGACGAGACAGTCGTGCTCGCCGGAGTCGGCCAGCCGCTGGATGGCATAAGGCAGCTCGTGCGAGCCGGGCACGCGGACGACCTCGACCCGGTCGGGCGCCACGCCGTGCCGCTCCAAGGT
>VFQQ010003965.1_pt1 | contig 13631 bp, 10 predicted proteins | sample 3512341 | NCBI WGS metagenome assembly VFQQ01 (sample SAMN10412373, study PRJNA504923) | tailings metagenome | isolation source: Relicate 2 Philex TSF1 revegetated site | place: Philippines: Tuba, Benguet | collected 2017-08-29 | reverse complement strand
CACCGGCTCGCTCACCGTCATCTTCGTCGGCGTGGCCATCACGCTGCCGGTGATCGTGGCCTACACGGTCTACATGTACCGCGTGTTCTGGGGCACGGCGCGGGAGCTGACGTACAACTGAACGCCCACAACGGCGTGCCGAACCGCACGCCCGTGCTGCTCAACTAGTGCGCGCGCCGTAGCGACACGATCCGCCCGTTTTCATACGCTGCCTGTTGGTTTTCAGAACAACAGGCAGGGATGGATATCGATCGTGTCTTTCGGTGCGCGCTCGCGTTGGCGGCTGCGTGCCTCGCATCGCCGAACCCGGCGTTTGCACAATCACCCGCACAGGTGCAGGCGGACGCCGCAGAGCGCGACCGCTTGGAGCAGCGCCGCGCCGAAGAACGCGAGCGCAGCCAGCGCGAAGCGCTGCAGCGCGGTGCCGATGCGTTCGGCGATACCGCCACCACGCCCAGCTTGCGCGCCTGGCCTGCAGAAGAAACACCGTGCTTCGTCATTCAACGCGTGCGGCTGCAGGGTGATGCCGCCGGTTCTTTCGACTGGGTTCTGAACGCGCTGACGCAGGGGCCCGATGCCGCCATCGGCCGCTGCCTCGGTCCCGAGGGCATTTCGGTGGCCGCAGCGCGGGCGCAGCGGCATCTCATGGCGCAGGGGTTCGTCACCTCCCGGGTGCTCATCGAATCGCAGGATCTGTCGGGCGGCACGCTTGCGCTGACGCTGCTGCCCGGACGCATCAGCGCCATCCGCTTTGCCGACGACACACCCGCGAGGGCGACCTGGCAGAACGCCATGCCGGCGCGCCCGAGCGACATCCTCAACCTGCGCGACATCGAGCAGGCGCTGGAAAACCTGCGGCGCGTGCCCACGGTGCAGGCCGACATCCAGATCACACCCGGCGATGCACCCGGCCAGAGCGAACTGCTCATCCGCTGGCGCCAGATGCTGCCCCTGCGGCTGGATCTGTCGCTCGACGACGGCGGCTCGCACGCCACCGGCCGCTACCAGGGCAGCGCCACGATCGGCCTCGACAACCCACTGGCCCTCAACGACGCGTTCCACCTCACGCTGGGCCACGACCTGGGTGGTGGCTCGCCGGGTGCGCGCGGCAGCCGCCATGCCGGCCTGCACTACTCGCTGCCTCTGGGGTATTGGCAGCTGGGCTTCAACGCCAGCCGCCACCACTACGTGCAGACCGTGGCCGGCCTGGCGCAGGACTACCGCTACAGCGGCCGTGGCGCGCAACAAGACGCCACGCTGTCGCGCATCGTGCACCGCGACGGCGCCAGCAAGACGGCGGTGGCGTTCCGGGCTTTCGCGCGTCAGTCCAGCAACTTCATCGACGACACCGAAGTCGAGGTGCAGCGCCGTCGTACCGGCGGCTGGGAGCTCGGCGCCGACCACCGCCGCCAGTTCGGCCGTCACCGGCTCGACCTGCGCGCGGCCTTCAAGCGCGGCACCGGCGCGTTCGGTGCCCTGCCCGCGGCCGAAGAGGCCTCGGGCGAGGGCCGCTCGCGCTTTGCGCTGGTGACGCTGGATGCCGCGTGGTCGCAGGCCCTGCAGGTGGGGGGCCTGCCGATGCAGTGGCGCAGCCACTGGCGTGGCCAGCGAGAGCGCACGCCACTCACCCCGCAAGACCGCTTCGCCATCGGCGGGCGCCACAGCGTGCGCGGCTTCGATGGCGAGCGCAGCCTGATCGGCGAGCGCGGCTGGTGGTGGCGCAACGAACTGGGCGTTTCCCTGGGGCAGAGCGGGCAGCAGCTCTACGCCGGCCTGGATCAGGGCCGCGTGGGCGGCCCGGGCGCGCAGTGGCTCGCAGGCCAGCGCCTGGCCGGTGCCGTGCTGGGGCTCCGTGGCGGTTGGAGTGGCTGGGGCGCGCTGTCCTACGACGTCTTCATCGGCACGCCCCTGCACAAGCCCGAAGGCTTTCGAACCGACAACGCCAGCGCCGGCTTCCAGCTGAGCGCGGGCTTCTGAACCGCAAAGAAAACATGAACCGACACCAACACCGCCTTGTCTTCAACCGCGCGCGTGGCGCACTCATGGCCGTGGGCGAAGGCGCGCGCAGCGTGCGCAAAAGCGCCAGCGGCCAGGGCGCACGAACGGGCGTGGTGGCCGCTGCCATGGTCTTGCTCTGCTCGCCGGGCGTGGCCACGGCGCAGATCGTGGCCGACCCCGGCGCCCCGGGCCTGCAGCGCCCCACGGTGCTGGCCGCACCCAATGGCGTGCCCCTGGTCAACATCCAGACCCCGAGCGCCGCCGGCGTGAGCCGCAACACCTACCAGCGCTTCGATGTGGATGGGCAAGGCGCCATCCTCAACAACAGCCGAACAGATGCCCAGACACGCCTCGGCGGCTGGGTACCCGGCAACCCCTGGCTGGCTGGTGGCGCCGCGCGCGTGATCCTCAACGAGGTCAACAGCACGAACCCGAGCCACCTCAACGGCTGGGTAGAGGTGGCCGGCCAGCGCGCCGAGGTGGTGATCGCCAACCCCGCCGGCATCCGCGTCAACGGCGCGGGCTTCATCAACGCCAGCGGCGTCACGCTGACCACGGGCACGCCGGTGTTCAACGGCGGCGCGCTCGACGCGTACCTGGTGCAGCGCGGGCAGGTCAGCATCGACGGCGCCGGGCTGGACGTGCGCGAGGCCGACCACGCCGCCGTGCTGGCGCGTTCCGTGCAGCTCAACGCCGGCCTGTGGGCCACGCGGCTGAACGTGGTGGTGGGCGCCAGCACGGTGGACGCCGCGCGCCACACCCCCACCGGCGCAGCAACGCCCATGGGCGCCGCGCCGGCCTTCGCGCTCGATGTGGCGCAACTGGGCGGCATGTACGCCGGGCACATCCACCTCATCGGCACCGAGGCCGGCCTGGGCGTCAACAGCCGCGGCGTCATCGCCGCCGAAGCCGGCCAGCTCACGCTCGACACTCGCGGCCAACTGGTCAACCGGGGCGCGCTGCTGGCCGCGGGCGACATGGCCCTGCACGCGGCGCAACTGGTGAACGACGCCGGGGCGACCACCTCCACGACAGCCCCCGCCGTCATCGCCGCGGGCGGCGCGCTCACGGTGCGGGCCGACACGCTGGACAACCGCAACAGCGCGCTCATCCACAGCGAAGGCGACATGACCATCGCCGGTGCGACCGGCGGCCCCGCCCGGGCCGTCAACAACCTCAGCGCCACCATCGAAGCCCACGGCAACCTGGCGCTGTCCACGCAGTCGCTGCGCAACGAGCGCAGCGACGTCAACGTCACCCAGGTGGGCGTCCTCGATCAAACGGCCCGGCTCGACATGCCTTCGTGGTGGGTGAACGGCCGCAACGAACACGGCGCGCCGATCGCCGCCACCTCCAACTACACGCCCTACCACTACTACCTGCTCAACCCGGCCAGCATCCTGAGCGAGCAAACGCTGATCACGCCCGATGGCAACCGCATCCGGCGAATCGAAGTGGCGCTGGACCCGAGCGATTCCATCCACCACGCTGCCGCGGGCGCCTACGGCGGGCAGTACGGCGTTCGCAGCCGCCTCAACGTGGGCGCCCCCACCACCGCGGTGCTCTACGTGCAGCAGCGCGTCGACGGCGTGGCCAACCCCGACCAGGTAAGCGGCAGCCGCGATGTGTTCGCTACCCAGACGGCCGAGGTGCACACCTGGCAGCAGAACACGCTGGACTACAGCAACGCTTACGGCCGTTGCAGCACCGACTGCACCCTGCTCGTGGTGCAGCCCGGCTACGGCAACCCGCTCACCGACCTGCTGCGCAGCGACCAGACCCACTTGGTGCCCACCCACGCCGGGCTGGAACTCTCGCGCACCGCGCGCCACACCGCGCTGGAAGACCGCCTCAACCCCGGCGCGGGCGCACCAGCCGCGCTGCGCGCGGGCGGCGCCATGCGGTTGGACATCGGCGAATCGCTGGTGAACCAGCACGCCGACATCCTCGCCGGTACCACGCTGGACGTGATCGCGCCCGACGCCAGCGTCACCAACCAGGGCCAGACCCTGTACCGCAGGCACCACTTCGCCATCACTTCGCGCACCGCCGCCATGGGCGACTTCGACTGGACCCGGCCCGGCATCAACGAAGTGCTCGGCCAGCTCGGTGGGCGCATCAGCGCCGAGCAACAGCTCAACCTGCAGGCGCGCTCGCTCAGCAACATCGATCCCGGGCCGGGCTCCGGCCCGAGCCCTGAACCAATAGGCACAGGCCTGCAGTTCGCGGGCGTGAGCTTCCCCGGCGCGGGCGCCCCGCTGGTGATGGCCAACCACGGCCTCTTCCGCCCGGCACCGCCCCAGCGCGGCTACCTCGTCGAGACCGACCCGCGCTTCACCCAGCACCGCGCCTGGCTGGGCAGCGACTACCTGCTGGACCGGCTGGCCGACGGCCACGACCTCACCCTCAAGCGCCTGGGCGATGGCTGGCACGAACAGAAGCTGGTGCGCGAGCAGGTGGCCGAGCTCACCGGGCAGCGCCTGCTCGAAGGCTTCAGCAGCGACGAGGCGCAACTGCGCGCGCTGATGGACGCCGGCATCGCGCAGGCGCAAACGCTGCAGCTGCACGCCGGCGTGGCGCTCAGCGCCGCGCAGGTGGCGCAACTGAGCACCGATCTGGTGTGGCTGGTGCAGCGAGAAGTGCTGCTGCCCGACGGCAGCAAAGCCCAGGCCCTGGTGCCCCAGGTGTACCTGCGCAGCGTGCCGCGCGACGAGCTGCTGCCCTCGGGCGCGCTGCTGGCGGGCCGCCAGCTCTCGCTGCAGGTTGCACAAGACCTGGTGAACGCCGGTGGCCGCATCGAAGGCGACGTGGTGCTCGCGCAGGCCGGGCGCGACCTCGTCAACGTCGGCGGCCTCATGCAGGCGCGCAGCGAACTGCTGGCCCAGGCCGGGCGCGACGTGATCATCAGCAGCCCCACGCACACCACCACCTTCGCGGGCCGGCACGTCACGCAAAGCCGCACTGCACTGGCGGGCATCGGCGCTGTGCGGGTCACCGGCACGGGTTCGACAGACGACGACGCCGGCGGCGCGCGCCTCACCCTTCAGGCCGGGCAAGACGTTGTTCTGCAAGGCGCCCGCGTGAACAACGCCGGTGCTCGCAGCAGCACCACGCTGCAAGCCGGGCGCGACGTGCAGCTGCAGACCGTGAGTGTGGGCAGCGCAAACAGCGTGGTGGCCGACGCGCGCAACCACCGCCACAGCAGCGAGCGCCGCGAGACTGGCAGCGACATCGCGGTGCAGGGCGAACTCGACATCCGCGCCGGGCAGGACATCGTCGCCCGTGCCGCCAGCGTGCAGGCCCAGCGCACCCTGAGCGTGCAAGCGGGCGAGAACATTCACCTGCAGGCCGGACGCGCCATGAGTGAGAGTGCGTCGAGCCAGTACCAGAAGCGCAGCGGGCCTGTGAGCAGCAAGCGCACCGAGGTGCACGAAAGCACGGCCAGCGACGTGGCCGTCGGCTCGCGCTTCAGCGGTGAAGACGTCAAGCTACAGGCAGGGAGCGACATCGCTGTGCAGGGCAGCGAGGTCAACGCACAGCACACGCTGCGGCTGGGCGCTGGGCGCGATGTGAGCATCGCCGCCGAGCAGAACCAGCAGTCGGGGACTTACTTTCAGGAGACCAGGAAGTCGGGCTGGAGCGTAAGCAAACAAGGCGTCGACCACGGCAAGAGCAACCAAAGCAGCGGCGTCAACTTCGGCCGCACCACGCAGGCCGCCAGCAGCGTGAGCGGGGGCGACGTGCTCATCACCTCCGGGCGCGACACGCACGTGCACGCCAGCACCGTGGTGGCCGACGAGTTGCTGAGCATCGACGCCGTGCGCGATGTGCACATCGAAGCCGGCGTGAACCAAGAGCACAGCGAGCAAAGCAGCCGCAGCAAGAGCAGCGGCGTCAACATCATGGCCAGCGGGTTCAGCGAGAGCATCAACTTCGCTCACAACAAACGCGAGAACGGCGATGGCACCCACACGTCGGCCACGGCCGCGGCCAGCATCGTGGGCAGTTTGAAGGGCGACGTGGTGATCACCGCCACCGAGCACTACCGCCAGAGCGGCAGCGACGTGCTGGCCCTGGCCGGTGACATGGACATCGAGGCCCAATCCATTGCGATCACCGAAGCCTGGCAAGCGCGCAGCAGCACCGAGCAGCACAGCAGCAAGAGCACCGTGCTGGGTGCCACGCCGCGCAATGCCTTGGTCGACGCGATCAAGAGCGCCAAGACCACGGCCGAGATGGCCAAGGCCACCAGCGAGACCGGCAACAGCCGCGTGCAGGCAATCGGCACGGCTGCCACCGCGCTCAACGCCTACAACACCGCCACCCAGGTGGCCGCCCTGGTGGCCGACCCGGCCAAGATCGCCAGCGTCACCATCGACTTCAATCTGGGCAGCAACAAGAGCCGTAGCGAGAGCACCGAGAGCGCCGATACGGGGCGCGCCAGCGCGGTCGCGGGTGCGGGCGATGTGCGCCTCGTGGCAAAGGGTGCGGGTGAGAAGAGCGACATCCTCGTGCGCGGCAGCGACGTGAGTGCTGGCGCCAACGCGCTGCTGCAGGCCGAAGGCGATGTCACCCTTGAATCCAGCCAGGACCGATCAACGCTGCACAGCACGAGCAACAGCAGCGGCGCCAGCGTCGGCGTGGGCGTGAGCTTCGGTGCCTCCAACGGCATCGTCTTGAATGCCTCGGCCAACCAGGCGCGCGGCAACGCCGATGGGCACGAGGAAATCCAGCGCAACACCCGGGTCGTGGCGGGCAAGTTGGCACGCATCGATTCAGGTGCCGACACCACGCTGGCTGGCGCGGTGGTGAGAGCCGACACCGTGCAGGCCGACGTTGGCGGCGCGCTGAACATTCAAAGCCGCCAGGACACGAGCCACTTCAAGAGTGACCAGAAGAGTTCGGGCTGGGGCGTGAGCTTGTGCATCCCGCCGTTCTGCATCGGCGCGTCGAGCGTGAGCGCATCGGGTAGGGCGCAGAACATCGAGAGTGAGTCCACCAGCGTCAAAGAGCAAAGTGGGCTGAAGGCCGGTGATGGAGGGTTCCAGGTGAACGTCAAAGGCGACACCACGCTCAACGGCGGTGCGATCACAAGCACGGACAAGGCAGTGCAGGAGAACAAGAACCGCTTCGAGACTGGCGGCGAACTCAGCTTGAGCGACGTGCAGAACCACGCGCGCTACGAGGCGCAGGGCCATCAGTTCAGTGCCAGCGTGGCCGTGCAAGGGGCTGAAGCCAAGACGCCCGAGCAGAAGACGCAAGCCCCGGCGACGCAGGCCAAGAACGAAGGCAGCGCGGGCTTTGGGGAGGACAGCCAGGAGGCGCGCAGCGCGACCACTGCGGCGATCTCGGGCATCGCCGGCGACAAGGATGCTCGCACGGGTGATGCGGACACCGGCATCGCCCCGATCTTTGATCGCCAGCGCGTGCAGCGGGAGATCGACGCGCAAATCAAGATCACTGCCGAGTTCGGCAAGAGCGCGAGCAAGGCCGTGGGAGACCACGCGGGCAAGAAGTACAACGAACTCAAGGACAGCGACCCGGAAGAAGCGGCGAAGTGGGCCGAAGGGGGCGCCTACCGCGTGACCGCCCACGCCCTGGTGGGCGGGCTTGCTGGCGGGGCCTCAGGTGCGGCGGGGGCTGGCCTGGCTTCGCTCTCGGCCGATGCGATCAACCAGTTGACCGAGGGCATGCCCGATGGTGTTCGCCAGCTCGTGGGCGCGGGCGTGGCCGCGGGCATCGGCGCCATTGCCGGGGGCAGCGCGGGCGCGGCCACAGCCCTAAACGCCGATGTGAACAACCGCCAGTTGCATCCGACGGAGCGACAGCTCGCCAAAGAGCTTGCGCGCAAAAGTGGTGGCAAGTACACGGCCGAGCAGATCGAGGAGCAGATGCGCCTGATGGGCAACCGCGCGCACCACGCCCAGCCCAACACCACCGAGGTGCTGACCGACACGAACGCCATCGTGGACAACCTTGAAAAAGACCCCGGCATGCCCAAGACCAGCGATGGCAGAACGGTGGTGGAAATCCCGGGTCAGGCCAACGCGGACATCCAGCGTTTCATCATCGGCAACACCACCGACAACGCGGACTACATTCCGGGCGTGTCGCCCTACGTGAGCAGCAAGGCCAGTAGCCAATCACTGCAAAGCGGGCTGGCCACCACGACGGCCACCGCGCGTTGCGCCAACGGCGATCTCGCATGTATCTCGGGTGTGGGGGTCCAGCAGTCCAGCGTGGGCGAGCTGAGCGACGCCACCAGAAATGCCATCGCAAACGGCGCGGCTTCGACCGGGCGGATGGCGGGGGTGGTGGCGGCGGGGGCAACGGCTGCTGCGGCTTCCGCATCACCAGCGGCTAAGCCGGTTCTCAGTGCGGTGGCGGTGGGAGCAACAGCCATTGGCGTCGCAGCAGACGCGACTGAACAGGCGGTGCGGCCGAGCGTTGGACAGGCACTGCATGACGCAATGCTTACGTCCTTTCAGGAATGGGTGGACAGAAAAATTCCTGGTGTCGCGCCAGTAACGAATGAAGCGGTCGAAGCATGGAAAGCATCTGGGACCTCTAAGTCGGTTGAAGCGTGGACCAACGAACAATGGAAGGCCTTTCTCGAAAGGACATCGGAATGAAACATTGGCTGCTCAAGAATGGACGCCTGACAGGGCTTGGCACACTTGCCTGCGTCATGCTAGCCACTGCGCTCGTTGCATACACGCTCTTCTGGGCAGATAACCGCTGGCTTGGAGTTGCCAGCCTAGTTTTGGCGCTCGCGCTTCTGGGTTTTGCCAGCATGTGCAACTCGGCAGCCTCTATGGATTTACCGCCGCCGTTCGTACTAGACCCTCTCGGCTGGCGCAAAGCCAAGAAGACCTACGAGACACCTGACCAAGCTCACAAGTCCGAAGAGCAGTGAGTACACGTCAGGGTTTCTTCAGCGCCTCCACTGGCATCGCCCTCAACGCCCCGGCCAACCAGGCCCGTGGCAACTCCGACGGGGAGGATGTCGCTCACCACAGCACGCGTATCGATCGGACGCGCGCACCGCGCTCTCTGGCGCTATGGCCTCGTCCCGCGCCGTGCAGGCCGAGGTTGGTGGCGATCAGTGAATCTGGAGATGTGGAGCAATCAGATCAGGAAAGATTTTCTTCGGACGAAGGAGGAACAGAGGTGACTCTCTTTGTGAGAAACGGGAAGCTGGCACTACCGGCAGAGATCGTCCTTGGAGCACTGGTGCTACTTGGGTTCTTTGGAATCCCTCTACTTGACATGCCACTTTGGCTGGCTATCCCCATAGGCGTCGTAGCTGTGATATCCACAGCGCTACTGATTTTCGAAGGTGCCGCAGCGTCCATTGGACTGAGGCCTTTCACCAATGACCCACTCGGGTGGCGAAAGGCCAAGAAGACGTATGAGACACCTGACGACATCGACAAGCCCGAAGGGCGGTGAACAACACCTCGAAGCTCAAGGTGCCTATCCACACACACGGGCGCGGCAGCGTCCGAGTTGGCGCCGCCTGGGCGGCCCAGTACAACCAGCCCACTCACCACGCCTGCGCCAGCACCGAGTGCCTGCTCATGGGTGCCAACGCCAACCTCGATCACCCTCAGGTGAAGGCCGAACTGCAGCGCCGCCAGGATGTCCTGTTGGCTGCGGGGGTGATCGCCTCCGCGCCAGCCCTGATGGCCGCAGCGGCCACGCCACAAGGGCAGGTGGCGTTGCAGGCGCTGCTGTTCAATAGGACCTCGATGGCTGCAGGTAGTTCTGGTGCCGCGGCCAATGCGTCTTCGCAATATGCACAGAAGGGATCAGTTGACTTGACGGAAGTGGGGGTGAGCGCGGTGACGGGGGCAGTGACGGGTGGCGCGACGATTGCGATTCGCGGCGCGACCGAATCCACGCGGATCATTCATGGTGTTGCGCTCTCGACCACCGTTGGCGTCAACGCAGCTGGTGCTGCGGTGACGGGCGGGGAGCAAGGGCCAACAGCAGCAGGCTCGATAGCAGGCTACGGCGCGGGACTGATCCCGAGCCCCTGGGGCGCGCTCGCCGGGGCCTTCGCTCAAGAAATCGTGACTCGAGGGCTCAACGTTCAGCCTCCTTCCGAAGCAGCTCAACGCCCGACGCGAGGTGGTCAATGAAGGTTACCCGCGACCCCACCTTTGGTGACTTCTGGCATGAAGTACGACGAAGCTACCTCCGCTTCTGCCTGACCATGACTGCCTATTTGCCGTTGGCCATCTTGGCTGGCATGTTCGCCTCCAGAGCGTTGCAGTGCTACTTGCACGTTGACAACATCGTTGAAGTCGCTTGCGCGGATCTTTCGCGCCCGGCCGAGATGCTTGATCGATGGGTCCGACTGCTTCCTGAGATCTATCTGCTCATGCCCATCGTGTTCTTTGCCGCGCTCTACCTCGAATGGGAAAAGTACCTCAAAGACGAACCGTCGTACTTCACGCACAGCAAAAGTTGCGAAGGTCCGCCAGGCTACACGCGTCGACTCAAGGTTGTCAGCGGCAGCAAGTTGGAAATCGAACGCACAGCCCTCGAGGCGGAGGAGATCGCGTCTGGCCACAGGCGCTACAAGGGCGCATTCACCGAAGAACAGCTCCTTCGTTACCTAAGGCGCAAGTTCGTACGAACAGAGAACAAGCCCCTAGCGGACACCTCTGACCACATTCAATGGCGCATTCGCCAGAACAACGGCAACGAAGTCTGCGTGGATCTGCGGAAGATCTCTGATGCACCCACCACCTGGGCACTGCGCACCGAGTTCTATCAATGGGCCGGCCGCAAGAACCCTCCCGCGCTGGTGGAAACCCACATCACCGAGTTTGTGCCGCAACTGTGAGCGCTGGCGACGCAATTGAGGGGAGAAGCGTTGGCCTGGGCTTCGCGCAAGGCTGGTTGGAGCCCATCGTCAACCGTTCTCGAACCAGCAGGCGGCTGAGGCGCGTTCGTACACCGAGTCAAAGTCGATCTTTTGAGGTTGAACACCGATGAAGGCAAGAAGTAAGGCGCTGTGGGTTTGTGGCATCGCCTCTGCGTTGACCGTTGCCCTCTACGCTTTTGCAGATATGGGGCTTTACCCAAGCCGAGCGCTACCGCTGCTCTGGTGCTTCTTTTCGTGGAACTTCTTCGCCTATGGCTTGGGTCGCGATATGTGGCCGTGGATTCTTGTAGAGCTAAAAGGTGGCCGCCAAGGAAAGTCAGGAGTCCGAGAGGTGAGCTTCTGGATGACCGCTGCAACGTATCTGGGGCTGCTGGCAACCATAGCGTTTTCAGACTGATGGACGAGAGGTTCGCAGAGATGAGCCGTCAACTTGGCAGAAGTGGAGGTAAGTGCTGCAACGGGTGCGGCGATGGGCATCGAGGTGCGACCGATCACGAATGGCACTCGGCTACTGAGCCAGTTGGGTCATGCGGCAGCATGCGTCGGCGCGTGCCGTCGCGTTGATCGAATTGACTGGCGGTTGGGACGCGTATGCCCAAGACCAGCGACGGCAGAACGGTGGTGGAAATCCCGGGTCAGGCCAACGCGGACATCCAGCGGTTCATCATCGGCAACACCATCGACAACGCGGACTACATTCCGGGCGTGTCGCCCTACATGAGCAGCCAAGTCAACGGTCAATCACTGCAAAGCGGGTCGCCCACCGCGACAGCCACCGCGCGTTGCGCCAACGGCGATCTGGCGTGCATCTCGGGTGTTGGTGTGCAGCAGTCCAGCGTGGGAGAGCTGAGCGACGCTACGAGAAACGCCATCGCAAACGGCACGGCTTCGACCGGGCGGATGGCGGGGGTGGTGGCGGCGGGGGCAACGGCTGCTGCTGCTTCCGCATCACCCCCGCTTAAACCAGTTTTTGGAGCGGTGGCGGTGGGCGCTTCCGTGCTGGGTGCAGCCGCTGATGTGGTGGAGCAGGCCGTACGACCTGATTTGGAGAAAGCCATCCGTGAGCAACTGCTGCAGGACGTGCCCGCAGATGTGTTGACACGCCGGTACCCTCTCTATGCTCCACTAATCAACGAGATCAAGGAGAAGCTCCGATGAGATTGATTCATGTTCTCTTCGAAAGCGGACACCTGACGAGTCGTGGTGCCGACCTTCTGGGCATCATGGGAGTCGCAACCATCTGGGGAACTGCGTATCTTTTAGAGGAATGGTCTGGAATCTTGTTTTGGGTCTTGATGTCAATTGGCAGTGTGCTCGGATACATCGGGTCTTACGGTGGGCTTGCAAAAATCTTCGGCTTTTCTGCCCCATTCACCAATGACCCCCTTGGGTGGCGAAAGGCCAAGAAGACATATGAGGCGCCTGACGATATCGAAAAGTCCCAGGGGCGATGAGTGCGCGTCAAGGCTCCCCGATTGACTGAAGAGCAAGGGCAGCAGGAGACGCTTCAACTGCTGCCGGTCAGTCGCGGACAAGCAAGGGGAAGGTGGACAAACAAGTCAAATCACTCATAGCCGCAGCATGTAGCCTTCCGTTCGGAATCGCTCTATTGCTGTGGCTCGAGCGGCTTGGCCTTTTCCCTTGGTTCGAGTACAGGCTGTGGAGCGATGTGCGCTTCGTGCTGGTTCTCGTTGCTGGCGTCACCTACTTCGTGACGTTGGGTCTTTTGGGTCGCAGGCCGTGAATTCAAGGGCGTGGCGAGCGCTCACCCCAACACCACACAAACACCGGATACCCCACCTCGCGCGGCCTCCTTCGGGAGGCTCAATACGCCTCCCCCAATGAAGGAGCGCCGCTCATGACCACCCGCCTTTTTCTACCCACCCTGGTGACGATTGCCGCGACGATGCTCGCCGCTTGCGGTTCCCGCGGCCCCACCACCGTAGAAGCCGCAGCACCCGAGCCACAAGCTACCGCCCACAACACGGTGATCCTGCCACCGGTCACCTACGGCAAGACGCCGGAAGGTCTGCAGCTAAGCAAGAGCGACGATCCTTGCGACGTACCCACCTCGCTGGCAACAGCCATCGAGGAACAGTTGGAGGAGCCGTACGCGTTCGTGGTGCCGCAGCCGTCGCCCAGTGTGGCCGGTGCGCCGACACTGCGCATTCAGCTCATCGACATCCTGGCCAACGCCGGTGGGCTCTACGGCGGCCCGAAGATCGTCCACCTGCATGGTGTGCTGGAGCGCCCCAACGCGCCGACCGCGCAATTCACCGCGAAGCGCCAGATGTTTCTCTACTTCGGCCTGCCTCGCAGCACCTGCAGCATGGTCGGGTCGGTTACCTATGCCTTGGGCGAGGACATCACTGCCTGGCTGAAAAATCCGGTGGATGGGGCCAAGCTGGGCCCGCAATAACGCAGACTGTTCTCGCCTACCGCCCCGCGATCACCGTCCGCTCCACCACCCGGTCATCCCCCAGCACGATCAACGCGAACAGCAGTTCGTCCAGCGACGCCGCCTGCGCGGTCTTGCGCTCCAGCAGCGGCGTGGCGGCAGGGTTGAGCACCACGAAGTCGGCTTCGTTGCCGGGCAGCAGGTTGCCCACCACGCCCTCAAGCCCAAGCGCGCGCGCCGCGCCAGCGGTGTGTTGCCACCAGAGCTGGCCGGGCGAAAGGCTGAGGCCGGGTTTGGTCTGGCCTTCGCGGCCCACCACGTAGGCCGCGAGCATGGTGC
>VFQQ010003964.1_pt1 | contig 13635 bp, 12 predicted proteins | sample 3512341 | NCBI WGS metagenome assembly VFQQ01 (sample SAMN10412373, study PRJNA504923) | tailings metagenome | isolation source: Relicate 2 Philex TSF1 revegetated site | place: Philippines: Tuba, Benguet | collected 2017-08-29 | reverse complement strand
TGCGCCTGGCCCTGCCCGAGGCCAATCCGTCGCTGTCGCTCACGGCCTCGCTGGGGATAACCTTCCCCTTCAATATTCTGATCGGCATTCCGCTGTACCTGGCGCTGGCCGAACGACTGATTGCCTGGGGGTTCTGAGATGAACGCACATAACCGCACCCTGCTCACCGTGATCTGCGAGGCGGCGCTGGAGAAGCGTCTGCTGGCCGATCTGGAAACGCTGGGCGCGCCCGGCTGGACCATTTCCGACGCCCGCGGCCGCGGCCACCGTGGCGTGCGCAGCGCCGGCTGGGACACCGAGGGCAATATCCGCCTGGAAATCATCTGCAACCGCGAGCTGGCCGAGCGCATCGCCGAGCATCTGCAGGTGCGCTACTACGACCACTTCGCCATGGTCTGCTACCTGGCGCAGGTGGAAGTGCTGCGTGGGGAGAAGTTCTGACGGGGCCCCGGTAGGGTGCGCTATGCGCACCCGGCGGCCCCTCGGTTCGTTCACCTGCCGCAGAGGGGCGAGGCGCGCGGCGCTCAGTCCTGCGGGTAGCGCGCGCGCGGGGTGGCCATCGGTACCTTGTCGCCATCGAGCGGCAGGAAGCTGCCCAGCTCGGCGTCGTAGGCCCGGATCTGACTGGTTTCGATGTCGTACACCCAGCCGTGGATGAACAGTTGGCCGCGCGCCAGCTTGGCCGCCACCGAAGGGTGGGTGCGCAGGTGGTCGAGCTGCGCCACCACGTTTTCCTCGGTCAGCACGGCGAGGGTTTCCTGGTCGTTGCCGCAACTGCAGTTCTCCGCCACCACGGTGCGCGCCACTTCGGCATGGCGCAGCCAGGCCTTGACCGTGGGCATGGTTTCCAGCGAGGCCGGATTGAGCACCGCCTTCATCGCGCCGCAGTCGGAATGGCCGCAGATGACGATGTGCTGCACGCCCAGGGCCATCACCGCGTACTCGATGGCGGTGGACACGCCACCCATCATCTGGCCGTAGGGCGGTACCACGTTGCCGACGTTGCGGTTGACGAACAGGTCGCCCGGGGAGCTCTGGGTGATCAGCTCCGGCACCACGCGCGAGTCGGCGCAGGTGATGAACATGGCGCGCGGGTTCTGTGCGGTGGCGAGCTTCTTGAACAGCTCTTCCTGCTGCGGGAACACCTCGTTGCGAAAGCGCTTGAAGCCCTCGACGATGCTCTGCAGCGCCTGCTCGGCGGTTTCGTTGCCCTCGTGAGCCTGAAGCGGAATGACCTGGTGTTTGTAAGGCATGCCCTGAACCTCTGTGAACCTGAAAAGACGCTGCTATGGCGACAGCGCCAGTGCCGGGCGAGTCACATGCCGAGTGTCGCCTCCGGCGGGCTGGGCGACAACCCGCAGCTGCGGGCAATTGGTCCTGGCGCAGGCATAGGCCCTTCGTCGCTCGCTGCCCAGGGCGGGGTGCGGTGGGGTCAGCGCGCGCTTTGCCGCCCCAGCTCGTGCAGGTAGGGCAGGTCGGGCCCGACCCGGGCGCAGGTCAGCGCGGCAGCCTCGATGGCCAGGTGCAACATGGCGTCGATCTGCTCCTGGCTCAGCGTCGCCAGCGCCTCGGGGCTGTCCAGCTCGTGGCGGGCCAGGTAGCTGAGCAGCGCGGCCTGGAAGGTATCGCCGGCGCCGACGGTGTCGCGGGTGGCTACGGCCATCGCCGGCGCCGACCAGTGGCCGTGGCGGCTATGGACGCTGGCGCCTTTGCTGCCCTTGGTGAGGAACACCAGTTGGCAGCGCTCGTTAAGCCAGCCCACTGCGACCTGCTGCGGGTCGCGCTCGGGATAGAGCAACTGCAGGTCTTCCTCGCTGACCTTGATCAGATGGGCATAGCCGGCGAAGGTCTCGATGCGCTCGCGCCAGCGGGCGATATCCGGCGCGGGGCCGAGACGCACGTTGGGATCGAGGCTGATCAGGCGCAGCTGATGCTCGCGCTGCACCAGCGTCAGCAGCGTCTCGGCCACCGGCTCCACCACCAGGGAGAAGGAGCCGACATGCAGGCCGCGTACCCGCGCATCCAGGGTCGGCAGGTGCTTGGCGAGCAGCTGGCGGTCGGCGCAGCCGTCGCCGCGGAAGCTGTAGTGCGGCGAACCGGCCGCGTCCAGGCCGACCATGGCCAGGGTGGTCGGCGCATCGCTGGCGATCAGGTAGGCATCGCTCACGCCTTCGTCACGCAGCACCTGGCGCAGGCGCTGGCCGAGGCTGTCCGAGGAAATCCCGGTAAACAGCGCCGATGCGGCGCCCATACGGCGCAAGCCCAGCGCCACATTGAACGGCGAACCGCCGGCGATGGCCTTGAAGGCCAACTCGTTGCTGCGCGCGCCGTCGCTCTGGATGAACACGTCGAACAGTGCTTCGCCACAGACCAGGTACATAGACGTCTCCTCTAGCGTCGTGGCGTTCTCACGCCGGTGTGTTTTCGGCGAGCCGGCCGACCTGCTCGCGGTAGCGTTGATAGACCGCCTCGTACTGCGCCGTGCGCGCCGGGTCCGGCTGCGTCTGGGTGCTGGCATCGAGCTGTACGCAACGCTCGCACAGCTCGGCCAGCTGCGCCTGGCGATCCGCAGCGGGCGTCAAGCACCAGGCGGCCTGGATCGCGGCGCCCAGCGCGGCGGCTTCGGTGTGCTGCGGGCAGACCAGCGGCGTGCCCATGATATCGGCGATCAGCTGGCGCCATACCGGGCTCTTCGCCGCGCCGCCGATCAGGCGCAGGTCGGCGCTGCGCAGGCCGCTGGCGCGCAGCAGGTCGAGGCCGTAGCGCAGGCCGAAGGCGGTGCCCTCGACCACCGTCCGGCACAGGTTGGCGCGGGTCAGGTTGTCGCTGTCCATGCCCAGCAGACTGGCGCGTGCGTTCGGCAGGGCCGGCACCCGTTCGCCGTTGAAAAACGGCAGCAACAGCAGGCCCTCGGCGCCGATGGGCGCCTGCGCCATCAGGGCGTCGAAGCTGTGGATATCCAATGCCAGCAACTGCTGGATCAGCCCGCTGGCGTTGGTCAGGTTCATGGTGCAGATCAGCGGCAGCCACCCGCCGCTCGATGAGCAGAAGGTGGCCACCTGTGCGTGCGGACTGACCGTCGGCTGATCGCTGTAGGCGTAGAGCGTGCCGGAGGTGCCCAGGCTCATGGTGATCGCGCCGGGGCGGATATTGCCGGTACCGATGGCGCCCATCATGTTGTCGCCGCCGCCGCTGGCCACCACGGCATCCGGGTTCAGGCCCAGTCGCCGGGCGATCTGCGGGCGCAGGCGGCCCACTGGCTGATCCGACTCGATCAGCTCCGGCAGCGCGTTGCAAAGGCGCCCGCTGGGGTCGATGAAGTTCAGCAGCTCGACATCCCAGCTGCGCGTGCGCACGTTGAAATAGCCGGTGCCGGAGGCATCGCCGTACTCGCTGCAGGCGCGGCCGGTGAGCCAGTGGTTGAGGTAGTCGTGGGGCAGCAGGATATGCGCGATGCGGGCGAAGACATCGGGGTGCTGCTCCCGGGTCCAGAGCAGCTTGGACACCGTATAGCCCGGCGCGATGGCCACGCCCAGGCGCTGCAGCGAGCCGCTTTCGCCGCCGAGGTGGTCCAGCAGGCGCTGGTTCTCGGCGCTCGACTCGGTATCGCACCAGAGCTTGGCCGAGCGCAGCACCGCGCCCTGTTCATCGAGCAGCACCAGGCCATGCTGCTGGCCGGACACACCGATGCCGAGAATCCGCTCGCCGTTGATGCCGGCAGCCGCCAGCGCCTGGGCGGTCGCCTGCTCGAAGGCCTCCAGCCACTGCTGCGGCTGCTGTTCGCGGCGGCCATTGGCGCCGCTCTGCAGCGTGTGGCTGGCGCTGCCGGCGCCGAGCACTTGGCCGCTGCCTGCGTCCAGCACCAGCGCCTTGGTGCCCTGGGTGCCGCAGTCGATACCGAGGTACATGCCTCAGTCGCCCAGCAGGGTCTGCAGGGTGCGCGTCACGCCGAGCTTGCGCAGGCTGTCGTAGCACAGCTCGAACGCCGCGACGAAGGCTGCCGACTGCGGGATCGCCGTGCCGAAGATCGCCTCGACGCCCAACAGTCGCTCGCGCACCTGATCATCGTCGGCCACCAGGGCCTGACAGAACTCGGCGCGCGGGTCGGCGATCCGATAGCGCGTGCCGTTCTCGTCGATGCCCCTGAGGTACAGCGCCCAGGCCGCGACCACCAGCGCCGCGCGCTCCAGCGGTCGGCCATCCTCGATCAGGCGGTTGAGGGTGGGCACGATGAACTTGGGAAACTTCGACGAGCCATCGGAGCAGACCCGTTCGAGCTGGTCGGCAATGGCCTGGTTGGAGAAGCGCTCGATCAGCGTGTCCTTGTAGTTGCTCAGGTCGATGCCGGGCACCGGCGCCAGTTGCGGGGTCACGTCCAGATCCATGAAGTCGCGCACGTAGCGGCGCAGCAGCGGGTCGTTAAGGGTCTCGTGGACGAAGCGATAACCCTTGAGAAAGCCCAGGTAGGTCAGCGCCAGGTGGCTGCCGTTGAGCAGCTTGATCTTCATCTCCTCGTAGGGCGCGACGTCGTCGGTGAACTGCACGCCGACCCGCTCCCAGGCCGGGCGGCCGCTGACGAACCTGTCCTCGACCACCCATTGCACGAAGGGCTCGCAGACCACCGGCCAGGCATCCTCGACGCCGTGCTGCTCGGCCAGTTGCTGGCGGTGGGCGGCGCTGGTCATCGGCGTGATGCGGTCGACCATGGCGTTGGGGAAGCTCACGTGATGGTCGATCCAGGTGGCCAGCTCATGGTCGGCCAGGTGGGCGAAGGCCAGCAGTGCCTTGCGCGTGACATCGCCGTTGTGCGGCAGGTTATCGCAGGACATCAGGGTGAAGGCCGGAATGCCGGCCGCACGACGTTTGGCCAGGGCGGCGCAGAGAAAGCCGAACACGCTCTGCGGCGATTCGGGGCGGCGCAGGTCGTGGGCAATGACCGGCAGCTCGGCAAGAAATTCGCCAGTGCTGTCGTCGATGCAGTAACCGCCTTCGGTGATGGTCAGCGAGACGATGCGAATCGCCGGGTCGGCCAGCTTGTCGATCAGCGCTTGCGGCGACTCCTCGGCCAGCAGCATGTCGCTGATCGCGCCGATCACCCGCACCGGCAGGTTCGCCTCGTCGCCCAGTTCCACCAGGGTGTAGAGGTAATCCTGGCTGGCCAGGGCGTCGCGCATGGCGCGGTCTTCGGCGCGCAGGCCGACCCCGCAGATGGCCCAGTCGAGGGCCTCGCCCTGGTTCATCAGGGCATCGGTGTAGGCCGCCTGGTGGGCGCGGTGAAAGCCGCCGACGCCGATATGGACGATGCCTTGGCGCAACGCGTCGGGGCTGTAAGCCGGCAGCGCGACGGCGCCGCCAAGCCGGGAAAGCTGCTGGCGATTGAGTTTCATCTGGAAAATCCCGTGATGGAGCGGCGTCAGGCGGCCTGCTGCAGTGGTTTGCCGATGGCGCGGCCGTCGGCGGCGAAGAGGTGGCAGTGCGCCGTGTCGAAGTCCAGCGTCAGGGCATCGCCGTAACGCGGGGCGAAGTCGCCGCGCACGCGCACCGTGAGCATCTCGCCCGAGGCGCTGCGCACATGGCAAAAGGTGTCGCTGCCGAGGCGTTCGCTGACGTCGGCGGTGACCTGCAGGCGTCCGCTGCTGGCGCTGACCACGTTGAGGTGTTCCGGCCGCAGCCCCAGGGTCACCTGGCTGTCCGGGCCAAGGTCGGTGGCGCACAGCGGCAGGGTGAGGCTGGGGCCGCAGTCGAGCTGCACCTCGCAGCTAGCGGCGTCCGCCCGCGTGACGCTGCCGCGCAGGAAGCCCATCTTCGGCGTGCCGAGAAAGCCGGCGACGAACAGGTTGGCCGGGTGGTGGTAGAGCTCCAGCGGCGAGCCGACCTGCTCGACACGCCCGCCATTGAGCACCACCACCTTGTCGGCCAGGGTCATGGCCTCCACCTGATCGTGGGTCACGTAGATCATGGTGGCCTGCAGCTCCTTGTGCAGCCGCGCCAGCTCCAGGCGCGTTTGCACGCGCAGGGCGGCGTCGAGGTTGGACAGCGGCTCGTCGAACAGGAAGATCTTCGGGTTGCGCACGATGGCGCGGCCGATGGCCACGCGCTGGCGCTGGCCGCCGGAGAGCTGCCTGGGTTTGCGCTCGAGCAGCGCCTCCAGTTGCAGGATGCGCGCGGCGTTGGCGACCTTCTCCGCGATTTCCTGCTTGTTCACCCGGGCCAGATCGAGGGCGAAGGACAGGTTCTTGCGCACGCTCATGTGCGGGTACAGCGCGTAGGTCTGGAACACCATGGCCAGGTCACGCCTGGCCGGCGCCATGTCGGTGATGTCCTGGCCGTCGAGTTCGATATGGCCGCTGCTGACCTCCTCGAGCCCGGCGATCAGGCGCAGCAGGGTGGATTTGCCGCAGCCGGACGGGCCGACGAAGACCACGAATTCGCGGTCGCGGATATCCAGATCGACACCCTGGATGATCGCCGTGCCATCGAAGCCTTTTTGCAGATTGCGGATCTTCAGATCAGCCATGACATGAACCTCTTATTTGACGGCGCCGAACGACAGGCCGCGCACCAGCTGCTTCTGGCTGATCCAGCCGAAGATCAGGATGGGCGCGCAGGCCAGGGTCGAGACGGCGGAGAGCTTGGCCCAGAACAGGCCCTCGGGGCTGGAGTAGGAGGCCACCAGCGCGGTCAGCGGGGCGGCGGCGGAGCTGGTCAGGTTGAGCGACCAGAACGCCTCGTTCCAGCACAGGATCAGCGACAGCAGCATGGTCGAGGCCAGGCCGCCGCGGGCGATCGGCAGCAGCACGCGGACGATCTCCTGGCCGGTGCTGGCGCCGTCCAGGCGCGCCGCTTCGAGGATTTCCGCGGGGATGTCCTTGAAGTAGGTGTACACCATCCATACCAGGATCGGCAGGTTGATCAGGGTGTAGATGATGATCAGCACCAGACGCGAGTCGAGCAGGCCGAACTGCTTGGCCAGCAGGTACACCGGCACCAGCACGCCCACCGGCGGCAGCATCTTGGTCGACAGCATCCACAGCAGCGTGCGCTTGGTGTGGCGCGTCTCGAAGAAGGCCATGGAATAGGCGGCCGGCACGGCCAGCAGCATGCCCAGCAGGGTCGCGGAGAAGGAGATCAGCACCGAGTTCCAGGCGAAGGCGAAGTAGTCGCTGCGCTCGTTGATGTGCAGGTAGTTCTCCAGCGTCGGCATGAAGATGAACTGCGGCGGCGTGGCGAAGGCGTCGATCTCGGTCTTCAGGCTGGTCAGCAGCATCCACAGGATGGGGAAGAAGATCACTGCGGCGATGGCCCAGCACAGCGAGCCGATCAGCAGGCTGTGCAGGCGCCGGGACTGTTTCAGGGTCAGCATGCTCTGCTCCTCACTGCCGCGCGGTCAGGTTCTTGCCGATCATGCGGATCAGCACGATGGCGGCGATGTTGGCGATGACCACCGCGATCAGCCCGCCGGCCGAAGCCATGCCGACGTCGAACTGCAGCAGGGCCTGGGTGTAGATCAGGTAGGCGAGGTTGGTCGACTCGTAGCCGGGGCCGCCGCTGGTGGTGGTGTAGATCTCGGCGAATACCGAGAGCAGGAAGATGGTCTCGATCATCACCACCACGGCAATCGGCCGCGCCAGGTGCGGCAGGGTGAGGTGCCAGAAGATGGCGATGGGGCCGGCGCCGTCGAGGCGCGCGGCTTCCTTCTGCTCCTGATCCAGCGACTGCATGGCGGTCATCAGGATCAGGATGGCGAACGGCAGCCACTGCCAGGACACGATCAGGATGATCGAGAACAGCGGGTGGTGCGCCAGCCAGTCCACCGGCTGGGCGCCGAAGAATTGCCAGATGGCGGCGAGAATCCCCGATACCGGATGGAAGATCAGGTTCTTCCACAGCAGCGCGCTGACCGTGGGCATGATGAAGAACGGCGAGATCAGCAGCACCCGCACGATGCCGCGGCCGAAGAACTCGCTGGCCTCCAGCAGCGCCGAGATCAGCACGCCGAACACCACGCTGATCAGCAGCACGCTGCCCACCAGCAATACGGTATTGCCGGCGCCGGAGAGGAAAGCGGCGTCGGTGACGAAGTATTCGAAGTTCTCCAGACCGACGAAGTCGTTCTCGCCGGGATACAGCAGGTTGTAGCGGATCAGCGAGAAGTAGATGGTCATGCCCAGCGGCACGATCATCCAGATCAGCAGCAGGGCCACCGAGGGGCTGACCAGAAACCAGCCCGGCGCCAGACGCCGGGGCTTGCGCGCCAGCAGCGTGCCGGCCTGCGCGGCAGCAGGAGTATTGATGGCCGAAGAGTTCATCATGCCTCCGAGAACGGAATGGGGGTGGCTTCCGCTTTAGCCCGTAGGGTGGGCTTCAGCCCACCACGAACTCACGGTGAAAATCCTGGTGGGCTAAAGCCCACCCTACAGGACAGCAGCTTCCTTACTTCGGATACCCGGCGCGCTTCATTTCCCGTGTCGTGCTCTGCTGCGCGGCCTGCAGCGCCTGCTGTGGCTGCATCTGCCCGGTCAATGCGGCGGTGAACAGCTTGCCGACCTGGGTGCCGATGGCCTGGAACTCGGGAATGGTCACCAGCTGGATGCCCACGTAAGGCACCGGCTTGGCGCTGGGGTCGGCCGGGTCGGCCTTCTGCAGCGAATCCAGGGTGACCTTGGCGAACGGCGCGGCCTGCATGTAGGCATCGCTGTAGGTCGAGGCGCGGGTGCCTGGCGGCACGTTGGCCACGCCATCGCGCTCGGCCACCAGCTCGGCATAGGCCTTGGAAGTCGCCCAGGCGCTGAAGGCCTTGGCGGCGTCCTTGGACTTGGAGCTGGTGGGAATCGCCAGGGCCCAGGAGTACAGCCAGGAGGCGCCCTTGTCGGTGACCTGGGTCGGCGCGAAGGTGAAGCCGACGGCATCGGCGACCTTGCTCTGCGAGGTGTCGGTGACGAAGGAGCCGGCCACGCTGGCATCGACCCACAGCGCGCACTTGCCGCTGTTGAACAGCGCCAGGTTCTCGTTGAAACCGTTGCTGGAGGCGCCGGGCGGGCCGTATTTCTTCATGTTGTCGACGTAGAAATTGAGCGCGCGCTGCCACTCGCTGCCGGTGAATTCCGGCTGCCACTGCTCGTCGAACCAGCGCGCGCCATGGGCATTGGCCAGGGTGGTGATCAGCGCCATGTTCTCGCCCCAGCCGGCCTTGCCGCGCAGGCACAGGCCGTACTGGCCCTTGTCCGGCTGGTGCAGCTTGGCGGCGAACTCGGCCATCTGCTCCCAGGTCGGCTGCTCGGGCATGTTCAGACCGGCCTGCTCGAACAAGTCCTTGCGGTAGTAGGTGATCGAGGCTTCGGCGTAGAACGGCAGGGCATACAGCGTGCCCTTGGCGGACAGGCCTTCGCGCACCGAGGGGAAGACATCGTCGAGGTCGTAGTCGGCCGGCAATTCGGTCATCGGCTCCAGCCAGCCCTTCTCGCCCCACAGCGCCGCTTCGTACATGCCGATGGTGAGCACGTCGAACTGGCCGCCCTGGGTGGCGATATCGGTGGTCAGGCGCTGGCGCAGCACGTTCTCTTCGAGCACCACCCACTTCAGACGGATGTCGGGATTCTGTTCTTCGAAGGTCTTGGCCAGCCGCTGCATGCGGATCATGTCGCTGTTGTTGACCGTGGCGATGGCCAGGGTTTCGGCGCCGTGGGCGCCCGTGGCGAGGGACAGGCAAGAGGTTGCAAGGAGTGCTTTGACGGCGTGGTTCATGGCGTTGAACTCCTCTTCCGCGCGCTGTGGCTGCGGAAGAACGTTATTGTTTTTGTTTCGCTCGGCCCGGATTACACCCCCGCACGCCGGTGCGGACAAATGCTTGAGGGCACAAGAACCGATACTTTTTTGCACTGATGGGCCTTGGGCAATGCTTCGCTCTGCTGGTGGCGAAGTGCTCTGCAGGCGCGGCTGGAGAAGGCGTAACTGGCAGCGGAGGCGCGCGATAGACCGTGCTAGAGGCCGCCGCCGGAGAGGCTGGTGGCCACGCCAGCGCGCGGGCCGCGCGGCTGGCGGCAGACGAGAATGGCCGATTTAGTACAGGTTTTGCTCGGTCAGGCGCTGCACCACCAGCTTGCGATAGCGCGACGGCGTCATGCCCTTGAGTTGTTGGAAACGCCGGTTGAAGTTGGAGATGTTGCTGAAGCCGGACTCGAAGCACACTTCGGTGACCGGCTTCTCGCTTTTGCTCAGCAGTTCGCAGGACTTGCTCACCCGCAGGCGATTGACGAACTCGACGAAGCCGCGGCCGGTGGCCTGCTTGAAAAAGCGCGAGAAATAGCTGGGTGTCATCCCCAGGTGTTCGGCGACCTCCTCCTGGCACAGATCCTGGGCGTAGTGCTGGAAGATGTAGTCCACCGCGCGGTTGATCCGCTCGACGTGCTGCTCGTCGCCCAGGTCCGCGGCGGTCATGGCCGAGAGCAGCTGGTAATCCTCGCTGGCGGCCAGCAGCTCGAGCAGGATGAAGAAGTGGCCGAGGCGGGTGATGCCACGGCTGTCGGCGATCCTGCGCAGCAGCAGAGCGGCCTCGCGGATCACCTGCGGATCGCGAAATTCGATGCCGAACTGGGCGCGCGCCAGCAGCGGCGCCAGGCTCTTGAGTTCGGCGAACACCGCCGAGCCCTGTTCCAGTACCTCGTCGGTGAAGTTGACCAGCATGTCGCGGGTTTCCACCACCTCGCCGTCCTCCACCTGGCTGATCCAGTTGTGCGGCAGGCCGGGGCCGGTGAGAAACAGGGTGTTGGGCGAGAAATTGCCGATGTAGTCGCCGATGAACACCTTGCCCGAGCTGGCGACGATCAGGTGCAGCTCGTACTCCTTGTGGAAATGCCAGCGCACCAGCGGGCTGGGGAAACCATGCTGACGGTAGATCAGCGAATGGCCCTCATGGTCGTCCATCAGTTCGTAGGAGGGGTCTGCTGCACGGGAGATACGGGTCATGAGCGTCGCCGGTCGGTGCCTCGAGTGGCGATGTTTTAACACATCGCGCGGGCTCGCCAAGCCCGCCGCGCCCGGAGACGACGTGCGAGTGCTACAACAGGCTCAGCTGGGCGCCCGGCGGGCAGAACAGCGAGCAGTCCAGGCTCAGCGGCTCGCGCTGGTCGAGCTGCAGGCGCCGGCGCGCCAGGCGAAAGCGCTGCGCCAGCAGATCGGCGAACTGGCCCTCGCCACGCATGCGGCTGCCGAAGCGGCTGTCGTAGTTCCTGCCGCCGCGGCTCTGGCGGATCAGGCTCATGACATGGGCGGCGCGCTCGGGGAAATGCACCTGCAGCCACTGCTCGAACAGCTCGGCGACCTCCAGCGGCAGGCGCAGCAGCACGTAGCCGGCCGAGCGCGCGCCGGCATCGGCTGCGGCTTCGAGCAGGGCTTCGAGCTCCATGTCGTTGATCATCGGAATCATCGGCGCGCACATCACGCTCACCGGCACACCGGCCTCGTGCAGCGTGCGCATGGCGCGCAGACGGGCGGCCGGCGCTGCGGTACGCGGCTCCATGATGCGTTTCAGCTCGTCGTCCAGGGTGGTCAGGCTGAAGGCGACGCTGACCAGGTTGTGGCTGGCCAGCTCGCTGAGCAGGTCGAGGTCGCGTAGGATCAGCGAGCCCTTGGTGATGATGCTCAGCGGGTGCTTGTAGCGCAGCAGGATCTCCAGCGCCTGGCGGGTCAGGCGCTGTTCGCGCTCGATCGGCTGGTAGGCGTCGGTGTTGATGCCCAGGGCAATGGGTTGCGGCACGTAACCCGGCTTCTGCAACTGCTCTTCCAGGCGCTCGGCCAGGTTGGTCTTGGCGATCAGCCGGGTCTCGAAGTCGATGCCCGGCGACATGTCCCAGTAGGCATGGCTGGGCCGGGCGAAGCAGTAGATGCAGCCGTGCTCGCAGCCACGGTAGGGATTCACCGAGCGGTCGAAGCCGACATCCGGCGAGTCGTTGCGGGTGATCGCCGTCTTCGCTTTCTCCTTGCGCACCTCGGTGGCGCGGCTTGGTGGGGTTTCGTCCTGATACCAGCCGTCGTCTTCCTGCTCCGAGCGGGTCGGCGCATAGCGGTTGTGCGGGTTGCTGGCGGTACCGCGACCGCGCGTGGGCAGATTCATGGCCATGGGAAACGCTCCATATACTGTATGGATAAACAGTATATGGATTGATCGATCCACGCCAGTGCTGCGCGTCGCTCAGTCGTCTTCTGCGACGGGTGGGGGCGGCGGCGTGAACGGTTCGATCAGGTACTGGCGGCCATGGCGGCGGCAGTCTTCCAGGGTGCCGTTGGCGTCGCGACGGGTGACCAGGAAGGTGCTGCCCTGCGGATCATCGGCGTCGATCACGCCGCTTCGCAGGTCGACTGCCTTGTTGAGGTACCACTCGAATTCATCGTCTGCCCAGTCGCTGCCGCCATGCCAGCGCAGGATCAGGCCGCCCTCGCGCCAGTGCACGGAGGCGAACTCCAGGCCATCCGGCCAGCGGTAGCCGAGCATGCAGAAGTGATTGCGGGTGGCGTAGGCGTTCCGCGACTGCAGCAGGACGCGCAGTTCGGACTCCGGGTTCTGGTAGGGCGGCGTCGTCGCGGTATCGAAGCGGGCGGTCATCCCGGCGTAGATCGAGGGGCCGAAATCGGTGGCGATGGCGAGCGGCGCGGCACCGAGCAGGGCCGCGCCGACCAGGCGTGCGAGCGTGCGCATGGACATCCTTGTGAGGGTGATCGATGCCCGCACGCTAGCGCATCGCGGGGGTGTTCAGGAAGCCGTCCTGGCCTCGATCACCTCGGCTTCCGGGCGGCGCGCATAACGCTGCGCCAGTACCGCGCAGACCATCAGCTGGATCTGGTGGAACAGCATCAGCGGCAGGATCAGCACGCCGATGCTGCTGCCGGCGAACAGCACCTGGGCCATGGGCACGCCGGTGGCCAGGCTCTTCTTCGAGCCGCAGAAGAGGATGGTGATGCGGTCTTCCTGATTGAAGCCCAGCCACTTGCCCAGCAGATGGGTGAGCAGCAGCGCCAGGGCCAGCAGCACGCAGCAGGCCAGCACCAGAGCCAGCAGGGTGACCAGTGGCACTTCCTGCCACAGGCCGCCGATCACCGCGGCGCTGAAGGCGGTGTAGACCACCAGCAGGATCGAACTCTGGTCCACGTACTTCAGCCAGCTCTTGTTCTTGTTGACCCAGCCACCAATCCAGCGCTGGGCGATCTGGCCGAGCACGAACGGCAGCAGCAACTGCAGGCTGATCTTGCCGATGGCATCAAGGGTCGAACCGTTGGCGCCCTCGACGCCCATCAGCAGCGCCACGAGCAGCGGCGTGACGAAGATACCGAGCAGGCTGGAGGCCGCCGCGCTGCAGATCGCCGCCGGGATGTTGCCGCGCGCCAGCGAGGTGAAGGCGATGGCCGACTGCACCGTGGCCGGCAGGGCGCACAGGTAGAGCATGCCCAGATACAGCTCGGTGCCGATCAGCGGGGCCAGCAGCGGCTTGAGCAGCAGACCGAGCACGGGGAAGAGCACGAAGGTGCAGGTGAACACCAGCAGGTGCAGGCGCCAATGCCCGGCGCCGGCCAGGATGGCCACGCGCGACAGCTTGGCGCCATGCAGGAAGAACAGCAGGGCGATGGCCAGGTTGGTGATCC
>VFQQ010003962.1_pt1 | contig 13640 bp, 23 predicted proteins | sample 3512341 | NCBI WGS metagenome assembly VFQQ01 (sample SAMN10412373, study PRJNA504923) | tailings metagenome | isolation source: Relicate 2 Philex TSF1 revegetated site | place: Philippines: Tuba, Benguet | collected 2017-08-29 | reverse complement strand
TGGGGAGTGGAGGTGAAGTGTGGTGTGTTGGGGTGAGGTGGGGTGGGATGCAGTGGGGTGGAGGGAGGGGGCAGGGATGCACGCGGGTCGGCGGTGCAACTTGGAAGGCAGGCGGTGAGGCACGTGCCACCGGGCCCTGCCTGCTCCTGCCTCCCCCGCAGCCGCTTGCACCGCCACAAAGCAGGCCCCCCTCCTACGCACCTCCACAATGTAGCGCATCACTGGGTTGTTGACATTGACGACGGACATGTCGTCGGCGGCCAGGGAGCGAGCCTTCTCCTGCAGGGCAAGCGGAAATTGCAAACCCTGGCTTGAGGGATTGGGGTGAGCTGTTCCGCCGTCTGCTGCAGCAAGCAAGCTAAAAGAAACCCCAGTGCATTGCCGATGCCGCAGCAGCACAGCGGGCCACTTGCCACCCTCCCCTGGGCTGGCAACTTGCCATCAGAATGTTGATGTAGGTGTCCAGGCCCTGCAGGTCAACAGGTAGTGGATGTGCAGCAGCTGGGCAGGGGAAGAGGAGCACAGAACACAGCGCACTGCAATGCTTGTGGGCCCCAAGGCGAGGTGTCCAGCCCCTGCAATTATTAAGCAGCATGGGTGAAGCAGCTCAGCCCAGTGGGGAGCTCAGCCCAGTGGGCAGAGGCTGTGGCGCATGCACTGCATGCTTGCGGCCGTCAGGCAGCAGGAGCCAGCATCTGCATGCATCCAGCAGTCCCACCAGCCCCTCACCATGTTGAGCGTCTGGTACTCGTAGGAGTTCTGGCTGAAGCAGGGCGGGTCGGCCGGCGTGCTGCAGGCAAGCGCAGGCAGTCGGTGGCATCACAGGCATGTGAGCAGCAGGCTGAAGCACAGCCAAGGGCATGCGCGCTGCTGTTGCAAACGCCACACCCACCGCCCGCACGGCAGCGCAGGCGCGCACCGGTGGCACACGTGCTGCTCGAACAGCAGCTTGGCGCGCGCGGGGTTGCTGAAGAGCGTGGACATAAATGACATTTTGGCCAGGTTGTGCACTGCAGCGGGAGGGCAGAGGGGAGGCGCACACGGCAATGAGGAGGGGTCATGCTGCCGGCAGGGTGGCAGTTGGACGTAAAGTACACAGCTGGCCAGGGGTGTCCCCTCAGCCAGCACTGCTTGGTCATGGCACGTGTCCCCACTCACGGTCGTTCTCCAGCGGGCGGTACGGGTTGTAGCTGCCGTACAGCACTGTGTCGCCGTAGAACTTGATGCGCTGTCCAGCCAGGTCCTGAAAGGGGGGAGGAATCAAAACGAGTGTGAACCAGACGAGCAAGGAAAGGTGGCAAACACCTGCACGCTTGCTTGTGATGCAAAGGTCCCCTACCAGGCTGGCGCGCAGGCTTCTGGTGCGGTCAGTATCCACGCTGATGTCGTTGCCTATCTGCAAGGGTTGCACAGGCATGGCGGGGAGATTGGGACACGCGCTGCCGACCAGGCAGCCCTGCCGATCACCAGCAAGCGTGGTGCAAGCACGTACACAGACCCAGCGCCGAGCAAGGGAAGCCACCACCAAACTGATTTCAATGACAGACCCATTTCCGTGCACAGCCACAGCCACTGGCCGCCGCACCACAGCCAGCTCGTTGGCAAAGAAGCGGGTGCGGGCGTTGTACACGTAGATGCGCTCCGAGGCGTTGAGGGCTGCGAGGGAGTGGAGGGGAGTGCACTGGGGTGGGCAGGGATGGGGCACCGTGCCTGCAGGGCCGCTTTGCGATTGGCGATTGCCACGACCCTGCGAGGGCTCATGCAGCAAGCCAACCCACTCCCGGGCCGCGGCCGGCCGCCAAGCAGGGGCGGCGCAGCAGCACCCACCCGACAACCCAAACAAACCATTGCAAAGGAAAGCTCACCCATGACGCGCTCCTCCGCCCCTGCCAGCCAGTAGTACTGCAGCAGCCAGAGGATGAGGACCACGCCAAGCCACAGCGCCAGCGGGCTCAGCATCCACCACAGCCGCTTGCGGGTCATGGCCAGCTTGTCCTGCGATGCATCAGGGCGGCACCAAGCAACACCTTTCAGCAGTTTGTTTGGCTGAGCGTTTGCAATGCATGGTTTGAACAGCACTGATACAAGCAGTGCAGGTATGGCCTTGCCAAGCGCACAATGCCTCCCTGCCTCCCCGCCGCCGCACCTGGGCGGCGCGCAGCGCAAGTGTGCGCGCGCTCAGCTGCATGTTGACGGCATTGGAGGCCGCCCCGCCCATGGCCTGCAGGGGGAAGGAACACCAACGACTACCTATGGTCAAGCATGCTGTGCGGCTTGCATCAGCGTGCATGCTGACAACGGTGCCAGCAGCGCGGCAACATCTGCTGCTGCTACCACAGCCTGCCGCCCACCTCTGCGTCGTCGTCGTCGTCGCTGTCATTCTCAAGGTCGTCCGCCTCGATCTGAGCCCTGTGCAAGCCACCAGGGGGACATGGGATGCCAACACTAAGTTGATTGGCACAGGTGAGGGGCAATGCCTTTCCCGGAATGTGGCGCACAGGTGGCAGGATGAGTGGAGGGAGATGCGATGAGCAGGCGGCATAGCATGCCTGCGTGCACCCCAGCTGTGCAGCCCATCCCCACCTGGCCTGCGCCATGACAGCGGGGCGTGGCAGGTACAGGAAGACGGCAAACAGGTTGAAGCGCTCCAGCGCCACGGCGCGCAGCAGCCTGGGGGCGGTGGGACGGGGTGCGGCGGTGGCAGTCTGCCTTGGTGCGCCTGGAACTGGAAGCCTGCGCAGGCTGTACACTGCACACACCACGCAGTCACATCCTACGCATCACACCCTGGTCGCACAAATACCGATTGCTAAAAGGCGTCCAATTAGCGTCATCCCCACACCGCCCCTGCCCTAACCCCACCAGAACAGGTAGGCGGTGATGAGCGGGACGAAGAGCCCCTCGCCGCCCAGCAGGCCCCACGTGGCGTTGATGATGTCGTGCAGGCGGGCCACCGCCAGTCGCGTCTGTAAGTCGGTGGCGTAGATGAGCTGCACGCCTGAAAAACAAAGGGAAAACCGGGCTGCACCGGCAGGTTAGCAGCCAGGGAAGCCGGTGCCAACCTGCCTGGTACGGCCCGGTCTGTACGGCACGCCAGCCCCCTGCCAGCCCTCCCGTTTCTACCCATCAGCCCGCCTGCCAGCCCAGCCACACTCACTGATCTTTTCCGGCACGTTTTCGATCAGGTAGCGGAACTCAGGGAACTCGGCCATGTTGTAGATGTAGGAAGCGGGCAGCGCGGCCACGGCACGGAAGGCGTTGATGGCGTGCCGCAGGGGTGGACGATTGGGTGGGTGGGTAGCGGGTGAAAGGATGGGCAGGGTGGAGCAGGCGGCCAAGTGCAAGCAGCCAGGCACCTCTGTTTACAATCACGCTCAGCTTGCCCCACCTGAGACGCCTCCCACAGCGACATCTCCGTGGTCTGCTCGCCCACGCCGTCCACCAGATCCAGATACTCTGCATAGTCGTTTCGGTGTGAATGGCCTTTGAAGCCAGATTGACAGGCAGGACTGCAGCAGCAGGCCAACAAGTGCTGCAGGCTGCTGGGCAGGAGGGCCAGGCAGGCTGAAGCAGGGCTGGTCAACCGCACCTCCATCCCGCCCGCACCTGTGACGTTGATTGGGCGCTGGTAATATTCGCGTGTCTTCTCCGCCGCCTTGCCCTTGCCAAAGTACAGGATCTCCTGCAAGGGGCAGGAGCAGGGACGTGTTGAGCTTGGAGTGAGGCAGCGGCGAGGGAGCTGTCCGGATACCAAGTGTGCATCTGCTGGCTCGGCCAACACACACACTGCGGTACAGCAAACCGAGGTTATGCGCCGGTTTTCCAAACATTCAAACATACGATGGATCAGCAGCCGCACCTGGAAGCTCTCAAACTGGTCGATCTTGCTCGACATGACGGCCACCGAATCGTTCTGGTGAGGGAAGAGCACTGGGTGGCCGAAGCGCGCCATCTCCACGCCCTGTGGTGTAGCATGCAGCACAACTGCCGATCAACAATGGCTGCCTCAGCTAGCTGCCACGGCCGAGTGCTGAGGGCAGAGGGTCAGCGCTGCATGCTGCAGTTGAGCAGGCGGGCATGCATGCACAGCCCTTCTCTGCCTGAACCATGCCAGCCCATGCACCACTCCTGCCCAACCGCTCACAGCGTACTGGATGTTGCGCACGTCGGTGAGTGCGCTGAAGCTGATGCGCGCCGCCTGGCCTGCACGGCATATAAGGTTATTAAATGTGGGCAGTGAGTGATGTGGGCAGCAAGCGGACAAGACATGCAGTACAAGTTGGTAAAATGACACATTGGTAGAAATTAATCGCACAAACATTCCCACCCCAGCCCCTCCAAGTTGCGCACCGGCAAAGTCGATCTGCTGGATGTAGCTCAGGCTGCTGTTGATGAGGATGAAGGACACGGCGAAGCAGGCCACGTGCGCGATGACCAGTGCGCCCAGCAGGTACTTGAGGCGTGCCTGTGAGGGAAGGGAGGCAGGGCAGAGTAGCTGGGAGTTGAAGGGACAGAGTGCATGCAAGAAGATGAGCAAGCAGCCCTGGAGCCAACCACCGCATGCACTGCCCTCAAACCCAGCTCCGTCCTCAACCCCCCATCCCCTCAAACCTGCAGGTTGTTGATGGCCTGCCGCGCCCGCGCACTGTTGAGCACCTTGAAGGCCTGGGGCACGGCAGTGGAGGCGCAGATGATGCATTTTGCGTGCTGTTCTGATTCAGGCCCATTTGCGGCCGCCCAATCGTTGCTCCTCTGGCCACCTGGCTGCTTCCGGCAACCCAGCATGGCGCGCCCACCCAGCAGCAGCCCCCGCACCTTTTTGAATCGCTTCAGGCGGCTGAAGTCCACTCCGTCCTCGTCGCCCTCCGACATGCCGCTGTCCATCTGGGAGGGAAGGCAGGGGGAGGCAGGGACAGCCAATCATCACATTTGATCCTTGAACCAAGCAGGTGCGCTTGCTGAGATGTTGTTCAGCATTCCAAGACACCTCTTGCACATCATCCCAGCCCAACCCAGCTGGACGCACCGCAGACGTGCCCTCCGAGTCGGGCTGCGAGCTGTCGTCCGCCATGCTGCCCGCCTTGCCGGCAGCCTTGCCGCCCGGCTCGTCCCCCAGGGCCAGCGCCACATCAGGCGCCGCCATCACCGCCAGCTTGGCAGGGCTGCCAGCCAGCACCTCACCCCCAGCGCCGCCCGAGCGGCCGCGAGCGTGCGCCGGGGCGCCGCCCGCAGCGGCTATGGTGTCCGCCCCAGCTGCGCCGCCGCCGGCTGCGCCAGCGGGGCCGGCTGCCTGGCTGCTCAGCCAGCTCTCCACCATCTTGCGCTTGGCAGCAAGCTCCTCCTGGTCCACCTGCAGGAGAGTGAATCGGAAGTAGGAGGCTGTTGATTAGGACGTAGCCTCGAACAGCAGCAGCAACCTAAAAGCTGCAATTACTTTAGTGGCATACTAGCAAGTATTTCCTGCACGGCACCACAGCTAGCATCCCTCTGCCCATCCATCCCTCTGCGCACCTCCTCCTCATCGCCGCCGCCCTCCTGCTGCTCGCCGCCGCTGCCCGCTGCCTCCAGATCAGCCTTTGCCTCTCCAGGCTCGTCCTGGCTGCTGATGCCCATGCTGCGCTCTGAGGGCCCTGCTGACCCTGGCTCTGCCTCCTCTGCCTCTGTGGCACCCTGAGCACCAGTGCCAGCCGCAGGCTGGGAGGCGCCGGTGGCGGGGCGGTGGAAGGGGCAGGCAGGCGGCGGGTTGACGCCGCTGCCGCCCTGCGTGCCGGGACGGCTGCCGGAGGCCATGCTGCCGCCCGCCCGAGCGGCTGCGATCTCAGCAGCAGCAGCGGCTGCCACTGCGGGGTCTGCAAACTGGCTGGAGTCTGGGAAGGACAGGCCGGCCAGCACTCCTGCTGTGTCGGGGTTGATGGGGCAGGTGCCACCACCCTCGCCCTGTGCAGGCGCTGCCCCAGGCGGTGCAGCTCCCAAGGAGGCAGGGCGGCTGCCGCCCACGCCCAGGCGCTGCAGCAGCGAGCTGCCACCGCTCAGGGCGCGGTGGAAGGGGCACCCTGGTGGCGGGTTGGCGCCGCTAGCCCCAGAGCTGTCACCACCTGGCGGGCCAGCAATAGCCGCTGAGTAGAGGCCGGGCTGCAGGATGCCGCCGGCTGCAGCTGCGCCTGCCGCCCGCCGCCCAGCGGTTGGCTGCTGTGCCTGCTGCGCCCGCTGCCGCCTGGTCAGCCAGCATGGTGACCGAGCTGATGGGGCGGGGCACTATGACACGTGCCATGTAGCGCCCTGGCCGCTCGGTGGACTCTGAAGCCTGCAGGCTGACGTGCAGCGGCCGGCCGTCTGGGTGCACGCCCTCTGCCAACACAACGGCGCCGATGCTGCGCTTGGCGCCGCCGTGCTGGCCGCGCGCCACCAGCAGCTCCGAGGACTTGCCATTGGGGCACACGTTGGGCAGCACCTGCGGTCATTATGTGTTCAGGTTGCACTCAGGTTTGCATTCAGATTCTGAGATTGGTACCAAGGCATAGAGTCCATAGCCAGGAGCCTCAAAGGCCAGAAACCACACGGGCAGGTCAAGCGGGTGTGTCTGCTCAGCTTCTGTTGCCTCAGCCATGCTCCCGCGGCACTCTACATCATCAAGCCTCACCTTCTGGATGGGCTCCCCCACCAGCTCGCCCGTGGGCAGGCCGAAGATGAGGCACAGCTCCTCCGAAGCCTTCTTGACCTTGCAGCTGGAGTCCAGCTCGATGATGCCCTCCAGGTAGTCTGCAAGCGGGCAGAGTGCAGCACAAGGGGGCGGTGGGGACAGAGTGCAGGGAGTGGTGCAAGTTGGCAAGCAAGCAGGCACGTGGAATGTGCAATCCCAAGCCTGCCCTCGCCCATGCAGTCCCCACCTGCGCGGTACAGATGCATGACGGCCGGTGGCGCGCCGCCCTCCTTGGCGTCCTCCTCAGAGGGCAGCTGCACCAGCAGCACGCTGGGCACGCTGCGCCGGCCGCGGACGCCCGCCGACACGCGGAAGGAGGCCGCCTCCGTCCTGCAATGGTGGCAGGTGTGGTGGAGGGAAAGCGGTGAGTGATAAGGAGCCGGCTGACCAGTAAGGCTGCAATGGCACAGCAGCCAGGATCCGCTTGCCACCCAAGCATGAGCAGCAGATGCCATGGGCCACTTCAGTGGTCTGCAACCCACCCCCACCCCCGCCTAGGCCGCACTCACGAGCGGACTTTGGCCAGCAGCTCGGCGTGCACCTCGCCCACGCTGCGCTTGTCGCGGCGGTACAGGTCGATGAGGTCGGAGAGCGGGCGGCCCGCCACTTCGTCCTGCTTTGGTCAGGTGGGTGTGTGAGCGAGGAGATGCAAGATTGAGAGCCAGGTTGGGAGCTGAATGATGGTCTCTGGGAGCTGGAAACACTGCGGGTGGCTGTTCCACCCCACAGTCAGGCTTCGCACGCCCAGGCGCTCACCGCCTGCAGGCCCAGGATGCCCACGTTGCCCTGCGGCGGCGCCACAATCTCGCCCTGCTCGTTGACCGACAGCGACACGCGGTTGTACTCGGCCTGCGGGGGAGGGCGGCAGGGCGCAGAGGCGGCACTGATGACAAGCCAGTGCTCGACGCAGGAAAGAGCATGGAAGGAACCTTGGAGGCAAAGGCCAAACAAAGCTGGAGGCGATCAAGGTGCATCCACTGCCCCTGACCTCCTCCTTGTTGGCCACAGGCGCCACCTTCACGCTGAACACGTTGCCTGCGGGTTGACCAGGAGACGGCACAAGAGGATGCATCACTGTGGTGGGTGTCTGTTGCTATGCCACCCTAGATACGGCCAAATGCTCCGCAGCCACATGGGCACTCTATAACCCGCCCCTTCCCGCCCCTCACCCGTCTCCGTGGCCCGCTCCGTCAGCTCCATCAGCGCCGGCACCAGCTTGCCGCTCTTGGAGCGGAACTCCACCACCCGCCCGCTGCGGCACTTGAGGCCGGGGCAGCGCGACAGGTCTGCGAGGGTGCGGGAGGCGGAAGGGCGCGTTGGATAAGGTAAGGGTGATTTATATTAGCATGTGTTTAGTGCATCTTGCATCGCATTCTCTGCTTGCCATACCACGTTCCACAGGTTCAAAGCAAGCTCAAGTGCACGCACCGCGGCCCTTGATGTAGCGCTGGTGCAGCTGCGCGTACGGCTCCGGCATCAGCTCGTGCAGCCGCATCTTGATGAGCGCCTCTGCGGGAGATGGTCACAGGGAGGGCAGGGAGGTGTGTTCAAGTTGAAGTTGAGTGAGACAAGTGAGGAGTCGCCAGCCAGCCACCTGCTGCTGCTGCTGCTGCTGCTGCCGCTGCTTCAGCTGCCACTGCTGGCCTTGCATCCGAGCCCACCTGTGTTGTAGCCCAGCAGGTCGGAAATGGTCTGGTTGGCATAGATGATCTGCACAGCCAGGTGCAGGGTGCGCAGGTGATCATAGCAAGTTGGGATAATGCACCAAGCAGGCCGGATGCATCCGGTCTTAGCAGCTGGTCATTCAAGCAGGGGATTGTTTCTGCCGCTTCGCCCGCTCTAGCTTCCCAGCTGCTACCCCAAATCATTGAAAGCACCCACCCGGGAGGAGGCAGGGCTGACCACCAGCAGGCCGGAGTAGCGGTCGGAGTATGCGAGATGAATCTTGGCCACACGCACCGCGTCTGCAAGGCCAGCGAGCGACAGTCGGTAGGGGGCAGGGTGCTGAGTGCTGCAAAGCGGCACACATAGCCTCATGCAAGGTGCGGGGCGGGCATGCACCAGTTGAAGCCGCATCAATGCTTGGCCCGCCCAGCAAACCCCTCCACCTGTTCCAGCGCGCGCGCCCTTGCAGGAGACGCGGACCTCCTCGCCGTAGCGAGTCTGGATCATGAGCTCGCCATACTCCTGCACCTCCCCCACGGTGCCGCCGATGATCTGGCTCACGATGGACCCGGCCTTCTCAGCCGTGCTGCTCAGGCTGGCAAACGACTGCGCAGGGCAGGGGAGGACAGAGTATGTTGTCAGGGCGGCAGTGCATGGCTGGCTGCCACTGGCATGAGCAGACCTGCAAAGGCTGAGCACTGCTTTTGCTTGCCTTGCCAATCACGTCCTCCGCCGCCCAGCCCAGCACGTTTCCAAAGCCGCGGCTCACGCACACCACCTGGATGGGCCAGAGCAAGTTTGGGAAAGGGTCGGTGAGATGGAATATCAAATGCAGGGAGTCAAGCTGTTCAGTGAGCACCTGCACCCATTGCGTCAGCAGCGGCGCTTGATTTGCAGGCGTCTCACCGTGCCGGAGGAGACACAGTAGGCGGTGGCCACGCGCGGGTCGTCGGCAATGGGCTGGATCACGCCCTGCGGGCAGCGGGACAACCAACAGAAATGGCAGGAGAAGCCAGCGCATGAGGGGAGCTGTGGAACACGCTCCTGCCCACAACATCGCGCCAAAAGTACCCCTGATGGCCTGCCCCCAACCTGACTTACCATGAAACACTCCACGCCTGCAGGCGCAGAAGTGGGACGGAGTTTGCATACAGTATGGGCGGTGCCTGTGTCACTCCATCCACAACCAGTGCACTGCTTTTGCATGTGCGCGCACAACAGGGCTTCCCGCCACACCCTTCCCGCCACACCCTTCTCCTGCCTGCCCAGGCAGCCGCTCACCTCCCAGGGTGACCGGGGTGACGCACAGCGTGACGCCAAACACAAAGCGGTGCTTGTGCAGCGCCACCACCTCGCGGGCGGTGTCCAGGATCCTGGGCACGCGGCTGGTGGCGTAGTTGCGCAGGTAGCCTGCAGGCGGGCGGGGAGGCAGGGGTGGCATGCTCCTCAGGACGTGCCGGGGCAAGCAGGCTTCCAGGCTCTGTGCCAACCAGCCACTGACTACCCTGCACCACACATTTACCCTGCCCAAGCAGATGGAGCCAACCCCACACACTGCACAGCCCCCGCCAGCCACGCGTGCCCCACTCCGCCCCGCCCCTCACTGTCGTGCTGCGCGGAGAACGGGTTGGGCATGATGCGCGCCACGTTGCTGCCCTCCAGCTCGCCCTTGCGGTAGCCAAACAGGCGCAGGAAGGGCTCGTTCACAAATTGGACCAGGCCCTCCTGCGGTGGGGGAGGTCAGTGGGGGGCGGGGGAGAGTTGGTGCAGAGCTGGAGTAATCTTTTTACCGTGGCAGCTGCATTCCATTGTTGGGTTTGTACAGCAGCAGCCATGCCCTCCCCTGCCAAGGCTGGCTCACCAGGTTGATGATGCAAACAGCATCCGCAGTCCTGTGCGGGGATGGAGGCAGTGAAGCAGGTCACCACGGTGGAGGTGATAAGCGCCCCCTGCCGCTTGCAAGTTCTACGGCTGCTGCGGTGTGGGCAGAGACACCACAAGCGCATGGCTGTTTGGTGCAACCCCAGCCGAGTCCCGTCAGCTCACTCGTCCACCATCGCCATCATCTTCTCAGCGATTGGGTCCTGTAATGGCAGAAACAGGAAGCAGAGCTAAGTGCTGAGCAGCAGGGCGTCTTGAGACATCAACAAACAGCTTGACTTAGTGAGCAGCCTGCCCAGCCCAGCCTTGCCTTGAACTGCCGGTCCAGGATCTGGCTGAACACCAGCTCCGAGCGCGCCTCGTTCTGCGGCGGTTGGTGCAAAGTAGGTGACAAGTTCATTGCTCATGTGAAACGAACACTGCACCGCGGCTGATTCCACTCCCCCAGCAGCGCATTCTTGCCCACCTGCCGCATCTCGATGCGCGCTGCAGAGGCCCCGTAGCGTGCGCTGCCGTGAGGGTCGTTCTTCAGCTGCATATGGCAATGGTACATGGCGGCAAGCAGTCAACGTTGGCCAGCAAGGAAAACTTTGTCATCGCTGCGCTTTCCATCCAGACCAGCCAAGCCATCACCGCTTGCCCACACTCCCACTCGCCTGCTGCAGGAAGCGCGAGTAGGCGCGCAGGATGCGCGGGTTGTTGGGGTAGCGCTCCTGCGGCGGGCGGCGTGGGGACAGGCAAATGACAAACACCTTGGAATTTTGCACCTACCTGAGGCAGGCCATGCAACACCACAGCCACAGCCACCCAAACAGTGCCCACATCCGCACCAGGCAACAGCCAACTACCAACCACTGCTCACTCTTCTCAACGCCCCCTCACCATGATTGCGCGGTACGAGCGCTCCGCCTGCCCCCGCGCCTTCTCGATGCGCAGGAAGTGGCGCTGCAGCGAGGTCATGCTAACGTCGCTGTGCAGCAGCAGCTGCCAGAAGGACTTGACGGCGCCGAGCGCGGCCTTGTGCGCTCGTATTACAGCGCGGTAGTTGGCCTGCATGGGGGAAGGTGGCCATGATAGCGGCAAGGCTTCTGCTGAGCAAGGCCACAGCGCTGGCTTCAACGCAGCACTTCTGGCAGGGAGCAGCAAGCCCGCTCGGTGCTGACCTGGTACTCTGCCCAGCTTGTGACGTCCATGATGGCGCTTGCATCTGACTCCTGCGGGAAAGCAACGGCAGCAGCAATGAGTGCCTTGTGCTTGATTCAGCTCCATTCAGGCAGGCTGAGGCAGGCCCCCACAGCACAACTGCGCACCCAGCAACAACCGCACTTGCCTTGCTCTTCTTGGCCAGCTTCTCCTGCTCCCACACAAAGCACTGCAGGAAGGACGGATGATGGGTGCAAACGTTTTGGCGGCGGACAGATGGTGTGTGGATGCCTGCAAGGCGTTGAATCACCTGTTCTGAAGCCATCTCTCAACAAGCTCAGCTCAGTTCAAGCAGCCAGCTCTGAGCAGCAAGAACAGCAACCAAAGCAGGGCACAGCATGCCTGGAAGCGCTCGGCGATGGTGATGCCGGGGCACTTGCGCGCCTTCTGCAGGTACGTCAGCCCGCCCTGCACACAGATGGGAGCGCTTGCTTGGTTGTGTGATGCCAGGCAGGACAGTCGGCAGCTCGACATCTCAGGGCGCCCAACAGCCTGGCCAGGGCTAATGGCAATGTGCTTGCATCCGTTTGCATGGCGCACCCCAGACGCCACACCACACTCAAACCCAACCATGCAACTGCCACCGCCTGCCTCGCACCGATGCCTCCTGTCGCAGCACTGCCTCAAAGGTGCCCAGCTGGATGTTGAGGAAGGCCGAGTCGGGGAACTGGGCCAGCCCCGCGCGCAGCGCGTTTCCAGCGCAGGCCACCCACAGCGGGATGGGCACCCAGTCCAGCGTCTCTGTGCGCATCAGCTTGTGGGCCACGCTGCGTGGCAGGCGGATGGGTGGGTGGAAAGGTGGGGGCATGTAGGGCAGAGACCGAGGATGCGCAGGTGAGTGTTGACATGGGGGGAGGCAGCCGCTGGGCAAGCAAGGTGCATGGCATCGCTGGCATCAACAATCTGTGCTGGGATGCTACCAAGCCTGCCCTGCTGTACCCACTTACCGTGCCACCACCTCCACCTCCTCAGCATCATGGAACCTGCAGGGAACAGGTGACGGCTCGCATGCAGGTTAGCAGAACACCCAATTGAACAGCCACAAGATGGGCAGATGCAATACATACTGTCGAGTGCACTGCAGCCGCCACCGCCGCCACCACCCCCACCCCTTGCCCCACACTCACTTGTGGACCTCGCGGCGTGGCAGCTGCGGCGTCCAGCGCTCGAAGAGCATGGCCACGCGCCACATGCGGTGCAGGCGCCAGTAAGTCAGGCAGCCAAAAGCCAGGGCCATGGGCAGGGCGCCCGCCAGGAAGGCGGTGGTCAGCTTGGGCCAGTACTGCGGGGCAGAATGCAGTGGAATGGGGAGCACATGGCTTCAGCTGGGGCAGAAGAATGTGCGACCACAAAGGGCCGACCTGCTGCGGTGCACACACCGTCCGGCAAAGGTCATTCTGGCCCACAACTGGTTGGGCCCTGTGTTGGCCCAATGCCCAATCCACCTGAGGGTAGTAGACGCCGATGAGCGCCAGGCCGGAGGCCCACCAGCACATAGAGTACAGGGCGCCCTCGCCCACGTTCAGGTAGGTGCTGCAGGTGACCAGTGCGGGGTAGGCACGGGATTGACAATCACTAGTAGTGGCCCCAGCTCCCAGCACAGGCCAGAAACATGATGAGGCAGGGTGTGAGGCAGAGCTCTAGTGTCGCCCTGAAGCAAAGTGCCTACCGGTGGTAGGGCGAGCGGCGCACGGTGATGTACAGGAACCAGGTGGTCAGCAGAAGCAGCGCCCAGCCCTGCGGTGGGAGCGAGTCGACAGCAAGGGAGTTCGATCCAATCGCTAGCAAACAGCCGCCGAAAGCAAGCCCGCAGCGCCCTGCCCACCTCCCAGCGTGGCACGTTTCGCAGCGCCATGGGCACCAGCGGCAGCAGGAATTTGATGAAGCGCCGCAGGATGAAGTGGCTGCCATCTGCACCAGGGAGCAGAGGGCAGATGCTGTGGCATTGTGGCAGGAAGGCCTTCGAGCAGGGCCGCCATGCAGCGGCTGAGAAGTGTCACCAGGGCAGTGCCCCGAGCACCTCCCTCCCAACCCCCAAGCCGGCTCACTGGAGAGGGAGAGGAAGTTGCGGCTGAGCGGCTCGGTGGCGCCGCACTCGATGAGCGCAAACAGCACGCTGAGCGCCTGGAACACCAGCATCATGACCACCGACAGCCCAAAGAAGGCGGCGTGCGGCATGTCGAAGCAGGCT
>VFQQ010003961.1_pt1 | contig 13644 bp, 21 predicted proteins | sample 3512341 | NCBI WGS metagenome assembly VFQQ01 (sample SAMN10412373, study PRJNA504923) | tailings metagenome | isolation source: Relicate 2 Philex TSF1 revegetated site | place: Philippines: Tuba, Benguet | collected 2017-08-29 | reverse complement strand
CGGCGGCGCCATGCACCCATCAACGCGGCGACCACGATACCCCGACCGCCCCGCGATACCCCGAACAGCACCCACAGTTCGCTCAGGCGGGGCGGGCGGCCGCACAGGCAGGCAGAGGGGAGGAGGCAGGTAAGCCGCCGCCGACCGTCACGGACGGCGCCGTTTCGGGCGGTGCGCAGATCGAGATACGTGTGAAAAAAGCGGCCAAAGCGCGCGATCGGGGCGCGGGGGTGGCGCAGGCGCTGGGAGGCGGGGCGGGCGGCGGCGGCGCTCACCTCGCGGCGCCGGCCAGCAGCAGGAGGGCCAGCACGGACAGGGCCTTCATGGTGGCAGGGGAGGTGGGCAGGTGTCCAGGCAAGGGTGTAGGCGGGGATGAACAAGGGTGCAGAGGCGGCAGGCCGGCGGGCTTTATGGGGCGTCGCAGCGCGGCGCAGCGCTCGAGGCCGCATCGCAACTTGCTGCCGGCGCCCGCGGGAGCTGTTCGTGACACCCTCGACCACTGCTGAACAGGACCGATCTGGGTGCAAGGGGCTGCCTGGGCTCAGATCCCAGGGTTTTCGGGCGTGGTGGGGCAGGCTGGCCGCCAGGGCGCCCCGTGCCACCAGTCAGTGCCGGCTGGTGGCCTCGATGCCGGGAACCCGCTTGGATTTGAAGCCATGTTAACAGGCTAGCATTGCAATAGTGCTATATTGTACGCATGTAGAAGCATCACGTGTCTTGGGGAGAACATATGGCAGTATAGGCATGAAACAAGAGTGGAAATTGCAGTTCGATGTAGAGAATGATGAGAATGGTTTCGATGCAGAGAATGATAAGAATGGTGTGGCTGGGGGACTCGGTTCACCCGCGAGCGGCTGCGCACCAGCCATCAGCAGGTGCTGCTGCCGGGGCTTGGGGTGGACGGCTCAGTGGAGCCTGCCTTCTTCAGCACATCATCATGCACGCTAGCCGTGCAGTCGCTAGCGACGCACGCTGCGCCAGCCCCCGCCCCTGCCGGCTTGCATGCCTGCCCATTCTCTGCTGCCGCGGGGGTGGCGCCGCTGTCGTCTGGGTGGGGGAAGGCTCGGGTCACCCAGCTCCAAGTAGCAGTGCGCCAGCCGCGCAGCTTGTAGCTCTCAGCATAGCCAATCTTGTGCAGCAGGGCGGGCCATAGGGAGATGAGCTGCTGCAGCAGCTCCGGAAGCACGATCAGCGGGTAGTAGCTGCACAGGGGCAGGGTTGGGAGCGGGTGCAATCAATCAGGAGCGAGAGCAGCACATGGGGCAAGCGGCTGCGAGCCGAAAGGAGGTAGGAAGTGCGCTGTGTGTGCTGTGACAGGCGCAGGGAAGCAGGATTGGCAATGGGCGGCGGCATGGAGGCTGCACGTGCACTCCCAAGGGCAGCTCCTCTCCTTTCCCAGGCAGGCCCGTGCAGGCTGCCCTGTGCCCCTGCACTGACCACACTCACAAGTGATCGTTCAGGCTGACGGTCCTCTGGTACAGCGCACGCACGCGGGCGGCCCCAGACACCTCGATCAGCAGGATCTGGGCCAGCAGGGCGAGTGCCTGCGATGGATGGATGGACACACTAAGAGTGCATCAGTCTGCCTGCAACTCGCCTCCGCTCATGCCATCTGCTGGACAGCGCCGCTTGGCCCCCTCCCTGCCGCCTGCACCAGCGGCAGCCAGCAGTATCTGCACACTGGTACCAGCATGGACTTACCAGCAGCACGGGCGTCCTGCTGCCGCCCACCGCCCTGTGATGCAGCACAGCAAGGGCCATGGCCAGCAGGGCGCACACGCTGAGCACGATGAGGCAGGCCAGCGTTCCCTGCAGCAACGGTGGGGCGGCAGCAATGTTTGGGGTCTGTGTGGGCTTGAAATGCGCATGCCATGTGCACTGCTACGCAACGGCCTTTGTGCCAGTATGGTCTGCCCAAGCAGCCGCAGCATGCCAGCTTGCGGTGGTAACCAGTACACATCGGTGCGGCACAGCACTCACCCAGGCCGACCACTTGCGCAGCCGCATTGCCGTGTTGACTGAGTCAGGGGTGCGCACGCCATACATCAGAATAGCTGCCAGGGAATGAGGAGGACGTTGTGAGTAAGTTGCAGGCTTCCCAGGATGCGGCAGCATCGACCACATCGGCACACATGCGGTGCAGCACGGGGCCAGCTTCTGCATGAGCAGCAGTGGCGTGCAATGAACAAGGAGCATACCACAGCAGATGATGAGCACATGCAGCCGCACACCTGCTGGCACGCCGATGAGGGGTCCGAAGATCAGCACAGCTGGGCTCATCAGGCGGCAGATGGCAGGGATGACGCGCGGATGCCGCTCGTGAAAAGGCAGCCGCCGCGCCGCCCGCGCATTCTTGAACCTGCGACATCAGCAGGCCGATGGACACGAGGGGATTGGCATGGGACGCAGGAAGCCAGTGGAATCCATGCAGTACTGCTGCTATTGGCTGCTTTTCTTGCAGGCTGTGTCGCTGCCCCGGCCCCAGCTTACCAATCTGAGAGCACAGCTGCCTGGGCAGATGTGCAGGCGCTCATGCCGGCGGTGATGAAAACGGTTGATGCTGCAATGACATTGATGTCATGGTTGACCAGGAAGATGCTGCGCAGCAGGAAGCCCGTGAACTTGCCTGCGGGTCGGGGCGGGCATGATGCAAGGTGGGCAGTCCAGCACGGAAGGGCAGATGTGGCATGCGCATGCACCGGCAGCAGGTGCTCCGCAGTATCGCACAGCGACATGCGAGGGCTGGTGCAGCAGTGCAACTCACCGCCGGCTCCAAGAGCTGAGGACAGGTAAGGAGAATACTGCAGGAGTACGCAGGGGAGGGCCAGTGGCGCGGGTCGTTCAGGTTGCAAGGCGGCGGTTCGTGTGTGCCGCTCAAGAGCTCGAGGCTGCTGTGGCTGTGTCCCACATGAGTGGCACCTGCACTTGCTGACTAATGTCGCAGCAGCTCACCTTCCAGATGCCGAAGTAAGCATAGCCCCATGGAGACAGCAGCCCGTAGACCGCAGTGAAAGCGATCGCAGCCGCAAGCGACGAGCTCAGCGGCAGGATGGGTGCGAGCATTGCCGCTGGCACCTTCATGGCGGCAGGTACAGTGCCTGCATCGCATGGGTGTGATTGGTATCAATGCACCAGGCAGGTTTGCATGCACGGTGGTCAGGTAATGATCAGGCGCGATGCGTGATGGCCGGGCATGGTCGGGATGCCATGACCGGCGGCGGCGGCAGGCGAAAGCGGCGGCCGGCAGCACATGGCGGCTCCTGCGGCTGGCGGCCCGCAGGAGCAAGCAAACATCTTCCAGCAGCATGAGGTCGCAGCGCAAGAGCAGCGCAGCGACGCACCCAAACTAGAGAGGCCTGCAGCGGGCGCGAGCGCGAGCGGGTCACGGTGATGACCCCCCGCCCCTTTGCAGTGATGGATGTGCTATAGCGTCCAAATGTTGAAGATTTATATCCTCGCCGCCGCCCCCACACACGAGGCCCACCTGACCGCTTGTGGCAAAGGGTGGTAACCGGACGCTAACCGGCTAATCAGGCTTGGGAGGCATGAGACATGTCGATTTGAGATGTGTAGATTTGCCGCGGGGTAGCTGCGCGCAGGTGCCACATGTGGCCGGTGCCGCCGCCGCCTGCTGCTCCTGTGGCTGCCCGCAGCCGCGCCATGCCCCTGCCGTCCCCTGCTTGTGGATGGCGTGACTGTCCCCGCGTCATGGCACGTCCTTGGACTGCTCCATTAAGAGAGCGTGCGCCCTCGGCTGGCCCTCGGCACCAATTCGTCAACATCCTGGCCACAATCTCAATGGCCTCCCACCGTCTCAACATGTTCAGACCTGTACCAGCCTCGGCGCGCTACCTTTTACACCCATATCAGTGATAAATACAGGGGCCGTTCACAGGCCAGGTATTCATAAAGGCATCTATTCTAGCAGTTCAGTTCAGTTCCAGATACTCGCAAATATCACACAAGACTCGAGCAACGGCACATCATAGCGGCAGCGGGCCGCCCAAGGTGCGGGAGCGCAGCGCCAGCAGGCCGGCCACTGCCACCATGGCGACGGCGCACACCACTACGGTGGCGGCAATCCAGCCGCTGGGCAGCACCAGTGCGAGCTTCTCCGTGCCGATCTGGCTCTCAGCGGCGGTGATGGTCGCCATGTTGTCGGAAGCAGCCATCAGGTGGCGGCCGACGGCGGCTTCAGCGCCGCCAAAGAGGGGCCGGATGGGGGCTGGGGCCTGTGAGCAGTGGCAGGTACGCGTTGCAAAGTGGTGAGCAGCAGGCATGCTGAACAAGGTTCATCTGAGAACTCATTCAGCAGCCGCCACTCATCGCAGCAGCTGATGCACCATCACAAGGCACTGCCCCTCCTCAACGCCCAGCACTCCCAGCCCACCTGGGCGGCCTCCTGCACCTCCGTCTTCACACACGTGCCGCTGGTGGTGCGCTCGTAGCCAGCAGCGCAGGAAGCGCAGTCGGCGCCCTCGTAGCCCTGTGAAGAAGGGAGGGAGGAGGGCAGTATGTTGCGTCATGCAAGGCGGATTGCTGTGCTGTTGTGGTCTGCTGGGCCTGCCTCAAACGCACCACTCCCAAGCTCTTGCCCACAACACAGCGCACCTCGAAGCACACGCATGCGCCAGCGCTGACGTGGCAGGCGCCGTGGGCGCTGCAGCCCGACGGGCACTCCACAGCGGGCAGGCGGCAGGGGGTGGCGGGGCAGGACGCAATGCCGGGCAGGGTCAGCAGCCTGTCTCCAGAGGGCGGCAGCGTGAGGCAAGCCAACTCTTGGCAGATGGCAGAAGTGGTCAGGCGCGGCTCGAAGCTCGGAAGAGCAGGAGATGGAGAGGCAGAAGGGGCGCTGGGGGAAGGGCTGGTGCCGTAGCTGCCGGGCGTACATGGTGTGCCGTAAGAGCCTCCATACGAGCCAGCGGGCACTGGCAGGCTGGGCGCTGCGGGGCTGGGGATGGCAGGCTGCTCTGTGGCGGGAGACGCCGGCGCTGGCTCCTGAGCGGCAGGGGACTCGGCAGGCAGTGGCACAGGCTCCTCAGCCGCAGGTGTGGCAGGAGAGGTCAGCGGGGACAGCTCCTCCACAGGTGTTGGAGAGGCTGGCTGAGGCTCCTCCACAGCTGGGGAGGCTGGGGCAAGCGGGGAGGCTGCAGGCTCGGCTGGCTCTGGCGCCGGCTGCGGCGCCTCAGCAGCGGGCGAGGCTGGCGTTGGCTGCTCAGCGACTGGAGAGGGCGCAGGCTGCTCCTCAGTGGCTGGCGAGGCGGGCGCAGGCTGCTCAGCGACGGGCGGAGAGGCGGGCACAGGCAGCTCAGCGACGGGGGAGGGCGCAGGCTGCTCCTCAGCAGGGGAAGAGGTAGCGGGCTGCTCCTCAGCAGCCGGGGAGGCCGACGCAGGCTCCTCGGTAGCTGGAGAGGCAGGCACAGGCTGCTCACTGACGGGGGAGGGTGCAGGCTGCTCCGCAGCGGCCGGAGAGGCGGGTGCAGGCTGCTCCTCAGTGGGCGGCGAGGCAGGCACAGGCTGCTCAGCGACGGGTGAGGGTGAAGGCTGCTCCTCGGTAGTCGGAGAGGCAGGCAGAGGCTGCTCAGTGACGGGTGAGGGTGAAGGCTGCTCCTCAGTAGCCGGGGAGGGGGGGGCGGGCTGCTCAGCGATGGGAGAGGGAGCCGGCTGCTCCTCTGGAACAGGGGAGGCGGTGGGCTGCTCATCGCAGTAGCCGCAGGACTTGGGGCACCAGCCGGCAGCCCACGGCTGGCCGCACAGCTCTTGCTTCTGCGGCAGGAAAAGGGAGGGAGAGCAGCAGTCAGATTGATTGCCAAGCGCCCACTGATGTTGCGTTCCGCTGAGCAAAATGCACAGTTTGCAAGCTCGTCTGCTGCGAGCTTTGCTTCAATAGATCCAGAGGCTGCATGCAAAACCGGAATGCTTCCTTCCGTCAGGTCCTTTGTTGGCAACTCACCACCACGTCGGTGCAGGAGAAGGATGCCGTCGACAGGTCTGCGCAGTCGGAGGAGCCGCCGCTGGCAGGTGAGGGCGAAGGTGCAGCCGGCTCGGGAGACGGAGAGGGGGAGGGCTCAGGCGATGCTGGAGAGGCCTCGGCCGGCTGCTGGCCGGAGAGGCAGATGCCGCAGGAGGTCTGGCACTGGGTCCTGCGGGAGAAGGTACAAGGCGGTGCAGCAGTGAGAACACGGTGCAGCGTGGCGTCTCCTCTATGCACCCAGATCGGCTGTGCAAAGTTCACCCAGTGCAGGCAGTCCACAGCATCACAGCAAGAGCGGCACCTGGTGTAGTTGGCGATCCAGGCGTCACCCGCAGTTGCCACGGAGCAGGGGTTCTGCGCAAGGGAGCAGCAGGCAGGCAGGGAGGCGGTTAGGGCACGATGGAGCGCCCTCCCTCCCGGCCTCAATCAGATCACCACAGCCAGCATGGTCGCACCTCCCACTGCTCACCACCAGGTTGGTGAAGAAGAAGGGGCAGGCGGAGCCGGCGTCGGGCGCCTTGTCGCACGCGGGCTCAGGCGGGCGCTCAACGACGGGCGCTGCCGGCGCCTCGGTAGGGGCATCGGGAGTGCAGAACTGGCAGGACTTCCGGCACTCAGCCCGCATGAACACAGAAAGGAAGCCTGGGTACATGGGTGGCGGATGGGCGGGCAGTGATCACCTCACGAGGGCGGTGTGCCCGGAAGGGCAGGAGGCACGGCGCCTGCACAGCCTGCACAACACCCAACAGCCATGCGCACCCTAATTCGCCCCCCCCGCCGGCTCACCCGCGGTGGTGCAAGCGCCTTCGGCTTGCGCGATGAAGAATGAGCACAGTTCGCTGGTGTCGGCGGTCTGCAGGGGTCAGAACGTGCAGGGGGGAGGGGGCAAGTCAGCGGGAACGGCAGGGCATCCCGAATTGGGCTGGATTTCTCAAGATCAAGTAGAGCAGCACAACACACTCATTTCGCCAGAGTTTCCCGCAGCATCCACCTGGCTGCAGGGCTTCAGCTCCGCAGTGGCGTTGGCGGCCAGCAGCGTGCGGGTGGCGGCAGCCGAGGCGGTCGGGGCGCACTGGGAGGGGCAGAGCGACCTGCGTGGGTGAGGGACTAATGGTGCAGTGTCAGTGGTGCAGCAGGTGTGAGGCAGCTGGTACCGCAGGCTGCTCTGGCGAAAGCCGGCAGCCAAGCCATCCAGATGCCGGCGCCCGCTTGCCTGGCAAAGGTGCCCTCCTCCGTGGCGGCGTAGCAGACGCCAGGTGTGCGGGTGTGCAGCAGCTTGCAGTAGGCGCGCAGCTTCTCATCCGAGGCGGAGCGCGGAATGCCGCCGGCGGAGACGGACTGGATGGTGAATGAGGGCGACGGCAGCAGCGCCAGCGCCAGCTTCGCCACCGGATCAGCGGCAGCGGCGCGGGCGATGGCGGCGGGTTGGGCGGCGGCCGCTCCAATGAGCGCCGCCAGCAACGCCAGGGCGAGCCTGAGGGGCGAGAGGGCAGGGCAGAGAGGCGTGGGAGCGCGGTGGGGCGAAATGTGGTTTCGTTTGTGGAGCGGCGCCTCCCTGCCCAGCCCCGGCACCCACCTCATTGCGGCCCGCGTGCTGGTCGAGTGGGGGCGATGCGCCGCGGCGGGTGGGGGCTGGGCGGCGAGGCGCAGCACGCGTCCTTGGACGGCAACTGCCCTGGGCGGTGGGGATGGGCTGCTGGTGCAGGAGGCTGGGGAGCCAGCTGCAGTAGTGAGGAGGAGAAGGGTGGTGTGCCAGCCACAGCAGTGCACATGAGGGCTGCAGCAGTGCACAGCTGTCGCTCCATGCGCCGTTCAGCCGGCGGCCGTCTCGCTGTGGTTGGGTGCTTGCACAGAGGCGCTCTCTGACAGAATTGAATGAATACTCGCTCGCTCTATCTATTAGTTCGGCAGTGCAGGAAGAGGGGGGAGTCCAACGGCAGCAATACAGAGTACAAAAAGCGCTCGGACGGGAGGGCACACACACAAGAGCTAGGGCGGCGCACGAGGTTGGCCGCCGCGGTTCTCAACACTCAGAGGTTACAGCTCGCGCTGCGCAGCATACGCGGCGGTGGGGCTGGGCCCGCGCGACCGCATGAGCACGGGCCGCCGCGGGCTGTGCCGCAGCAGCAGCTCATCGTCCACGAGCGAGCCCTCTCGCAGCCCCAGGATGAGCACTTGATGGTCGCCGCTGCCGCTGCGCCGCGCCGACAGGTGGTGCGCGCCAGACGCCCGCCGCGGCGAGCCCGCCAGCGGGCCGCTGGCCGCGGTGTCAAATGGCCCTAGGGCGCCATATCCGCCGCCACCGCCACCCATCATTTCCACCTCGCTGCCGCCGCCGCTGCTGCCGGGCTCGCCCTCTCCCTCACTGCTCAGCTTGGCGGCAGAGACAGTGGGCGTGATGCCGCCCGGGGCAAGGTCCGATTTGAGCTTCTGGTACTTGAGGTAGTTGAACAGCACGCTGCGGGGTTGGTGGAGGAGAAAGGAGGCAAAGTGAGACAGGAGGGAGGGCGCCAGAAACTGGGGGCCTGTTGGGTGCTCGCCGCAATGCTGGCGCATGCAGTGCATGCGTCTATGCAGCACACAGAGCAAATCGCAGCAGCCTCTGGAGAGCAGTATGGCAGAATGTTGAGCAGCAGCAACACCAGCGGCGGCAGCGGCAGCAGGCTCACACTCCCAGGATGAGCACCAGCAGGCCCATGCCGTTGACCCATGTGAAGTTCTCGCCCAGGAACATCACAGCGGCGGCGACTGCACAGCGGGACAGGGCGCATGGGGCGTGATTGCAGGCGGTTGACTAGCAGGTCATGCGTGCGAGTGCTCAGCATTGAGTACCGCCTCCCAACTTGTCACCAGGCGGTCTGCCGCTTGTCGCGCCAAGCACCCACAGCACGCCATTCCACGCTGCATGCATCATGCATCGAAGCAGCAGCACCCACCAGTCACAATCTCCTTGAAGGTGCCCGCCACCATGAAGGTGAGCGCCGAGGTGTTGGCAATCAGCGCAAACTCGGCCACCACCTGTGCCACAGAAGCAGCAGCGAGGATGAGATTCCGTGGCGATGTCAAGTTTGGAATGCTGAGACTGCAACCTTCCCTGCTGGCACTGCCGCTGCACATGAACCAGAGGAGGAGGCGAACCAGCCAGCAGGCTGTGCTGCACAGAGCAGCAAGTCACCCGCACCCGCCGCCACACAGCGCACAGCACATGCAGAGCAGAGCGGCTCACCATGGCAAATGCGATGATGGCGCCCACGAAGATCATGAGCAGGCTGAGCAGCGTCATGCCAAAAGAGGCAAAGTAGGGGGAGGCGGGCAGGGTTGCCCACAGCTTCTCGTAGCCCAGGGAGATGGCCAGCAGGGTGACGCCCATCACAGGGGTCAGCTGGAACAGCACCTCCACGGGTCCGCCGTGCTTCTTGCTGCCTGCTTGGCAGGGAGCGCATGGGAGGCACGGAAGGGAGTGAGCCGGGCTGGCACGCGCGGCAACATTTGCAGGCAGCAGCGGCACAGCGGCACTTGCAAGCAGCAGCGGGTGCAGCTCCACTTGATTTCGAAGCGTCCATAGCAGCAGCGCACAGCCAGCTGAACTCCCTGCCCTCACCGTGCGAGCCGCCCGAGTCCTGCAGCAGCATTTGCGAAGAGCAGCAGGCGCAGCGGCAGCACAAGGGCCAGCTCTCAGCACCCTCACCGTGCGAGCCGCCCGAGTCCTGCAGCAGCACTTGCGTGATGGTCCAGCGCAGGCCCGCCAGCATGGCAGCCGTCATCACAAGGATGAAGCCCACCTGCGGCAGACAGGAAGGGGCAGGCATGTAGTTGGTCGGGGGAGCTGAAATGGCCAGGAGAGCTGAAATGACAAGTCTGTGTGAAGACAGTGAGACGCGGCTGCCTCTTGGCGGGCTAGCCGGCAGCCGCAGAAATGGGTGCGGAGCATGCATAGCGCACAGGTTGCACCCAGCGTGCCGACTTGACGGCAGGGCTGCCTACACGCCTTCCCCTCCTCTGCAAACAATCAAGCCAATGCGCAGGCAGCTGGGTGTACGCACCAGGTGGAACTTGGTCTCGCCGTACACAAGCAGCAGCAGGCCGGCAGAAATGACTGACACCACGGCGGCCAGACTCCTGCATTCATTCACGGGCAGTGCAGATGGCAGGATCAGACGGCTTGCCGGATGGAACCTGCTAGGAAAAGCAGCAGGCGCAGCCCGAAGGGCACCGTGGTGCACGACAGCGGGCCGTGCCTGCAGTGAGGGGCTGCCACCCCCACCCCTCCCTCGGCGCTCCAACCACAGCCTCTCGCACCAGCTGGGCTTCTCAATGCCCCAGGCGATGGCGAAGAAGAGCAGGAAGAGGGGGGTGGTGGACTTGCACATCACGTAGAAGGACAGGGTGATGAAGACCAGCGAGTAGTTGCTGAACCCAATGTCCAGGCCGGTGGCGATGCCGTTGGGCACCACTGCAGAAAGAAAGCGAGACAACAAAGGACAGGGTGATGAAGACCAGCGAGTAGTTGCTGAACCCAATGTCCAGGCCGGTGGCGATGCCGTTGGGCACCACTGCAGAAAGAAAGCGAGACAACAAAGGACAGGGTGATGAAGACCAGCGAGTAGTTGCTGAACCCAATGTCCAGGCCGGTGGCGATGCCGTTGGGCACCACTGCAGAAAGAAAGCGAGACAACAAAGGACAGGGTGATGAAGACCAGCGAGTAGTTGCTGAACCCAATGTCCAGGCCGGTGGCGATGCCGTTGGGCACCACTGCGGCGGGTGGGGCGGGTGGCGCAGCAGGGCAGCAGGTTGAGGCACAACCGCTGGTTCCAGTATGTGGACCATTGCAGACCGGCTCCTCTTCCATATAGCTGCTCCCTCGCCCCCGTAGCAGCAGGCAGCCCCTGCACTTGCAGCAGAACGAGTCGTCCCCCAACCAGCAGGCAGGCCTGCGCACCTTTGCGCAGGTAGTCGTGCCACGACTGGCTGCCGTCGCTCTTGCGCTGCACCCAGCCCAGGGCCAGCACCGCGCGGGCTATGAGGTGCTGGAACATGAACTGCGTGCCGCTCATGAAGAAGGGCGCTGCAGATGGCGGGTAAAAAGGGTGCACAGGCTGTCACTATCTGCTTGCACAACAGGTAACGCGCTGAAACAGCATCTGCGTGCCGCCCATGAAGAAGGGCGCTGCAGCAGGCAGGCAAGGCAAGGCAAGGCAGGGAAGGTTGGGTAGGTGGTAGGGCAAGGTGGTGCAGCAGGCGGCGGCAGCGCAAGCAAAAGCAGGGGCGGCTGCGCGCAGCGGCCAGTGCTGCTGGTCCAGCAGGGCAGGGAAGTGGCACCCAAGCGTGGCAGCCCACAGAACAGGATCAGCAGGAACAGCGGCAGGCACTGCACTTCAGCATTCCGGCTGCAGCACACCAAATGCTGGGCAACCACTTGGGCAGAGCAAGTTCTGATCAAGCGTGCCCACCTGGGAAGGCCCCCATGCCCATCAGTCCGTGCTCCTTGCCCACCACAATCTTGTTAAACAGGCTGAGGAGCGTGCTAAAGAAGTACCTGCGGCAGTGCAGGGGAATAGGGGGGCAGGCGGTTGGAGAGCGGCAGCTCTAACCGACAACCAAACGCGCTGTACAACGCTTGCTGCCTGCCAAGGCTGCTTGACACCAGCGAGCGATCAACTCTGTCAAGCGCAGGCCACGGGCATCAAATCTAGCTTCACTGGCCAGCAGATGGCTGCGCAAAGAGCGGGTGGGAGCTCTACACAAGCCGCACACTGCACCGCCCCCTGCAAGCCGGCCCCTCACCATGTGGCAATGAGCGCGAGGTTCACCGCAGCCGAGCGCACCAGCGGATCATCCGCAAAGCGGCGCCACCGGCTGAGGGGCACTGCGGGCTGCCAGCCGCCCTCGTCACCATCGGCGGCGTGGCTGGGCGGCGCCCGCCCGTCGAGAATGGGCTGGCTCTCCAGCGCGTCGGCGGCGCGCGGCGAGGTGCTGGCTGCCGTCATTGCACCTGGCATAAAACTGCGGCGCCCGGCGTGGGACGCTGCCGGCCGGGGGACGGCCTCTGCCTACCGGGCGCTCTCGGCGCTGCGGCTGGCTGTCAAGCTGTTACTTTCCAGCTGCTCCCATGCACTGCAGCAGCTGTTTGCAGGCCGCGTGCGTCGCCACCGACGCGTCCGCGCTTGAAGGGTCGGGGGCCGCCGAGGCAAAGCTGAGCGGCGCGCTGAGAGTACAGAATATGAGAGCAGTGCGCAGAGGGCAGGCAGCAGCATGGGGCGGCCTCAAATTTGGCTTGATGGCCAGCGGCGCCACGCGGGCGTCACTGCCTCCCGCTCCCCGACCAGCTGGCATCGTTCGGGTGGCGAGATTCCTCTGGCAGCAACTGACGGCCTCCAGATCGACCCTGCAAAAACGCATTATGGTGTCTCTCCAGAAAGTGGTGGTGCTGGGCAACCTGTGCACACGGTTCCGGCAACCGCCGCCAACTGCTGCACTCTCCAGCAGGCACTCGCACACGTGCCTCATGCAGGCTCCCTGCCGGTCCAAAGTGCGTGCGCTGCCGCATGAATGGTTGTGCATATTATGTTTTTGACGGCCACAGTGATGCTCGGCTACATGCAAGTGCGGTGCCGCAGGTCGACAACATCGTCCCGCAACCGCCGGCGCTGCTTGCCCGAGAGATTGGCCTGGCCTTATCTACTGCCCAACCCTACCCCCAACCTTGGTGGTTCTGTGAATTTGCATTAATTCTCATTTTCAACAGAGCACTGCTCACCTGGGCTCTAAACCTGACGGGATCCCGGTATCGAGGCCACCAGCCGGCACCGACTGGTTGCACGGACCGCCCTGGCGACCAGCCTGGCCCACCACCCCCGAAAGCGCTGGGATCTGATCCGCGGCAGCCCCTTGCACCCAGATCGGTCCTGTTCAGGATTGGTCGAGGGTGTCACGAACAGCTCCCGGTGGCGCCGGCAGCCAGCGGCGATGCGGCCTCGAGCGCTGCGCCGCGCTGCGACGGCCCCGTAAAGCCCGCCTGCCCGCCGCCTCTGCACCCTTGTTCATCCCCGCCTTCACCCTCGCCTGGACACCTGCCCACCTCCCCTGCCACCATGAAGGCCCTGTCCGTGCTGGCCCTCCTGCTGCTGGCCGGCGCCGCGAGGTGAGCGCCGCCGCCGCCCGCCCCGCCTCCCAGCGCCTGCGCCACCCCCGCGCCCCGATCGCGCGCTTTGGCCGCTTTTTTCACACGTATCTCGATCTGCGCACCGCCCGAAACGGCGCCGTCCGTGACGGTCGGCGGCGGCTTACCTGCCTCCTCCCCTCTGCCTGCCTGTGCGGCCGCCCGCCCCGCCTGAGCGAACTGTGGGTGCTGTTCGGGGTATCGCGGGGCGGTCGGGGTATCGTGGTCGCCGCGTTGATGGGTGCATGGCGCCGCCGGCCATCACCCGCCGTTGCTCCAGCCCCCTTCTAAGCTTTGATCCTGTGCTCCTGCACGAGCGTGCTGCTAGATCAGGCCGGAAACAGGCTTGGTCGAGGCCGAACAGCCGCTCCCTCTGCCGCCGCTCACCCAACCGCGCCGCCGCTGCCGACCGCTGCTCTCCTGGCCGCCGTGCATCCACCTTTGCATTACACCCACTTCCCTACTTCCTCCAACTACACCCTCCTTCTCTACTCACCAGTCCCTGCCCCC
>VFQQ010003960.1_pt1 | contig 13645 bp, 24 predicted proteins | sample 3512341 | NCBI WGS metagenome assembly VFQQ01 (sample SAMN10412373, study PRJNA504923) | tailings metagenome | isolation source: Relicate 2 Philex TSF1 revegetated site | place: Philippines: Tuba, Benguet | collected 2017-08-29 | reverse complement strand
CACGCTGATGTCACGCGATGCCGGCTATGCCCAGCTTCGCCTGCCTTCCGGCGAAATTCGCAAGATTCACGAGGACTGCCTCGCGACGATCGGCAGCGTGGGTAACGCCCAGTACGAGAACGTCGTTCTCGGCAAGGCTGGTCGCGCGATTCACCTGGGCATCCGCCCGCTGACCCGCGGCATGGCCCGCAACCCGGTCGACCACCCGAACGGTGGCGGTCAGGGCAAGTCCAAGGGTGGTGGCGGTCGCCAGCATCTGGCCTCGCCTTGGGGTGTTCTCTCCAAGGGTTTCCGCACCCGCAAGAAGTACAAGATTTCGAACCGGTTCATCGTGGTGCGTCGCGATGGCCGTCCGATGAAGCAGAAGTAATCGTCTATGGCACGCTCACTTAAAAAGGGTCCGTTCGTGGATGGCCACCTGCAGGCCAAGGTTGAAAAGGCCAAGGCGACCAAATCCAAGGCCCCGATCAAGACTTGGTCCCGCCGTTCGACCATCACGCCCGACTTCGTCGGTCTCACGGTCAACGTGCATAACGGCCGGGTCTTCAGTCCGATCTTCGTGACTGAAAACATGGTCGGCCACAAGCTGGGCGAATTCGCCTTCACCCGGACTTTCAAGAAACACGGCGCGCATACGGCCAAGGCCGAAGCCAAGTAGTAAGGAAAGATCCCCATGGAAGTGCAGGCCATACTCAAGAATTTCCGGATGTCCCCGCAGAAGGTGCGGGAAGTCGTCCGACAGGTGCAGGGGCTCAATGCCGTCGAGGCGTTGTCCGTCCTGAAGGTGGTTCCCCGCAAGTCCGCTCGCGCTGTTGCCAAGACCCTGGCTTCCGCGATCGCGAACGCCGAGAACAACCACGGACTGAAAGCCGAAAGCCTGATCGTTCATCGGGCTTACGCGCAGACTGCGGGAAGCATCAAACGCTTCATCCCCAAGGCGCGCGGTTCCGCCGGTCCTATCCTCAAGCGGAGCAGCCACATCAAAATCATTCTGACCGACAACCAATAACATGGGCCAGAAGACCAATCCTATCGGTTTGCGGGTTCCGGTTAACCGCGAATGGCGTTCGAAATGGTACGCCAACAAGCGCGACTTCGGATCGCTGCTCGTCGAAGACAACCTCATCCGCACGGCTCTGAAAAAGAAGCTCGGTTCCGCGGCCGTTCCGAAGATCCACATCGAGCGTGCGGCCAGCCGCTGCCGTGTGACGATCTTCACCGCCCGCCCGGGCGTGGTGATCGGACGCAAGGGTTCCGAGATCGACAAGCTGAAGGAAGAGCTCTCGAAGCTGACCGGCAAGGAAGTCTATGTGGACATCCAGGAGGTCAAGAACGAGAAGGCCGATGCCCAGCTCGTCGCCGAGAACATCGCGATCCAGCTTGAGCGTCGTATCGGATTCCGCCGCGCCATGAAGAAGGCCGTGCAGGAGTCCCGTCAGATGGAAGGCGTCGAGGGTATCAAGATCCGTTGCGCCGGCCGTCTGGGTGGCGCCGAACTGGCCCGCGTCGAAGTTTACCACGATGGCCGGGTGCCGTTGCACACGCTTCGCGCGAACATCGACTACGGCTTCGCCGAGGCCAACACCGTTTACGGCAAGCTGGGTGTCAAGTGCTGGATCTGCAAGGGCGAGATTCGCAAGGCGGATCCGCGTAAGACGGACGAGAAGAAGAGCGAAGTCGCTCCCGTCAAATAACCGTAATTTTCCAAGAGAGAGACGTATATGGCTTTGATGCCGGCAAGGGTTAAGTATCGCAAAATGCAGCGGGGTCACCGCACGGGGCTCGCGTCCCGCGGTAACACCGTGTCATTCGGCGAATATGGCCTCCAAGCCCTGGAGCGGTGCTGGATGGACACCAAGCAGATCGAGGCGGCTCGTGTTGCGATCACCCGCTACATGAAGCGCCGCGGCAAGGTGTGGATCCGTATCTTCCCGGACAAGAGCTTCACCAAGAAGCCGTTGGAAGTCCGAATGGGTACCGGTAAGGGCGGTGTCGAGTCGTGGGTGGCCGTGATCCGGCCGGCCAGCGTTCTCTTCGAAGTGGACGGCGTGCCGGAGGCCATCGCCCGGGAGGCGATGCGTCTTGCGGCCACCAAGCTGCCGATTTCCACCAAGTTCATTTCACGTCACAAGCTGGGCTGAGGGTGCTACGATGGCTAAAACCAATCTCAAGGACATGACCGCTACGGAGGTCGCGGCGAAGGGCCGCGAGTTGCGGCAGGAACTTTTCAACCTGCGTCTGCAGCAGGCCACCGCCCGGCTGGAGAAGCCGCACCGCATCCGCGATATCCGCCGGGAGATCGCACGTGGCGAAACCCGCCTCTCGCAACTTTCCAAGAAATCTTGACCAGTATGTCACAGGAAACCACCGCGCGCGCACATCGCAAAGAGCGCATCGGCGAAGTCGTCTCCAACAAGATGGAGAAGACCATCGTTGTGAAAGTGGAGCGTCGCTTCCGTCATCCGCAGTTCCGGAAGGTCGTCACGAGCTTCAAGAAGTTCTACGCCCACGACGAGACCAAGCGCGCCCAAGTCGGAGACTTGGTCCGTATTCAGGAAACCCGCCCTCTTTCTAAACTCAAGTCCTGGCGCCTCGTGGATGTTTTGAATCCCGACGGTTCCGTGAAGGCCTGATAAAGGAATCATTTCATGCTCCAAATTCGTTCCAGTCTGGATGTCGCGGACAACACCGGTGCCAAGGTGGCTTGGGCCATCGGCGTGCTCGGCCGCAATCAGATGTACGCTCACGTCGGTGACGTCATCAAAGTGCACATCAAGGAAGCCGCTCCGGACGGTTCCGTGAAGAAGGGCGAGGTCCAGAACGCCGTGATCGTGCGCACCAGGCACCCGGTCCGCCGTGCGGACGGTTCCTACCTGCGTTTCGACCGCAACGCGGTGGTGATCATCGACAAGGAAAACAATCCGAAGGGCACCCGTATTTTCGGGCCCGTGGCGCGCGAACTGCGCGAGAAGAAGTTTATGAAGATCATTTCCCTCGCTCCCGAGGTGATCTGATCCGTGGAGAACTAGACATGGCATCCAAGTTTCACGTCAAAAAGGGCGACGAAGTCGTCGTGATCGCCGGATCGGCGAAAGGTCGTCGTGGCAAGATCGCGTCGGTCATCACCGGCAAGCAGGCCGTCGTGCTGGAAGGCAGCGATGACCGCTCGAAGGAGCAGGATGACAAGCGTCGCCTGGTCAAGCCCGTGCTGCATTATTTGCGCAAGAGCCAGCAGAACCCCAATGGCGGGCTGCTCTGGCTGGAAGGGCCGATCCATGTGTCGAATGTCATGAAGGCCGAGAAGTACGACGCCAAGCGGACGGCCAAGCGCTGAGCAACCAAATGAAACCACGGCTTTACACGAAGTATATCGAAGAAGTTCGCCCTGCGCTCACCGAGAAGCGCGGGTACAAGAACGTTCATCAGGTGCCGAAGATCGAGAAGATCGTTCTCAACATGGGCGTGAGCGCCTCGTTGGAAAAGGGCGCCTTGGAAGATGCGGTGAAGGAAATGCAGATGATCACCGGCCGCAAGGCGGTGGTGAATCTCTCCCGCAAGAGCATCGCGAATTTCAAGCTCCGCAAGGGGCAGGCCGTCGGTTGCAAGGTCACCTTGCGCCGCGACGTGATGTACGAATTCCTCGACCGTCTGGTTTCTTCGGCCCTGCCGAGGATCCGTGACTTCCGCGGCGTGAGCTCGCGGCAGTTCGACGGCCGCGGCACGTATTCGCTGGGTATTCCGGACCAGACCATTTTCCCGGAGATCGAGTTGGACAAGATCAAGCGTCAGCAGGGCATGGACATCATCATCGTGACGTCCGCCCCGACCAACGAGGAGGCATACGACCTTCTGAAGCTGATGGGTATGCCGTTTTCAAAGTAAACACTGATTTGTATGGCCAAGAAATCCTGGCTGGCGCGTAACAAAAAGAAGGCGGAAACGGTGAAGAAATTCGCCGCGATCCGTGCCGAACTGAAGGCCAAGGGCGACTACGCGGCCCTGTCGAAGCTGCCGAAGAACGCCAGCCCCGTCCGGGTGGTGAACCGCTGCAAAGTCAGCGGCCGCCGGCACGGCTACCTGCGCAAGTATGGTGTTTCGCGTCTCACCTTCCGGGAGGGCGCGCTCCAAGGACTGATCCCGGGCGTGACCAAGGCCAGCTGGTAACACCCGCACTCTAGACGAACGAAATGAACGCCGATCCTGTTTCAGATTTGCTCACGCGGATTCGCAATGCCGGCATGGCGCTGCATCCGGCGGTGGCGATTCCCCATTCCAATTTCAAGGAATCCATCGCGGGCGTCCTCAAGAGCGAGGGTTATATCGCGGACTATTCCGTGGATGCCGCCGGCAAGGTCAAAACCTTGAAGCTCGGTTTGAAATATCAGGGCCGTCAGCCCGTGATCCACGGCCTCAAGCAGATCAGCTCCCCCGGTCTGCGCCGTTATGTTGCCAGCACCGAAATTCCCCGTGTTTTGGGCGGTCTTGGCGTCGCGATTGTCTCCACCCCGAAGGGTGTCATGAGCGGAACGCAGGCCCGCCGCCAGAATCTCGGTGGCGAACTGGTCTGCTACGTTTGGTAAGGATTTGATATGTCACGTATCGGAAAAAACCCGGTTGCAATTCCGGCGAAGGTCAAGGTCACCGTTACCGGCGGCCGGGTGGCGGTCGAGGGCCCCAAGGGCAAGCTGGAGATGACGCTTCCGCGTCTGACCAGCGCCCAAGTGGACGGCTCGAACGTCAAGGTCGCCCGATCCGCGGAAACCGCCGAGGCGAAGGCCATGCACGGCCTGGCCCGCGCCCTCGTGAACAACATGGTTCGCGGCGTGTCTGAAGGTTTTCAGAAGAAGCTCGAGATCCAGGGCGTCGGTTTCAAGGCGGCCCTTCAGGGCAATGTCGTGAACCTCGCGCTCGGTTACAGCCATCCGATCAACTATCCGGTGCCCGCGGGCATCAAGGTGGTGGTGGAAGACAGCACCAAGCTGACCATCGATGGCGCCGACAAGGAACTCGTCGGTCGCGTGGCTTCTGAAATTCGCAGTTACTATCCTCCCGAGCCCTATAAGGGCAAGGGCGTGAGGTACGCGGGCGAGAAGGTCGTCCGTAAGGAAGGCAAGACTGTCCAATAACGGACCGTAACACTTTTTAATCGCAGCTAGAATGAGAACTGAGCACAAGCACCGGCTGGCGCAATTGCGGCACTGGCGTGTCAGAAAGACGGTAACTGGTACGTCCAGCCGTCCTCGGATGAGCGTCAAGTTCACCGGGCAGCACATTTATGTGCAGTTCGTGGACGACACCGCGAGCAAGACCATCATCGCCGTCGGTACCCGCGACAAGGTCGCCCCGAAGGAAACCAAGGGCGCGAATGTTACGAATGCCGTCGCGACCGGAAAGCGCGCCGCCGAAGCGGCCAAGGCCAAGGGCATTGAAGCCGTCGTTTTTGACAGGGGCTCCGCCCGGTATCATGGCAAGGTCAAGGCCCTCGCCGACGCCGCTCGCGAAGCCGGTTTGAAATTCTGAACTGAAGGAACTTTGTGGCAGACGAAAAAGAAATTTCAGGTACACCCGCCCCTGTAGCTCCCGCTCCCGTCGCGGATCGTCCGCAGGGAGACCGTCCCTATCGTGGTGACGGCGGTCGCGGTCGCGGACCGCGTCGCGGACCGCGCGAACAGCGTGATGAAGAGCCCAAGGACGGTCTGTCCGAGAAGGTCATCTTCATCAACCGTTCGTCGAAAGTTGTGAAGGGCGGCCGTCGTTTCAGCTTCAGCGCTCTTGTTGTCATCGGTGACAAGCAGGGACGTGTGGGCCTCGGCCTGGGCAAGGGCGGCGAAGTGAGCGACGCCATCAAGAAGGGTGGCGAAAACGCGAAGACTCGTCTGGCCAACATCGCGTTGAACACCAGCACGATTCCTCACGAAGTTTATTCCGAGTACGGCGGAGCCAAGGTGTTGCTCCGGCCCGCCAGCCCCGGTACCGGCCTTATCTGCGGCAAGACGGTTCGCGCCGTCGTCGAGTCCGCCGGCGTCAAAGACGTTTTGTCGAAGTCGCTCGGATCCAAGAACGCCGCCAACGTGGCCAAGGCCACGCTGAAAGCCCTGTTGCACCTACGTACCCGCGAGCAGATTCTCAAGTCACGTGGACTTGAGAGCCGTCTCGCAGTCTCCAAGACCGCCTGATTTATGCGACTTCACGATCTCAAGCCCCGTCCCGGTGCGAAGCACCGCAAAAAGCGCCTCGGACAAGGCGAATCCAGCGGTCACGGCAAGACGTCCGGCCGTGGTGGCAAGGGTCAGAGCGCCCGTTCCGGCAGTTCTATCCGCATCGGTTTTGAAGGCGGTCAGATGCCGCTTATCCGTCGTATCCCGAAGCGCGGCTTCAACAATGCGCGCTTCAAGACGAACTATCTTCCGGTCAACCTCGCTTCGCTGAACCGTTTTGATGACGGTGCGGTTGTGGACGTTGACTTGTTGAAGAAGGCCGGTCTTGCCGGTGGTCCGTCGGACGGCATCAAGATTTTGGGCCGTGGTGAACTCACCAAGAAGCTCGTCGTGAAGGCCAATGCGTTCAGCGCTTCGGCCAAGGCCGCGATCGAGAAGTTGGGTGGCACCGCCGAGGTGTTGGCGTAACGCCGTTACTTCGGCAGCAAATACAAGCGACCCGATGATCGGCCAACTCGTCTCCACCTTCTCCAACTGTCTGAAGATTCCCGAGCTACGCTCGCGGATTATCTTCACCGCGTTGGTATTGGGGGTTTGCCGTCTTATCGCGTTGACGCCGGTGCCCGGTCTCGACGGTCCGAAGCTCGCCGCTTTCTTCGAGCAGAGCGCAAAGACCGCTGGCGGTGGTGGCGTGTTCGGTCTCTACAGTCTTTTCACCGGTGGCGCGCTTGAGCAGTGCGCCGTGGGCGCCTTGGGCATCATGCCTTACATCAGCGCCACCATTTTCATCCAGCTGCTCACCGCGGTGGTGGCCCCCCTCGGCAAGCTCGCTCGCGAAGAAGGCGGTCGTGCGAAACTGATTGCTTACGGTCGCTACCTCACGGTGCTGCTGTGCATCGGTCACGGTTTGATCGTGGCGCTCGGATGGGAAAATCCCGAGAAGGCGTTCCAGGGTTTCTCCGGTTCTCTGGTGACGATGGACAATCTTTGGTTCTATCGCATCCAAACCGTCTTTATTTTGACGGCTGGCACTTTGTTGCTCATGTGGCTCGGCGAGCAGATTACCGAACGGGGTATTGGCAACGGTGTTTCATTGATCATTACCATCGGCATTCTAGCCCGTCTGCCTGGTGCTGTGAAATCGCTTATCGCGATGTTCCAGCAGGACAATGCGAAGTTCCTCCATCTGGTGCTGTTGCTCTTGGTTTTGGCGGTGGTCGTGGCGGGTGTCGTCTTGATCACTCAAGGGCAACGAAAGATTCCCGTCCAGTACGCGCAGCGTGCGGTTGGGCGCAAGATCATGTCCGGCGGCACCTCGTTCATGCCGCTTCGTGTGAACTACGCCGGTGTCATGCCCGTGATTTTCGCCCAGGCTATCCTGATGTTCCCGGGAATGATCTTTGAGAAGCTTTCCCTGATCCTTCCCAATGGCTACGCCAAGGACGTCTCGATCTACATCGCGAGCCATTTGGGACGCGAAGGCTTTACGTATATCTTCCTGTACGGGTTGATGATCTTGTTCTTCTCGTACTTCTGGGTCGCTACGCAGTTCAATGAATTGCAGGTCGCGGACGATCTGAAGAAGCACGGCGGATATATTCCCGGCGTGCGTCCCGGCAGCGCGACGAGCGACTTTTTGCACAACACCATGAGCCGCATCACGCTCGCAGGAGCTATTTTCCTGATGGTGATCGCGGTCATCCCGATCATCATGAGCGGACAGCTCAAGATTGACCCCTTGGTGGCCCAATTTTTCGGTGGCACATCGCTTCTGATCACCGTCGGTGTTCTTCTGGACACCATGCGGCAGATGGAATCCTACCTGCTTATGCGTCATTATGACGGCTTCTTGAAAAAGGGCAGGATCAAGGGCCGCAATTAGTTTTCGTTCTTTGTCATTCTCTGGTTGCAAGGCGACGATTACCGGCCTTCCGGTAAGAACGCTTTGTGTTTAAAATTCGATTCAATGGCCAAGCCTGTCATCAAAACCGAAGCTGAGATTCGGTCGATGAGAGAGGCGGGCCGGCTGGCCACTCGCGTTTTGCGTGCGGCGTCCGGCATGGTTGCGCCAGGACTGTCGACTCGCGACCTCGACGCGGAAGTCGGTCGCTTCATCGCGTCCTATGGAGCTACCAGCGCGTTTCTGGGATATCGCGGTTTTCCGGCGAATTGCTGCCTTTCGGTTAACGAGGCGGTGATTCACGGCATTGGAAACCAGCGTAAGTTGCAATTCGGCGACTTGCTCAAGCTGGACATCGGAGTGCGTTACGCCGGCTTTGTGGGTGATGTTGCGATGACCGTCCCGGTGGGCGGAACTTCAACATCGTTGCAAAAACTCTTGGACATTACAGCCCAAGCCCTGTACTTGGGAATTTCCGCCGCGCGTTCCGGTGCACGTGTGAGTGACATCGGCAAGGCTGTTTACGGCTGCGCGACGGCGGGAGGATACGGCATAGTCAGGGAATTTTGCGGTCATGGCGTCGGACGATCCGTCCACGAGGAGCCGCAAGTTCCCAATTATGTCGATTCCGGAAACAGCCTCCGGTTGCGGTCGGGAATGACGATCGCGATCGAACCGATGGTGACGTTCGGAAATCCGTCGGTTGAGATTTTAAACGACGGATGGACGGTGGTGACGAAAGACCGGCAGGTCGCGGCCCACTTCGAACACACGATCCTGATTACGGATTCGGAACCGGAGATTTTGACGAGGGACGACGAAAGTCCGCTATACTGAGAAGACTTGGAAGATTTCGAAAATGAAAGTGAGAGCGTCAGTTAAGAAGCTTTGCGAAAACTGCAAGATGGTTAAGCGCAAGGGCGTGATCCGGGTGATCTGCTCGAACGCCCGTCACAAGCAACGTCAGGGCTGACCCTTAGGGAACACAGTTTATGCCACGTATTTTGGGTGTTGATATTCCGGCGGACAAGCGAATCGATATCGCTCTTCGCTACATTTACGGCATCGGCCCGGTGAACGCCCTCGAGATTCTCGAGCGGGCGAACATCGATCCGGCCTTGCGCGCGAAGAGCCTGAACGAGAGCCAGCTTTCCCTGATCGTGAACGCGATCCAGGACGGGAAGTACGTGATCGAAGGCGATCTCCGCCGCGAACTCGGTATGAACTTGAAGCGCCTTCAGGCGATCAAGTCCTACCGTGGCCAGCGCCATCTTCGCAGCCTGCCTGTCCGCGGACAGCGCACCCAGACCAACGCCCGTACCCGCAAGGGTCCGCGCAAGACGGTCGGTGTGCAACGGAGCCCGAGCGCCAAGGCCTGACCGCAACCAAACTAATTTCACCGAAACGCTATGGCAGAAGAAACGAAGGCCAAGAAGGCCCCGAAGACGGAAGGCGCCGAACCCGCTGCGGAATCCGCGGCTCCGAAGGCCAAGAAACCCGCCGCCGCACCCGCTGCGGAGCAGGCCGCTCCGGCGCCTGCGGCCGCGCAGCCGGCCGGTGCCGGTCCTATCGCCGCAGCCGCCGCTCCTACCGCGGCCGACTTGCTGGGTGATGATCCTAACGCGAAGAAGATCGTTCGCGCCAAGGGTGCCAAGAACATCGCTTCCGGCATCGCCCACGTCATGGCGACCTTCAACAACACGCAGGTGACCATCACCGATATGCAGGGCAACCTGATCGGCTGGAGCACCGCCGGCCGCGTCGGTTTCAAGGGTTCCCGCAAGAGCACGGCGTTCGCCGCGCAGCAGGCCGCCCAGGACGCCGCCCGCCAGGCCATGTCGCACGGCATGCGCGAGGTCGAGGTCCGTGTCAGCGGTCCCGGCTCCGGTCGCGAATCCGCGATCCGCGCCTTGCAGGCGATCGGTCTGGAAATCACCGCGATCAAAGACGTGACCCCTGTGCCGCACAACGGCTGCCGTCCGCGCAAGAAGCGCCGCGTGTAACCTCAATCTCAATCTTTTTGTAAAATGGCTCGCTACACAGGTCCTCGCGTCCGCATCAGCCGCCGGCTGGGCACTCCGATTTTCGGCGCTTCGAAGTATCTCGAACGCCGTCCGTATCCTCCCGGCGCCCACGGCCCGAAATCCCGTCGCAAGAACAGCGACTACGCCGTAGGTCTGATCGAGAAGCAGAAGCTTCGCTATTTCTACGGTCTTCAGGAGCGCCAGTTCCGCAACGTTTACGAGCGCGCTTTGCGCATGCGTGGCGTGACGGGCGAGAAGATGCTCCAGATTCTGGAGACCCGTCTGGACAACCTCGTGTACCACGCGGGTTTCGCCCTGACCCGTCCCGCCGCCCGCCAGCTCGTCGCCCACGGCCATGTGAAGGTCAACGGCCGCAAGGTCAGCGTGCCGAGCTACGCGGTGAAGGTGAATGACGTGATCCAGATCAAGGATCACGCCAAGTCCAAGACCGCCGCCCAGAAGAACATCGAGGGCTCCACGAGCCGCGTCGTTCCCGACTGGCTTCGTATTGATCGCGAGAATCTGAGCGCCGCGCTGCTGCGCGTGCCCTCGCGCGACGAGATCAACCCGATCGCCAACGAGCAGGCGATCGTCGAATTTTACTCCCGCTAACCGGAGCGGCCGCCGTTCGGCCGAACCAGCAATTATACGGGGTTCCGACATCAGGGGAGTAAAGCACAAGACGTCGGAGTCCAGATTACAATTGCACCGTCACAATTATGCCTGTTCGTCTAGGTCGTTTTGAGATGCCGAAGCGTTTGGTCAAGGATGACCAGACCGCCACGGACACCTACGCCAAGTTCATCGCCGAGCCGTTTGAAACCGGCTACGGTCACACCATTGGCAATTCTCTTCGCCGCGTGCTGCTTTCCTCGCTGGAAGGCGCCGCCATCACGTCAGTCAAGATCGACGGCGCGATGCATGAGTTCACCACGGTCGACGGTGTCGCTGAAGACGTCACCGACATCGTGCTCAACCTGAAGAAGATCAAGTTCAAGGCTCATAGCCGCGAAACCCAGACGTTGCTTCTTTCGGTGAACAAGGAAGGCGCCGTGACCGCCGGGGACATCGAGCTCAATCAGAATATCGAGCTGGTGAACCCGGAGCAGCTCATCTGCACGCTGGATCGCAAGAAGAAGCTGGAGATGGAGCTTGAGGTCAAAGTCGGCCGCGGCTTCTGCCCTGGCGACGAGAACAAGAAAGTGGATCAGGCGATCGGCGTGATCGCGATCGACTCGCTCTTCTCCCCGGTTTCGCGTGTTCGTTACAATGTCGAGGCGGCTCGTGTCGGTCAGCGCACCGATTACGACAAGTTGATCCTCGACGTGTGGACGGACGGCCGGATTTCCCCGGATGACGCGCTCACCCAGGCGTCGGCGATCCTCCAGCATCATCTCGACGTGTTCGTCGGTTACGACAAGAACGCCGTCGAGTTCGAGGAAGAGGTCAAGCCGCAGGACGACGAGAAGGCGAAGCTCAAGAAGCTGCTCAACATGAGCGTGAACGAGATCGAGCTCAGCGTCCGCGCCGCGAACTGCCTCAACAACGCGAACATCACGTCGGTCGGCCAGCTGGCCATGAAGACCGAGCAGGAGATGTTGAAGTACCGTAATTTCGGCAAGAAATCGCTGAACGAGATCAAGGAGAAGCTTTCGGGCCTCGGCCTTACCCTCGGCATGAACATTGATCCGGCGCTGTTGGAATCGCCGGCTGAAGCCAAGAAACTTTAAACGTACCGATTATGCGCCACCTTAAGCGCAACAAGAAACTGGGTCGCAAAGGCGACCACCGTAACGCGATGCTGGCCAACTTGGTGTGCTCGCTCATCAAGCACAAGCGCGTGACCACCACGCTCGCCAAGGCCAAGGCCGCCCGCCCCGTCGCGGAGAAGATCCTGACGCTCGGCAAGCTCGCCAACGCCGCCCTCACCGCCGCGAACACCGCGTCGGATGACAAGGCCAAGGCCAAGGCGGTCGCCGACAACGTGCACAACCGCCGCCTCGTCGCCGCGCGCTTGCGCCAGCAGCCGCGCAGCCTTTTCAAGGGCACGCCGACGGTGAAGGGCAAGGTGCTTCGCGAAGCGTGGCGCAAGGAACAGGACGTCGTGCACATCCTGTGCGACGACATTGCTCCGGCTTTCAAGGACCGCACCGGCGGTTACACCCGCATCATGCAGCTCGGCCAACGGCAGGGTGACGCGGGACAGATGGCGATTCTCGAGTGGGTGGATTTCACCCCCGCCGCTGAAGCCGCTCCGGCGCCCGCCGCCGAAGGCTCCAAGTAAGCCGATATGGATTTCACGGCCCGCCTGAACAAGGCGGGCCTTTTTGTTGTATATTCCGGCGAAGGAGCGTCTTGCCGGTTCGGAACCCAGCCACCAACCTTGCGGAGAAAGCATGACAACCGAAGAACGCATAGCCGGATTCCGTTCCCAGTATGCCGCCGTTCGCGATGAGATCGGTCGCATCATGGTCGGTCAGGCGGCGATCGTGGACGGCGTACTCACCGCGATCCTCGCGGGCGGTCACGTATTGCTTGAGGGCGTGCCGGGTCTCGGCAAGACGTTGCTGGTGCGCACGCTCGGGGAAGTGCTGGACCTGTCGTTCAGCCGCATCCAGTTCACGCCCGATCTGATGCCCGCCGACATCGTGGGAACGAACCTGGTGGTCGATGGCCCGGACGGCCGCCGTCAGTTCCAGTTCCAAAAGGGGCCTGTCTTCGCGCATCTCGTTCTGGCGGATGAAATCAACCGCGCGACTCCCAAGACACAATCGGCGATGCTCGAGGCGATGCAGGAGAAGCAGGTGACCGCAGGCGGCGAGGTGCGGATGCTGCCGTCGCCGTTCTTCGTGCTGGCCACGCAAAACCCGATCGATCAGGAGGGCACTTATCCGCTCCCCGAGGCGCAGCTCGACCGGTTTTTCTTCAAGCTGCTGGTGGTGTATCCGACGGCGGAGGAATTGACCGAGGTGCTCAATCGCACCACGGAGGGAGTGAAGATCATCCCCACGAAGATATTGAACGGAACCGAGTTGAAGGAGCTCCAAGCGTTGGTGCGTGAAGTTCCCGTGGCAACTCATGTCAAGGACTATGCGGTGAGGCTGGTGTTGGCGACCCATCCCAAGACCTCGACCGCCGCCGCGGTCACCGATCGTTATCTGCGGTTTGGCAGCAGCCCTCGCGGTGCGCAGTGTCTGGTGCTGGCCGGCAAAGTCCGCGCGCTGACGGAGGGCCGGTTCAATGTCAGCACGGAAGACATCGCCGCCGTGGCGCCGATGACCTTGCGGCATCGCCTGATCCTGAATTTCGAGGCGGAAGCGGAGGGGGTTACCACGGATTCCGTGATCGCGGACATCCTCCAAAACACACCGCGCTCGGCGGCTTAAGCCCGGTTACGAGAGGATTACTTGCGTTGAGATGAGCGGGTTTTTGCTCAAGGCGGCGTTCGGCGTTCGACAGGCCTTTGCGCGCGTTTTCGCCCCGGACCGCGTGGCCCGCGACGGCGTGCCCGCCTCGGCGATTTTTGGAGGGCTCGCATCACCGGCCCGTAACGCGCCCGGAGC
>VFQQ010003959.1_pt1 | contig 13649 bp, 18 predicted proteins | sample 3512341 | NCBI WGS metagenome assembly VFQQ01 (sample SAMN10412373, study PRJNA504923) | tailings metagenome | isolation source: Relicate 2 Philex TSF1 revegetated site | place: Philippines: Tuba, Benguet | collected 2017-08-29 | reverse complement strand
CCGTCGCTCTACTTCGCCGATCCCGACGGGAACGTGATCGAGCTCAAGGGCCCGGTCAACATCGGCGCTTAGGCCAGACCCTCGACAATGCGGATGTCGCGTTCTGCGCCGTTGCCCAGGGCCTCCAACGCCCGTGCGTATTCCGGACTGTCGTGCGCCGCCACGGCCTGTGCCACGCTGTCGAATTCGAGCAGCACCGAGCGCTGCTGCACACCGGCCTCGTACACCTGCGCCGGGGTGCCCCGGGCGAGGTAACGCCCGCCCGCCGCCTCAAGGGCGGGGCCCGCGATCGCGGCGTAGGCCGCCAGGGCGGCGGGATCGCTGATGGAACGGTAGGTGGAGATCCAGTAGGCCTTGGGCATGTCGATTCCTCGGTGGTTTGAAGTTGGCGAAAGCCCCGAGTTTGCCCTAGCGGGCTAGCGAGCCGCGCCCCGATGAACAACCCCACCCGCGTGCGCCATGGTGGCGCTGAGAATCGAGCCACTGGTCGACTCGGTGCAGTACAGCGTCTTTCTTCCCGGGCCACCGAAGGCCAGGTTGGTCAAGGAGGTGCCGGTGTCGGTGCGCAGCACCTGCACCGGCTCGGCGCGGTGGTTGAGCACCCACACATAGGCCAGTCCCGGGTTGGCCACCAGCAGGTGGCCCGCCTGGTCCATGGCCAGACCGTCCGGGCCGCTGGGGCCGTGGGAGGTGAAGAACTGGCCGGTCTTGGACACGTTGCCATCCGCCAGCAGCGGCATGCGCCAGACGCAGTTGCCGCGCGTGACCGCGACGAAGAGAAATTTCTCGTCGGGCGACAGCACGATGCCGTTGGGGCTGGGCACATTGGACAGCAGCAAGTCCAACCGTCCTGACGGGCTGAGCCGGTAGACGCGGCCCGTGGGATCGTGCAGGCCGGTCTGGCCCTGGTCGGTGAAGTAGAGGTTGCCTTGCGAATCGAACGTCAGGTCGTTCAGGCCCTTGAAGCTCTCGGTGTTGCGGCGCCCCAGGTAGGGACGCACAGCGCCGCTGCGGCTGTCCACCACCATCAATCCGTTGCGGTAGTCCGTCACCAGGAGCTCGGTGGCGTTGAGGAACTTCATGCCGTTGGGCTCGCCGTCCCACTGCGCCACCAGTGCCCATTCGCCCTGCGGGTCGATGCGGAAGACCCGGCCGAAGGGAATGTCCGTCACGAAGAGGTTGCCGGCGTCGTCGAACACCGGCCCCTCCAGGAAGGAATCCACCTCGCGCCCGCCCATGTTGGCATCGCTCCAGAGCGTGCGGCGCGGCTGGCGAAAGCGCGCAGGCATCGAACTGAACACGTCCAGCGGACGGACCTCGGGCGGGTGGAGCAGGAGCATGGCGGTCTCGGGCAGCGGGGTGGAAACCCCGACCTTACTGCTTCTCGAACGCGGTGTTGGCGACCAGCTTGCCCCAGCTGTCGGTGCTTTCCTTGAGCATTCTGGCGAACTCGTCGGCACCGGCATGGCGAGGCTCGGCGCCCATGCCTTGCGCGAAGGTCTTCATGTCCTCGGTGGCCATGGCGGTGTCGATCTCCTTCTGCAGGCGCTGCACCACATCGGCGGGGGTGCCCTTGGGTGCCCACAGCCCGGTCCAGTTGACGACGCCGCGCCACTTGACGCCGGCCTCCTGGAACGTGGGCACGTCGGGCAGCGCCGCGAGGCGCTTGTCGCCGCTGACGGCCAGCATGCGCAGCTTGCCGCCCTTGACGTTGCCCATCAGCCCGGTGGTCGATGCGATCTGGAAATCGATGGTGTTGGACAGCAGGCCGGCCGTGGCTTCGCCCGCGCCCTTGTAGGGGATGTGCATGAACTTCACGCCGCTGGCAATGCCCAGGGCCTCGCTGGCGAAGTGCGGCGTGGTGCCGGGGCCGCCGGTGCCGTAGCTCACGGTGCCCGGTGCGCGGCCGGCCTGTGCGGTCAGCTCGCCCAGGGTCTTGTGCTTCGAGCCTGCGTTCACCACCAGCCCCATGGGCGCGAACACGTAGGCGCTCACCGGCACCAGCTGGGTGGCGTGGTCGAAAGGCAGCTTGTGGAAGATGTGCGGCAGCAGCGAGTAGGTGGTGTCGTTGGCCAGCAGCGTGTAGCCGTCGGGCGTGGCCTGCGCGACCTGGGTGGAGCCAATGGTGCCGGTGGCGCCCGGCTTGTTTTCCACCACGAAGCTCTGCCCGGTCTGTTCGGTGAGTTTCTGGGCCATCTTGCGCGTGACCACGTCCACGGCGCCGCCGGGGCCGTAGGGCACGATGATCTTCACGACCCGGTTGGGCCAGGCGGACTGGGCGCTGGCCGGGCCGGCCATCAGGCAAAGCGCGCCCAGGGCGGACAGGGCGGTGGCCGAGAACAGGGCGCGGCGTGTGGATGTCGGGTTCATTTCTGTCTCCTTGATTCTGGGTTCAGTGTGTGGCGACTTCGGTGCGGGTCAGCACCGCAAGCACGTTCTGCGCGGCGGCCACGCCCATCTTCACGTAGGCGTCGCTGGTCACACCGCCAATGTGCGGGCTGAGGATGAAGCCGTTCTGGTGGTGAAAGATGTGCGGCGATGCCATGGGCTCCACACAGAAGCTGTCCAGCCCGGCCATGCGCACCTGGCCCGACTGCACGGCGGCCAGCAGCGCTGGTTCATCGACGAGGCCGCCGCGCGCGGTGTTCACCACGATGACGCCGGGCTTGCAGCGGCCCAGCGTCTGTGCGTTGATCAGGCCCTTGTTCTCCGGGGTCAGCGGGCAGTGCAGCGAGATCGCATCGGACTCGCGCCAGAGGGTGTCCAGGTCCACGGCCTTCACGAAAGGCGGCAGGGCCTTCGCATACGGGTCGAAGCCGAGCACGCGCATGCCCATGGCGTCGGCCATCTTCGCAAAGCGCATGCCGATCGCGCCCAGGCCGACCAGGCCGACGGTGCGGCCATCGAGCTCCAGGCTCTTGTGCGTGGCTTTGTCCCAGTGGCCTTCGTGCATGCGCTGGTTGAGTTGCGGGACCGATTTGGCGCACGCCAGCAGCAGGGCCATGGCCTGCTCGGCAACGGCTGCGGCATTCGCGCCGACGGCGGCCCTGACCTCGATGCCGCGCTCGGCGGCGGCGGCCTTGTCGATGGTGTCGGTGCCGCTGCCGTGCTTGGAGATCACGCGCAGCGCGGGCGCGGCGTCCATGGCTTCGGCGGTCACGCCGCTGTAGCGCACGATGATGCCCACCGGGTTGTGGGTCCGTGCCATGGCGACCACATCGCTCAACTGCGGCGTCTTGCCGGTATAGACGACCTCGTGATTCGCCAGCAGGGCCAGCGCCTCGGGCGCGAGGTCCACGCCGGTGACGAGGATGACGGGCCTGGTGCTCACAGCGTTTCGCCTTCCTTGAGCACACCGGCCGACACCAGCGAGGCGGTCAGCCACGACGCCGAGGTGTTGCCCTGCTGGATCTGGGCGATGCGTTTCGCTTCGGCCTGCACCTTGTGCTCGGCCAGGGGCAGCAGGCCCGCCACCGCTTCGCGTTCGATCGCCACCACGCCGTCGGCGTCGCCGATGATCAGGTCGCCAGGGTGCACCGTCACGCCGCCGAGGCTGATGGGGTGGCCGATGCGGCCGCCGTTGTTCTTGGTCGGGCCGTTGGGGTTGGTGCCCACCGAGAACACCGGGAAATCCATCTCGTCGATCTCCAGGCTGTCGCGCACCGCACCGTCCATGACGACACCCGCGATGCCGAGCTGGCGGCAGGCGGTCATCATGATGGTGCCCATCAGCGCCGAGGTCTGGTCGCCCTTGCCGTCGATCACCAGCACGTCACCCGGTCTGGCCAGCGCCATGGCGGCGTGGATCATCAGGTTGTCGCCCGGCCGGACCTCGATGGTGAAGGCCGGACCGGCCACCTTCATACGCGGGCGCAGTGCGCCGATGCGGCCATGCAGTGCGCCGCGCCGGCCGTTGATGTCGGAGAAGATGGCGGGCTGGTACTTCGCCGCCTGCGCCACCAGGTCGGGTGCGACACGCGGGAAGTCTTTGATGATGTCGGGCTGGGACATGTCGGGCTCTCGTTCGTAGGGGGTTGGATGGAATCAGTCCAGCGTGGCGCCCGAAGCCTTGATGATCGGGGCCCAGCGGGCGAGGTCGCTCTTGATCGTGGCGGCGAAGGCGTCCGGAGAGCCCCCGAGCACGTCGGCACCCTGGTCGCTCAGCTTCTGCTTCACGTCGGACGACTGCAGCGCCTTGTTCAACTCGGTGTTGAGCAGGGCGATGATTTCCTTGGGCGTGCCGGCCGGTGCCACGAAGCCGAACCAGGTGCTGGCCTCGAAGTCCTTGAAGCCCGACTCGGCGATCGTGGGTACGGCAGCCAGATCGTCCACGCGCTTCAGCGAGGTCACGACGACCGGCCGCATCTTGCCGTTCTTGATGTAACCCAGGACGGTGGGCACGCTGGAGAAGTACAGCTCCACGCGTCCGCCGACCACATCGGTGGACGCCTGGGCGGCGCCCTTGTAGGGCACGTGGGTGAACTCGACGTCGGCGGTCTTCTGGAACAGCTCGCTGGCCAGGTGCGCCACGGTGCCGTTGCCGGCGGTGGCCATGTTCAGCGCCTTGGGCTTGGCCTTGGCCGCGGTCACCACGTCCGCCAGCGTCTTGAAGGGCGAGGTCTCGCCGACCACCAGCACCAGCGGCGCGTTGGCCACCAGGCCGATCGGCGCCAGGTCCTTCACCGAGTCGTACGGCATCTTCTTGTACAGCGTCGGGTTGATCGCCAGGTTGCTGGTCTGGCCGAGTCCGATGGTGTAGCCGTCGGCCGGTGACTTCGCGACCGTGTCGATGCCGATGTTGCCGCCGGTGCCCGGGCGGTTTTCGACCACGAAGCTCCAGCCCTTCGTGACCTGGATCTTGTTGGTCACTTCGCGGGCGATCAGGTCGGTGCCGCCGCCGGCGGGAAAGGGCACGATGACCCGGATGGGCTTGTTCGGGTAGGCCTGCGCAAAGGCGGTACCGCTGGCCAGCAGCAGGCTGGCGAGGGCCAGGGTGGGGCGAAGGAAAAGGTTCATGTCTTGTCTCCAGGAATCGGTTTCTGAATGGCGAGGGCCGCGCTTTTTCGGGGTGCTGGGCGGCTGGCGCGGACTGTAGGGCGTCGTTTCATTCAATACAATATGGTTTCAATAGTCGAAACGAAGGCCGTCCGATGAAACCGCCAAAAAGCACAGCCAGGGCCACCGAAGAGGCCGAAACCAGCACCGGTGGCGTGACGGCGGTGACGCGCGCGCTGCGGCTGCTCGAGTGCTTCGGCATGGACGATCCGCAGCTCACGCTGGCCGAGATGAGCCGCCGCACCGGCATGCACAAGACCACCACCTTGCGGCTGGCGCGCACCCTCGCGGCCGAGAACTACCTGGTGCAACGGGAAGACGCCAGCTGGCGGCTGGGCCGCGCGGCGGGTTGGCTGGGCGCGTGTTATCAGGCGGTGTTCGACGTGCACGAGGTGGTGGAGCCCGTGCTGCGCGCCCTCACGGTGCAGACGGGTGAGAGCGCCTCGTTCTACGTGCGCGAAGGGCAGCAGCGCCAATGCCTGGCGCGTGTGGACGGGCCGCAGACCATCCGCCACCACGTGCGCGTGGGCATCGGCCTGCCGCTTGAGTTGGGCGCGCCCGGTCGCGTCATCCTCGCGTTTTCCGGTGAGCCCGGCGAGCCCTACGAGTCCATCCGCCGGCGAGGCTTCCACCTCTCCATGGGCGAACGCGAGGCAGAGGTCTCCAGCGTGGCGGCGCCGGTCTTCGGCCTGCACTGGCGTTTGCTGGGTTCGGTCTGCATTTCAGGCCCGACCTCGCGGCTGCCCGAAGCACGCCTGCTCGAACTCGCGCAGACCGTCATGACCGCAGCGAACGAACTGTCCTACGCGATCGCCGGCACGCGCAGCGCAGCAGGTGTGCCGGCCACGGTCGGCACCTGGTTCCCGAAATAGTCGCCCTCGGCGACGCTCAGGGGCTGACGTCGAACAGGTCCGCGGGCAGCTCGACCTCGGGCAACGGCATCTGGCTCAGTTCAAGGGCGCGTGCCGAGGGCACGCCAACCCCCCGCAGGGCGAGCGCCATGACCTGGCGCAGGTGCTCCAGGGGCTCCTGCTCCGAGAGCACACTTTGCGTGGCCTGGCTCACGGCGGCAAACATCAGGTCGCGCGCCGCTCTCACGTTGGTGTAGTCCACCAGCCCCGCCTTGCGCGCCTGTTCGAGGTCGCGCGGCAGGTACACGTTCACGTCGGTGCCGGCCGATCGGCTGCGCAGCCCGGTGTGGATCACGAAGGTGGCCCAGTTGGGCAGGCTCACACCCAGGTGCATGTACAGCAGGCAGCCGCAGGCCATGCGTTGCAGGGGATCCTTGATCGGCAACACGACCTTGTCGATGCTGGACATGACCACGTTGCTCAGCTCTGACGTCACCGCGTCCAGCAGCTCCTGCGTGGTGCTGAAGTGGTTGTAGAAGGTGCCGCGTGCCACGCCGGCCGCGGCAATGAAGTCGTCGATCAACGGCGCATCGATCCCCTTTTCGGCGAACACGGCCATGGCTGACGTGAGCAGCCTGCGGCGCGTCTGCTCTCGCCGAACCGCACCGTTTCGCACGCGGTGATCCTGCGTGGCCAAGGGCGCGTCCGCTGCTTTCGAGCGGGTCCGAGCGGTCGACGTGGTGCGGGATTTCATCAGTGCAAACCCTTAAAAATGAACAACATTGTCATATTGACAAAATAGTACAAAACAAAAAGAATCACGGCAAACAGCGAGGCCCGATTCTGGCGCTTTGCCCATCGCTTCGAAACCAGGAGACCTTACATGACCGCATCCCGCCGCCGCGACCGCCTCGGTGTGCATTCGATCGGCGAGTTCCACATGACCGTGCCTTCGCTGGAAGACGCCGAACGCTTCTACAGCGCCTTCGGTTTGCGGGTCAGCCATGAAGGGCAGGGGCTCGCCTTGCGCGCGGCGGGCAGCGAGCACATCTACGGACGGCTCTCGCAAGGCCCCCGCAAGCGGTTCGACCGGTTGACCTTTCATTGTTTCGAGGACGAGGCCGACCAGCTGTATGCGCACATCCTGGCGCAAGGCGTCGAGCGCGTGAGCGCTCCGGCCGGTGCCGACGACACGGGGCTGTGGTTTCGTGAGCCCGACGGCCTGCTGCTGCAGGTTCGCCCCGGGCCGAAGACGACGCTCGATGCGTCCCAGCATCGCAGCCCGGCGCTGCCGGTGGACGGTTCGCGCGGCATGCCGTACCGCAGCCAGGCAAAGGCCGCGCTGCCGCAGCGGCTCTCGCACATCGCCCGCATGACCCCCGACCTCCCGAGGTTGTTCGACTTCTACACCCGCGTGCTCGGCCTGCGGCTGTCGGACCGTGCGGGCGATGGTGTGGCCTTCCTGCACGCGCCGCATGGTGGCGACCACCACCTCATCGCCCTGGCCGGTGGACCCGGTTCGGCCTTGCACCACCTGAGCTGGGACGTGCCCACCGTCGAAGACATCGGCCTGGGCATGAGCCGCTTGCAGGCGGCCGGCTATGCCGTGGGTTGGGGGATCGGCCGGCATGTGCTGGGTTCCAACTACTTCTACTACGCGCAGGATCCCTGGGGCAGCTGGTGCGAACTCTCGGCCACGATGGACTTCATCCCCGCGGACATCGACTGGGAAGGCAAGGACCACGCCGCCGAGGACTCGTTCTACCTCTGGGGCCCACCGATCGATCCCATTTTCTTCGCCAACTCCGAGGCCGACGCCTGAGCGGCCGCGCCCATTTTTTTTGAGAACCCCTTCATGAAACTCGTGACCTATTCCGTGCGCGGCCTCACCTCGATCGGCAAGGTGGTCGGCAACCGTGTGGTCGATCTGCCGGCCAGCGACGCCACCTTGCCCCGCACCATGCGCGAACTGCTGCAGGCTGGTCCTGTAGCGCTGGAGCGCGCGCGGGCCATCGATGCGCAGCAGGCACCGGGCTGGCCTCTGGCGGACGTGCGGCTCGAGGCACCGGTGCCCGACCCGCAGAAGTTTCTGGCCATCGGCATGAACTACCAGAAGCACAAGCAGGAGGCCCTGGATGCCGGCATGCAGGTGCCCGACACCCAGATCTGGTTCAACAAGCAGGTCTCCTGCGTCAACGGTCCCTTCGATCCCGTGCACCTTCCGCGCGCCTCCGACCGGCTGGACTACGAGGCCGAGCTCGGCGTGGTCATCGGGCGCCGCTGCCGCCATGTGAGCGTGGCGGATGCTGCTTCGGTCGTGGCGGGGTACCTGGTGTGCAACGACGTGTCGGTGCGCGACTGGCAGATCCGCTCGCCCACCATGACGCTGGGCAAGAGCTTCAACACGCACGGGCCCATCGGCCCCTGGCTCATCACCGCCGACGAAGTGCCGGATCCGCATGCGCTGCAGATGCGCATGCTGGTCAATGGCGAGGTGCGCCAGGAGGTCAACACGCGCGAACTGATCTTCAACGTCTGGGAGCAGATCGCCTACCTCTCGACCGTCATGACGCTGGAACCCGGCGACATCCTCGCCACGGGCACGCCTTCCGGCGTGGGCGTGGCGATGAAGCCGCCGCAGTTTCGCCAGGTGGGTGACGTGATGCGCGTGGAGATCGACGGCATTGGTCACATCGAAAACCTGGTGGTCCACGAACCGCAATAGACCGCACACAGCAGACACGCACCCACCCTCAACACCAACAAGGAGACAAGACGATGAACAACGCATTGCCACGACGCAGCGTGCTGGCCGCAGGGCTGGCCAGCCTGGTGCCGAACGTTTTCGCGCAAGGGGCGCGCCCCATTGCGTTCATTGTTCCGCAGCCTGCGGGCAACCCCACCGACGGCATGGCGCGCAAGATGCAGCCCGTGCTGCAGACCGCGCTGGACCAGATCGTGGTGGTGGAGAACCTGCCGGGGGCCGGGGGCTCGCTCGGTGTGCGCAAAGCCTTGCAGACACCGGCGAACACCCCGGTCCTGCTGATCGTCTCGCAGACCGAGCCCATCCTCACGCCCCTGGCGCTGGCCGGCGCCTCGTACAAGCCGGAAGACATGCGTGTGGTCGGCATGGTGGCGCGCGCGCCCTACGCGCTGGCCAGTCGCGCCGACCTGCCGGCCAGCAACCTCACCGAGCTGCTGGATCTGGCGCGGCGCTCCAAAGACAAGCCCTTGTCCCATGGGCACATCGGGCATGGCTCCATGATCCATCTGCTGGGCGAGCAGTTTTCGAAGAAGATGGGCATCACGCTGACCCAGGTTCCCTACAAAGGTGTACCGCCGGTGATCCAGGACCTGATGGGCGGTCAGATCGACCTGACCTTCCTGCCGCTGGGCGGCGCCACGGCCAACCTGATCGATTCCGGCAAGGTGCGCGCCTATGGCGTCACCACGCTCGAGCCGTTCCAGCGCCTGCCCAAGCTGCGGCCCATGGCGCAGTTGCACGAAGGCTTGAACGACTTTGTGTACGGCACATGGGCTGCGGTGCTGGTGCCCCGCAGCACACCCGAGCCGCTGGTTCAGCGCATGCACCAGGCGCTGAACACGGCCTTGCAGGATGCCGGCGTGCGCGAATACGTGTCGGGCACCGGCCTTGAGCCCTCACCACCGCTGACGCTGGCCCAACTGCAGGACTTCTACCTGACCGAAACCCGGCTGTACCAGAACATGGCGCAACAGGTCGGCATCACGCCGCAGTAAGGCATCGCGGAAACTCCTCATGCGAAAAGTCATCATCTCCTGCGCCGTCACCGGGTCGATCCACACGCCCAGCATGTCGCCGCACCTGCCTGTGACGCCCGACGAGATCGCGGAGCAGGCGATCGCAGCGGCACAGGCCGGCGCGGCCATCCTGCATCTGCATGCGCGCGACCCGGTGGACGGGCGACCGGCCTTCGACCCCCTGGTCTACCGCCAATTCCTGCCCCGCATTCACGCGGCGACGGACGCGGTGATCAACGTCACCACCGGCGGCGCGGTGACGATGACCCTGGACCAGCGGCTGGCGGGTGCGCTGGACATCTCGGCCGAGATGGCCTCGTGCAACATGGGCTCGATGAATTTCGCCATCTTCCCGGTGCTGGAGAAGATGAGCTCTTTCAAGCACGAATGGGAGCGCGAGTACATCGAGGGCACGCGGCGCTCGATCTTCCGCAACACCTTTGCCGACATCGAAGAGGTCTTCCAGCGCCTGGGCGCAACGCATGGCACGCGCTTCGAGTTCGAGTGCTACGACGTGGGCCATCTGTACAACCTCAAGCACTTCGTCGATCGCGGGCTCGTCAGCGGCCCGATCTTCCTGCAGTTCGTGCTGGGTGTGCTGGGCGGCATCGGCGCAGACCCAGAAAACCTGGTGCACATGAAGCGCATCGCGGACAAGCTGTTTGGCGACAGCTATCAATGGAGCGTGCTCGGCGCGGGCCGCCACCAGATGCCGCTGGTGACGCAGGCCGCGCTGATGGGTGGCAACGTGCGCGTGGGGCTGGAGGATTCGCTGTCGATCGGGGCAGGGCGGCTCGCGGTGTCGAACGCCGAACAGGTCGAGAAGATCCGTGGGGTGCTGGAGTCGCTGGGCCTGGAGATCGCAACACCCGACGAAGCCCGCCAGATGCTGGGCCTCAAGGGCCGTCACCTCGTGCGCCTGTGAGCGTGGCTGCTTCATAGCCGGGCTACATTCCATGGCAGCGTGGCCCCGTGCGCCACGCACCGGAGGTGGCTGCTATGTTCTCCCATGTCTTCGTCGGCGTCAGCGACTTCGATCGCGCCCTGGCGTTCTACAACCCGTTGATGGCCTCACTCGGCATCGAGGCCCGCTTCTGCGAAAGAAGCCGCCCCTGGGCGGGCTGGCAATCCAGTCCGGGCCCCAGGCCGCTGTTCCTCATCGGCAAGCCCTACGACCAGCTGGCGCCGCAACCCGGCAACGGCCACATGGTCGCGTTTCTGGCCGAGCGCCGCGCGGCGGTGGATGAAGCCTTCAGCGTCGCGCTGGCCAGTGGTGGCGTGTCAGACGGCGCACCGGGCCTGAGGCCCGAGTACCACGAGCACTACTACGGCGCCTACTTTCGAGACCCCGATGGGAACAAGCTCTGTGTGGCGTGTCATCTCCCGCCCGCGTAAACGCTTGCCCCATTCAACCAAGCCAAGTCCATGACCATCGAACTGACCAAGGAAGATCGCGCCCAGGCCGTGGCCTCGATCGAACGCTACTTCCGCGAAAACATGGAAGAGAAGATCGGCAACATCGCCGCCAGCGCCCTGCTGGGCTTCTTCCTCGAAGAGATCGGGCCGAGCATCTACAACCAGGGCGTGGCCGACGCGCAAGAACGGATTCAGGCCCGGGTGTCGGACCTAGACTTCGAGGTGCACGAGGAAGCGTTTGGTTATTGGCGCAAGCACGACAAGCAGCGCAAGGGGTAAAGCTTCAGAAGTGCAAGGACGGTCGGCCTGCGGAACTTGCCGACGCCGCGCTTGACATTTTTTCCCGTGGCCATAAAAATCCAAATGGTTATTAAACCAATTGGTTATTTAAATGCCGCTCGACTCCTTAAGCGCCACCTTCGCCGCCCTGGCTGATCCCACGCGTCGCGCCATCCTGGCCCGTTTGTCGGAAGGTGAGGCCAACGTCACCGAACTGGCTCGGCCCTTTTCCATGAGCCAGCCCGCCATTTCCAAGCACCTGAAAGTGCTGGAACGCGCGGGCCTCATCTCCCGTTCGCGTGCCAGGCAGGCACGGCCGTGCCTGCTGGAAGCGGCGCCGCTGAGGGAGGCCGCCGACTGGGTCGCCTTCTACCGCACCTACTGGGAGCGCAGCTTCGACCAGCTCGCCGCCCATCTCGATGAACTTCAACAGAAGGAGAAATCCCATGCACCCAAGGACTGAGTCGTCCGAATCCGAACTCGCCATCACACGCGTTTTCGAAGCCCCTCGCGCCCTGGTGTTTCGTGCCTGGACCGATCCCGAACAGATGGGGCGCTGGGCTGCTCCGCGCGGCTTCAGCCGGGGCGAGTCCCGCTCCGACGTGCGGGTCGGCGGCACCTATCGCGCCTGCATCCGGTCGCCCGAGGGGCAGGACCACTGGGTGCACGGCGAGTACCTCGAGATCGTGGAACCCGCACGGCTCGTGATGACGCACGGTTGGCTCGACGAGGAGGGTCAGCCCGGCCACATGACGTTGATCACCGTCACCTTCGAGGAACTGGGACCGCGCAGAACACGGATGAACTTTCTGCAGACCGGCTTCGATTCGACAGAATCGCGCGATGGCCATGACGGCGGCTGGACCAGCAGCTTCGAACAACTGGTCGAGTTGCTGGCCGAGGAGCAGGGCGCGTGAAACTCTTCTATGCCGAAACCTTGAACCCGCGCAAGGCCTGCGCGGCGGCCAGGTACATGAATGCACCCGTCGAATTCGTGCTTGTCGATGTCGGCCGGGGCGAGCACAAGCGGCCCGATTTCCTGGCGCTCAACCCGAACGGCAGGGTGCCGGTCCTCCAACACAACGGCGGCACGCTGTGGGAATCCAATGCCATCATGTGCCACCTCTCCGATGTGACCGGCGCTGGGCTCTGGCCTCACGATGCCCGGCAGGTCGAGGTGCTGCGCTGGCTCAGCTGGGATGCCGCGCACTTCACACGCCACGGCGGCACGCTGTACTTCGAGCATCTGATCAAGCGGGCGCTGGGCATGGGGGCACCCGATGCCGACGTGGTGAAGAGTGCCACCGCCTTCTTCGAAGCAAGCGCGCAGGTGCTCGAAGCACACCTGCGCGATCGCCGCTTTCTGGTCGGCGAAACCTTGAGCGTGGCCGACTTCGCAACGGCCGTGGCGTTGCCCTATGCAAAAGAAGCGCGCATCCCGCTGGAAGGGTTTCCCGCCATCCGGCGCTGGCATGAACGGCTGAACGACCTGGCGGCATGGCGCGAGCCGTTCCCGGCGCTGGAGCCCGTGCCAGGGTGAGGGGCCGCTCCGGCGCGCTTCGCTCAGTTTCGTGCCAGAGCGTCTTGCCGCATGACCACTTTGCGTCGTTCTTCATCCGCCATCAGCGTCTGCAACTCGTCCAGGGTCCGCATCAGCGCATCGAGTTGCCGCACCATCTCGTCGTTGAACGAATGCACCAGCCCGGCAAAGTGCGGCCGCACAGGAATCCAGCAAGGGTGCGCGGGATGGGGATCGCGCACGGGCAGCATCATGTGGTCCAGCTTGTTGTGCGTCTTCAGCGTGAGCGAAAGGCAATAGGCTTCGTCCGCCGCCTGCATGGCGAGTTTCTGGATCGGGGAGAGGGTGGTGAACGCGTCAGCGGACGGCACTGCGCGAGAAAGAGATGTGGCCATTTTTTGGGCCTCCCTGAAGCTTCCGTTTGCACCAACCGCCGCCACCGAAACCAATCGGTGGCGGCGGCCCGAACGGATTGGCCTTACCGGGAACCTCCTGCGAGAACCGGCGAGCCCGAGGGCTCCCCGCCCGAGCCGCCAAAAATGGAGGCACGAGCGAAAAGCCGCAGACTCTGCGGTTAGGAGATCCTGCGGCTTTCGCTACAGGAGGTTCTTCGGCGGGAGGCCAATCCCGATCAAGTCTTTTTTTGACTTGACCGACGGAGTGTATCTCTGCGGATGTGATGCAGCGGGCGGGGGTTCCCCAACAGTCCTGGCGCTGCGCACATAACGCCCGGTTGCATGTGAATACTT
>VFQQ010003957.1_pt1 | contig 13650 bp, 15 predicted proteins | sample 3512341 | NCBI WGS metagenome assembly VFQQ01 (sample SAMN10412373, study PRJNA504923) | tailings metagenome | isolation source: Relicate 2 Philex TSF1 revegetated site | place: Philippines: Tuba, Benguet | collected 2017-08-29 | reverse complement strand
CGTCATTCCGGTTTATCCGCCACGAGGTAGCCGAATCCGCGACGGGTTTGGATGACGTCGGCTCCGAGTTTTTTGCGCAGACGCGTGACCACCGCCTCCAGCGCATTGGCGTCGCGGGCATCGTCGTCACCATAGAGATGCTCGATCAGCTCGCCCGGCGAGACGACGCGGTTCTTGTGGTGGAGGAGATAGGCGACCAGCCGGTACTCGAGGGGGGAAACTGCAATATTGGCGCTATTGACCATGACGCGCATCTGGCGGGTATCGATTGAAACCGCGCCTGCTTCGATGACAGGGGAGCCGTGCCCAGCGGATCGGCGGATCAATGCGCGTATCCGCGCAATCAACTCTTCGATCTGGAAGGGCTTGGCGAGGTAATCGTCCGCGCCTGCGTCGATGCCTTCGACACGTTCAGGCCATGCGCCACGGGCGGTCAGGATGAGAACCGGCATTTGACGGCCCGCGGTGCGCCAGCGTTTCAGGACGGTGAGGCCGTCCATCTTCGGCAGGCCGAGATCGAGAACGACAAGGTCGAAGTCCTCGGTGTCGCCGAGGAACCACGCCTCCTCTCCGTCCGCCGCGAGGCGCGTCTGATAGCCCGAAGCGGCGAGGGCCGTCGAAATTCCGGACGATATCGCGGGCTCATCTTCAACGACGAGAATGCGCATCAGTCGTCATCCTCGATGCTGACAATTTCCGCGGTGGCCGCGTCGACCTCCACTTCCATCAGCTTGCCGGACGGGTCAACGACCTTGAATTCATAGACGATGCGTCCGTGGTCCTCGACCTCGAGTTCGACAGCGAGGATCGTGCCCGGCAGCTTCGTTTTCACCTGCTCCGTGATGTCGGACAGCGAGCGAATGCGACCTTCTTGCAGGGCCTTGCGGGCTAAAATCTGGTCTGCGTCGTCGTCACCGCCGTTGGCGCCCGTGGCCATCATCAGCAGAGCGCCGGCCACAGCGAGGAGGCGCGTCGATGTCGTGGTGCGTTTTGTCATTTCTCTAGTGATGCACTTTCGGAGCTGACAAACCGCTGACGTCCCTCATCAGCGAACGATCAGGGCGGGTCAGCAATATGCGGACATCCGAGCACCGTCCCGGCTCGGCCGCATTCACAATAAACGGAGATGACCTTCATGAAAAAGCTTTTGGCTGCAACGGTTCTGTCTTTTGGCTTGGCGGCGCCGGCCTTCGCGGATGACGACTATGTGGGCATTCTCAACGTGCCGCGGGATCAATGGCTGTCGACGTCCGAGATCCTGCAGAAGATCGAGAGCAAGGGCTACAAGGTTCACGAGATTGAAGTGGACGATGGGGCATACGAGTTCGAGGCCACCAACTCGGCCGGCGCCCGCGTCGAAGGGTACGCCCACCCGGCTACGGGCGAGATCCTGAGCACGCGTCCCGACAACGATTAGATCCCGGACCGATCCCGGACGCCATGGGCGCGGTCGCCATGCGATCGCGCCCGTTGTCTTTGAGGTTTTGGATCTTAGGATGCGCGGCGCTTGCGTGTCGCGGCTGCCTTCTTCGCGGAGGCCGATCGCGCAGCTGCAGAACGCGAGGCCGATGCGCGGCCGCCCAGCTTGCCGCCTTTGTGGGCGGCGGGCCGGCCCGTACGCGTCCCACGTCCGGAGCCGCCGGGATTCTTGCCGCCGCCGTCGTCCTTGTTGACCGTTGCCCAAGCCCGGCGCTCGGCCTCTTTCTTGCTTACGCCGCGCTTCTCGTAGCCCTCCGCAATGTGATCGGCTTTGCGGTCTTGCTTGGCGGTATATTTGCTCTTGTCTCCTCGTGGCATGTTGTCCTCCATCGCGATGAGCGGATTCAACAGCGGTTTCTGCTGCGGGTTCCTTCATCCTGCGTATTCGTAAGACACCCCTGTCCGTGCTTTGGTCGATGAGGCGAGTTTGGCCTTGCTCTCTCCACCTTCGGTGGCAAAGCTAGAGGGGGTTCGTGCACCGAAGGGGCGCGGGCGTCGGGAGACCGGACACGAGGCGGCCGCATGACCGAGACCTTTCGGATTCTCATTGCCGATCCTATCCACGAAGACGGGCGGAAACTGCTCGAGGCCAACGGCGCCTTTGGCGTCGATGTCGAGACAGGTCTCGATGAGTCCGGATTGGTTGACCGTATCGCGCGTTATGATGCCCTGATCGTGCGCTCCAAGACGCGCGTTACGGCACCGGTCATCGCCGCGGGTGTGTCACTGAAGGCGATCGGGCGCGCGGGGATCGGCGTCGACAATATCGACGTTCCAGCGGCGACAGAGCGCGGCATCGTGGTCTTCAATACGCCGGACGCCAATGCGACGACGACCGCCGAGCTCACGATCGCGCATCTGCTGTCGCTCAGCCGTCATCTGCCGCAAGCGGACCGCTCCGTACGCAGCGGGGCCTGGAAACCCGCGCAGTTTGTCGGCGCGGAGCTGGCCGGGAAGACGATCGGAATCGTCGGATTTGGAACCATTGGACGTCTGGTGGCCGTTCGCTGCGCGGGGCTTAGAATGCGCGTGCTCGCGTACGATCCGTTCGTAACGCCGGAGATCATGGCGCAGTCGGCGGCCGAACCGCAGGATCTCGACTCGCTCCTGGCCGTTTCGGACTATGTGACGCTGCATTGCCCCTTGATCGACAAGACGCGCAATCTGATTGACGGCGTGCGGATCTCAAAGATGAAGCCGGGAGCGCGCCTGATCAACTGCGCGCGAGGCGGGCTCGTGGACGAGACGGCGTTGCTCGCAGCGTTGAAAAGCGGGCATCTGGCCGGAGCTGCTCTCGACGTTTTTGCGCAGGAACCGCCCAAGGGCTCGCTGCTTCTCGAACAGGACAACGTCGTGCTCACTCCGCATCTCGGCGCGTCGACCGAGGAAGCGCAGCAAGCGGTGAGCGTGAGGATTGCCGAGGATATTGCGCGCTTTCTGACCACGGGCGCGGCGGAGACGGCCGTCAATCTTCCGCGCATCTCCAGCGAACAGCTAACCCGCACGCGGCCCTACCAGGAGCTTGCGCGCGCTCTCGGCCGGCTCGTCGACTCCCTGAGCGGCGGGCCGATCCGCGAACTCGTCGTGCGCCTCTTCGGCGGCGTTGCCGAGCTCGATGTGCGGCCTATCACGGCGGAGGCGCTGGTCGGTCTCTTGGATAAGCGCCTTGCCGGGCGGGTCAACCGGGTTAATGCCGCGCATCTCGCACGGGCGCAGGGTATCGAGGTGCGCGAGTCCCGCTCGGAGCAGGCGCGCGATTATGTTTCGCTAATCGAGATCAGCGCCGTGACGGAGCGCGCAACGACAACGGTGGCCGGGACATTGCTCGGTGGGCGGCTGCCGCGGTTGGTGCGGATCGATGCCTATGAGGTGGAGGCCGTGCCGAAGGGCCATTTCCTGTTCACGAGCCATGCGGATCAGCCCGGCGTGGTGGGAGCGTTGGGCGGGCTCCTGGCGCGGGAAGGTATCAATATCTCCCGCATGCAGGTGGCCATCGACGGCAACGGCGGCGGCGGGAAGGCCATTGCGCTGATCAGCATTTCGGACGCTTTGCCGGAGCGCGCGCTGGCGGAGATCCAGGTCATGCCCGCTGTAGCGCGAGCCGTCACCTTCGAGCTATGACGCTGACAAAGTGTGCCGACACCTTCTTTCGACCGAACGGATTGCTCTTCTCATGACATCCAAACCGACTCGCCTTCCGTCCAATCCAAGCTTTTCGTCCGGTCCGTGCGCCAAGCGTCCCGGGTGGACACCGGATGCACTCGGGCGTGCCTTTCTGGGGCGTTCGCACCGCTCCAAGGAGGGCAAGGCGCGGCTCAAGCTGGCAATTACGAAGACGCGGGAGCTTCTGGGCCTGCCGGAGGGATATCATGTCGGCATCGTGCCGGGCTCGGATACGGGCGCGTTCGAGGGTGCGATGTGGTCGCTCCTCGGAGCGCGTGGCGTCGATGTTCTGGCGTGGGAAAGCTTCGGCAAGGGTTGGGTGACGGATATCGTCAAGCATCTCAAGATTGCCGATGTGCGGATCCACGAAGCGGATTACGGCGCACTGCCGGATCTCAAGTTCGTCGATTTCACGCGCGACGTCGTATTCACCTGGAACGGCACGACCTCGGGCGTCAAGGTGCCGGATGCCGAATGGATTCCCGACGACCGCGAAGGGCTGACTCTGATCGATGCGACGAGCGCGATCTTCGCGCAGCCGATCGATTGGTCCAAGGCGGACGTGGTGACCTATTCCTGGCAGAAGGTGCTGGGCGGGGAGGGGGCGCACGGGATGCTGGTCCTCAGTCCGCGCGCGGTGGCTCGCCTCGAAACCTATACGCCGCCATGGCCGCTGCCGAAGCTGTTTCGCTTGACCAAGAAGGGCAAGCTCGATGCGGCGATTTTCGAAGGTGAGACAATCAACACGCCGTCGATGCTATGCGTGGAGGACTATCTCGATACGCTTGCTTGGGCGGAGCGTGTCGGTGGCTTGAAGGGATTGATGGTGCGCGCCGAAGCAAATGCGCGTGTGCTGTTCGATTGGATCGAACGGACGGATTGGGTCGCGAACCTGGCAATGGATCCCGCGACACGCTCGAACACGTCGGTTTGTCTCAGGATCGTCGATCCGGACATTCTGGCCTTGCCGGTGGCGGAACAGGCCGCCTTCGTCAAGGCTCTGGTCGCCCGCCTCGAACAGGAGGGCGCGGCGTACGACATCGGGTCGTATCGGGATGCGCCCGCCGGTCTCAGGATCTGGACCGGGGCGACAGTCGAGACGAGCGATCTCGATGCCCTGACGACGTGGCTCGATTGGGCGTTCTCCGAAGGGAAGGCGCGTTTGTCCGCGCCGACCTAGAAGACAACTTCCATGCTGAGCTTGAGCGTGGTCGCGGGCGTGTTGCTGTTCAGGCCGAACAACGTGCCGAGCCCGAGGCTCACCATCTGCTCGTCGTCATCGTGACCGCCGTCGTCTTCCAGCTTCTCTTTGTTCTTGGAGGCGGCGAACTGTGGAGTGAAATTGTAGTAGATCACCGGGCCAATGCGGTGCTGGTCGAAGTCTCCGAACAACGCCGCTTCCTCGCTGCGACCGCCTCGGCCGCCGACGCGTTCAATGGTGCCGTAGGATTCTATTGCCAGGTCGATTTTGGACGACCAGTGGTACTTGAGCTGGTTTGCATACGAGAAGTCCATCTTCTCGTCCTGCTGCCCGGCTTCGTTGCGCCCGCCGCCAAAGAACTGAACGACAGTCGGGATAACAGTGACGGACCAGGGTCCGCGAGCCCATTCGAAGATCGGTCCCACATTCAGCGTTTGTCCCCCGCCGCTCTCAGCGGAGATCTCATATTCGGCGACGATACCAAGGCCGAATCCGTCACCGTGTCGCGGAATGATAATGCCGATTACTTCGGCGGCATACTCGTCGAGCTTCAGGGGTTCGTAGCCTTCGGCGTTGCGGAGCGTGCTCGGATCGTCGCGCCGTTCCTTCTCGTATTCAATTCCGATACGTGTTTTCAAGTAACGCGTGATGCCGAATTCCAGCTCGAGCGCGTTGCGCTGGCGGGCAAGAGCGTTGGCGTCGGCTTCAAGTTCGCGGTCGGCGTTGCGCAACGTCTTGCGCTTCGGATTGCCGAACATGTAGGCGTTCTGACTTTGAAATTCGATCTCGCCGGGCTCGGACTCGAGGGTCTTGATCTCGAATTGGCCAATTGCCGGCCCGGCGGTCGCGGGTCCGTTCAACAACGAGAAGCCAGCGACGGCGAGAAGCGCCGAACTCATAGCGGACCACCTGTCCACGCCCCTACGCATTGCCCCTCCCTAGGGATTTACTCCCGACTAATTCGGGATGAAGTGGCAATAACAAGCGGGGTCTGACAGGTCGCTGACAGGGGATGTGTCGCGCGGGTCCAGCTCGGTCTGGAGTAGACGAGGGCTTGGGGTTTCTGCTCGAACTATCGGACTAGCTCAGCGCCACACTGAAGGCAGCGGTTGCGGCAAGCGAGGCGACGGTGCGTACTGAATTCCACCATGTCCACTCGGTGAGGTAGCGGGTCCAGAGGTTGGCGCCCTGGGAGCTTGACGGGTCGACATCTGCAAGCGCGTTGTTGAGCGGCACGTTGCAAACGAGGGTCAGCACGAAGGTGCCCAGCACGTACAGGACGGCTCCGGCCAGCCAGTAGATCGCCCGGTGGTCTTGCAAGCTTGCGAGGGCGATCAACGCCAGGATGGCCGACGTGACGGCCGTCGCAAGAAAGACGACAATAAATCCAGATCGCACGACCACGATGTTGATCGATTGCATGGCGGCGATGCCTTCGGCAGGAGGTCTTTTTGCAAGCGCCTGCATGATGAATGTCGAAAACGCGAAAAAAACACCGGCTATGAGCGCAGAGCCCAGGGCCGAGATCCAGGTCAGAGTGGTCAGCACGCTTTCCGGCATCGGCGATCTCCGTGTATGGCGGCGGTCGGCTGATTGAATAAGAACCCTCGTTCTCCTTATTAGCCGCGAATTGTCGTGAAATCCCCTCCGTAATTCTACGCTAATGAAGCTTCAGAAAAACATTCCGCATGCTGCGCTGGTGCGTTTCATGTCGCGCAATAAGTCTTCATTTTGCACTTTACAGGCTGAGTTCATTGTGGAGTTTCGTCGTCATAAATCGACGGCGTTACAGAGAATATTGTTTGTTATCAATTCGTTATTGGGCCATCTCTTTCCCCTGTTTGTGGCATGGCTGTGGTCATGCGGTTTCCTTAGGGGCGTCGTTGCTACGGGCGGGCGCTCGATTTGTTGACGTGGCGAGTTGAGTATCATTTTCTCGAAAGCAGGCGGTTTTTGTTTCCGGGGACAGTGTGTTTCGGGCCGTGCGGAAGCCACCGCATTTTGTGGGGATGCTTTTGGGGGAAAATCTATGAGTGACAATCGTGCGTTTGTTTATTTGCCGAATTCCGAAAACAGTGTCGCGCCCCTCCGGGAGGGAGAAGATCGCAAAGACCCGGCAGCAGCCCGTCTTCTGACGGCCTTCTGTGTTCTGGCCGCCGCGCCGGTGACGGCTGCCCATGCGCAGCAAGCGGCCGAACCTGCCGACCAGCTTCCGCCGCTTGTCGTCGAAACGACGGGCAAGAAAAAGAAGCAAACCGCGCCCGTCAAAAAGGCTGTGACCAGCCCTGCGCCGCAGCCGCCGCCATCCGTGGAGCCCGCGGCCGAGCGTCCGGCGACGCCACCTTTACCCGGACAGGCTGGCCCCGTTCCTCAGGGCGAGTACAAGGCCGACTACGTCACCTCGAACAAGATGACGGGGCCGCTGCTCGATACGCCGCAGACGGTTACCGTCGTTCCCGGCACGATCCTGCAGGAACGCGGCGCAACCAATCTCACGCAGGCGTTGCGCAACACACCAGGTATTACGTTCGATGCCGGTGAGAACGGCTTCTCGACCTCCACCAATAACTTCAAGCTGCGCGGTTTCGATACGAGCGGCAGCATCTTCGTGGACGGCGTACGCAATTCCGGCAGCTTTGCGCGCGACATGTTCAATGTGGAGCAGGTGGAGGTCATCAAGGGCGCGGCGGCTGACAATGGCCGCGGCGGCGCCGCCGGTTATATCAACATCGTCACCAAGACCCCGACGACCGAGAATTTTGTTCGCGGCGAATCCAGCCTGGCGTTCGACGAACACGGGACGGATCCGCTGTTCCGGTCGACAATCGACGTCAACCAGCGCGTGGGTACCGTCGCGGTGCGCATGAACGGTATGTACGAGACCGGCGGTGTGATGGGACGCGACGTTGCGGAGGCTGATGCGTTCGGCCTTGCGCCGTCGATCGCCTTCGGGCTCGGGACGGAGACGCGCGCGATCTTCTCCTACGAGCGTCTCGAGCGGAAGGATCTGCCGGACTGGGGTGTGCCCGGCGCGATGGTGAAAGGTTTGCAGCTTTACGATCCGGTGGCCGGCCGCGCGTCGCGCGACAACTTCTATGGCTTGCGCTCCGACTACGACGACATCCAGGGCGATCGCGTGATGGCTCGCTTCGAGCACGATATCTCGGACACCTTCACGATCACCAATCAGACCGTCTGGGATCGTGTTGACCGCGACGCCCGTTACACGGTGCCCACGGCCTATGTTCCGGCTACTCAGAGGGTGAACGCTCAGCGGCAGTACTATGACCGCGTCAATGAATCGTGGAGCAACCAGACCAACCTCGCCGGGACCTTTGTGGCGGGCGGCTTCAAGCACACGATTTCGACCGGTGTCGAGTTCACGCGCGAGGAGACGGGCGCCAACAGGTACGGAACGCAGAACGTCAACAATGCCAACGCGACGAGCATCTTCAATCCCGATCCGGATCGCTACAACGCGGCGCCGCTCAAGCCGACCGAGCGCGCCGAGGTCGAGATCGAGACGGTAGCGGCTTACTTCTACGATACGATTCAACTGACGCGGCAATTGGAGCTCGTCGGCGGTTTGCGCGTCGAGCACTACAATGTCGACATCGACAGCCGTACTCTTGCCGGTGCTCCGGTCGGACTTGAGGATGGCCGGTTCAAGGACAGCGAAACGACGGTGGGCGGCAAGGTCGGCCTCGTCTACAAGCCCGTTCCGGAAGGTTCGCTCTACGCAGCCTACGGTATCTCGGCTTTGCCGCCTGGATCTTATCTCTCCAACCCGGACATCTCGCGCACGGCCGATAACGCTTTCCCGGGCTGGGTGCCCGGTGCGAAGACCGTTGAAATCGAGAACTATGAAATCGGCGTGAAGTGGGATTGGTTCGGTGGCAGGCTCTCGACCACGGCGGCCGCGTTCTACACGGAGAAGCAGAACATCGCGCGTGGCTCCGTCACCAACTACGCTTACGGCGACGAGGCCGTGCAGGGTATCGAGCTCGGCATTGCCGGCAGCGTGACCGAACGTTGGAAGGTGTTCGGCGGATTGCTGCTGCTCGACAGCGAGCTGAAGCACGGCAAGGATGTCGACGACGCCGCGCGCGGTGGCGGTAACGGCGCCGACTATAGCGGGGCCACGACGACGAACGGCGATGAGCTGGCGAACACGCCGAACTTTTCGGCGACGCTCTGGATGACCTACGACGTGACGGACAAGTTCACCTTTGGTGGTGGCGTTCAGTACGTCGGCGACTCTTGGCTCGGCCGTCCGGACGACGCGCTGCGCATCATCAAGAACGGCGTCTACGGGAAGCTGCCCGACTACTTCCTGGTCAACCTGATGGCGTCGTACGAGCTGACCGAAAACGTCGATCTGCAGTTCAACGTCGACAACGTGTTCGACGAGGAATACGCCATCACCACGAACTGGAACGGCTCGCGTGCCACGCTCGGTGCGCCCCGGACCTTCCGCATCGGGACCAGCTTCGATTTCTGACCGAAAAAATAAAGAATATTTGACCGGGCGCATTCCGTCCGCCCGGTTATTGCCCTAAAAGGCTGGATTGCCGGGGACGTACCCCGGCAATCTTGCGTTTGAGGAGACGTTGATGCTCGTAACCATTCCCGACCTGCTCAAGCCCGAGGAGGTGGCCCACATCCGCGGCGTGCTCGAAAACACGCAGTGGGTGGATGGACGGACCACCGCGGGCGATCAGGCAGGGAAGGTCAAAAACAATCTGCAGGTGCCGATCGATTCCCCGGCGGCGCAGGAACTCGGGCAGATCGTCCTGCGGGCGCTGGCTGCGAGCCCGACCTTCACCACCGCCACGCTGCCGCTGCGCGTGTTGCCGCCGATGTTCAATCGCTACGACGCCGGCATGACGTTCGGTGCGCACGTGGATGGCTCGAGCCGCGCAATGCCGGGCGGACATCGCATGCGCACGGACGTATCATCGACGCTCTTTCTCACCCCGCCCGAAGACTACGATGGTGGCGAACTGGTTATTCACGACACCTATGGCACGCACACAGTCAAGCTTCCGGCGGGACACCTCGTCGTCTATCCGTCGACGAGCATGCACAGTGTGACGCCGGTTACGCGTGGCAGCCGCTGGGCTTCGTTCTTCTGGACCCAGTCTTTGGTCAAGGATGACTGGCGTCGGCATATGCTTTACGATCTCGACATGTCGATCATGAGCATCAGGTCGCGACTGCCGGACGACGATCCCGCCGTGGTGGGATTGGCGGCGCATTATCACAACCTGATCCGGCACTGGTCGGAGACGTGAGGCCGTGGAGGCGCGCGTCACAGGCCCCGCTCCCGTCTGCCTCGCCGATTACGAGCGTTTGGCCGAGCAACGGCTCAGCGGGAACGCGTGGGCATACTTTTCCGGGGGCGCTGCGGACGAGATCACGCTGCGCTGGAATCGTCAAAGCTTCGATAAGCTCGCGCTGCTGCCGCGCGTACTGACCGGTGGAGAGGGCGGGCATACGCGGCTGACGCTGTTCGGCCGCAGCTACGCTCATCCGATTTTCATCGCACCTGTCGCCTATCAGAAGCTTGCTGACCAAGACGGCGAGAAGGCCACGGCGGCTGCGGCGGCCGCGCAAGAGGCGTGCATGGTTCTAAGCACGCAGGCGAGCGTAACGCTGGAAGACGCGGCGCATGCAGGCGCGACGTGCCGCTGGTTTCAGCTCTACATGCAGCCCGCGCGTGAGGCGACTCTGAAACTCGTGCGGCGTGCGGAAGCGGCCGGCTACGAGGTGCTGGTTGTTACGGTCGATGCGCCGATCAATGGTGTGCGCAACCGGGAACATCGTGTCGGGTTTCACCTTCCGCCCGGGATTGCGGCGGTCAATCTCCGCGATCTTCCTGCACCTGCTGCAAAGCCGCTTGGGGACGGCGCGAGCATCATCTTCGATCGGTTCGTCGCTGCGGCGCCGACGTGGGACGATCTCATCTGGCTGCAAGGGCAGACGACACTTCCGATCGTTGTGAAGGGCATACTTACGGCGGCCGATGCGCAGCGCGCTGTCGAAGCGGGTGCTGCGGGGATCATCGTCTCGAACCATGGTGGCCGCACCTTGGATACGCTGCCAGCCACCATCGACGTTCTGCCCGCGGTCGCCGAAGCCGTATCCGGCCGTGTGCCGCTGCTGCTGGATGGCGGCATCCGGCGTGGGACGGATGTTCTGAAAGCGCTGGCGCTCGGCGCTTCGGCGGTTCTCGTCGGGCGGCCGGTGGTCTATGGGCTTGCCGTCTCAGGTGCCTATGGCGTCGCGCATGTTTTGCGGTTGCTGCGCGACGAATTCGAGTGCGCAATGGCGCTCAGCGGCTGCCGCACATTGCAAGACATCGGCCCGGACCTCATCCGGCCGCACCGGGCATCCCCGTAGGTCCAACAGCCCATCTGCCGCCGTTCAGGCATAGAATGCGTTGGGTTCGCACGGCGTGCCGTGCGCGTTTTTCAATTGAATATTTCAATTATTGTTGTATTAATGAGATATGGAAATCAAGTCGGCCGCTTCGGCATTGGCTGCGCTCGGCCACGAGCAACGTCTCAGGATCTTCAGGCTTCTCGTTGTGCAAGGCCCGAGCGGGCTGGCCGCAGGAGAGATTGCCGATGCTGTGGACGCAAGTCCTACGGCGGCGTCCTTTCATCTGAAGGAGTTGGAAAGGGCGGGGCTCATCCGGTCGACGCGCGACGGGCGATACGTCCGCTATGCGGTGCATGTTGAAGGGATGCGCCGGCTGCTCGGCTACCTGACGGAAGATTGCTGCAAGGGCCATCCGGAGCTGTGCGGCGGAACAATCAAGCGAGCAAAGGCGACATGTATGAGTAAGGGGCGATAACGAAGATGGTTGCGCGTCCTCTCTCTCAGGCTCTGAGCGCGGAGGCGCTCGGCACCGGTTTCCTGCTGGCTGCTGTCGTCGGCTCCGGGGTGATGGCGGAGCGCCTGAGCGGAGGCAACGAAGCGCTTACCTTGCTGGGCAACACATTGCCGACCGGCGCCATCCTGATCGTTTTGATCACGATGTTAGCGCCGATTTCGGGCGCGCATTTTAATCCGGCTGTGACGCTTGTGTTTGCGCTCAAGCGTGACTTGGCTCCGGGTGCAGCAGCAGGATATGTGCTCGCGCAGATCGCTGGCGGTCTCTTAGGCGTGTTTGTCGCCCATGCGATGTTCGATCTGCCGCTGCTTCAGATGTCAGCGAAGGTTCGCGCGGGTTCCGCGCTCGCGTTTTCGGAATGGGTCGCGGCGTTCGGCTTGATGCTGACCATTTTGCTGACGTTGCGCACCAAGCCGGAGGCTGTTGCTACGTCTGTGGGGCTTTATATCGTGGCGGCTTACTGGTTTACGGCATCGACGTCGTTCGCCAATCCGGCAGTGACGCTGGCGCGGGCATTCTCCGACACCGTTGCAGGCATCCGTCTCGTGGATGTTCCGCTTTTTGTCTTCGCACAATGTGCGGGTGTGATCTGCGCGCTGGCGGTTGCCGATTTTTTGAGTCAGAGCGATCCGCAACCCGTTGAGCAACCTGCGCAACCGTCCGAGAGTAGACCATGACCATCACGATTTATCACAACCCCGCCTGCGGGACGTCGCGCAATACGCTCGCCATGATCCGGCAGTCGGGGGAGGAGCCGGAGATCGTCCTCTATCTCGAGACGCCGCCGACGCGTGCGCGCCTCGTCGAGCTGATCGCTGCCATGGGCGTGACTCCGCGCGATCTTCTGCGGCGGAAGGGGACGCCGTACGACGAACTCGGGCTCGACGATCCCACATGGAGCGACGAGGCGTTGATCGACCATATGATCACGCATCCAATCCTGATCAATCGTCCCATCGTCGTGACGCCGCGTGGCGTGCGGCTGTGCCGGCCTTCTGAAGTCGTGCTCGATATTCTGCCCAATCCGGACATCGGGCCCTTTACCAAAGAAGACGGCGAGGTGGTGAACGCGCGGCCGAGCGGGGCCCGGACGTCCTGATACGGGGCTCACGCATTTCCGCTGGCTGGACGTGCGTTTCCGCGCTTAGAATGCGCGTGTGGGGGAAGGCCGCAATCGGGGGTGATGACAACTGATGGAGTGTCCCCTTGTCGATACCGAGCAAAGCGGAACGTGCCCTTCTCAGCCATGACGAACTCAAGGCGATCGCGGTTACGCACCATCCCGCCATCTACGATTTGGACAAGACCGAGCTACGCGATCTGCAAAAGCAACTGCGTAGCGAGCGCGGCAAGGCGCGGACGCTGGCGCGGCAGAAGCGTCGCGAAGTCCGCGGGAAGTCCGACGCGAGGGGAAAGAGCTTTCCAGGGACAGCCGACCAGCCGCTCAAGCGCAAGCAGATCTTCTCGAACGCGTTGAAGCGGGTGAACCGTGAGATCGAACGGCTAGAGATCGTGGAAGCGAGGACGGCGCACGTGGAAGCCGCGCACCGCGCGCTGGCCAAGCTCCGGGCCGCCAAGTTCGTGAGCCCGCCTTTGGGGAGAACGGCCGGTCAAGGCATGCAGCTTAACGAAAGTGCGAAGCGCCGGCGCACGCTGCCACGAAGCAAAGTGGGCAGCGTGCTCAAGGCGAACAACGTGGCGCAGGCAATTCGCGACGCCCGGCCAAATTGACCGCGCCCGGGGTGCCAACGTCTCTCCGCTGCAATCAGGCGTGCTCGCCGTGGGCGGGCTACGGCGAGCACGCCATTCACTCGCGGTCAATGCGTGTGGCCCATTCGCTCAGCCACGCCGCGAGAGACTTTCCGGCCCCTTTCGTCCCTCACCGCGACAACGTCGAAATAGACCATTG
>VFQQ010003956.1_pt1 | contig 13660 bp, 21 predicted proteins | sample 3512341 | NCBI WGS metagenome assembly VFQQ01 (sample SAMN10412373, study PRJNA504923) | tailings metagenome | isolation source: Relicate 2 Philex TSF1 revegetated site | place: Philippines: Tuba, Benguet | collected 2017-08-29 | reverse complement strand
CATGCGGGAGGGGGGCAAAAGGCGGGGGACAGGAATCGTGTGTTGTCCTCAATTTCTGCAGCGGCGGAAGTTCCACTCATCAAGAACAAACGTATCAAAGCAACCTGAGCAGGAACTAAATACGGCAGCAGGACGGGCTGCACTTGGGGGTGGGTGCAGCCGCTCAGCAGCAGAGGCGGGCAGGGGAGAGAGAGCGGACATCAGATGATGATAGGTTGGGGAGGGACAGGGGGCCCCGTTTGCAGGGGGCCAAAATGGGGGTCGCTAGGGTGGGGCAGGGAATGAATTGGGGTGGGGGCAGCTGGAAAAGGGGGCCACGGCGCCTGGCAGCGCGGGGGCAGGGCCAGGCAATGCACGCACGTGCGCCGCCGCCGCCGCCACCTCCAAATGGGAAAAGCGAGGCGGTCGGCAGGCAGCGGGCGCAGCTGGGCGGCACGGGAAATTAGTATACATACGGGGCTGGCATGCCACAAGGCGCAAGGGCACTCTCAGAGGGGCCTGCTAGGGAGTGTCTCCTAAGGGCCGCGTCCTCCCAACGTGCCCCAGCGCCCCAGCGATGCAGCCAGCTCTCCGGGCCGCTCCAGCTTCCCTCACACGCTGCCAAAAGTGGTGCTGCCCTGGCCGTAACCCATCTGCCGGATGCGGTGCTGCTGCTGCACCAAGCGTGCGCCCGGCGGCTGCAGCGCCTGACCGTACGGCTTCTGAACAGCCAGAGCAGAGGCAGAGCGGCGCTCGACGGCCCTGCAGGCGGCAGGCGGTTGAGGGCGGCAGGGGAGGGTGAGTGGTGTGCGGCGGCGTGCTGCAGTCTGGCAGGAACAGCTCCAAGCAGGTCACTCGAAACACGCCCAACCAATTTATGCCCTCACCGAATCAGCCAGCCATGCACAGGGTCCTGCCCCTGGCGCGCCTCCCTCCCCTGGACCTCACCGCTGCACCGCCTTGCACCAGCGCGTCAGCTCCTTTGCCTCCAGCAGGATGAAGCCGCGCTCGCCGTACTCGCGAGCCCACAGGCGCAGCCGGCGCAGCACGCCCGCCACACCCAGGCCGGTGCGCTCATCGCCGCCGGCGCCGCCGGCAGCGCCAGGGGCGCCAGTTGCGGCCGCGGCGCGCGCAAAGGCGGCATCAGACTCTGCGAACGACATGTCCTCGTCGTCACTGTCGTCGTAAAAGCTGTCGTTAGCGGGCGCGGCGGGGGTGTTGGCGCCGTCGGCGTGCACACGCTCGTAGTCGATGTGGGACAGGTGGGAGGGCATGAACACCTAGGGAAAGCAGGGGAGGGAGCGGTGCGCAAAGTGAGGTGAGGTGAGAAAATGCAGGAGGCTGCTGGCACATGGCAGGGCCAAAAGAGGGCCCAGGAGAGGGCTTACAGAGGCATGCATGCCCCCCAAAAGGCATTGTCACGCCGCCACAACTGCCGCCACACAGGCACAACAACCAGGGCAGCTAAGCACCTCTGCTTGCTGAGCCAGCCAGCCCCACCTTGGAGCCGTCGTACTGAGGCACACACGCACAGCAACCAGGGCAGCAAAACCGTTTCAGTTGCTGAAGCAGCCAGGCCCACCTTGGAGCCGTCGTACTGAGGCACCAGGAAGACCACATTGTGGGTGACGATGCGCCGCGCATCGGCCAGGCGCTGGATGCCGCTCAGCACTGCACAGGAGCAACAGTGAGCGGGGGAGGGACAATGGGTCAGCAGCGGCTGAGGGGTGGCAGCCATGCGCTGGGCCGGGAGGTTGCGAAGCAGAACGTGCACCACATGTACCATTCACCAGACGGAGTGCCGCCCAGTAAGTGCCGCCCTGCCTCGTGGCACTCTGGTACTGCGTGCAAAACGAGCAGCATCCAGCAGCAGCAGCAGCGCACCTGTCAGCACGTAGACTTCGGCCACAGCGGGGGGCATGCCACGCAGGTCAATCGCCTCGTCAGAGTCCAGCTTGAAAGAGGGCACCACGTTGCTGCGGGAAGGAAGGAATGCAGGTTTAGCGGAGGTTCAGGATGCGTGCTCTTACAACTTGCAGACTGAGTGCACAACCGGCCGTTCCCTGCCCCAATGTGCAGCTCAGCCTACAGGTGCAGCTTGCCAGTCAGCAATCACCCATTCGCACCTGATAATGGCCTCCTCAAGGATGCTGACCGCTTGCACGTGGAACACGCTCTCCACACCAATCTTCTCCTGGCGCGGCACCGCCGCTCCATTGACACCCAGCGGCGCCGCCGCGGCACCAAAGCCGCCGAGCTCGGGGCCGGCAGCGACCCCGGGGCCGCCAAAGGAGCCCAGCTGAGAGGGGTGCTGGTGCGGCAGCAGCGCCTCAGCGGGCAGGGCGGCGGAGTGGCCGTCGGCCGCCTGTGGGGGTGGGGAGGCAGGGGTTGGCAGATGCAAAGCGGGGAGTCAGCTGGTGGCAAGGGTAGGCGTCGCAGCCATGCTTCCGGCTCCAAGAAATGCAACGCAGCAGCCGTATTGCAGCCCACTTGCCGCAAAAGCAGCGCTGCTCAGCTTGCAAGGAGGCTGGCACTACCAACCACACACCCGTCCCGTCCATTTCTGCCCACCCACCGGCTCGCAGAAACCGCACGAACCACCCAAACAGCCACGCACCTGCTTGCCCTCCCACGCCACGCGCATGCACATGAGCACGCAGTTAAGCGTGCGCATGCTGGGCTTGCCCGCGTTGGCCACAGCCTCCCGATAGATGGCAAACGCCTGCACCACAAGGATGGAGGGAGGGATGGATGGAGTGGAAGTTGGCTTGTTGAGGAGGGCGGTGGGTGGGATCCATGGGAGCGGCAACAGAGGCAGGGGAGGGTCCAAGGCACTGCGCGCAGCGCTTATCAAGCTGGTGTGTGCGGGCAGGCACGCAACGTTGCGCAGGCTTGCACCCCTTGCCTGTGCCAGCCAGGCCACCTCCAGCGGTTCACGCAGCTCCACCCGCCGCCCCCGGGGCGTCAGCGCCTGCATGGGTGATGATGCATCAGAGCACAGTGTCAGAACACAGCCAATTTGGGAACAAACCCATGCCATGTTGCCAGGAACGGAGAGCTTTTCTGGGCACCACCGCTGCTACCAAGCCGCGCCAGCCACCAACCATGCTCCACACCCAAAGCGCCTCGGCTACACCCCAGTATTCCTCGGTCACTGACAGCCCCTCACCTCCAGCAGGCGCTGGCCCTCCTGGCTGCGGCGGCTGCCGGGCAGCGCGGCCGAGGCGCCGCCCGCCTGCCCGTCTGCCCTGTGCGGCGGGTAGCCGCCAGGCACCCAGGCCTGGCGCAGGCGGTTGTAGCACATGCGCAGCAGCAGGTTGGCGTGCGACTCGTCCATGCGCACGCCGTGCAGCTTCATCAGCCTGCAAGAGGGGGAGAAAGAAGGTGGCAGCGGCAGGGCGTGGTCAGGGCGCAGTGCAACCGCATGGGCGGGGGAGGGGAGCCATGCGGGGAGGGCAGTTGGGCGCCGGCAGCTGGGCTGGCATGGCATACATGCAAGTTGCATCACAGGTGCTCTGGCACCGCCCAATGGAGTAAAGCAACAACTCAAACAACGAAACATAGAAACTCACCGAGCCACGTCCAGGGCCAGCTCCGCCTCGTCCGCCCGCTGGCACGCGTTGAGGATGGCGGTGAAGGTGAAGGCGTCAGGCTTGATGCCGCCCTCGGCCATCTCGCACACCAGGGACACCACATCACCCAGCCTGCGTTGAAAACACGGCAAAGCAAAAGCGTCAGCGCAGGTGCGGTGGCAGCAATTTCGCTCAACCCAGACAACCGTGGCGGCAGCGCCAGCAGCGTGTTGCAGAGGTGTAGCGCTGCAAGTCAGCAGCAAGTCAAGCCGGCCAGCCGAGTCTGCAACCGTGCCGAACCAAGCAGAACGAGCCGCACCTGAAGCGGATGGCGTACGCATTGAGCAGGGCGTTAAGGGCGTACACATGGGGCCACTGGCCTGCTGCCCGCAGCGCCTTGTACTCGCTCTGCGCCTCTGCCAGGCAGTCGTTGCGGATGAAGACGGCAATCAAGGCGGAGGAGGTGCCCTGTGTGGGGAGGAAGCGAAGCAGGAAGAGGGAGCAGGCGGTCAGGGCGAACACTAGTGTGGGCCTGCCTGCTGCACATCTGCCTGCGGAGCAGCCGGCACAGCATGATACCCAAAAGCCCAGCGGCAACAACACACCGCGAACAGGCAGCACGCTTTAGTTGGCCAGCACAGCAGGCAGGCAGCACAGCAGGCACAGCAGGCACAGCAGGTAGCAGCACCCAGCCAGCAGTGCTCACCGCGCAAGGGCGCAGCCCCTCCCGCCGCATCTCTGCCTGCAGACCCAGCACCGACTCCAGGTCGCCGTGTGCACCTGCCGCCCGCATCAGCATGCCGTAGAACTGGTTGTCAGGCAGCACGCCGTTGCTGCAGCAGGATGGGCATGAGGGCGAGAAGGAGAGCGCAAATCAGTAGTGGACCTTGCACTCGCATCGCGCTGCACTGGCCCACGCCACAACGTCTCAAGGCATGTCAACGAATTACTTGCTATCACGTCCACAGGCACAGCACGACAGAGCACCCACGGAACAGCAAAGCGCGCTCGCCGCTGCATGTCTGTGCAGCTCTCGTTGCCACCCCCAAATGCACAGCAAGACAGCAACCAACCAGAGCATATGCTCACCGCTGCATGTCGCTGTAGATGTTCATGGCCTCGCTGCTGTCGCAGCCGCCCGACGCCTGCAAATGCGGCACGGAAGCCGGCCATGGTTTAAGAACACGTGCGGGGCATGCGGCGCAAGGTGCACGGGCACATGCGAGCTGCCCTGCTGCACAGCCCTGCTGCGCCCTCTCAGCTGCACCCTCTCCCTCTCAGCAGCCACCTCTTAGCCGCACCCTCTCCCTCTCAGCAGCGGTACCCTCTCACCTGGATGCAGGCATACACTGCCGCGCTGTACACCATAAGGGTGGAGCCGCAGCCCTCCCGCTGCGCCTTGCGGTACACCTGGAGCGGGGTGGCAGGGTGCAAGCCAGGTTAGGCATTGGGTCACACAGAGGGAAGCAGAGCGGAGCACGCGGCCAAGCTTGGACAGCGGCAGCTCGGCTGCATCCTATCAAGCTTGGCATTGCCATCCAGCTGCTTGGGTGCTGGCAATCCTCACTCTCCCACGCCACACTGCAACCGCCTGCGATGGAACTCACCCGCAGCGCGAGCGCCTTGTCGCCCGCCCGTGCACACGCATCAATCAGCGAGGCGTACGTCCAGTCATTGGGCCGCGTGCCCGACGCCAGCATGTCCTCCAGAACATTGAAGGCGCGCTGCAGCTGCCCGGCGCGGCCCGCCGCTGTGACCAGTGCGTTCCACACGGCCGCATCGGTGGGGATGCGGGCGCTCTTCATGTCGTCAATCAGGGCGAAAGCGCGCTCCAGCAGGACCAGCTGCTTGCGCCTGCGGGGCGGGAAGGGAGGCGGGGGAGGAGGCAAGATGAGCCGCGGCAGCTGACGCGTCCTGACGTTGCGTAATGTGCAGTTCTAGCAGGCTGCGGGCTAGGTTCTAGCAGCATGAAAAACTCGCTGCAATGCGACACCAGGAGCCAAGCCCGCATTGCACCGCGACACTTCTGCCGCCACAGCATGCATTGCACCCGCAGCATGCACAGCACCGCCACGCACCGGTCCGAGGGCGGCAGGCGGTCGATCTGCTCCGCGCACGCCTTGACCACCGCGCTGTACACCATCTTATCAGCCGCCACTCCATCCGCCTTCATCTGGCTGTACAGCTGGAAAGCCTGCTCCGCATCCCCAGCTGCTGCGCACGCTGCGGCGAAGGGGCAGGGATGATGCCACGGCGCAACAGGTTGAGGAGGGTGGGCAGGAAAGTGCGGCGTCCAGGGCGTCCCCGGTGTGGGACACCGGCTGGGCTCAGCACGCTGGGGTGCATGTGCCTGCCTCGCACAGCACTGGGGTTGGCTATCAATGTGCCCTGCAGCAGCAGCGGCAACGGCAGCAAGCCAGTGCCAGGTTGCAACTAGCAACGCAACTATCCAGCCAGCCCAAACATACCTGAGATGAGCGTGGTGTAGAGGATGGAGTCCATCTTGAGACCGGCAGCCTGCAGACAAGCCACACAGAGGTGTGCATGTCAAGCCAGCTGCAACACACTCGTGGCCGCAGGCAGCAAGGCCGACCACAATCAAATGGACAAGACACAGCCAGCCAATCTCGGCATCTCAAAGCAACCTTGCAGGTCAAGCCAGGCAGGCATCCACCCAAATGCAAAATGCAACAAACCGCACCTGCAGCATGTCTGCCACGTGCATGGCGTTGCGCAGGTCACCAGCCTCCGCACACACGCGCAGCTGCAGGGGCACAAGGGAGGGCAGGCAGGGCATGGTGAGGGCAGCTGCTGGGCATTGATTCGGCGCACCGAGAAACACAGAGTTACCACTGGTTGAGCCCAGCCAGCAGCAAGCTTTGGTGTGCTGTGCTACGCATGCAAAGCATGTGCAGGCCAGCCACTCTACCCACGCCTGCCCCCCTCCGTCCTCTTTCTTTTCCTCACCAGCATGTTGTATGTGCGTGCGTCTGCATACTGGCGCGGCAGCAGCTGCACAAAGCGCAGCGCCTTGGCCACGGCCTTGCTGGAGGCGGCGGGGCGCAGGAAGCGGTAGTGCTTCAGCCTGCGCAGCAGCAAGGGGCACATTGGGACGATTGGCAAGGGTGAGATGAGGGCTCTCTCAGATGAGTGCACGTGCCGGCACTTGCCCTAACACTCAGCCAGCCTTCCAACAGTACTCCCAGCAGCATAGCAGCAGCATAGCAACATGGCATGTGTATCTGCACGAACCCCAGCAGCAGCGCACCTGCCCAGCGCGTCTGAGCGGCCGGCGCGCACACACTCCTTCACCAGCGTCAGCGCATCATCAAGGTCCCGGCGCTCGCAGGCCGCCTCATAGGTGGCCAGAATGGCCCCTAGCTGCGCCTGGCTGTAGTCCCCAAGGCTGCGGGCGTTGGGAGCTGCCAGAGATGCGTCCCAATCGGCGGAGGGCGAGTTGCGAGCAGGCACATCCCTGCGCCGCCGCGGCGGCCGCGGCCCCCGCTCCCGCTGCTGCGCCGCCGTGGGCGCGACAACTGCGCTGGCCAGGCCGCGGTGGCGTGCTGCGTGGCGGGGAGCTGCCGTGCCGTTGGCATGCGCCGCCTGCTGCTGCTCCTGCCCCAGGTAGCGGTGCCGCCGGCCGCCGCCGCTAGAGCTGGGTCCGCTCTCCTCTCCCTTGCTGCTGCTGCCCGGTGGGGCACGTGGCAGCAGCGCCGGCAGCTGCACTGCGGCCACCTGGCGGTGGCCGGGAGCAGCCTGCGGCAGCACAGCCACGGCCTGCGGAGCCTGCTGCACGTGCGCTGCCGCCGCGACGGCAGACGCCACGGGCGTGGCGGCGTGTGCCGCCGCCTCTGCCTCGCCGCCAAAGTGATAGATGACCGTGCCATCATGCTGCGGCTCAGCCGCGTGCTGCGGCAGCTCGTGGCCGTGCGAAGCAGCGGCTGCGTGGTCCTGAGCAGCGGCCGCGGAGCGCACCAGCCTGCACGCGGGCGGCGGCGCAAGGGGTGGCGGGGAGGGGGGGGTCAGCACTCTGATGGGGCGTCCGGCGCCACCAGTCAGCTGCATTGTGCCCCACAAACGCGTGCACGTGGCGGCGAGGCCCACAAGCCCGCCGCAGGTCAAGGGCGGTGCAGCGGGCGCACCTGGGCGGCTGCGGCTTGGGGGCCCTCCTGGCGCTCAGGCACGCCGCCCCGCCGCGCAGCAGGGCGGCGGAGTGCGGCATAGCGCCCCTAGCTTGGCTTGGCCCCGACCGGCCCTGGCTTGGTCGCCCCGCTTGCAAGCGCCAGCTGGTGCCGGGCGCTTGTAGAGCTCCAAGCAGCACGCCGGGCGGCGCCACGAGACTGCCGGGGCGGCCGAGCACGGGCTTGGTGTGCAGACGGCAGCTGCTGCGCCCGCCACTCCAACGATAAGCTTGTGCACGGTTTTGGAACCGGCTGATCTGCGCACATCGGGAATTGATGGTCATGTGCACGGCTAGCTGCCAGCCTGGCATGCTTGGCTTGAACACTAGGAGTCCTCTCCTGCGCTGCTGTTCACAAAGTTGTGGCCTACGCACAAATTGCAACATGTGATATGCGCCGGCCGGCCGTTTGGCGGCGCCGCCCTCCCGCCGCCGCCGCTGCCGCCAGCAGCTTGCAAGGAGCGGGTGCAGCGGCCCGCTGGGTTGCCTGCTGTTGGATGTTCGTGTAGCATGGGTCTGGATGGCAGCAGCGCTGCACAGTCATGGAGAGCCGAGTATGCCCCAAGCTGGTGTGGCCGCCCCCAGACCGTTGACGGTGCCGCTTCCGTGCCGGCATCAATTCCAGGCCCGCGTACAACTGCCCGCCTGCCTCGTTATTTTGTCTTTTAGTCCACTGCACGCAACCAGACGATCACAGGCTGAGTTGTGCATTCATCAGGCTCTTGCTTTCCCAACCGCGAGGGGCGCACTCCCGCACCGCCGCCCGATTCATCACCATTCACGTCCGAGCCGGAGCTCGGACGCTGTATTCTGCATGCACATGAGTGTGATTTGCATGTAACAAAAAATGCTGCCCCCTCAAACCCTCCGTGGAGCGTGCGGCAGGCCCAGGATGAGCCGAATGGCCCATGACATTTTGCTGACCGGGCGAGCGGCGTCGGGCGCCATGGCGCCAGATCCCGGGCATTTCGCGCTGTCTCGCAGTTGATCCCGACTGCTGTGCGGTGCTTGTGGCGTTTGGAGGCGCGCCCACCTCGAAAGCGGCACTTCAGGCGCAAACCATGGCGGCCCGGCTGGCTGTCGAAGACGGCGTGGCGGTCGTTACCCTCGACAATGCTCCCGTCAACGCGCTCACACCGGCGGGTGCGCGCGACGGGTTGCCGCCGCCTGCCGCCGCCGCCGCCGCTGCCTGCTGCCTGCTGTCCCCACCGCCTCTGCTGCCGTTGCCCCAGTCTGCACCACACCCTGGCTACCACCCATGAATCTGCAGTGCTGGACAGCCTGTTTGAGCAGCTGCGCAAGGCGCAGCGCAATCCAGAGGTGAAGGCCATCGTGCTCACGGGCGCCCATGGTGAGCGCCACAGATATTTCCAGGCCTCCTTGCCTGCAGCTCCCTTGCCTGCCAGTGCCGCTGCTACTGCTATGGCAGGGTTGCCTGGTAGGCTGCGTCTAGAACTGATCGTTCTAGTTCATGTCCTGCCGACCGCCCTCTGCCCCTCGCCCGCCTCCATCCCCCGATCTGCTCCCTCCAACCCCACACTCCGGGTGCAGACAAGTTCTGCGCCGGCTTTGACTTCACGCTATTTGGCACTCCCCAGATGTCCACCATTCTGGGCACCCGAGAGGAGGCGCTGAAGGAGGTGGGGGCCCTGCTGGAGAACGGCCCCAAGCCCACGGTCGCAGCTGTGGACGGAGCCTGCCTGGGCGGCGGCTGCGAGCTGGCCATGGCGTGCAACGCGCGCGTCAGCGCCAAAGGTGGGCTGTGTTTCCATGTGATGGCATGCATGGGTGTGCAGTGCCCAGCAGTGTGGCTTTCTTGTAGCAGCCCATTCATTGCTTGCGCCTGCGGGGTTACAAGCGTACCAATCACCCTCTTGCTGCGTTCCATCGCCGCAGGCGCGCAGCTGGGGCTGCCGGAGGTCCGGCTGGGGCTGCTGCCGGGGCTGGGAGGCACGCAGCGGCTGCCGCGCTTGGTGGGCATGGAGCAGGTGCGACTACTTAACGGGGGCTTGGGCGGCATGGGGCGGCAGTGTGCAGTGGAGTGGGTGGCCGTGCAGGTATGCTATTGCGGCATGCGCGTGCAAGAAACTTCTTTGCGATATTGTCCTGCCTGCCTGCTCCAGCCACACATGCCCCCACCCCACCCCTTTCCATCCTGCGTCAGGCCCTCAACCTCATGCTCAGCGCGGCCGCCGTTTCAGCGGACGATGCCCTCTCGATAGGCCTAGTTGACGAGGTGGTGCCCTCATCAGACCTGCTGGCGGCCGCCCGTGCCGCGGCGCTGGAGCTGGCGGCGGGCAGCCGGCCGCGCCGCAGGACGCTGCAGCTCACACAGCACCTGCCGGTGAGGGTCATTGGCTTTCCTGCCGGGGGAAGCGGGCGGTTGCTGTTGTGGCTGGGGTGGGTTTGGGCACGGCATGGCGGCATCCGCTGATGGGCGCGGTGCATGAACAGCAGCCGTTTAAATGGACACAGAAGGCCCTGAGCAGTGTTCCCACTCGCGGCTGCTCTGCAAGCAAGATCAGTCAGCATCCCAGCATGTCCTCCGATCAGCAAATCTCAGCACGCCCTCCCCCTCCCCCTTGGCAGGCCAGCGGCGAGGGCTTTGTGGCTGCAGGACGCGCGCTGCAGGACGCGCAGGCGCAGGTGTCCCGCAAGTTTGCGGGGCAGCCGCACCTCGAGTACCTGCTGGAGGCGGCGGCGGCGGGGCTGGTGCAGGGCGCGGCCGCAGGGCTGCAAAAGGTGGGTGCGTCAGGTTTTTTTGGCAGATGGTCCCAACAGCGTGCGCACGTGCCTCGGTCTACCGTCGATAGCCTGCCTGCATGCGGCCAGCCTGATCCTAACCCAACACTATGCCACCTGATGTGTGCCCTTCACGTTCAAACTGCCACAGGAGGGCGAGGGCTTCCGCGCCGCCGCCTCCTCCCGCATGCACCGCCTCACGCTGCACTTCTTCAAGGCCAACCGCTCGCTGAAGCGGGCGCCGCCGCCCCTGCGCTTCCTCATCCAGGTGCTGGGTGGGGCTGTTTGGGTCTGGGAGGGTTTAGGAAACGGCGGGATAGCAGCTGCTGTGGGCCTGCGTCCTTAGCTGCTTATAGACGCATCACGTCGTCGTTTCGTTTCAACAGTCGCATTGCTCAACAATCGCGTTGCTTCCCTTTTCACCCCCGCAGGTCTACCTGTTCATGGGCCTGGTTTTCATGTACTTCTACGTGCGCCTGGCCTACATCTTCACCTCCTTCATGCGCGGCTACAACCTGGCGCGCAAGAAGGGCGACAAGAAGAAGGGCGCAGAGGCCAGCGGCAGCGGCGCGAGCAGCAGCAAGGCGGCGGGAACACGCAAGAAGAAGTGAACGCCTCTCAGGCCTCCACAAACAGCTGGGTGACAGTTGAATGAGCGGTGAACTCAACCCTTTCTGACAATCAATCGATGGGATGCCCGGGCAGGGGCTGTGTAATGAATCCCCGGCGACCCGCTGTGGCTGAGCGCTGCAACACCTGGCGCCAGGGCGACGGCCAACTCCAGGGCTGCTTGCAGGCTACGGCTCGGCTTGACCCGACCTAATCTGCGGTTAATGCCGCAAGATCGACCGCTCCGAGCGGGGAAAGCCGTGCCTTACGCCTCGTCTGGGTGGGGGAGGACGAACGGTGCAGCGCCATCGCCCGGTCTGCAGCTTGCAGCAAGTGGTAGTTTCTACTGACGCCGCACAGTCTCTCGGATCGCGCTCCGCCGCGTGCCGCCCACCCCTGCCGCCGCCGCCGCCGCTCTGAGCCCGGCAACCGGCCACCATGCCGCGAGCCTGGGTGATGGTGCTGGGCGATGTGGGGCGCAGCCCCCGCATGCAGTACCACGCCAGCTCCCTGTGCAAGACGGTGAGCTGCTGTACAGCTGGGCACGCCCTGCCTGCCCTGCTACCACCGCTGCTCCCCACCACGGCTCCAGCACTGCAACCATGCTGCTGGTGCCCTTGCATTGCTGTGCTTGCAGCCACCGGCCCGCCAGTTCGACACCTGTATGGACAGCCACACCTTGCTGCAATCCCTCTGCTACGGCCCACCCATCACCTGCCCCACAGGCTGGATACGAGGTGACCCTCATTGGCTACCGCGGGGCGGCTCTTGTTGAGGAGCTGCAGGCGCCTGCCGCTGACGGCCGCCTCACCCTGGCCTACCTGCCAGACTTGTGAGCACGCCCTTGTACATGTTTTTTAGCGGCAATATGTTGCCTGATAGTGCACGGGCTTTGCACGGGACTGCGATGTGGCAGACTGTGAAGAACTGGTCCCTCTGTTGTTCATGTTTCGCCCCGCCCCTGCACACTTACGTCTCCCTTACCGCCTCGCAGGCCGCCCGCGCTGCGCCGCCTGCCGCGCGTGCTGCAGCTGGCGGCCAAGGCCCTGTTCCAGCTGCTGACCATGCTGTGGCTGCTGCTGGTCGCGCTGCCGCGCCCGGATGTCATCCTGCTGCAGGTGGGCTGCGGCTGGTTCGATTTAGCGGGTTGAAAGGAACTGCCAGCTTGCACCGCTTTGTGTGACCTGCGAGAACCTGGTGCACTGCACTCTCCACCTCAGCAACCGGCCAACTCAACACAGCCGCAACTGTGTCTCCTCACACCCCGCCGCCCCGCCGCCTCCCCGCCCCGCCAGCTGCCGCCCGCACTGCCCACCATGCTGGTGTGCCGCCTGGCGGCGCTGCGCCATCGCGCCCGCCTGGTCTTTGACTGGCACAACTTTGCCTACACGCTCATGGCGATTGGCATGGGGCGGGGGCACCCCGTGGTCCGGCTGGCAGAAAAATATGAGCGGCACTGGGGCCCGTCTGCAGATGCGTCGCTGTGCGTCACTCGCGCCATGCAGGTGTGCGACTTTGTTTGTTGCCAGCTGTTTGCCTGTTTGTTTGCCTGTTTGTTTGCGTGTTTGTTTGCGCCAGGTCTGCACAACAGGATGGCTGGGGCTGCCCGAAAGTGGCAGCTGTCAGGCTGCAGCTGCAGATTTGGCCTTGCCCTGCACCAACAGCAACCCTTACTTGCTTGTTGACTCCTGCTCAGCACCCTCGGGCCAACAAGTGCCCGCCTCCGTGTCCCCTGCAGCGCGAGCTGACCAAGGCTTGTTGCACATATCGTCTATTCCAGCTTGAGTTGTTCACATGACTGATGGCCCCAACCAATCATGCCGTTTATTTCCCGTTGCAGCGCGAGCTGGCCAAGGGCTGGCGGGTGCCGGCCACCGTGTTCTACGACCGCCCGCCCGACTTCTTCCGCCCCGCCACCCTGGAGGTGCGCTGCTGCTCCACGATTGTGCGCAACTTCTGGCCTGTGTTTTGGCAGGTCCACCTATGCAACATGCTCACTGCTAGCATTGCCTGCTATCATTGCCAATTGCCAGCTGCTCATCACATGTGTCTGCACCTGCCAATACTCCTCCCCCCTTCCCAACCCTCTTCCTCCACCCCACCGCAGCAAACGCACGAGCTGCTGCTGAAGCTGGCGCCCGCGCTGTCGCAGCCGCTGCACCCAGCCGACTTTGTGGCTGAACTGTACGCCTCTGGCCAGCTGGCGCCCGGCCAGACGCCCTGCACAGTGCGTCCTGCATGGTGCCTCAGGAGTGTTGCAGCTGCAGCAACCGGGGTGGTTTTTTTACCAAACGTGCTCTTCAGAGGCGGACCATGGCTTGCACCAGAGCACAGGGTGGTCCTGGCATCCTGCTGAACACGCGGTATCATGCTGTGCCCTGCTGTGCCGCCGCAGGTGGCAGAGCGCGGCGGGCGTGTGCGTGAGCGAGAGGGCCGGCCAGCCCTGGTGGTAAGCAGCACCAGCTGGACTCCTGATGAGGACTTTGGGCTGCTGCTCAAGGCTGCAGAGGTGCGCCTCTCTTGGAAAACTGCTGAACGATCTGCACAGCAATGCAGACGGAGCTTATTTACTGGCAGG
>VFQQ010003955.1_pt1 | contig 13663 bp, 31 predicted proteins | sample 3512341 | NCBI WGS metagenome assembly VFQQ01 (sample SAMN10412373, study PRJNA504923) | tailings metagenome | isolation source: Relicate 2 Philex TSF1 revegetated site | place: Philippines: Tuba, Benguet | collected 2017-08-29 | reverse complement strand
CCCTGGGCAGCAGGCTGTGTGAGCTGCTGCTACTAATCAGTGGCATTTATCTCTCAATGGCAGGTCAGGATGGGAGCGCGCACAACTGTTGCGGCAGGCAACTGCATGCCCCAACCATCTGCACCCGGGGCAACGTTGAAGGGCATCTTCGCCGCTGCCACAGCCATCTGCAATCTGCACCTGCATACCATTGACAGCGGCAAGTCGTTGGGCCTGCGCTCACCGTGAAGTAAGCGCCTTCAGGCACCGCAATCGTCTTGCTGGGCTCCCACACGCAGCTGCCGTCCCTGCATTCAGGTTGAAATGCACAACCGTGCTGAGTTTGCTGGTGCGTGGGGAGCAAAGAAGGGAGATTTTGCAGTGCACACAGGTGCACACATGCGCTTGCACAGACACGGCAATGCAACGGCGTAAGATGGACCAGCAGCGCACGTACTCGTTCCACTTCAGCTGCGCCGCCAGGATGCGGCCGTTGCCCTTGTCCCTGCCGGTCTCCCCGCCCTGCAATGGTGGAAGTGCAAATTCACCACCATGGTGTCCAGGACGCACCTGCACCTGCCAGATAGCCCGGGCACTTGCAAATCTTCTGGGGGAGCACAATCCAACAAACGCAGCGGCTGCTTGCCTCGCAGTGGTTGCCCTCGCACATGCCCAGCAGCCAGGGTCCGCCGGGAGTGTGGATGTACTGGATGCTCTCAAACCTGGGGGGACAGGGTAGATAAACATGTTGTTTTCTGATTGCAAGTTCGTATAGCTGGTGCAGCCTTGCGATATTAGGGTCTGGTCACTCTTTGCAATTCCCGGAACACTCGTTGTTGCAGCCATACAGCCGTGCCATTCGACAGCCAGCGGACACCCTCTTATGGCGCAAACAAGCCATCAACCATCCTGTGCTGCACATGCCAGCAGTGCTGCCACCAGGAGTGCAGTGCCTAACATGCAAGTGCACACGCACCCCTTGTTGCTGTCCACAAACTGGATGTTGTACTCGCAGTATGCCACGTCCTCGTAGTCAGAGTAGTCCTTCTTGATGCGCACCTCGCGAATGAAGGGCCTGCAGCGGTGTAAACGACGCAACGCATCTTGCGCATGCCAGCCGATGTCGAATGCAGTTCGCTGCAGCAGCTTGGCCACACAGTCATTCATTCCAGCCACGGCAATACAGCAGGCGCACTTGTAGGTGCCTGTCCGCTCAGTTTTCTTGTGAGGGATGGCCTGCAGAGGTGCACCAGGGCAGCCACATCATGCATCCTCAAATGGAAGGCAACAGCTTTTAAGCGCACTGTCGCAGCTGCCTTGTGCATTACCAACACCGTATACTGCTGAGTGCAGGCAGCCCCTCTGAGCTGCCTGTTGTGCATTCATGTGCACACCAAGAGCGCACCTCATGCAGCAGCAGGAAGGTGTCGTTTTCTGGCACGTAGGCAATGCCTGCGGGGTGGGTGAAAAGATCGCGCCGTGCTGACGCTGCTGCATGTATCTTGCAGGCATGCATGCAGCAGCAGCAGTGATGGCTGCAGTGGCGGCATCAGCAGCATCAGCAGGCTCGGGCAGAGAAGGCGGCAGTGGCGGCAGCAGAGGTAGCAACAGCGGCGCCCACCTTCGAACTGCGATTCCGGCTCCCAGGGCCCGATCAAGAGGTTGTGGGGGTCCCTGCACAGAGGATACAGAGGCTCTCCAAATCATAGCAAGCAGCAGTTTGACAGGCAGCTTGCAATCAACATGCGGGCCATCAAGCCAACGGCCACCAGGTGCTTGAGCCCTAAAGAAGGAAGCCAAACACACTCGCCTGAAGCGGAAGCGATCGTCCAGGTGCCCCAGTGCCATGGAGTTGTCAAACACGGCGTAAAACTCGCCCTGCACCCGCGCCAGTCCTGTAGCGGAAGCAGGAAACTGCGCTTTGTCGGCCAGTGCAGCATGCCGTTTGCAGAGGCACAGCAGGCAACATGCACAGCTCCTCCAGCCTGTGCCCAGCAGCACCAGTGTGCATGGCAACTGCAGGACTGCACTTTATCTCGCAGCAGCGGCTGCCGACGCACTCAAAGCTGGCGTCAAACCAGTGGCTTTTCAATCCACTGCGCTGCCCTGTTTGTGGCACAAGTCTTTGCCTGCACCCACCGCTGGCCTCAAACTTGGTGACTTTGGTAAACTCCGTGCCGTTTGCCAGGTAGCGAAACACGCCGGAAAAGGCGCTTTCCTGCGCAGGGCAAGGATTAAATTGAAATCGAATGACGCCCTCAGAGCTTTCATGGCATGCGACACTGTGCGCGAACTTGCGAATGGCAGCACATGGCGGATGAATGCATGGGGCTCGGCAGTTGGGTGCCGTGTCTTGCATGCAACGACACGGGGGCCAGACATGTGGCCACTAGCACACTCTGCAGCCGCACAGCAACAGCACTATCACGGATGAGTCTGAAGCCAGCCGAGCGCAACCAAGCATCCAGGGCAGGGGAGTCTGGCAGAAGCACACACAGTGCGCTGCATTTTTTTCCGAGCAGGTTAGGGCTCCCCTACCTTGATCAGCTTGAGGGTGCGCTTGCGGTGCTTCAGGTCATGGCACACTGACCGCTGCTTATCGATGCTGTCCAGCGTGTGCAGGCTGGTTGTCTCAAGGGCGGCGGCAGCGCCCGCCAGAGCCACCAGCAGCAAAAGGGCGGCCCTCATGCCGGCAAGGGCGGCAGCGGCCGACGGCCGGCGGTAGGGAAGGGCTGCTCGGGCGCGAGGCGGGGGCCACGGCGCGGGCTGATCGCTCTTGATCGTGACCTGCCGCACGTGCTCGATACCTTGTGTGGGGTGCGAGGCTGCCGGAATCCGCCCGTCTGGCGCGGGAGTAGCAGCTGTGGGCCTGGCACGCCCCAAATGTTTGCCGTAAGTGGAGATGTGCGATCAACTCGACCGGGAGCATGATGGGCAGCCACAGGGCTGCCGCCGCTGTGCCGCGTAGCGGCAGCAAATGTCGCCGCCCCGTGCTTGCCCCTGCCGCTCCACTGTCGAGCAGAGGCACACTGGTTACATCCCAGCCATGCCACGAGTCCTCTTGCCCCTCACCCTGGCCTGCCTGCTTGGGTTGGCTGCCCTCAGCGGCGCCGCTGGTGCTCCAGCCTTGGACCCTGCCCTCCCAGCAGCCCTGGAGTGGCGTCGGCCCAAGTTTTGTGGGTGAGCAGCAGGGCAGGCTGGCTGGCGGGCCCACGCTGATGCCCCTGCCGCTGCCGCTCGGTGCCTGCCCGTTTCACAGCCGACCGTTGGTGACCAGCCTGTGCAATGAAAGCGCCCCGTAACCTGCCTGCAGCGGCAGGGAGTGCCCGCACTTCCGCACGCTGCATGAGGAGGACGGGTTTGAGGAGCGCAAGTATCGCCACAAGTGTGAGCACTGCAGGCAGACGTGCCGCCGGGGGGGCCGACTCAATGTCAACTCGTGGCCTGCTGATGCTGGTTGCACCTGGCGGCAAGGCAGCAGCTCGTGTGTTGTGTGCCTGCAGGCCGCCTGCTCGCTAAGGGAAAAACTGCCTGCAGCTGCTGGATCCAACAACTTCCGACGCACTGCGTGCTGCTAACCGCCTGCCTTTTCCCCACCCTGCCCGCCTGCCCCGCCCCTCTTGCAACCACCCGCAGCGCTGTGGGTGGTGACAAACGAGACGGGCGTGACCTGGAACCACGCGTACCTGCATGGCAAAGTTCGGCTGGCGCATTTTTGGGCGGGGGACAACGACCGGGGCGCCAAGCTGGCCCGCACCAACCCCATGCTGGCGCTGTTTGAGTTTGGAGACCAAGGGGAGCTGCTGCCGCGCTGGACGTTTGCTGGCTACCTGCCCCGCGACTGCCAGGTGGGCTTGCTTGAGTGCCACTGCAGTGCAGCGGGCCAATGCATACAAACCAATGTGGTTTGAGTGGCTTGGCTGAGACATTATAGAGGAACAACATGTTAGCACAGAGCAGCGGCAGCGGACCGGTGCCCGGAAGGCTTGCTGTGCGCAGAGCGCCTGAGGTGTCAGTTGCCCGCGTCAAATGTGCAAATTTGACAGCATGCAGCTCTGCTCCCACTTGCAGAAGGACCCGCCGCAGCCCAAGAGCGAGCCTGCCTGCATCGCCCCAGCCCTCAACGCCAGCAGCTACTATGTGCGTCCCTTCCGCGGCCTGCCCACACTGGTGCGGGTGCTGCTGCCGCTGCCGCACTTAGCCGGGCGCGCTTATGCAGAAGGCCGCCATGCGCCTGCAGCACTGGTCTGCAGCATAGCCCTCCCTTCGCTGCCCTACACCAAGCCTCTGCTGAGGCAGGTTGGAGTGCATTGAGTACCAGTGTGCGAAAGGTCGGTGCCCTTGCAGAGTCGTCCAGCCAGCATACATGAAAAGCACAACTGTATTGTCTCTATGTGACCCAGCACGGGCAATCATCTCCCTCTTGTGCACTGCAGGGCAAGGTCCTGAACGTGGCAGCCGACCTGCGCACGCTGCTGCAGCACCAGGGGCTGGACTTTGAGGAACAGGTGAGCAGGGGCTGGGTTGCCGGCCAACTGAAGCTGTCTGGGGAGACATCAAGTGCCAGCAAGGAGCGTCCGCAGCCAACTCAGCAGGGGCTGACGGCCAAAAGTGGCGACCATCTGGTCGGCGCGTTGATGGCTGTTTGCAACCTCCCCTCATCAAAGGGCGCCTTTAGTTGCTGTGTCTTGCAGAGCCTGGCGGTCGCGATCTACGAGCCCAAGGAGCCGCGCCTTGGCGGCCACCACCCGCCGCTGCGCTACCGCTACAACGAAGTGCTGCTGCCAGTGTCCAACAAGCAGCTGCGGCAGTGATGCTAATGCCTCGATGTCCCAAGCAGGATGGGGAGTTGCAGTGCGCTGCAGTTTGCGGCATTCAGCAAGGTACGTAGCTTGACCACAGCTGAATGCATTTCCGTGCACATTCAACCAGGTTGCTTCATCTGCTAAGTTTGTAAATGAGCTCTGCTTTCAATTCCGTGCGGGATGCAGCGAGCAGCGGCAGGGGCGGCAGCGAAGCGGGGCACAGCAGATGCGCCGCAAGGCCTTGCAATCGGTCGAAACGCATCCTGATCGTTTGCATGGTGTTGTATCTGCAAGCAGGGCGCCAGCAACTCAACACCAGCGGCAGCTCGAAGTCTGAACAGCCCGTGCTCTGCGCTCGACACCCGCTGGACGTGACCTGGTGGCTGCACACTTTCGCAGATCGACGATAAGTCGGGTGAGGCGCCTGCAAGCGGGCCCCCGCGCTGCCCAGCAGCGGAGCCTGCGGGCCAGTCCCAAAAGCGCCTGTGCTGCCGATCTCGTACACTTCACGCTCACCACCAGCCGATGCATCCATCCGTAGCGCCGCCCGCTCACTCGCTCGTCCCTGCCGCCGCCGCCGCCGCAGGCGCCGTCCGCAGTGTGGGCATGGCCGCCCCTCAAGAGTTTGTGATCCGGGCCAGCGGCGCGGACAAGGCGGCAACCAAGCACCTGGTGGCACGCTTCCCGCTGGCTTTCCGCCCCGACCCGCGCTCTGATGAGACAGCTAATGCACCAGAGCTCAAGGGCACGGGCGACTGGACAATGGGACAGATGGAGCAGGGGGAGGCACGGCCTGGCACACGCGGGTGGGTGGGGTGGTGTGGTGTGGTGTGGGGAGGGTGTGATGCTGCACAGTGCTGCTGTGTTGCCAAGCTGCTGGGTTCTTGCTGCTGCTGTGTGCTGGGTGGGTTGGTGCGCCGGGCTGCTGTTTGCAGCCGCTTGCCAGTGTTTGCCCTCCTGCAGCGCTGTTGGAATCTGCCGGGTGCACCTGTAGGGGCTGCGCCATACAGCTAGCCACTGAACTGCAGTGTATCCATTCCCTGCAGGCTGCCCGGCCAGTGGGTGCTGGAGGAAAGCAGCCGGGGGCGGCCGCGGTTTGTGGGGCAGCCGGAGGGCGGCATGCGGGACACAGGCGGCGGCTATTTCCTGCTCATGAAGGTGCGGGCTGAGGCAAGGCGCATTGATCGGCATGCAACAAGCAGCTGGTCCGCCATGTGAGGTTGTGGCATGATTGGGTTGTTGCTGGCTGGCTGGGGGGCCCCTATCACACCTGCTGCAAACCTTCTGCTCTGCACGTTAGTGATTTCATCGCTGCCCTGGCCTGCACATGTGCAAAGTATCCATTCTGCCGTCCATGCACAGGGCAAGGGCAACGAGTTCATTGCTGTCCCAGTGTCCGACATGTTCACCTTCAAGCCCGTGTCACAGCGCCGCCACCAAACGTGCGCGGCTGCCGGCTGGCGCAGTGTTTTCAGATGGGAGCCGCTGCCTAGCATAAGAGACCGCTGCACCTGAAGCAGCTGCTGCCGCAAGCGTGTATCGACGGGCAATTCCTGTCACATCCCAACTGTGCATGGATCTGCTGAGCACACCCTTGCTAGTTCATTATGCTTGCAGGCTGGAGGAGGCGGAAGCAGCGATGCAGGCACAGCGGCTGCAGCACGAGCGGGCCAACCCGCGACTGGCCAAGGCGGTGGCGCGTGATGAAGGCAAGCAGTTGGGCGGGCTAGCTGTTGCCACTGCTGCTAGCTGTGGTTGTTTGTGCTAGCTGCTGCCAAGGCGGTGGCGCGCGATGAAGGCAAGGCCATTTGCTTCTGGTGCTGCAGCGGCTGCTGGTGCTAGCTGTTGCCAATGCTGCGGGCACTAGCTGCCGCCAAGGCGGTGGCCGGGAATGATGGAGACAATCCGTATTGCCGCATGCCACTGGCTGCTGGGCGTTCCTTGCCAGCTGTGCGCTGCCTGCCTGCGTGCTGCAGAGGACCAGCTGGGCCATTCTCAAGGGCAGCAAAGAGCAGCAGCATGCTACCCACCCTAATTGGTTCCTGACCAGCAGGTCTCAACTAACAGCGTGCTGCCCGCCTGCTTGCCTGCTTCAGAAGACCCGCTTGCCATCCTGAAGGACGATGAGGAAAAAGAGCATGATAGTGATGAGGAGTGGCGGGCCATTCGAGAGCGGGCAGCGGCGCGGCATGTGGTGAAGACCGCACCCAAGGTGGGCGCATGGGAGCAGGCTGCCTTGAGGCTCTTGTTGGCAGTGGCGGCTGTGCAGCGCATGTGTGTTGCATCTCTGCCTGTATTGCTACCCACTGCTGCCTTCCGGCCCTGACCGCCCCATGCGCCCACCCTCCTGTCCGCTGTTGCAGCAGCAGCAGCGGCCACCGAGCCGGGGGCAGGAGGACGAGGAACGGCCAGAGGAGGAGCATGCAGAGAAGGATGAAAAGGTGTGCGGCTGCTTGCGATTCGGCATGGCTGCTCCAAAGCTTAGCAGATCAGCTAAATGCTGCCATCCTGAGGCAGCCGCTTGCGGCCAGGCACAAAAGCATAGTTGCTGCCACGCATCCCCCGCGCCCGGCAAGCAGATGACGGTACCGGCATGGCAAACCAACTTCCTCCATGGTTTGCACCCTTCACCTTTTGCCCCTCTCGTGCATGCAGGGTGAGGACTGGGAGCATGAAGAGGCGGCGGCAGACGATGACCTGGACATGGGGGAGAGTGAGGAGGAGGATGTGGGCAGCCCTGTGCGCAAGTGAGTGTCGCTGCGCTTCGTTGCTTGCATGCGGCGCACAGCAGTTGCGTCTGCACTGCGACCGGCGGTTTCGATCCAGGGAGGGAGAGCAAGGTGGAGGGCGCTGGCTGCCCCATGCGCAAGCTGGTGCATGTCTTTTGGGTTTTGGCCAAAGCTCCATCTCTGCCCCACACACCAACGTGCGCCCCTTCTTTCCTCAGGGGCGCCGCCAGCAGCGATAGCGAGGAGGAGGGTGCGAGCGGCGCGCTGCAGCCGGAGAAGACGAAGCGGCGGCTGCGGCGCATGATGCGGGAGACGGGGCTGGAGGACAGCGAGGAGGAGGAGGAGGAGAGCGCGGGTGGGTTGCTGCTGGGGGTGCTGTCTCGGTTGCTGGTTGGGTTGTCGCCATGTAGAGCTGCTGCAGTTCCGGCGGGTGCACAGTGTGGAGACGAGGTTTAGGGTCAGCGATTGCGGGTCGTGCCATGCCAGGCATGCCAGGCATGCTCATGCCGTGCCGTGCCCGAGCCTGCTGTGCCATGCCATGCCAGGCATGCTCATGCCGTGCCATGCCCATGCCATGCCGTGCCATGCCCAAGCAGTGCTGTGTCATGCCATGCCGTGCCATGCTGTGCCATGCTGTGCTGTGCCATGCCATTCCGTTCATTATGGCCCAGCACAGCAGGCCTGGCACCGACATGTTTCTGTGTTGGGAGTGTGAGAGCGATGCCGGCAGCAATAAAAGGCCAACGCACTGCGTCCTGGCTGCGAATTCACCATGTCACTGCTCTACCACTGTTGCACCCCATGCAGAGGCTGGCGATGAGGAGAGCGAGAGCATCATGGACGAGGAGGACTTGGACCGCATGGCAGGAGTGGCCCCAGCAGCAGCCAACCGTGAGCCGACCCCAGAGACCCAGCTGCGGCCAGAGCCTGCTGCCGCGGCAGGCGGCGGCAAGAAGCGCAAGTCTCCGACGCCGCCGCCCGCTGCAGCGGCGGCCGCAGCCGCGCCTGCCGCGGGGGCGGCGGAAACGGGCGCCAAGCGGCCACGCACGGGCGCCCCTGCTGCGGCAGCCCCGGCGGCAGCGTCAGCTGCGCCTGCTGGGCTGACGTCGGTGCCTGCGGCGGGCGGTGGCGTCATCACTGCTGAGGAGCTGCGGCAGCTGCTGCGCTCCAAGGGGCGCATCCTGGTGAGCCTTTGTGTGCTTCATGGTGCGTCTGGCAGGGCATGGCCTATGCTCGCATGGCATGGGGGCAGCTGGCAGCTGCTGCGCATGCGTGCAACGGCTTGGCATGGGTGTGGCAAAGCATGCGCCTAGCACAGAATTTTCCCTCCCTGTCTTCGATCAAGGCATGCTGCTGTGGCACGCTGCTCTGGGCCACACCTTATGCCCCCAACAGCGTGCGCCTTATGCTGCTTTGCTGCCTGCTGAGCATGCCCTCACCCGCCGTCTTGTGTCTCGTGCCCTGCTGGCTTGTGCCCCACACTGCCCTGCCCTGCTGTCGCCCCCCTCCCTGCAGCTGGCCGACCTGACGGCCATGTACAAGGCTCGCCTGGCAGGCAGCGAGGGCACCAAGGCCTTTGTGCAGCTTGTCAAGCAGGTGCGCACAGGGTCTGGGGGGTGTCTGCTGCAGGGGGCGGGGGATTTGGCAGGTGATTGAGGACCAGGTCGGTGGCAGGTAATCGGGGGCCAGATTGGTGGCAGGTGATCGGGGGCCCGTGCGGGCATACAGTACCAGCCCGCTTGAGCAGCAGCATGTCGTTACCATGGCCCGCAGGGCTCGCCGACCAGCTTGCACAGCTTACTGAATCAGCTTGATGCAAAATCAAAACGGGCACACAGGGCACCCTGCAGCAGCCACCCTCGCACACCGCTTCCGTGCCGCTTGCCAAGCCCGGTGGGCATGTTGTCCAGCCACGGTCCTCCTGAGCTGAACCTGCTCTGCATCTCCCACCCATGCAGGTCGCCAAGATGGAACCCGGCAGCAAGTTCCTGGTGCTGAAAGAGTAGCAGAGGGGTGCAGCATACGGGGCAAAGCATGCGCTGTCCAATTCGAGGGCACATGTAAATGCGACCCTGTGAACAGGCACGACGGCCGGCAGGCGCCAGGGGCGGCAGCGGCGGCCGCGCCCCCACGGCACGCTGCACCTAGCTTTATTGTGCTGCTACCACTCGTACCAGGCTGTGGCAGGAACCCTGCTTGCTGTGCCCGCCCCCGATTGCGCTACGATTCTGCCGGGTCCAACGGACAGGCAGTTTTGCCGCCGCCGCTCGTGCCGCCTCGCCGCCGCCCGTCGCTGCAGCCCAGGGTTGTGCGGCCAGCCTTCCCACTTGCGGGGCGGTCATGTGGGGGCACTTCTGGACCGGCAGTTGAAGGCCGCGTGAAATTGGGTAAGGGGTTGCCAAGCCAGAGCATCCCAGCCAGCAGGGCAAAGCATGGTGCAGGTGCGGGGCCCGCTGGGCCCAGATCACTTTCAGTTTCACGTCGATCACTCCGAGCAACACCTACAGACAGTCTAGAGCCCGCGCTCGCGCCTGCCGAACCGCACCTCTCGCTCGCAGCGCTGCCGCTGCTTGGACTCCTACCCAAAAACATGCAGGCGCTCGTGGTGGGCTCGGCCCCCTCGGCCCTGCAAGCCCTGCTCCCGGCCGCCGCCATCGGCGCGCTCTCCGTGTGCAGCGGCCTGGGCCGTGGCCTGGGCACCTCCCGCCCCCGCCTGAGCCGCCCCAAGGCCGATTGGGTCGGCGCCACGCCGGCCAGCGCCCCCAGCAGGTGCGCCGAACCGCCGCCGCCGCTGGGGCTGCTCGCCGCCGTGGGCGTCGGCCGACCCTGCTGTCCTCTGCTCCACGCTGCAGGCCCGCCTCCGGCATCGCCTCTCGCACCTACCACACCACCTCGGCCGCCGAGGAGGCTCATGACAATCGCCCCGCCGACAGGTGCGGCATGAGCGGCGGCCTCATGCGCCGGCAGCTCCCGCCGATACCCTTGCGTGAGGAGCCGGTGTCTGCCCATGCCGCGGGGCCTTCCCTCATGTCATGGCGCTACCTCCCATCCCCTCTGCCTGCAGGGGCTTCGCGTCATCGGCCATGCCGCAGCCCGCGGCGCGCACCGCGCCCGCGCCCAAGGCGGCCGCCGGCAAGCCCGCCGCCAAGGCGCCCACGGTGGATGTGCAGCGCTTTGTGCGCGACAACATCACGCCCTTTGATGGAGACGCCACCTTCCTGGCGGGCCCCACTCAGCGCACGCTGGAGCTGTGGGACGAGGTCCAGGTGAGGGAGCAATGGTACGGTCATGCATGTCATGAGCAGGCTGGGAGGTAAGTGCATGCATGAGGCGGGTGCTCCGGCGCCCTCCGGTGCCTTCCGATTTGGTACATGCTGGCGAGCAGGGCGTGCAATGTGGCGCGCATGTTGATGTATGGCGCAGATGTATGGCATGGTTGCTGGCGGCACGCCGGCCAGTTTCTGGCGGCATGGGCGCCATGTTGCATTTCCGTGGGCATGTGGTGGCCGATGCTCCCCTCACATGCCCCTCAACACTGCATCCTCCCTCTGCTTCTCTGCCCTGCTTGTCTGCCGCAGAAGCTGTGCGCCGAGGAGCACAAGAAGGGCATCATGGGCGTGGACCCGGCGTTGCCCTCCACCATCACCGCCTTCCCGCCCGGCTACATCGACAAGGACAAGGAGGTGGGTGCTGGGGCTCTGTGGTTTTGTGGGTGCTGCGGCTTTGTGGGTGCTTGGTGCTGCAGTTGGGGACTGTGGGTGCTGGACAAGACCGTGGCATGCCATTCTGCAGCCATCATGCCTTGCTGCTCTGCGTGGCCTGCTGCTGGGCTCACCAGACCCTGGCCCTAACCTCCCGGGCCCCCCTCATTCTTTCCCCCTCCTAACTGCCCGCAGGTGATTGTGGGCCTGCAGACCGACAAGCCGCTGAAGCGCGCCATCAAGCCGCTGGGAGGCGTGGGCGTGGTGAAGAGCGCGCTGCAGGGTGAGCGGGACGAGGCTGGCGCATTGCACGGTCGGGATTCATGCTTCCACCCTCTGCTGGTGCCAGTTTGTGGTTGCAGTTTGGCTGCTTGCGTTGCCGCCGCGCTGTGTTGCATTTCCAATTGCTTTATTAACTTGCGTCCTGCAGGCGCCATGCCCTCGCCCAGCTGCCCCCTGCCGGATTGCCTCCCTCCTCTCTGTTTCTTGCAGCCTACAACTTCACGCTGGACCCCGAGGTGGAGAAGATATACACCACCGTGCGCAAGACGCACAACCAGGGTGGGTGCTGACAAATTGGACTGTGGTGGGCATATGCTGGCAGCACCCAGCAGCACCCATGTCCGCCAGCATGCAATGCTCACCCCGCCTGCAACTGCCCTCTCATTCTGCAAGCAATCGCCCTCCAGCCGCCTTTCCCGCTCCTCTCCTCTTGACTGACTCCCTGCAGGCGTGTTTGACGCCTACACCGACGAGATGCGCGTGGCGCGCTCCAACCACATCCTCACCGGCCTGCCCGACGGCTACGGCCGCGGCCGCATCATCGGCGACTACCGCCGCGTGGCGCTGTACGGTGCGGGCATGGATTGATTTGCAGGGCTCCGTTGCAGGGGGCTAGCACTGATGTGTGCGGAGATCCTGGAAAGGACGATCTCGGCACGTCAATCATGGCCGCCAGGCTCCCTTCCAACCTCCCCGCCGCCTCTTCCGCCTCCGCCCCGCCCGGCAGGCGTGGACGGCCTGATTGCCGCCAAGGCGGCTGACCTGAAGAAGCTGCTTGTGGGCACCATGACTGAGGAGCGCATCCGCCTGAGGCAAGTAGATGTTGCTGTTGCTTGGGGGCGGCCGCAGCGCTGGTAAGTTTGGCCTCAACTGCCTCAGCTGTGCGGCATCTGTCTTAAACGTCCTGGCTGCGCCCACAGCAGGGCAACACATGAAGCAGTGACTGATCCGCCCTCGCTTTCCTGCTTGCTACTTTCAGGGAGGAGGTGCAGGAGCAGATCCGCTCGCTGAACGAGCTTAAGGAGATGGCTGCCTCGTACGGTGGGTGCTGGATATTGCTGGATGTTTGGCCCCTGTGCAGTTCCAAGTCAGCATACATGAATTTGCAGAAGTTTCAGCGTGTCTCCGCCGCATGTGGGAAGCTGACAATTCATTGGTACACACCTCTGCCGCCATGCATCTGTTGTGTGCCGCCCCGGCCCCCACTTGCAGGCGACGACATCTCGCGCCCCGCCACCAACGCGCGCGAGGCAGTGCAGTGGTGAGCCACGGCTGCTGTTGAGGGGTTGCGCCTGTTTGAAAGACGTGGACAGCTGGGGTTGCTGTCGCTTCAGCCGTGCCACCTCATGCTTCGGACGGCGCGCCGCCTGCCGCCTGTTCCTCTCTTTCTACTAATCCCCCCTCCCAACACATCCCAGGCTGTACTACGCCTACCTGGGCGCGGTGAAGGAGCAGGACGGCGCGGCCATGTCCCTGGGCCGCGTGGACGCCTTCCTGGACTCGTACATCGAGGCCGACCTGCAGGTGCGGCACAGTGATTCATAAGCGGATGAAGCTTGGCTGTTGGCTGAATCGTCGTTCTTCTTCTCTCGCTGCAGGCGGGCAAGATCACGGAGGAGGAGGCGCAGGAGCTGATTGACCAGTTTGTGATGAAGCTGCGCATCGTGCGCCAGCTGCGCACCCCCGAGTACGACCAGCTGTTCGCCGGCGACCCCACCTGGGTGAGTGCACTTTTGTTTGGTTTTTATAAAAATGCGGCTGCTTTGTGCACCCGAGTACACCCAGCTGTTTGCAGGCGACCCGCCCTGGGGGAGTGATTGAATGCGGTGTGCAAGACAGCAAACGCAAGCTTGGGAAGGAGGGCCTCTCGAATGATGGGCAGCGCCATTGGGTGCGATACCTAGATTGCTGTTGGACCACCGGTTGAGCTCCCTTTGTGCTTACTGCAACCCGCAGGTGACCGCGGTGCTGGGCGGCACTGACGAGAACGGCAAGCACATGGTGCGCTTCGCTGGTCTGGCTGGGCAGCTGAGACGGCGGCTGCCGACTGGGCCGCACCTGCGTGTAGCTGCCCTGCATGTTGCCGGTTCACCCAACCCACCACCTCTTCCTCCCTCCCACCTACCTCTGCAGGTCACCAAGACCTCCTTCCGCATCCTGCAGACGC
>VFQQ010003954.1_pt1 | contig 13670 bp, 12 predicted proteins | sample 3512341 | NCBI WGS metagenome assembly VFQQ01 (sample SAMN10412373, study PRJNA504923) | tailings metagenome | isolation source: Relicate 2 Philex TSF1 revegetated site | place: Philippines: Tuba, Benguet | collected 2017-08-29 | reverse complement strand
CGTGCTGATCGGCGACGACGAGCACGGCTGGTCCGAACGCGGCACCTTCAACTTCGAGGGCGGCTGCTACGCGAAGACCATCAACCTCAACCCCGACGCCGAGCCCGAGATCTACGCCACGACCGAGAGGTTCGGGACGGTGATCGAGAACATGGTGCATGATCCCGACACCCTGACGCTCGACTTCGACGACGACAGCCTGACGCCCAACATGCGCTGCGCCTACCCGCTGCACTACATCTCGAACGCCTCGCCCACGGCGCTGGGCGGGCATCCGAAGAACGTGGTGATGCTGACCTGCGACGCCTTCGGAGTGCTGCCGCCCATCGCGCGGCTCACGCCCGCGCAGGCGATGTACCACTTCCTGTCGGGCTTCACCTCGAAGGTGGCAGGGACGGAACGCGGCGTGACCGAACCGCAGCCCACCTTCTCCACCTGCTTCGGCGCACCCTTCATGCCGCGCCGGCCCGAGGTCTACGGCAAGCTCCTGCGCGAGAAGATCGCCAAGCACGGGGCGACCTGCTGGCTGGTGAACACGGGCTGGACGGGCGGCGCCTACGGCACGGGCAGCCGGATGCCGATCAAGGCGACGCGGGCGCTCCTGTCGGCCGCGCTCGACGGCTCGCTGGCGGGCGCCGAGTTCCGCAAGGACCCGAACTTCGGCTTCGAGGTGCCGGTCTCGGTGAAGGGGGTGGCCGACATCCTCCTCGACCCGCGGCGGACGTGGGAATCGGGCGCGGAGTACGACCGGCAGGCGGCACGGCTCGTCCAGATGTTCGCGGAGAACTTCGAGAAGTACGAGGCGCACATCGACGACGACGTGCGCGCCGTGGCGATCGGCTGAGGCGCGCGGAACGCGCGACATTTTTCGGCCCGCGCTCTTGCGGGCCGGACGAGGGGGCAGTATTCAGCCCCTCGCGTTGGGGTGTAGCCAAGCGGTAAGGCAGCGGTTTTTGGTACCGTGTACCGTAGGTTCGAATCCTACCACCCCAGCCACCTTCCTCCCGGTCGAAGAAGCCAAGCGTCTCCTCTGTCGGCGGAGACTCGAGGTGCCCCAAATGATGCCCCAGCGTCACTCGGGTGACCGGGGTGCCCCGCCCGCATCTCGAGGACGAGGCTTGCAAGGGAGCGGTCCCGCGAGGGCGACTTCAGAGCCTCGAGCTCTCGGAAGCCTTGGTACGATCCGCCTCGAATCCCTATTCCGCAGCACCGGCGAGGTTGTCGAATACGAGCGCCGCGACCTGCTACTGGAACGCTGTCCAATTCATCCCGCTACCGTCTGGCACGGAAGGGTCCACTCCACTCCGCGAAGCTTGCACGCCGACACACAGCATGACCCGGAGACTCCAGCCACCCATCTCCCGTACGGACATTCACACGGTTTCGGCCGCACGATTTCAGGCGATCCGCTCTGGCCGTATCGTCGCGCCCGGGATCAAAGCGTAGCCCACATCCCTGACCCGCTCGACCGGCTCGCCCGACAGCCGCTCCACGAGCATCTCGGCCGCCATCTGCCCAAGCTTCAGCGTCGAGACGTGCATGGAGGTCAGACGCTGGCGCAGCACCGAGGCCACCGGCATGTCGCCCCAGCCCGCGATGCCGATGTCACGGGGAATGCCGAGGCCGATCCGCTGGCAGTATTGCAGCCCGCCGAAGGCCATGGAGTCGTTCTGGTAGAAGATGCACTCGACCGCCTTCCCCGAGGCGAGCAGTTGCTCGGTACCATAGTAGCCGGGGTAGAAGTTCGCCGTGTCGTGGAGGCAGAGCTGGCGGTCGACGGTGCCGCCGCCGTCCATTACCGCCTTGGCAAAGCCGTCGAGACGGGCGGTCGCCGCATTCGCCGTGTCGTGCGAGGTGCCGACGTAGCCGAGCCTGCGGTAGCCGCGCCCGACGAGAAAGCGGCCCATCTCGAACCCGCAGTCGTAGTGGTCGAGTCCCACGCACATGTCGAGCGGGCTGGAGTTCAGGTCCCAGATCTCGACCACCGGCACGCCGCTGTTCTTCAGCATTTCGACCGAGCGGGGCGAATGCGAGCGTCCCGTGAGGATGAGACCGGCCGGGCGCCAGGAGAGGACAGTGCGGATCCAGTTCTCCTCCTCTGCCATGGTATGCTGCGTAAGGCCGAGCACGGTCTGGTAGCCGTGGAAGCCGAGCTTGCGGTCGATCCCCTCGAGCACCTGCGCGAAGACCTCGTTGCCGAGGTCAGGGATGGAGACTCCGACAAAGGTGGTGTTCTGATCGCCTGCGAAGACGGTGGCGATGCGATTCGGCAGGTAGCCGAGAAGGTCGACCTTCGCCATCACCTCAGCCCGGGTCTTTTCCGAATAGCCCCCCTCCCCGCGCAGGACGCGGCTTGCCGTCATCTTCGACACGCCCGCGGCGCGCGCGACTTCTGCAAGGCTTATCTTGCTGTTCCCGTTTCGGTTTTCGGTCATCTCGCCAACGATGAGTTACCGGTAACTTATTTTCTTGACAGGGTGCAGGTTCGGGAGAAGACTTCACTACGTTACAGGTAACGCTACCGGTGAAGGGCGGCCGTGACAAGGGAGGATCCATGACGGCGCGCCAGCACAAGGGGCTGTTCTTCGACCGTATCGACAAGCACTTCGGCGGCACCTACGCGCTGCGCGACGTGTCTCTGGCGGTGGGACGCGGAGAGATCGTCGCGCTTCTGGGCGAGAACGGCGCTGGAAAGTCCACCCTCATCAAGGTCCTCGGAGGCATCCATCGCGCCGATGCGGGGCAGGTCCTGATCGACGGCGAACCCTACGAGCACCGGCCCGCGGGGTTCGGCGAACGTCAGAAGGTCGCCTTCATCCACCAGGATCTCGGGCTCGTCGAATGGATGACCGTGGCCGAGAACATCGCGCTCGCGCTCGGCTTCAAACGGCGGGGCGGGCTCATCGAGTGGGGCGCGGTCGAAGGTTTCGCGGCCGAGGCGCTGGCGCGGGTCGACTGCGACTTCGACCCGACGACGCGGGTGGAGAACCTGACGCGAACCGAGAAGTCGCTCGTCGCAATCGCACGGGCGCTGGCGGTGGACAGCGAGTTCCTGGTGCTGGACGAACCCACCGCCTCGCTTCCGGCGGACGAGGTCGAGCGGCTCTTCGCGGCGATCCGGCCACTCCGCGAAAGGGGCGTGGGGATGATCTACGTGAGCCACCGGCTGGACGAGATCTTCCGCATCGCCGACCGGGTGGCGGTGCTGCGGGACGGTGTGATGGTGGGCGTGCGCGCGATCGAGCACACGACGCCCGAGGAGCTTGTCCAGAAGATCGTGGGGCGGAAGACGCGGGAGACGGTGAAGTCGACCGAACCGCCGGGTGCGCCGATCCTGGAACTGAAGGGCTTCACGGCCGGGACCGTGGGCCCGCTCGACTTCACGCTGCGGCGGGGCGAGGTCGTGGGGCTCGTGGGGCTCAGGGGCGCCGGGCACGAGGCGGTGTCGCGCGCGCTGTTCGGGTGCCATCCGCATGCGGGCGAGGTGCGGCTCCACGGGCGGGTACCGGACCTGTCCTCCCCGCGCCGGGCGATGGAATCGGGCTTCGGGCTCGTTGCCAAGGACCGGACGGAGGAGTCGGTGGCGATGAGCCTGACGATCCGGGAGAACACCTTCCTGAACCCCGCCGGCATCGGGCGGAGGCTTTTCAACCTCCTCGCGCCCACGCGCGAGGCCGAGCAGGCGGCGATGATCGGAGCGGACCTCGGGCTGTCGCCGAACGATCCCAGCCTCGCCATCGAGGCGCTGTCCGGCGGCAACCAGCAGAAGGTGGTGATCGGCCGCTGGCTCGCCACGCGACGGCAGCTTCTCATCTGCGAGGACCCGACGGCGGGCGTGGACGTGGGCGCGAAGGCCGAGATCTACGCGCTGCTCAACCGGGCGCTCGCGGACGGGGTGGGCATCCTCCTCGTCTCAACCGACTTCGAGGAGATCGCGGCGATCTGTCACCGCGCCATCGTCTTCAGCCAGGGCGCCATCGTCGACGAGCTGTCGGGCACTCGGCTGTCGACCGAGAACCTGATCCAGTCCGCCTCGGCGGGCAATGCCGGTCCGGAGAGGGAGACCGCCGATGCAATCGCTTGAAAGCGGAGCGCTCGAGCCCACCAAGGCGGAACTCGCGGGACTCTCGACCGGGAAGAAGGTGATGAGGTTCCTGCCCGTCTACGGGCTCGTGATCCTCACCGTCTTCCTGATCGCGCTGTTTTCGGTCCTGCTGCCAAACACCTTCCCCACGATGCTGAACCTCCGCGCCATCGTGTCGGACAAGGCGATCATCGCGCTCCTTTCGCTCGGGGCCATGATCCCGATGGCGGCGGGGCGGATCGACCTGACGGTCGGCTACGGCATCGTGCTGTGGCACATCCTCGCCATCAGCCTCCAGACCAGCCTCGGACTGCCCTGGCCCGTGGCGGTGGCGGTGGTCCTCCTGCTCGGCGCCTTCACCGGGTTCCTGAACGGGATGCTTGTCGAGGTCGCGAAGATCGACAGCTTCATCGCGACGCTCGGGACGGGGACGGTGCTCTATGCCCTGGCGCTGTGGCATACTGGCGGGCGGCAGATGGTGGGGGCGCTGCCGCAGGGGTTCTACGACATCTCGACGACTTTCGTGTTCGGCCTGCCGATCACCGGATACTACCTGCTCGCGATCACGCTGGTCCTGTGGGTGGTGCTAGAATACACGCCGGTGGGCCGCTACCTCTATGCCATCGGCGCCAACCCGCGCGCCGCGGCGCTGAATGGCATTCCGGTCCGGAAGTACGTGATCGGCGCCTTCATGGCGTCGGGTACCATGACCGCGCTCGCGGGCGTCATTCTGGCCTCGAAGCTCCGCATCGGGCAGGCGTCGGTCGGACTCGAGTTCCTTCTGCCGGCGCTCGTCGGCGCGTTTCTCGGATCCACCACGATCAAGCCGGGCCGGGTGAACGTCTGGGGGACCATCGTCGGCGTCGCGATCCTCGCCGTCGGCATCTCGGGCATACAGCAGTTCGGCGGCTCCTTCTGGGTCGAGCCGCTGTTCAACGGAGTGACGCTGCTGATCGCCATCGGCATCGCAGGTTACGCTCAGCGCCGCAAGGCAGCCGTGAAGCGCTGAGGAAAGGGACACATGCAAGGGGAGGAGAGAACCATGCAGAGACGACCATTCATCGCCGCACTTCTGGCGACCACGATGCTGGGCAGCGCGGCGAGCGCGCAAGGCGCGTGGGACGGCCCGACGACCGGCCCGACGGGAGCTGAGGGCAAATCCATCGTCGTGCTCGCTGCGGACCTGAAGAACGGCGGCATCCTCGGCGTGACCAGTGGCGTCGAGGAAGCCGCGGCCGTGCTGGGCTGGGAAGTGCGCGTCCTTGACGGCGCAGGCTCGATCCAGGGACGGACAGCGGCCATCGGGCAGGCGCTGGCGCTCCAGCCCGACGGCATCATCATCAACGGGTTCGACGCGATCGAACAGCAGGCGGCGCTCGAAGGCGTCACCGGCGCAGGGATCCCGATGGTGTCCTGGCACTCGGGGCCGAAGATCGGCTGCGACGCACCGGGCGGCATCTTCGCCAACGTTTCGACCGACGCGATGACGGTGTCGGAAGTCGCTGCGAAATGGGCGCTCGAGGACGGCGGCGACAAGGTGGGCGCCATCATCTTCACCGACTCGACCTACCAGATCGCCATCGACAAGGCGAACCGGATCAAGGAGACGATCGAGGCGGGGGGCGGCACCGTGCTCGAGTACGTCGACACGCCGATCGCCGACACGTCCGCGCGGATGGGACCGCTCACCACCTCGCTTCTTCAGAAGCACGGGGACCAGTGGACCCATGCGCTTGCCATCAACGACCTCTACTTCGACTTCATGGGCCCGGCGCTGGCAGCCGCCGGCATCAGCAGCGAGGACGGCCCGCAGGCGGGGTCGGCCGGCGACGGGTCGGAGGCGGCGTTCCAGCGCATCCGCTCCGGCAACTACCAGACGATCACGGTGGCCGAGCCGCTGAACCTCCAGGGCTGGCAGCTTGTGGACGAGCTCAATCGCGCGATCCAGGGGCAGCCCTGTTCGGGCTACATCACCTCGCCCGCGCTCGTGACGCAGGAGGGGCTCGCCAAGATGGGCGACAGCAACCAGTTCGACCCCGACATTCCCTACCGCGCGGCCTATGCCGCGATCTGGGGCAGGTAGAGGTCGCCGGTTCCGGCAGCCTCCGGGCGCCGGGGCCGCGAGGACGCGGGCGGCCGGGGCTTGCCTCGGCCGTTCGCCTTCGGGAAACTGGGCGCGGACGCCGGGAGGGATGCAGGCATGTTCGGAGCGCTCGACGGCACGGGGTTCGAGGTGATCGATCCGGAGTTCGAGGGGTGCCTGATCGGGCACGCCCGCGTCGAACGGCTGTGGACCGGGGCGCGCTGGTCGGAGGGGCCGGCGTGGTTCGCGGCGGGGCGCTACCTCCTGTGGTCCGACATCCCGAACAACCGCATCCTGCGCTGGGACGAGACGGACGGGTCGGTCTCGGTCTTCCGCCAGCCGTCGAACAACGCGAACGGCAATACGGTGGACCGGCAGGGGAGGCTCGTGACCTGCGAGCACCTGTCGCGGCGGGTGACGCGGACGGAGCATGACGGAACGATCACCGTCATCGCCGACCGGTTCGAGGGCAAGCGTTTCAATTCGCCGAACGACGTGGTGGTGGCTTCGGACGGGTCGGTCTGGTTCACCGATCCGTCATACGGAATCCTGATGGACTACGAAGGCGAACGGGCCGAAAGCGAGATCGGCGCCTGCCATGTCTTCCGCGTGGCGCCGGACGGGACCGTCGCCATCGCCGCCTCGGATTACGTCAAGCCGAATGGGCTCGCCTTCTCGCCCGACGAGCAGTTTCTATACGTGGCCGACACGGGGGCGTCGCATCTGAAGGGCGGTCCCCGGCACATCCGCCGGCACCGCGTGGCGCCGAACGGCGCGCTTTCAGGGGGCGAGGTGTTCGCCGAATGCACCGCCGGCCTCTTCGACGGGTTCAGGGTGGACCGGGAGGGCCGCGTCTGGACCTCGGCGGCAGACGGCGTGCACTGCCATGCGCCGGACGGACGGCTCATCGGCAAGGTGCTGATCCCCGAGTTCGTCGCGAACGTATGCTTCGGTGGCGCGAAGCTGAACCGCCTCTTCATCTGCGGGACGACCTCGCTCTACGCTGTGTACCTCACGGTCAACGGCGTCTCGCCGGTGTGAGATCCGGGAGCCGAACCGTCAGGCAAACGCGATCTGCGTCTTGATGGCGCGCGTCCTGTCCGATGCAGTCTCGAAGGCGGCCTGGGCTTCAGTGATTGGCAATGTCTGCGTGATGAGCGGCCGAACGTCGAGCCTGCCCATCCGCATCATCTCGACGGCCGTGAAGAACTCCGCGTGGAAGCGGAACGATCCCCTGAGCTCGATCTCCTTCGCCGTCATCGCCTGAACCGGAAGCGTCATGTCGCCCCCAAGTCCGAGTTGGACGACGATCGCCCCGGGACGCAGCGCCGGGATCGCACCGGAAAGCGCCGAGGCGACGCCCGAGCATTCGAAAAGCACGTCGAAACGTCCCTTGCTGGCCGAATAGGCGCCGAGCGCCTGCGCATCGACCGCGACGTCGTGGGTCCGGTCTGCCCCCATCTCGCGCGCCTTGGCGAGTGTGAAGGCGGCGACATCGGTCGCCACGATTTCCACCGCGCCGGCCGCCCGGGCCGCCGCGACCGCAAGCTGTCCGATCGGCCCGCACCCGGTCACGAGCACGCGCCGCCCCATCAGGTCCCCTGCCCGCCCCGCCGCGTGGAGCACCACCGCGAGCGGCTCGGCCATCGCCGCCTCGCCCTCCGACAATCCCTCCGCCACGGCGCATTGCCGCGCGTCGGCCACGAGATATTCGCGGAAGGCGCCCTGACTGTGCGGGAAGGGCATGGCCGACCCGTAGAAGCGCATGTCGAGGCAGTGGTTCTGCCGTCCTTCGAGGCAGTAGAGGCACGTGAAGCACGGGCGGGACGGTGAGACGGCGACGAGCGTCCCGGGGTCGAGACCCAGGACGCCAGCGCCCACGGCCTCGATCCGGCCTGCCACCTCGTGGCCAAGGATCATCGGCTCGCGCAGGCGCACCGTGCCGAAACCGCCATGGTTGTAGTAGTGCAGGTCCGAACCGCAGATGCCGCCGCGCACGATGCGGACGAGCACCTCTCCGGGGCCGGGCGTCGGGATATCGCGCTCCTCGATCCGGAGGTCCTTCGCGGCGTGGGCGACAAGAGCCTTCACAGGAACCTCCCTACGGGACCGGCGTGAGAAGCGGGTGGCCCGCGAAATGCGCGGTCAGGTTGTCGCGCATCAGTTGGCCCATGGCCTTGCGCGTGTCGATCGTACCCGACCCGTGGTGCGGCTGCAGCAGCAGGTTCGGCGCGGAGAGGAAACGGGGGTTCAGGATCGGTTCGCCCTCGAAGACGTCGAGCGCCGCACCGCCCAGACGGCCTCCCTCGAGCGCGTCGAGGAGCGCGGCCTCGTCCACGTTGGCGGCCCGGCTGATGTTGATCACCGTCCCCTCGGGCCCAAGGGCCTCAAGCACCCGGGAGCCAACGATGTGACGCGTCTCGGGCGTGGCGGCGAGTGCCACGATCAGGTGGTTGGACCATTCCGCCAGCGCCACCGGGTCGGGCACATAGGCCCAGCCCGCCGCCTCGCCCTCGGGTTTGGGTGCGCGCGCGGAATAGGCGATCTCCAAGCCGAAGCCCTGCAGGCGCCGCCCGATCGCCGTGCCGATCCGGCCGAGGCCCAGGATGCCCGCGCGGCTGCCCGAGACCCGACGCGTCAGCGGGAACATGCCCTGCGCCGCCCAGCTGCCCGACCGCACCCAGTGCTCGGCCGGGCCCACCCGGCGCACCAGCGCCAGCAGCATCGCCACCGCGATGTCGGCCACGTCTTCGGTCAGGACATCCGGCGTGTTGGTCACGCGGATCCCGCGAGCCCGGCAACTGGGCATGTGGACGGCGTCGTAGCCTACGCCATAGACGGCAATGATCTCGAGGTTCGGACAGGCCGCGATCATCGACTCGCTGGCGCCAAGGTCGCCGCGCGTGGCTATGCCCCGGACATGCGGCCCGACCTCTGCCAGCAGGACGGACGGGTCAGCCGCCTCCCACCATCGGTGCATCTGAAAGGCGGCATCCAGCGGACCCTGGTCCCATTCGGGATAGGACCCGACCTGCAGGATATGCGGCTTTGTCATCGTGAGGCGAAGTCCCGCATTGGCTGTGCCGGCAACTTGACAGCATTGTTAACGATAACATAAGCAGGGAGCAAGACGGTTGTCGAGAGCAATCCGAGGGAGGCTTGAGTGGCATACAGGCTGTTCGACCTGACGGGACGGCGGGCGCTGATCACCGGGTCCTCGCAGGGGATCGGGTTCGCGCTGGCGCAGGGGCTGGCGGCATCGGGCGCGCAGGTGGTGCTGAACGGCCGCGATGCGGCGCGGCTCGCCGATGCAGCCCTGCGGATTGCCGGGGCCGAGACGCTGGCCTTCGACGCGACCGACCGCGCGGCCGTGCGCGCCGCCGTGGACGGGTTCGAGGCATCCGGCAAAGCCATCGACATCCTGGTCAACAACGCCGGGATGCAGCACCGTGCGCCGCTCGAGGACTTTCCTGCCGATGCCTTCGAGCGCCTCCTCCAGACCAACATCGCCAGCGTGTTCCATGTGGGTCAGGCCGTCGCGCGTCACATGATCGCGCGCGGACGTGGCCGGATCATCAACATCGCCAGCGTCCAGACCGCGCTCGCCAGGCCCGGAATCGCGCCCTACACGGCGACCAAGGGTGCCGTCGGCAACCTGACCAAGGGCATGGCGACCGACTGGGCGAAGCACGGGCTCAACTGCAACGCCATCGCGCCGGGGTATTTCGACACGCCGCTGAACGCGGCTCTCGTGGCCGACCCGGCCTTTTCCGCCTGGCTGGAAAAGCGCACACCCGCGGGACGCTGGGGCCGGGTCGAGGAGTTGCAGGGCGCCTGCATCTTCCTGGCATCCGACGCGGCCAGCTTCGTGAACGGCCACGTCCTGTACGTGGACGGCGGCATCACGGCGTCGCTGTGACCTTTCCCCGTGAAGGAAACCGCCGATGACCGACACGATTGCCCTGATCGGCGCCGGGGCCATGGGGGGCGCGATCGGCGCCCGACTGCTGGCCACCGGCACGCGGCTGGTGGTGCATGACCTCGACCCTGCCAAGGTCGCGGCGCTGGTGGCGCTGGGTGGGACGGCCGCGGCCTCGGGTGCCGACGCGTCGCGGAGGGTGCGGGCCGTCATCCTGTCGCTGAACGCCCCCCACATCGTGCGGGCCGCGGTGTTTGGCCCGGGCGGCGTGGCCGAGGGCGCGGCGCCCGGCACGCTGGTGATCGACATGTCTTCGATCGACCCCGAGGCGACGAAGGCGCTGGCCACGGATGCCGCCGCGCGCGGCCTGCGCTGGGTCGACAGCCCGCTGTCGGGCGGCATCCCCAAGGCCGCGGCGGGGGAACTGACGCTGATGCAGGGCGGCGCGCCCGATGACGTGGCCGAGGCGCAGGCGATCCTGTCCAGCGTCGCCGCGAACCAGACGCGCATGGGCGGCCCCGGCGCGGGCCAGACCACCAAGCTGATCAACCAGGTCTTGTGCGGGCTGGGCTTCCTTGCCGTGGCCGAGGCGACCGCGCTTGCCGAGGCCGCGGGCGTCGATGCCGCGATGATCCCGCAGGCCCTGCGCGGGGGTCGCGCCGACAGCGCGATCCTGCAGGAGTACATGCCCCGCTTCGCTTCCCGCGATTACCGCCGGACGGGACGCATCGACAACATGGTCAAGGACCTGAACGGCGCAGCCGACCTGGCCCGCCTGACCCACACGCCCATGCCGCTGACCGCGCTCTGCGCCGAGGTGCACCGGATGCTGACGGCGGCGGGGCTGGGGGCCGAGGATCAGGCCGCGCTGATGGAGTTCTTCGCCTTCCGCAAGACCCTCTGACGCCTGCAAGGGAACCCCGCGCCATGATCACCCGCTACGCCCTGTTCGAGGGCCAGGTCCACCCCGGGAAGACCGAGGCCTTCCGCGCCGCCGTTCTGTCCGACATCCTGCCTGTCTGGCGCCGATTTCCCGGTGCTCTGGCGGTGCACGTCGCCTTCGGCGAGGACCGCGACGAGGGCGCGCCGGAATTCCCGCTGATCCTGGCCATCGACTGGCCGGACCGCGCGACGGTGGACGCGTTCCTCGACCACCCGATCCGCAAGGACGGCCGCGCCGCGACCGAGGCGGTGCTGGCTCGCTACTTCACCGGGCGCATCCATCACCACGTCACCACGGCCCACAGCTACGATCCGGCGTGACGACCCATAGGCTGGAACCGCGGCAGGGGTAACGAATACCGAGGCGCCATGACCACCGTCCGGAAATCTCCTACCATGGCCGATGTCGCCCGTCAGGCGGGGGTGTCGCCCATGACGGTCAGCCGCGCCTACAAGTCCGACGGATCGGTCAGCGCCGCCACCCGTGACGCCATCCTGAAGGCGGCGGACGATCTGGGCTACGTGTTCGACAGCACGGCTTCCAACCTGCGGTCGCAGAAGACCGATTTCATCGCCGTCACCATCCCCTCGATCAACAACGCCAACTTCGCCGACACGGTGCGCGGCCTGTCCGAGGGGCTGAAGGCGCGCGGGTTGCAGATCCTGCTGGGCTACACCGACTACGACATGGCCGAGGAGGAGCGGCTGATCGAGCAGCTCCTGCGCCGCCGCCCCGAGGCCATTGTCGTCACCGGCGGGAGCCACACGCCGCGCGCGCGCCGGATGTTGCAGAACGCCGCCATCCCGGTGATCGAGACCTGGGACCTGCCCGAGGACCCGATCGGCCATGTGGTGGGCTTTTCCAACGCCGATGCCGTGCGCGGCATGGTCGACCATTTCGTGGCCTGCGGACTGACCCGCATCGCCTTCATCGGCGGCGACGCCAGCCGCGACACGCGCGGCACCGACCGCCGCGCCGGGTTCCTGGCCGCGATGCGGGCGCATGGGCTGGACACGTCGCGCCTGATCGCCGCCGGCCCGCCGCCGATTTCCATGCGCGAGGGGGCCGATGCGATGGGCCGGCTCTTGGACACCCTGCCCGACACCCAGGCCGTGATCTGCGTGTCCGACCTGACGGCCTTCGGCGCGCTGACCGAGTGTCAGCGGCGCGGGGTGGCGGTACCAGGGCAGATGTGGATCGCGGGCTTCGGCGACTACGAGATCGCGGGGATCTCGGTCCCTGCCCTGACCACCATCAACCCCTTCCCGCATGAGATCGGCGCGCGCACGGCCGACCTGATCCTTGCCGTGCGCGACGGACGCCAGACCAGCCCGGCCCGCATCGCCATCGCGCCGGAACTCCTGATCCGGCAGTCAACGGGCTGAGCCGCCCTGCGCGAGGGGAAAGGGCGGGGACCCTGCCCCGCCCATGCGGTCGCGCGACGCGCGCCGTCGCTGCCGCATCGCCATGACGGCCTGATACGTCATTCGATCCGCACGCGCGACGTCGTCCGCGCCCGCGAACCGAAGCGCCTATGCATACCGGAGTTCTTCAAGTCTTGCTCAGGACGCTCTCCCCGCACCGCGATCAAGGCCCAGAACGTGGTCCAGAGAAATCCGTCCAGGGCCCTGCGCGGCAATCACGAGGAACGCGGCGGCCCAGAGTCCGTGGGTTACCCAAGCCTCCGGGAAGACGAAGATCTGGATCACGGCGGTCATGGCGAGCAGCCCCAGCGCCGAGATCCGGGACAGGAGCCCGAGGATCAGGAGAACCGGCAAGATATGCTCCGCGACGGTGGCGGCCACAGCCGCCCACGCGGGCGGAACAAGCGGCAGCGCGTAGAGGTCCTCGAACAGGAACCATGTGGAGTCCTTGATCGCGAACCCGTCGACCTTGGTGCGTCCCGACTGCCAGAAGACGATCGCCGGGAAGACGCGCGCGGCGAGCGCGGCAAGATCATGGGGGATGAAGCCGGCTGCGCCGTTGATGCGGCGGACAAGGCCGACGACCCCGCCAGCGGCTTGTGCGGTCGGGTCCTGAGTGACGGTCATGGCGCGTCTCCGGTGATGGCGGCGATAAGCCCATGGCGCAGGAGGAGCGTCAGGGCGGGGGTGGGGTCGTCTTCGCCGGTCGCCTCGCCCAGACGCGCCCCCGCCGACAGGCGGGACAGCACGCGGTGCGTGCCCCCGTCGAGGGACGCGACGATCACGACGAAGCCGGGCGCGCGCGCGACCAGCGCGTGATCCGGACCGCTGCCGGGCGACGCGCCCGGAGTCGCGCCGGGCTGGTGCGCCTCCCAGATGCGGACGGCCGGATGCGGAGAGGCGAAGAGTTCGACCGAGGGGTGAAGCGCGAGTCGGAGGCGTTCGGGATGCGCCACGGCCAGCGCGTCGGACGGAACGGGTGCCGCATCGGCGGCGTGGTATGCGCGGCCGCGTGCGAGTTCGAGCCGCGCGACGTCGCCGATCCAGGGAAGGTGCGCCAGAGGCGGGAAGCCGTCGAGGAAGGCGGGGAACGCCTCGCCCCATGACAGGAGCACGGGGTTCTCCGGCGGCGCGTCCGCAAAGAACAGGCGCGCCATGGCGGCGAAGAACGGATCTCCCACCAGCTGCGCCACCACCGGGAACCGCGCGGCGAGCGC
>VFQQ010003952.1_pt1 | contig 13672 bp, 23 predicted proteins | sample 3512341 | NCBI WGS metagenome assembly VFQQ01 (sample SAMN10412373, study PRJNA504923) | tailings metagenome | isolation source: Relicate 2 Philex TSF1 revegetated site | place: Philippines: Tuba, Benguet | collected 2017-08-29 | reverse complement strand
GCCGGGCATGCCACTGCTGGTGCTGCCGCTGCGTCTGGTGTTGCTGTGCAACAGCCAGCTCAGATGAGCAGCTTCTCAATGGCCAGCTTGAGCTGCTGGATCTGCAAAGAAAAAATCGTGGGCCAGAAAAGGGGAGCCAGTGAGCACACCTGCACAAAATCGCTGTGTGCTGCGCCGGCACGCCAGCAGTTCTAGCCCTGCCTCCCACTCCCCACCACAAAGGAGGCACCGGCAGAACCCCCCACTGGCTGAGTCGTTCCGCACCAGCAGAAGAACAAGCACTTGCAATTTGCGGAAAATGCGCACCTGGTTCTTCAGCTGGCTGCCCTCGTTGGTGGTGATGGAGCAGGCGATGACGGGGCGGGACACGCCGCAGGCGCGGCCCAGCGCCGCCTTGGACGGGACAAACACGTAGGGCACGTTCTGCGGGGCGGGGAAACACAGCGGGCAAAACGATAGGCATGAGGACAGGTGCATGCGGCAGTGTGCCGCCGTGCGCAATGCATGCGTGCGGCGGTGGCGGCAGCAACAGCAAGCTGCCCAGTTTCTGTGGCACGCCATGGGCATGCCAATTGCATGCAGGGCAAGCATGCTAGCTTCAGCATGCTGTCTGAAAGCTGAGCAGCGACCGCTTCTACTGCCGCCGCTCGCCGCCCATGGCGGCCGCACCTTGTCCTCCGCCAGCAGGGGCAGGTGCAGCAGGATCTCGATGGGCTCGGTGTCGGCGGCCATGACCACCACCTCGCTGATGCCGCGGTTCAGCGTCTTGGTGGCTGCGCGGGGGAGGGCGGGGAGCGGGGCGTGTGGGCAGCGGCGCGGGAGGCACCCCAACACCTGCAAACGCTTATGTGGTAGATGCTGGGCGCTTTCAGAGCGCATGCGGGCCCTCCGGCGCGCACCCTCGTTGGCGCCCTTCTTCAGCTGCTTGTAGTTGGTCGCCTGCTGCACGATGTCCATGATGGTGTTCGTCAGCTGCACGGGGAGGGGCGGGGCGGGTCAGCGGGGCGCGGGGCGGCCGGCAGGCGGGCATGCAGCCCCGAAACTCGCCTGCGCATCAGCCAGAGGGTAGGCCTTGGGGTTCACAGCCATCGTGAACAGCTGATCACTACCCAGTCAGGAGCTCGGAGCGGGAGGGGGAGGGAGGAGGGGAGAATGGGGGCGGTGCAGGCGCCGCCGCCGCTCTTGGGCCGCCGCCTGCCGTGCGCAGCACGCCATGCATGCATGCATTGTGTGCAGTGCAGCGGCTCTGCGCTGCTGCCTGGCATGCATGCAGGGGAGCAACTCAATATGCTGGGCAGCTTGCCGGCTGCACCCGCCTGCTGCACGGTAATTTAAAGCACCTCTTGGAGCACCCCCGTTTGACTCCGCCTGCCTGTCGCCCACCAAGCCAACCCCGCTCCCCCTGCCTCTCCTGGTGCAGTGTCGGCGGTGCACGACGGCTACGTGCTGCAGAAGAGCGTGGTTCACACACCTCTGGCGGGCCGACTGCTCAGCCAGGTGCGGCAGCCGGGCTGGCCAAAGGACGGCGTTGCATGCTGTGCTGCGGTAATCGAGCAATGGTTGAAACTGGAAGCCGGCTTGTGATGCATAATACCGTCTGGACTGCAATACACTTGCCGCAGTGGCTGCACATACTGTGAATAACTCCCTTACTATGCAGCTTGCACCTGCATCCGGTTTCCCCTACCCTGCCCACCGCGCAGCCGCCTCTCCCTGCCTCGCCCTTTCGCAGTGCATGGCGGCAGCAGTGGAGGCTAAGGGCACGCAGATACGGCCGCGCTACGAGTTCACACGCAAGGAGGGGCCGGGCGGCAAGCTGGAGGTGCGCTGCGCATGCTGTGCATGCTGCCTGTGCTGCGGTCACGTGGGGGGCTGCTGTGCCGGCCGCACAATTTGCGTGCTGTCTTTAGCATGCATGCGCGTCTGCCGCATATGCATGCTGCATATCCGCCTCAACTGACAGGCCTCCTTGGCTCCACCTCTCACCCCACCCCACAACTGTCCGTTCCCTACCAAGCGCAGGTGGTCCCCGTGTCTGCGGGCGGCACCACGGCATCGTACCGGCAGTGGTGCGTGGACGCCATTGCCGGCGACATCAAGGAGTTCATCTGCCGGTGAGCCCAATAACCAAATTTTCGTTCAGAACAAGAGGGTTAGTGTAAGCATCAGTGCTGGAGACATCAAGGAGTTCATCTGCCGGTGAGACAAACAAGCTCCAATTGTTGCCGGCCTGTGAGGTGGGGATGCTCGCATCTGAACCCTGTGGCTGGAGCTTTGGACCCTCCATCCGTCACCCATTGAGTTGCTTGCCCGCCCTGCAGTAACCCGCACAGCTTCGCCAGTGCACAGCAGACCACATCGCTTGCTCGCCGTTGCTGCTTCCACGCATCAAACCATGCTGCCCGCCTCCTCGCCTGCAGCGTGAGCGACAACGCGTTCGACCCCCAGGAGAATGCGCACATCCCCACCACGGCCTACGAGCTGCCTGACGGCCAGGTGGGGCAGCGCAGAGAGGCTGGGGGCTGCATTGGGACGGGCACAGCTGCAAGCCCTGCCGCAAGCCTCTAGCCCTCGTGCTGACAATTCCGGACAAGTTCACCACCCCCGAACAAGGCACCTCCCGGTGGCTCCTAGTCGCTGCTCGACACCTTGACATGCTTGCTCATTGCACTCCCTACCAAGCAGGAGATCCTGGTGGGCCCCGACAAGTTCACCATCCCCGAGGTGCTGTTCAACCCGCTGGTGGTGGAGGGCTACGCGCCAGGTGGGCACTGGGGAGACATTTGCCTGTGCACATTTACTTAGCTGCGACCATGATTCGCTGGTGGAGGGACAGGCGCCAGGCGGGGGCGGTCTTGAGGGGCCGCTTGTGTGGCGTATTCAGACCCAGGCTCTGATTCGTTGCTGGTGGCGGGATACGATGCGCGCCAAGTGGGGGCAGAACTTGGAGGGCTTGCCACTGCTCCCAATACCCTCCAATTGCCGCCCATGCCCTGCCGGCCCCTCCCGTCTGGCTTCCCTTGCAGTGGCGGCGGCGCTGAACGAGGCGGGCACGCCGCCCGACGCGCTGCAGGGCATCCAGCACATGGCACACGACGTCATCTCCAAGTGAGTGATTAATGATTGATTTCTATCTTACACCTTCGTTCGTTTTGGTACTGTTCAAGCTCGGCATCCAGCAAGTGGCGCACGACGTCATCTCCAAGTGAGCGGCTTATGTGTGCTTCCCGCTTTGGCTTGCCCGCTTTGGCTCGCCGGCATGAGGCCAACTGGGTCGCGCCCCTTTGTGGACATGTGCAAGACACGGCGCAGCAGCCTGGTGCCTGCCCCCTAGTATCATGCTGCCCGCACCCTGCCCCTCACACGTGAACCCTGCCCCGCACACGTGGACCCTGCCCCTCCCACCACCACCTTACCCTGTCTGCTTCTCCCTTCAACAACCCCCAAGGTGCGACGTGGACGTGCGCAAGGACCTGTACGGCAATGTGGTCCTGACCGGCGGTACCGCGGGCTTTGCGGGCGTGCGGGACCGCCTGGAGAAGGAGCTGGCCGACCTGGCGCCCCAGATGGCCAAAGTCAAGGCACGCCGGTTTGTTTGATCGCTGGGCGGGCCGCTGCGGGCGCGGCCAGTCGCCCGCCGTGGGCAGCACTTTGCGGCAGCCGTTTGCGATCAACTTGTGCAGCCCCCAACCATGCACTTCCCAACCGGCCCCACTCCGTGATGCCTGCCCTACTTCCCTGTTGTCTGCCCCCATCAGGTGGTGTCCCCCACCAACACCGTGGAGCATCCCCATGTTGCGGCCAGCTAATCCATCCCCTCATCATGCATCTTGGTTCTTGCCTCCCTAAATTTCCCCCTCCTTCCAACAGGTGGTGTCCCCCACCAACACCGTGGAGCGGCGGTACAGCTGCGGCCCCTCAACCCACTCCATTTCTCAACCATTCCTGTCCACCTTCTGCCTTTCCACAGGTGGTGTCCCCCACCAACACCGTGGAGCGGCGGTACAGCTGCGGCCCCTCAACCCACTCCATTTCTCAACCATTCCTGTCCACCTTCTGCCTTTCCACAGGTGGTGTCCCCCACCAACACCGTGGAGCGGCGGTACAGCGTGTGGATCGGCGGATCCATCCTCGCCTCCCTAGGCACCTTCCAGCAGGCAAGGCTGCTGCTGCTGACGTGGCCGCTGCATCTGCTGCTGCCGGCTGCTGTTGAACGACGCATGCATGCTGGTCCTTGCAGCGATGTGCAGCAAATATGTTTAGCATGCATGCACTATGTTCGTGCTCCGGGACCAGAAGCTGCACGTCGTTTAGCGGTGCTGGATGCTTGCATGGCTGGACTCACAGCCAGCCAAAGATGTCACAATTCAACTGCCCACTGTCCCGCAGATGTGGATGTCCAAGGCAGAGTACCGCGAGTACGGCGCCGGCCTGGTGCACAAAAAGGCGCCCTGAGAGGGCCGCAGCCTCTCTGTGCGCAAGGAAGCATGGCGGCCCTGGGGGCCAGCCGCAGCCGCACAAGGAATGATGGCTGCTCAACGGCTCTCCTGCTGCAACGCAAGCCGTCCAGAGGATGCACTGGCTGCAGCAGTGTCAGCCTGTGGCTGCGGACTTGGCAGCATGCGCCAGACCAGCCTCCTTGTGTGCTCCCAAGTGCTGCTGCTGTCTAATGGCTATCATTCGGCTGTGTAACATGGCGCGCCGAGCAACTGGAAATGTTTGCAAACAAATGAGCGAGCCGAGGACATGTTGGCGAGCGTAATAAAGGGCAGTACTGGGTAGGGAGGTACAGCAAGCAGGGTACAAGGGAGTGGGTGGATATACAAGGGGTGGGAGCTTATTGGCATCTCTATGAGGGCATGGGGGCAGCTGGTGCGGGCGCCGCACAGCCGGCGGGCAGCCAATGCGGCTGCCGCGTCTAGACGTGGGAGCAGCGAGCGGCTCAAACACATCAGTCATCGCCCATGGCTGCCGCCTGCCGCGCCCGCTCCTTCCGCCGCTTCTTCTTCTCCCGCCGCAGCGTGGCAGCATCCTTGGCCGGCCCTGAGCTGGGCGGCGGCGGCGCAGCGGGCAGCGTTGCAGCCAGGTGGCTGGCCACCGCCGCCAGCGGGTTTGCCTGGAATTGTGGGTGCTGCAGCACCGCCTGGAGCCGCTGCGTCTCCACCTCTGCCACCTTCTCACGCGCCTGCAGAGAAAGGACGCAGCCAGAGGCAGACGAGAGGTCGCCTGTTAATGCAGAGTTGCTATTGACGAGGATGCGACAGGATCGCAGGCCGCAGCCTGACACAAGCGGCAAGCCCTGCAGCATAGCCTGGTTGGGTGCTGCGACCTCAAGCCTTCAAAAACAGCACGCCGCCCGGCAGGCGCAGCTGCCATCACTTCGCCACACCGCACACCCGCAGCGGCAGTCTGCCCACACCCACACCCGCATACACCGGCAGCTTGGCCCCTCACCGACCCACCTTCAGCGTTCCCACCGACTTGCCAAACTGGCGGCGCGCCGCCGCGCCCTCCAGCCCCGCCGCCGTTTCGTTGAGAGAGGCTGTGAGGCTGGCTAGGTCTGTGAGTGCCACAGACGGCCGCCGCTTCTTCTTCTGCTGGATTGAAGGTGCAGCAGGGCAACTTCTGCTAGGTTGAAGGTGCAACAGGGCAGATGAAGAGGTGTCCGAGCAGCTTGCGCTGACAGAACGCAGGCACTGAAGGCAGGCCAGCAGCTGCAGCAGCTTCAGGCATGCTGCTCGGACCGCACTCAACCCTTGTCGAGCACACAGAGCCTTGCTATTTCTGGACACGGTCTAGCCCCCCCACGGCCCCCGCCACCCACCACCCAGCCCCTGCACGCACCTTGGCCACACCGCCTTTGCTGGTGGACAGCCCAGTGGCTGCCACACGCTCCAAAAACTTGACTTTGCGGGTCAGCTTGCGCTGCACATGCTTGGGCGGGGCGGGTCCGTCACGCTCCTCATCTGCCGCAGCCGCCGCTTCTGCCGCTGCCTGCTTGTCACCCTGCAGTGCCGGCGCAGCCAGGCGCAATGATTCAGTCGGTCGGTTTGAGGTTGGTGAAGCAGCTGCACGGCAGCACAGGATGCTCCTGCTTGGCTGCCAATGCCACGCGCAGGCAAGCGGCGGCAGGCAGGCAGCGGCAGCGGCGGCGGCGGCAGCGGCGGCCAACATGCACGCAGGGGTTGCGTGGTGCAGCAGGCACCTTCTCACCTCCAGCAACCGTTTGCGGGCCTTGGCCGCAAGTTTGGCGCGAACCATGGCTGCACCGGCGGCGGGCCAAAGCTGGGAGCGTCTGGCGAGGGAGCAGAGGTTGCAGATGCAAATTACCGAATGCTGGCGACGGAATCAGGCGGGACAGGGCGCCCCCACCCATTGCCACCCTGTCCAGGTGGGCGACCACAGGCCATCTCAGCCCCAGGCTCCCTAGCGGCCCATTCACATTCTCAGACCGCTCCTCGGCCATCATCGCATAATCCTAGCTTGTTTAGGGCCAGGGGGCGGCGTTCAACCCCGTGGGGCTTGCGTTTCGTCGGCGGCCCTCGTCTTCCCGCCCTTGCACCCCTTGTTCGCGGGTGATTACGCCTCCTGGGCATCCTGGCATGCATTGAAGCGGGCGGGCAGGGTCGGGAAGCTTTCGAGGCCGCGGTCAGCGCCCGAGGTTGGCACTTGCCATGTGGTGCTGGGAGGCGCTTGCTACCCCCAGACCACCTCCCGCACCCCATCTGGGGCTGGTACGGGGCACTGGTCGGCCTAGAATGGCGCCGGCGTGCAGCAGGCAGATCTGTGCCATCGCTGTGGAGGCTGCACAGGGCCTCTGTGCTCCCGATCGCCCGACCGATGGTGATGGGAGCAGCACAGAGGAGCAGCGGTCGGGGCGGGAGGGCGCCCCAGGCCCCAGGCCCGTCCCGGGCGGCCACACGGCGGCCGCGCCGTACCGCCCGGGGCGCGCCCCACTGCACCCTCCTGCTGCCGCCTGCCTGCCAGGACGCCTGCCCCGACCCCTCCTTGCACCTCCCCGGTGCTGCAGGCAAGGCCGCGCAGCCAGTGTACTCAGCAGCAGCAGCCACGGCGACCGCACCGACGCCAGCGGCGGCGGCGGCGGCGAAGCGTCAGATCACGGCGCGCCCGAAGGACAAACCCCAATGCGGCGCAACCCGAGCAGCATGCTGCTGCTGTGCCTAGCGCTGGCGCTACTATGCGCGGAGCAGGCCTCCGCTGGCAGCCTGAGCCCCATCGGCAGCATGCGCAAGCGTTCGCTGGCGGAGCAGCAGCCGGTGAGCTCGGGGTGCAGAGAGGTGCATTAAGTGCGTGTGCAGGACGGCCGGCGGGCTAGGCTAGAAAGCCAGCACCGACCGGCGTGTTGATCGGTGCGCGACGGCTGCGATTGCTTCAAAAAAAAGGGCGTGCCTGCTGTGTGGCCAGCTTCCGCGCCAGCTGCCTACTGCTCTCCAAGTCTGCCGTTCCCATGCTTCTCGTACGCCCCCTGATTGACACCCCGCCCTGCAGGAGTTTGCCACTGACCGAGTGATCGTCAGCTTCAAGCCGGATGTGGTTCGGGCCATGGCAGCTGAGGAGGAGGGGCTGAAGTTCCAGAAGCCCGCTGGCCTGCAGGTGCGTGGGGTAGCAACCTACCCGTTGATGAGCTAGAACTGCAAGATATGACTCGTCAGGCAGCCGCAAAGCACTACACGAAACGGAACGTACACAAGTCGTCATGCCGCCTGCCCCTCAGCCCTGCCTACTGATTCCCACCGCTGCCGTCCACAGGGCGCCTTGGTCTACTCAATTGAGGACAACGCCACTGTGGCGGAGAAAATCAAGCAGCTGGAGCACCACCCAGGTCAGAGGCCAGGGTGTGAACCAGTGTGGCGGTCAGTGGAGCGCTCTGCATGCCCAGGCCTCAGCAGCCCGTCGGCAACAGCAGCTGACGGGACAGCCTGTTGCTGGCTTGAGAGCAGACCTACGCGGCATTGTGATGGCCAAAGACATGGACCCGACCACAACGCAGGGTGCAAGCAGAGCACGGCCTTCACTAGCTCCTCACGTGCCTGCTGCCCTTGCTTTCCTCGCCTTGCAGCCGTTGCCCTGGTGGAGCCTGACTACAAGGTCAAGGTGTTTTGGGACGCCACCAACCCGCCCGATGACCCCAACTTCTCCCAGGAGGTGAGGAAGGGGCTGGGTTTTGAGTGGCAGGTGGACAGGGGAAGGGGAAGGGCGGGAGGAGGGGCAGAGAGAGGAGCTCGTGGAAAGGCTGCCGTGCCGCAGAGTGGCAGCAGCACAGTGGAGCAGGCCTGTGAACTTGTTACTCAGTTGGTGGCTGGGGGGCATCCCTGATGCTGACAAGCTGCAGCATGCCTGCCGCTGCCCTGCCATGCGCGTGCACTACCTGCCTGGTCCTCTCACCCAGTGCTGTTGTTTCCCCCTGCTGCGCCTGCAGTGGCACATCCCCAAAATCTCGGCCATGGGCGCCTGGCAGCTCACCACCGGCAGCGCCGAAGTCAAGGTGAGCCAGATGTTGTGCAGAAGACCAGGGGGTGTGCAGAAAGTGTGTGCGGAGCCTGACCTCCTGCTGGCTGCCACCTCCCCGCACACCGGCGCCGGCCCTCCAGGCCACACAGCCTGCACTGCATTACGCACCTGCCGAAGCCGCCTGCTAAACATCTTTTCCCCCCTTGTGCTTCAGGTGTGCCACGTTGACAGCGGTGTTCGCGTCGACCACCCAGACCTGTCCCAAAACATACTCAAGGGCTGGAACTTTGTGCCTGCCGGCCAGGTGCGCAGCAGCAGCAGCAGCAGCAGCAGCAGCAGCAGCAGCAGCAGCAGCAGCGGCGGCGGCAGCAGCTGTCCGCCATTGGCTGTTGAGTTGCACCATGGCTCAAGGTTGAGAGGTGGTAGATGCCGTCATCCTGAGCTCAAGCAGGACCTTGCTGTCGATTTACCACTGCCCAGTACACACAGGGACCTCACCGCCTGTCTTCCCCGCCTCTTCTCCCATCACAGGTGGAGGGCACGCCGCCGCCCCGGGCAGGCACGCCCGACTACTTCAATTACAACGACACGTATGGGCATGGCACCCACACCGCTGGCATCATTGGCGCGGTGAGCCACGCGGCAGAAGGGTTGCCTTCCAGGGGATGGCGGTGGCTTACCAGGGGGTGCATGCGGCTGGCCTGCCATGCATCAGAACTTGAATGTGCTTGCTCTGCCGGCCTGCATTCCAGCACACCTGCCTCTGCCCCACCTCTGCCGCCGCGCGACCCTGACCCCTCCTTCCCCCGCTCCCGCTTGTGCTCCCCCCAGATCGGCAACAACGCGCTGGGCATTGCGGGCCTGAACTGGAAGGTTAAGCTGTTGGTGTGCCGCTTCATCTGGAATGATGGAAGCGGCTACGTGTCGGACGCCATGAACTGCATCAAGCTGTGCCGGCAGGAGGGAGCCATGATCACCTCCAACTCCTGGGGAGGCATCGGATACTCAAGTGCGCGCTGGGCCTGCTGCGCGCGCTGCGCATGCAGTGCATGCCGTGCATGCTGGACAGCGTTCGCTTGCGGGGGTGCTTGTGCAGCAGAGCGCCGCCGGCATGCTGCCATGTGCAGTGCCTGTTTGGTCAGCGCAAGTGCATCGCGGCTGCTGCAAAAGCATGCCCGCCACAAAGCCCGGTGGCTGCTGAATAAGCATGCCCTGGGATGCTGCACACACCTGCACTGCCGCTTGCATTGTTGCACATGCACCGGGTGCATCCCACCCTGCCGGCTGCCACGCCGCACAGGCGTGCGCGCCACACACCACCCCCTGTTGTGCCGCCGCAAAGGCGCGCCTGCCCACACGTCCCGGCCCCGGCGCCCGCGCTGTCGCGCCTCCGCCAACGGCTCGCCCAGAGCTATCTGAACCCGCAGGCTTCCTGGAGCGAGAGATTGCCAGCACGCAGAAGGAGGGCCAGCTCTTTGTGGTGGCCAGCGGCAACTCGGGGGTGGACCTGGACGCGGTACCGCTGTACCCCACCTCCTACAAGACCGATAACATGATTTCGGTGGCCTCCTCAGGGGCCAACGACTATGTGTCGACCTTCTCCAACCTGGGACTGTGAGTGTTGCCGTGCGTGCTGTGCGTGCTGTCCCTTGCTTGCTGTGCTTTGTGGTACAGTGGAGTGCTTGGTGCGGCGGCTGCACCGCGCAGCACCGCGGCCTGGTGCGTGGCATGTGCGTGCAGCTGGGCAGGGCGCGTGGGCACAGGGCCTGGCTTGCGCGTTTGCTGCACCTGCCTGTCCCTGCTCTTCCAAAGGGCTGTAATCATCCCATCCGCTGCCGCCCATCACTTACAGCCCTATCCCCAACATGATACACTTGCTCCTGCAGCAAGACGGTGCACATGCTGGCCCCCGGCGAAGGCATCTTCTCCACCTTTATGGACGGAGGTTACAAGCAGATGTGGGGCACCTCCATGGCCTGCCCCATGGTGGCCGGCACGGCGGCGCTGCTGCAGGCCCGGGCCATGAGGTGAGCTGGCGGGTGGGTGGCTGGGTAGCCAAGGTTGAGAGGCGGGCAGACACCTGTGTGCCTGTGTGGGGAGTTGTTTACCGCATTTTACAGCCGCCCTGCAATTTTGCAGCCACCTAGCCTGAGGTTGGCCCTCAGCAGCATGTCCCTCCCGCTCCCTCATTCAACATGCTGCTCACCCCAGCCTCCCGCCACTCCACCCCTGGCACAGCCGCGGCGTCACGCTGGGCTATGCCGACCTCAAAAAGCTGATCATCGACACGGTGGACAAAGTGCCGGACGGAGCTGACAAAGTGATCACCGGCGGCCGGCTGAACGTGACAGCCGCCATGCTGGCACTTGAAGCAATGCTGGACCAGCGGGGCGCGCCCCCAGCCAGCGGCCAGCCAGCCATCGCCCCTCCAGAGGACGGCGGCGCAGGCACCGGCGGGCAGGAGACGGCGGTTGTGTCCCCTCCACCCGACTCGCCTGCCGCCCCGGCACAGCCCTCCCCCGTGCCCTCTCCTATCGCCCCACCTGGCAAGGTGTGCGGCGGCAGCCCCCTGGCGGGCCTCAACTCGGCCAGCCAGAGCTCAACCTCGGGCACAAGCAAGGCCAACTTTGCCATCGATGGCGACTGCGTCAAGCGGCGCGTCATGCAGGGCTCCTGCGCCCAAACACGTGAGCAGCTGGTTTGTTTCTACCTCTTGGTGTACTGCCTCTGGGCGATGGTGAAGCTTGCAATGGCAGTGGGATGGCAAACGCATTCTGAAGCCGGTCCACTTGGAAGGCGCGTCATCTGGACGCTGCAATTTTGCTGTACCTGCCTTGACCTGTCTCCCACTCCTCCCGCTGCCGCCCTGTGCAGTCTACGAGCCCAACCCCTGGTGGGCAGTGCGGATGGAGTCTGCCCGCCCTGTGCTGTCGGTGGCCATCCAGACCACCTCGGAGTGTGCCTGTGTGGCGGACCTCGTGGGAGCTCGCATCCTGGTGCGTGCAGCTGCAAAAAATTGCAGGTGCTAAGGTGGGCGCACTGCTCGGCAGTTGAAGCCAGTGCAAAGGAGAGCAGCGGACAGCGCGCATTGCTGTGCGTCGTCCAGCCTTGCTGACACGCTGCTGACCCCCATTCTTGACCCCACCTGCCTCCTCTTCCTACCTTGTCCTTTGCAGGTCGGCTCGCAGCCGTGGGAGGGGCCCGCATCCGCCGCCAATTTCAGCCTGTGTGCAGGCATCACCGGCATTGTGCGGGGCCAGCGCAAGAGCTTTGTGTGCGCCACAGGCGCCGATGGCGGCGCCCCTGTGGGGCAGTACATCGCCATCTGGCGGCCCTCTAATGCCGTCAAGCAGCTGACCCTGTGTGAAGTGGATGTGGAGCTCGGGCCTGAGTCGGCAGCACCCGAGCCGGCAGCACCCGCTGCCCAGGCGGCTGCTGCCTCGCACCCCGCTGCCGCCCAGGCTGCGGCGGCCTCGCACCCTGCTGCCGCCCACGCAGCAGCGGCTGCCCAGCAGCCGGGCGCTGCTCAGGCCGCTGGTGCCGCCCAGAGCGCGGCTGCCATTCAGGCTGCTGTGGATGCTGAGGCTGCCGCTCAGCTGAGGCAACCGCAAGGCGGCGCTCCTTTGGGCGGCCGCCGGCGGCTGCGTGGGGTTGTGCAGGCAGCGTTGACCCAGCTGAAACACCTTGGGGGCGGCGGCAGTGAGGCGGCCAATGACGTGACTAAGTGACTGGCCCTGCAACAGCATCCCGGAGCGGTGGGGTGAGCCCGCTGCCGCCGACCCGCCCGCCCAAACCTGCACCCCTGCATGGTGAAAAGCACGAGACCCTTTCATGATTTGCACATGTTTAGCCCTGACCCTCCAAAGCTCCCAAGTCCTTTCTCTGCTGACCCCTCCCCAACCCCCGATTCTTTCTTCCCATTCCTCCGTCCCTGGCGCCGCCCTGGTGCCCTCAGCCTCTGCTCCAATCCCCGCCATAACCCTGCCTGCTCCATTCCCGCCATCCCTTGCCCAAATGCTTTGCATCTCCCTCGCCACCAAATCACCGCACCCCGGACGGGCGCTGCACTTGTGCACCGCTGCATCACCGCATTGTGCGCGGCTGCCGCCGTGCACAAGCAGCCCCCCCCGGCAGTGGCTTCCCCCTCCCTTTCCAAGCTCTCTCTCCAAGCCCGTCGTCACCCACCCCTCTCTGATCCTAAGCTTTCTTTCATTATCGCCCACATGCATCCGCATATAACTACCATGAACACTACGCACAAGACTGAGTGGTAACATGAGCAAGCACAGAGCGTCAAATGCCACAGAGGCATCAGGCAACAATGGAGGGCGGCGAAATGCATGAAAAGTGCAGCCGCCCTGCATCCCTGAGCTGTTGCCAAGCCTGCAGACCATGCTCTGATGTGCACCATTTCTGCCGCGCCTCCATTCTGGTGTGCGAAATGTTCTTTGTTGCAATCGGAAGCAGCTAGAAATAAAAGTGTTGACAGGAGAGATAGTTGCGGCAGCGCGATTGGGACAAATATCAAACAGTTGGGGCAGGACATGAGGACAAGGCGGAGGCGGCACTGCTTGGTGCAGCGGTGCAGGAGCAGCAAGTCAAATCAGAAGCAGCACTGGTTGGGGAACAGCAGGGCGAGGCGGTACAGCGGCAGAGGTGCCTCAGCAGCCGGCTGCGGCAGCGGGCCGGCAGTGAGGTATGGCCAGGCACAGATGCGGCCGGGGAGGCCCGCCTCGGCGGCTGCGGCCTGCTGCTCCGTGGTGCGGCGGTGGGGCGGCACATAGGCTGCGGGGCGCTGGGTGGGCTGGGTGGGAGCAGGGTAGGCCAGGGCGCAGCCGGCCAGGATGGTGGGGGTGGCGCCCTCGCGGCGGGCGGGCGGCAGGTAGGCGGCGGGCAGGCGGGGTGCCACATCCTCTGCGTCCTCAGACACTCCACGGGCGGCTGGCACAGCGGCGCAGCTGGCTGCCGCCTGCTGGCGCGTGGCCCAGGCGCCGGCCAGGGTGGCAGGGCGGGTGGCAGGTGTGCCGGGCAGGGGCGGGAAGGCGGCGGGGGCGGCCAGGCCGGCCACTGCAGCGTTGGCATGCACGGCCTCGATGCGACTGCTGGCAGAGTGGATCAGGGCGCGCGCATTGCTGGCCTGCAGGCGGAGGGGAGGGCGGGGGTGGGGGCGGTGAGTGGCACAGGAGATGGACGGGCAGGG
>VFQQ010003951.1_pt1 | contig 13674 bp, 14 predicted proteins | sample 3512341 | NCBI WGS metagenome assembly VFQQ01 (sample SAMN10412373, study PRJNA504923) | tailings metagenome | isolation source: Relicate 2 Philex TSF1 revegetated site | place: Philippines: Tuba, Benguet | collected 2017-08-29 | reverse complement strand
GCCAGCCGGGCGATGCAAAGACGTCGGTCCACATGTCGAGCATCGGCAGCAGATAGTAGCGACCTCCAGTATCCGGGGCAGAGATCACCACAGGCTCTTTGGTGAGATCGATCCAACCGCTGGAGTAGAGCGTATCGAAGTTGGGGCGCACGACGGCCTTCATATCCGCGGTCGGAAATGTCTTCACATTGGCGAACTCGTTCATTGGTCCGCCAATTTCGGACTTGCCCGCTTCCACGTTCGTGAGCTGCTTGCGCGTCACGTCCATCGTGATGATCGGATAGAAGTAAACGTACGCATCTGCCGCAATCGCACGCGCTTCCTCGGGCGTAACGCTTTGCGCGAGCGTAGCCGTCGAAAACGCGACAGATGCAATACCGACAGCGCCGAGCAGGGTTGCTCCACGCTGCTTAGTTCTAGAAAAGCACGCCATAACACGTCCTCACTCACTGTTCGGGCGGGAACACCGCGTTCCAGTCCGTCTTCATATCGACGACGGTCCAGCCCTTGGACGTCGCTTCGTCGAGTGCCTTGTCGAGTTTTCCGATGTGAGACTCGCGGTCGTAGGCCCACTCACGTTCCGCATCGGTGTGGTGAACGAGCCCCATGAAGCGGGCACCATCACCCGCCGCCGTCCACTGGAGCATCTGCAAATCGCCGTCTGAGTTGCCGAAGGCGAAGATCGGCCGCCGGCCAATGAATCGATTGATGCCGGCCGGCTTCCCGGGCCCGTCGTCGACGAACTCGACCTTGGGCTCTTTCATAAGGACGGGCTTGCCGTCGGCGCCCATCTCGAACTTCACGACGCCCGACGAGCCGACAACCTGCTCGGGTGGAATGCCGTACACGCGCTCCGCAAACCGGCGCATGAACTCGACCCCGCCTCCAGAGACGATGAACGTCTTGAATCCATTCGCTCGCAGATACCCGAGCAGTTCGAGCATCGGCTGATAGACGAGCTCCGTATACCGCCGATGAAACCGCGGATGCTGCGCACCGGCGAGCCATCCGTCGACGATCGCGGCGAACTTGTCGGTCGTGATCCCCGCGTGCGTCGCCGCGACGATCTCGAGCAATCCGTGCTCGCCCGACGCCGCAACGGCCTTGAGATCACCTTCGAGAATATTCTTGAATGGTGGTGTCTGCTCCCATTCGGGATGATCCGGCGCCAAAGCCGCGATGCGATCTATGGCGAACGCCAGTTGAAAGTAGACAGGCTGTTCCGCCCAAAGCGTCCCGTCGTTGTCGAACACCGCGATACGGTCCGAAGGAGGCACGTAGTCCGCGCCTCCCTCCTTTGTGACCCGCGACACGAAATCGACGATGGCTTGTTTGGCCGCCCCGTCGTTCCAGGACGGAAGAGCATCGGTTTGCGACCAGGCCGAACCGGACGCAAACACCCAAAGCGCCAAAAGAAGCGCACTCAACACACGCCCGCTGCGGCAAGCCAAACGCGCAATCGCCGTCATGAAACCGCCTCAACGAGCTAAATCTTCACCTCGGCGTGCTTCCTGAGCCGCATCGCAAACGCGACCATCAGGATGCCGTAGAAGATCGCGAAGCTGCCGATGACGAGCACCAGAGCCAGCGCACCCGCACCCGGCCAAGCGATAAGCATGCATCCGAAGGCGACAGCGAGAACGCCGCTCGCGATCAGCAGCCACTCATCGTCGATTTCCTTGCGCAGCTTGATCGCACCGACGATCTCGAAGATGCCGCTCGCGATGGCCCAGCCGGCAATGAAGTAGAGCAGCACGATGCCGGTAATCTGCGGCCAGAGCAGCGTCAGAACGCCGGCGGCAATTCCGAAAATCCCGACGAGTGCGAGCCACCACCGCGGCGCCGGGGCTCCCCCGCGGATCGCCGCGACGATGGAGAGAATACCATCCGCGAACGCGAATGCGCCGTAGAGCAGCACGAGCGTCAGAAGCGTAATGCCCGGCCAGATGAAAGTGAGAATTCCGAAGATGATGGAGAGTATCCCACGCAGCAGGATCAGTCCCCAGTTCCGCGCGAGAGCGTCGAGCATCGGACGCATCCGAACAGAGCCTGGCGGGAAAACAGCAGGTGAAGCTTGCATGTTAGTCTCCTGTAAGTGGAGCGGCTTGGGCCGCGGGTGAAACTTTGATTTGTCCGCCGTCCGCGCGCTGGCGTACGCGCACGTCCTCCATGTCGCGTTCGAGGAAGTAGTTGAGGAATGTCCGGATCACCGCAATCGCACCAACCCGCGCAACGGACTCCCAATCGGTCGTGATGGAGGTCTCGATGATGTCCGCGGCGAGCTGAAACGTGAGGCCCGCAACGAGCCAACGCCCATAGCGGAGCCACACGTCCCGTCTCTCGTGCCCCGTGCGCGAGGTCACGAGAACGACAAACCCGGAGATAAAGGCTTCGATCGTGCCCACGGCGATGATGAGCAGGGCCATCAGATCGATGACCGGGATGACCGCCTTTGTGATCTCAGCCAGCCAGGCTTCCATGCGTCATTCCCTGCGGTCCCTGACATCAGCCCAGCCGCTCACCTTTAAGGAGACACTCGCATCCGGCCCGCACGCCAGGCGCGAAAAGACCGGTGCAAAGCAGCTTGGCTGCGACCAAATTTGCCTTGGAGGAAAGCTCCGCCCATGCAACCGTGAGCGGGCGAAACGGGTCTTTCGGGGGAAAGTCTCATGCCACTTGATGGAATGTTTCACGGCGAGGAGCCGCGCGGGCCTTGGTGCACGAGCTGCAAAGCACCGATAACCGAGCACCAGCGCACCGTGCGCGTACAGTTCGCCAACGACCCTCATGGGTTTGGCGGGCTGACCGGCGAATACCACGAAGCGTGCAGCAAGCCCTTCGCGTCGATGGCTCAAGCCATCAACATGATGTCGTTCCGTAGGTTTTAGACAGCACGTCATCGCGCGCCTCACGAATGGAAGTGCGGCGGGAACGTCCCGCCGCACGGATCGCGTTCAGTCGGCGGCAGCCGTTTCATTCATCTTCGCGATGGCGTCGTCGATGGTGAACGTGTTGGGTTTCTGAATGGGCGGGAAGTCTTTGAACGTCTCGGCCCATCTGCCGAAAACGGACTGCGATGCCTGTATGATGAACGCGCGCCGTATGAACCAGTCGTAGTAGGTGTTCGACGTGGTGTCCGCGAACTCATAGGGGTCGGTGCGCAAATTGAAGAGTTTGGGAACGCGCAGCCGCGTGAACGGCTCCGCCCAAACCTGCATCGTGCCCTTGCAGCGCTGCTCCATGAACACGACCTTCCAATTGTCGAAGCGCACGGCCAGGATGTCTCCGTCGTCGCTGATGTAGACGAAGATCTGGCGGGGGCTCTTCTTTTCCTGACCGGTCAAGTAAGGAAGCAGATTGTAGCCGTCGATGTGGTTCTTGTAGGTACGGCCGCACGCCTGGTAGCCCTTCTTCACCTTCTCGACGACATCGGGATCGCCGCCCATGGCGAGGAAGGTCGGGAACCAATCGTGATGCTGCACGATCTCGGTCGAGACCGAGCCGGCCTTGATCTTGCCAGGCCAGCGCACGAGAAGCGGAATGCGGAACGCACCTTCCCAATTTGTGTTCTTCTCGCTGCGGAACGGCGTCATCCCGCCATCCGGCCACGAGTTGCGGTGCGGGCCGTTGTCCGTCGAATAGAGAACCATGGTGTTGTCGGCGATGCCGAGCTCATCCAGGAAATCGAGCACCTCGCCAACATTCTTGTCATGATCGATCATGGTGTCGTGATAGGGGGACTGCCAGAGCCCAGCCTGGCCAACGCTCTTCGGCTTCGGGTGCGTGTAGAGATGCATATGTGTGGTGTTCATCCACACGAAGAACGGCTTTCCATCGTCGTTCTGCCGCTTGATGAAATCCTTCGTCGCCGCGACGAACTCGTCGTCGCAGGTCTCCATGCGCTTCCTGTTGAGCGGACCGGTATCCTCGATCTTTTGCTTTCCGACCTTGCCCCAGCGCGGATCAGTGGTTGTATCGTCCTTGTCCGTCGCCCAGGAGTGGATCACGCCCCGAGGTCCGAAATTCTTGCGGAAGTTCGGAAAGTCCTTCTCCGGCGGATAGTCGGCCTGCTCAGGTTCTTCCTCGGCGTTGAGATGATAGAGATTTCCGAAGAACTCATCGAAGCCGTGATTGGTCGGCAGCATGTGGTTGAGATCGCCGAGGTGATTCTTGCCGAATTGTCCGGTGGCATAGCCCTGGTTCTTGAGGGCGCCGGCGATCGTGATGATTTTCTCGTTCATTCCCACCGGCGCGCCCGGCACGCCGACCTTGGACAGGCCGGTGCGCAACACGCTTTGTCCGGTGATGAAGGACGAGCGGCCCGCGGTGCAGGACTGTTCACCGTATGAATCGATGAACATCATACCTTCCTTGGCGAGGCGATCGATGTTGGGCGTGTGGTAGCCCATCAAACCGCGCGAATAGCACGAGAGGTTCGAGATGCCGATATCGTCGCCCCAGATGACGAGGATGTTCGGCTTGTCGGACTTTCCGCCTTTTGGTGCCTTAGCCATTACGCATACTCCTTAGTTCATGCGAACAGTTCCTCCCCCGATGTTCCTCCCCTCGATTGCGCGGCTTCGCTTCTATCCACTCGGCATTATCACTCTCCTCCCTCACCCAAACGGTCCGGATTGAAACACCATGCTGAGGATGGCGAAGATGCCGATCAGCAGCAGAATGCACGCAGTGATGAGCGTGAGGGACGGCGGGAACTTGCTTTCGCCGTGCACGAGCCCCTCCTCCACCATGGCCGTACGCTGCTCACGCAGATGCAGCATGAACTGCAGGTGATAAATGATGCCGCCGATCAGCATGACGATGCCGAGGAGAACCAGCGTCACGCCGAAATTGCGCGCCGCACCCGCATGCGTGATGATCTTTTGATCCTGCAGCTTCTCGAACACCTGGAAGATCGTGAATCCGAAAGAGATGAGCGAAAGCGACGTGCGGATCACCGACATCAGCGTGCGATCGGCGCTCATGCGCGTGCGTTGGAACGACATGCCCGTACGCCGCGACGACAGCTCGACGGATATCTGATCGGGGTCTGAGGCTCGCGTGACGACAGTGCCGGCCCCACTGACGCTTTTCTGCTTGCCATTGGTCATGTCGCGCTCCCCTTTGATGAGGGATGGATCCAGAGCTTCGCCAGACGCTCCACCGGGCCGCGAATGAGAAGATAGGGAATGAAGGCTAGGAAAAGCGCGATGATCAGCGCCTCGACCGGATAGAACGTGCCGAAGACGTTCATCTGGTAGATGACGGCCATACCCACCCCGAGCAGGATGATCCGCGCCGTGGAGACTAGCCCTTCACGAAGCCGTCCTCCGCGTTTCTCGGGATTGCTCAGGACCGTCCAAAAATATGGAGCACGGCCAAGCCGCGCGTCGTTGATTCCGTCGCCCAGCGCAGCAACCGTCGCCATGATGGGTTGCAAGATGAAGCGGAAGGACATCGGGCCTCCCGGCCGCCCCGTCAGGTCGTGCCACATCCGTTGCAGGCTCTCGGTCGAGCCGCCGTACCAGATGGCACCGAGGGCAAGCAGGATGACCGCAAGCAGCACGACGGCTTCTGCCAGAACGCTGGAGCTGCTTGTCGGTCCGCCTGCCATCATGTCCCTCCGCTTCGTTGCAGCAACATGAGACTTCTCAACGGCACGGCGGGAATGGGTAGTAGCCGCAGCGGACGCCGTAGTAGGGAGCAGCGACAGCGCCCGCGTACCACGCACCGCGATAGCCACGTCGCGCGGCACCCGCGAATGACCGCGGCGTCAGCGGCCGCCCAATGATATCGATGAACACGTCCGCCGCGCCGTCCACACCGGCCAAGTCACCGTCCAGCACATCCACGTCGAACGTGAGCTTGTCGCCTTCGAGCTTGGGCGACTTGAGCACCACCACCACATCGCGAATGCTGGCCCCATCCTTGCTGAACCCGGACACCGTTGCGTTCGGCGGATCTTGCGCAAAGTTGTCGCTACCGGAGCTCCAGTCCTCGATGACGTGGGCCGTCGTATCGTGACCCGCCGCCCTCACCGGACGATCCGCGAACACGATCGAGTTGGGCGACACCCCGATCAGCGTCAGTTTCTGACCCTGCAGCGTCACGCCGTTGGCGTTGATCACAATCAATGACGGAACGATCTCCGTCTTGGCTTGCCCGATGGTCTTCTGCAGCGGCACGTGCTGTTGGGGCGCTGGCTCCACCTGCGCCATGGCGCCTCCGCCGAACACAAGCGCCATTCCGGACGCGACGAGAGCGGTCTTAAATCGCGCCAATCTAAAGTTCTGAAACATGATCCACTCCTCATCCGAGGACATCAGTAGCAATAGTCGTAGTATCGGTTGCGCCAGTACGCGCTGCCGGTGTTCTTCCATTTGCGATAGTAGTAATTGCAGTTGCCGGTCCCGACCGCCGCAGCCGTCGCGGCGACACCAGCCGCAACCCACACGCCATTCACCCAGCGCCCACGCCGGTAATAATTTCGCCTGGCAATGCGTGCACCGGGATGGGCATAGACGTGACCGACATGCGGGCGGACGTGAACGCCCCCGATCCTTCGCGCGTCCGCTTGCGGGACGGCCCAGAACGCAACAGCAAGAGAGGCAACAACGGTAGCGAGGAACGATCTTGAAGCTGTTCTCATGACGCTCTCCTTTGCGTTTATGTCGCCGGCCCTCGTCCACGCAGGACGCATCTGAAGCCGACGTGACTGGTGGATGTATCGATGGGCTCGGGATGGCGGGCAGCGGGCCGATAGCGGCGGCAGTAGTTCGGCGCGCAAAGGTGCGACCCGCCCTTCAGCACCTTGCGCGGTATCCGGATATTTGGCTGACAGGGATCGTAGCTGGCTTCCCGCGCAGGTCCACGCGGGTTCTCTGGAATGCAGCAAGCCTTGGGAGCGTCCGCCGGGTGTTTCGGCGCATACCAGTCGGTCGTCCACTCCCACACATTGCCGATCAAGTCGTAGAGACCGTAACCGTTTGGTGGAAACGCCTTCACCGGCGATGTGCGCTCGAAACCGTCGAGCTTCAGGTTCTCGTGCGGAAAGGCACCCTGCCACGTGTTCGCCAGCTGATTGCCATCGGGGGCGAACTCATCACCCCAGGCGAACTCGGCTCCATCGAGCCCCCCGCGTGCCGCAAATTCCCACTCCGCTTCTGTCGGCAGCTCCTTGCCGGCCCAAGCGGCATAAGCCTCCGCGTCCTTGTAGGCGATGTGAACGACCGGGTGATCGTCGAGCCCCTTGGTCCAACTCCCGCGCCCATAGGGATGGCGCCAATTCGCGCCGAAGCGAAACTCCCACCATTGCCCCCAGTCCTGCAAATTTACTTGCCCGCGGGGCGGCTGGAACACCAGCGATCCGGCCTTCAGCATGTGCGGGAGCGCGCCGGGATAATCCTCGGCTTTCGGCGCAATTTCGGCGAACGTGACGTAGCCGGTGGCATCGACGAACCGGCGGAACTCGGCGTTCGTGACCGGCGTCGCGTCGATCCAAAAACTGTCCACAGACACCCGGTGAACCGGCGCTTCTTCGGCATAGTGCCGGTCGGACCCCATTCGGAATGTCGCGCCTGGAATGAACACCATGCCATTGGGCAAGCGATCGTCGGCGTAGGGTAACCGTGTCGGGGCATCCGGCAGGACAGTCATTGCGAACCTCAGACCAAACGCGAACTCAAGTCTTCCAAGGCGCTTGCGGGAGAGATGGTACCCGCAATTTATGTGTACGGACAATTCGAATGCAAATTATTGAATGAATAAAGTAACACCTCGCCGCGCAACACCGTGAGATTTCAAAAGTCATGGTCTCGAATTCGTAGCCACACCCAACCGGCGTTAACCGAATCAGGTGCCCGCAAACGCGATGAATAGGAAAAACAAAGCAACCCCAAGCGCGGGGGCCAATGCCGCCAACATGGACGAAGTAGCGAGGTCACGCATAAGCATGGTCGACCCTCCCTGAAATCGAATTACGAGTGTAGATTTGAAGCTGATCCCCACGCGAAAACGCAGAGAAGAAATTGAGAAATCAAATCATTAGGATAAGTCGGGCGGTCGACACTTAGGTCGAAACAAGCACATTTCCATACCAGCCTCCAAGCCGGTTATGGCAGCTCCCATCTCCCGTTGGATCAACTTTTGACTCTGAAACCCATGTTTTGCAACGCATTTCGGTGCGGACACTTCCGTACTTTGGTGCAACCCAAATACCGAACTATCCCATCGTGGTTATCCACCAATCGGGCATATCCCCATGCAAGACAACATTGTCAAAACGCCTTGCACCTGAGCCACCCACAGCAAGTCAAATCAGGCTAAATTCGATACGAATTTCGATTCGTTGATTGCCGATACGCGGGGCATTTGCATGGGGGCGACCATGAGGCGGAAATTCTCTGCATTGCCTGCGATTGCATTCATTTGCACGGCTCACGCGACCACTGCCGAAGCAGCGGAGAACGCTGCCGGCATTTATCTCCTCGGCGCAAAGACGGCCATGGCGGGGTACGTGCCGCCCCCAGGCACCTACGTTAGCGACCTCAACTACTACTACGCGGGCGACGCTGGCGGGCAGGCCGCGGTCGGCATTGCTCTGCGCCAGATCGGAAACATCACCCTCGACGCCGACGTCACCGTTGACGCCAACGCATACATCAACGCGCCCATTGTGACGTGGATCGCGCCCGGCAAGGTCCTTGGCGGAAATGTCGGCTTCGGTGTCATGGTCCCCGTCGGCTTCAAGGACGTCGACATCGGCATCGACACACGTGCGACCATCACGCTGCCCAACCAGACGATCATCGGTCCGGGACGGCATTTCGAAATCGAAGACAGCACGACCAATTTCGGCGACCCGTTGCTCAATGCCCTGATCGGCTGGCACGAGGGCAAATGGCATTGGAACCTGTCGGCGCTGCTCAACGTGCCCATCGGCCCTTACGACGAGGACGTTATCTCCAATCTCTCGTTCCATCATTGGGCGCTCGACGCGACCGGCGCCGTGACCTATCTCGATCCCGCCAAAGGTCACGAGATTTCAGTGGCAGCCGGCTTCACGTTCAACGCCGAAAATCCGGCAACCGACTACAAGACCGGCACCGAGTTCCACCTCGAGTGGGCATTGATCCAGCATTTTTCCAAGACGTTCACGCTCGGCCTCGCGGGCTACCATTATCAGCAGCTCACCGGTGACAGCGGAGCCGGCGCCAGGCTCGGTCCATTCGAAGGGCGCGTCACCGCGCTCGGGCCTGTCCTGACCTACACGTTCGAATGCGGAAAGATACCGGTCACGACGCAACTCGAGTACATGCATGAGTTCGACGTCGAGAACCGGGCCGAGGGAGATGTCGGGCTCCTCAACATCTCCTTCCCGCTGTCCGTCTCGGGCCACTGACACAGCCTTCGCTCGTCTGCATCCACTGCTCCGATCGCCCATCTCTCGGGGGAACGTTCGCCCACCCGCTCACGTTCAATCTGATGGCGAGGTGAACCGAATGATCGGGTGAATTCCGATGACGAAGAATGCCCAGCGCAAAGACGTGCGCCCGACGCGCAATAAAAGCTGGCGGCCAAGTCAGAAAGGCCAAGGCAAGCCCTCGAAGAAAAGCCCGTCGCCCGGACCTAGCAAGGGTGCCAGCCCCTGTCTGCCCTCCAAGGAAACGATCGAAAGAATCCTGAGGTGAACGCGCACGGAGGCAGAGCACGCCTTTTGCCGAACCGGCGCAGCGGGTAAGATGGGTCGGCCTTACCCGGAATGCAGGTTGGAAGCCATGCCGCTGAAAGCTACGACCGTGCGCTTTCCTCTCGGCGTCTTGATCGCCGCCTGTTTTTTTGCTGGTCTGACCGCCTCCACCGCCCGCGCCACCGTACAGGAAGAAAGCTGCATCGAGCCGGACATCGAATATCCGGTGCCGTGCGATGACGATGACGACTAGGCTTCGCCCCGCTCTTCAAGCCGCGACGACAGCGCGCGATCGAACTGTCGCGAAAGCGCGAACCAAAGGCCGGCCACCGGAATCGATGCCAGTGCCACAGCGCCCAAGGGCAAGCCCAGCGCCTTCGTCAAGCCATTGAAAACCGCACCCGAGAGCGCGTCCCCTCCCCGATACACGACCGTGTCGATGAAGTTCTGCGCCTTGTAGCGCTCGTCGACATCCACCGCCGTGTAGAGAACCTTGGTTGCGGGATTTGAGAGCGCGAACGCCGCCACCCGCTCGGCGACCATGATGGCCGCGACGACATGCAGCTCGGGCCACGCGGCGTAAACAGCCAGTCCGATGATTGTGAAAACCGGAAGCACCGAAGCAGCCACACCCACGCCCCAGCGCGCCATGACACGGCCCGTGACGAACACCTGCACCAACGCACTCAAGATGCTCGTGATCAGATCGCGCTCGGCGAAAAACTGGACGCGCGCCGCCGCCTCGTGGATTGTCTCACCGGCCAGCCGCGACTGCTCGAGATAGAAGAATGTCGACAGCAGGTTCGCGATCAGGATGTACCCGGCGATCCGCAGCAGGTAGCTATCCCGAAACACCCGCTCCGCACCCGAGAGAAGCGTCCGCAGTGTGGGCGGCGCCTCGGAAGTGGTCTCATTCCGGCCGCCACCTGCAACGGCACGAAGCCAGATCGACAAAACCGCCGCGACGACGAACACGAGCGCGGCCATCAGCAGCAGGTTGTCCTGCTCGACGATCGGAACAAGCCCGTTCGCCGCAAACGGGCCTGCGATCGCGCCCACGGTGCCACCCGCAGCAATGAAACCGTAGAGCCGCTTGGCTTGTCCGCTGTCGTAGATGTCGGACATCAGGATCCAGAACAGCGACACCACGAACAAGTTGAACACGCTGCCGAACACGAAGAACGCGCCCCCAAGCGTCGCTCCTCCGTCGCCGTGCAACGTGATCCAGAAGAACAGCATCAACCCGACGAACAGCCCATACATGACGGGAAGCACGGCGGCGCGGGGAACGCGCGCAACAATCCACGCGAAGAGAGGCACCGCCGCCAGCATCACGAGAAAGACCAGGAGAAACCAGAGCTGCCGTTGATCCGCGGTGGCTTCCGCGGCGACGTTCTCGCGGATGGGGCGAATGAGATAGTAGCCGCAAAGCACGAGCGCGAACGTCATGAACGCCCCGAGCGTCACCGCCAACTCGGACGCGCGAATGTCGACGGCGCGCCGCAGCGCGCCGAGCGCAGCAGAGCCTTCCCGTCCCGGCTCATCCACCTGCGCCATTCACGTTCCCCCTGCCACAGCGCGGCGTCAGTCCTCTTCGGACTTCGCGCCCTTCTGAAGCGTCGACCCCGCTTCCTTGAACTTCATGAGGTGCGCGTCGTCAGCCGACCCCCTCGTCTCGGCCACCACGCCGAACTCCAGCGGCTCGTCCTGCGCATAACGCTTGCCAAGGCGGTACGCGATCTCGGCACGCGCCGTCTCGACGCCAAGATAGAACGCATGCGCAGCGTCGGTCCGCGCATCGAGGTGCGGGAAAAGCTTGAACGGATCGTCCGCAACGTGATGCCCGTTCTTGTTGTAGATGTGGATGCCGTCCTCCGCGACCTCGATGCGATAGTTCGCGTCGCGAATCTGCGAGGCAAGCGTCTTGATCTCGTCGGAAGTGGTGGCAAATCCCTTGCGGTCGCGCAGCGCCATGAGCCCGCCGCCGAAGCCCTGCGGAAGGGAGTTGGCCTTGCGCGCCGCGAAGAATTCGCGCCGCGCGCGGTCGAACTCACGGACCGCCGTGCGGCAATGGGGGCTCACCTGCACCGCCAGCACCGCCGTAATGTCGAGCTCGGAGCAGAGCCCCATCAGGATCGCGTTGATGCCGGTCGTGTCCGCGTCCGTCAGTTCCGTCACGTTGCCGATACCCATGAGAATCGGCACATCCGGCCGCCGCTTCCTGAGATCAATGTAGCGCGCAACGGAGGCCGCGAACCCATAGTGGATGGGATCGAGAATGGGGTCCGCGTAGAACGGCTTCCCCTTGGCGATCATCATGTCGATGGCGCGGTCGAGCGAGGTCGCGTCCGCAGCGCCCGCAGAGACCAGAATCGGAACGGCCGGACCCTCGTCCGCGATGTCGATGGTCTTTTCGGATAGGCTCAGCAAGAAGTCAGCCCCGGCCCTGGTCGCCCGCGACAACTCCTCGGCATTGAAGGAATCGACACTGACGCGCACGCCGTCCGCATGAAGCGCCGCGATCGACTCTTCGAGATGCGGAAACGGACTATCGGGCAGACACCCCAGATCGATGACATCCGCGCCATCCGCCCGCAACATGCGAGACTGCTCGACGATCTGCGCGGGCGTCATCAGGGTTGCATCGACGATCTCAGCGAAGATCGTCATGTTGTGTTGCGAGAGATCGACCTTCTCTTTCGCGTGCCCAAGGTATTCCGGAAGATCCGCCACCTCGTCCGGGCCGCGCTCGAAACGCGTTCCGAAATGATCGGAGAGCCGTTCGAGGTCACCCCGGAAGCGGCCGGGCATCACCACGCGGTCGGCGCCCTCCGGAAGCGTGAGCCGGCGCTCCACGATATCCGTCGTCATCAGCGCCGCGACCTTGACGCCGACATTCGCGACGACCGGGTCGAGCGTGTCGCTGGCCACCTGCTCCGCCACACGCTTGACGCGTGGCTCCGCCAGCGATCCCGTAACAAGCACAACCCGCTCGGCCATCCATGCCTCTCTCTTCCGACCCGCCGACGTCGCTCATGGCACGCAAGCCCCGGGGAACGCAACGTTCTCAGCCGTCTCACCTTGCGATTTGAGCAATATGGCATGAATCGCCGCCCGCCCGGACGACCACGCCGTGCTCGGCCATCCCATTGACAGTTGCAAATCATTCGCATAAGCATGTGGGGCATCGGATAAGCCAGGAGCATTGAATGCCGCACTCAGAAACCCGCCTCGCGCGCCGCGTAGTCCTCGGCGGGGCGGTCATTGGAATGTTGGCGCTCGCAGTTGCCGCCGTGTCAGGCACACCCGGCACGAGCGGCAAGGAGGAAGGCGCACAGAAATTCCGGGTCGTCACCACCTTCACAGTGATTCAGGACATCGCCCAGAACGTCGCCGGCGATGCCGCGACCGTCGAGTCCATCACGAAGCCTGGCGCCGAAATCCACGACTATCAGCCGACCCCGCACGACATCGTCAAAGCCCAGTCGGCAAATCTGGTGCTTTGGAACGGTATGAACCTCGAGCGCTGGTTCGAGAAATTCTTCGCGAACGTCAGCGACGTGCCGAGCGTCGTGGTCAGCGACGGCATCGAGCCGATGGGGATCAAGGAAGGCCCCTACACCGGAAAACCGAACCCGCACGCCTGGATGTCACCGTCCAACGCGCTCATCTACATCGAGAACATCCGCAAGGCGTTTGTTGCGCACGACCCCGCCAACGCCGAGACCTACAACGCCAACGCTGCCGCCTATGCCGCCAAGATCAAGGCGCTCGACGCGCCGCTGCGCGCACGCATTGCGGCGGTGCCCGAAGCGCAACGCTGGCTTGTCACGAGCGAAGGCGCATTCAGCTACCTCGCGCGCGACTATGGCATGCACGAAGCCTTCCTCTGGCCGATCAACGCCGACGAGCAGGGCACGCCGCAGCAGGTCAAGCGTGTGATCGACCTCGTCCGCGCCAACAACATCCCCGTCGTGTTCAGCGAG
>VFQQ010003950.1_pt1 | contig 13674 bp, 11 predicted proteins | sample 3512341 | NCBI WGS metagenome assembly VFQQ01 (sample SAMN10412373, study PRJNA504923) | tailings metagenome | isolation source: Relicate 2 Philex TSF1 revegetated site | place: Philippines: Tuba, Benguet | collected 2017-08-29 | reverse complement strand
CGGGGTCGCTGGCCCCGCCGGAGGCGCTTCCGTTCAGGTCACCGTGGCCAACGGCTGGCGCCCAATTCCGGAAACCAGCATCGCGGGCTCCCTCTCTCCAGACCGCGGGAATCGCAGGGGACGCGTTCTGATGAAGAGGGTCCGCCACACCCAGTTCGCGAGGGGACACGAAACGTGTTCCATGGTTCGAGAGCGCTCATGGCCTCCGGCGGCCAGCAGCGTGCTGGACCCGCCAGCGTCCCGCTGGACCGGGGCAACTACGCGCCCGGTCGACTTGGCCGCGTCAGTCCTGCATGCGGTTTTGAAACAGCTTCTTAGCGGAACCCATCGCACCGCGCCCCCCGGCCCAGCGGAACGCTGGCTATCTGCGGAGGGTGGCGGAGAGATCGAGGGGCTTCGAGTCGGCCGGCGGGTTCACGAGCACGATGGCGGAGTAGTCGCGCTGTGCGAGCTGGCCTCCGCCGCTGAGCAGCGTCTCGGTCGTGCCTTAGCTGGTCCGCCGTTCCAGGTCGCTGGCGTACGTCCGGCCGGGGGCGAAGAACTCCTGGGGGTCGACCGACGCGGGTCGGTAGCCATCGCGAGGGGGTGTCTGAATCAGGACCGCGCCGGGCCCGGGGAGGACGAACCCTTCGTAGATCCCCCCGCCGCGGTGGGCTGCGTGGCCGATCGGCACACTCTCTCCGTAGTGAGAGGTGGCTTGCGGCACATGCGGGTTCGGCGTCACCGCGCGGTAGGTCACCTCGGCGGTGACGGGCTGTCCCTGCGAGTCGAGGAGCTTCAGCCGGAACGGGATGCCGCGGCGGCATTCGATCAGGACCTCGGCCGCCGGCGTCTCCCGAGCCGGAACCGTGGCGAAGCCCGCCTGATAGAGGACGCCCGGGGAGGAGACCGCCACGATGACGCGGCGGTTGTCTTCCATCTCGAGGACAGCCGGTGAGAGCCCTTCGATCGCGAACCGGCCTTCGGCGTCGGTCGTGCGGGGGTACGTCCCCGACGAGAGGCCGTTGATCGTGTCCCGCCCCCAGCCGACCCACATCCCGGCGATCGGCTGCTGCGTCTCGTGGTCCCGGACCCGCCCGCGGATCGTCAGCCCCGGCTTCAGCTGGGCCGAGAAGGTCGCGCCATAGGTCACGGCCGTCGACTTTCCCTGGAACCGCTGCGTGCCGATCTCGGGCACGTCGCGGGTCATGACGGTGATCGTGGTCTCCACGACCCCCGGACCCGAGAGGTCGAGATGCACCACGCGGTCGCGGCCGAGTCCCGAGAGCGTGAACCGGCCGTCGGCATCGGTCCGCGTCTCCTGCGGCGATCCCGGGAGCGGAGCCGGCAGAGCGAGATACTGCTGGAAACTGGGGCCGTTCATCACGGCACTCTCGTCCTGGGTCACGTAGCGGATGTACTCGTCGAGATCGCGGCGGGCGGGGACCATCAGCTGGGCGGGCCGGACGCGGGCTCCGGCAAGCGGTCGGCCGTCGGGACCGAGCAGCCGGCCCCGGAGAGGGACGTCATCCGCGGCAAGCTGCAGCGCGATCTCCCCCGGCCGAACCGGATTCCGCACGACCCAGATCCCCCAGACCCCATCCCGGCCGGGGATCTGCCGCCAGTCGGGTCCGTAGCCGTCGGCGGCGGCGAACACGAGACACCGCTGGTTCGTCGGCCGACCGTCGGCCCCGGGGATGACGAGGTCCGGCGCATCGAAGGAGAAACGTCCCTCGCCGTCGGTCTCGGCCCGGAGCGGCAGGTCGCCGGTGACCGGCTCCCCCACCAGTCCGCCGCGGCGGGCGATCATCGGAAGGAGGAAGATCCGGGCGCCGCGGAACGGCTGGCCGTCGGGGCCCGTGACGCGGCCGCGGAACTCCCCCGCCCGCTGCCGGGCCTCGGCGAGGGAGGCCTCGTCGGGAGCCGGGTTCGCGGCCCCCTGGGCGAGGAGGGATGTCCCTGCCGCAGCCAGCAGCACCATTGCGACGAGAGCCAGCCCGCGACTGCGGAGTGCCATGACGTTTCCCCGGGGACCGGCCTGCCGCGGGGGCGTTCCCCGCCCAGGCCTCCCCAGAGACGATACCGGAGACCGCTCAGGAGGTGGGAAACCGGATCGGGCTCGGGAGAATTCCGGGAAATCCGGTCCATGAGGGGCTTTGCCCCGGCCGCCCGAGTTCAGAGCCCGGCCTCACAGCCGCGGATCGACCGGTTCGCTCTCGAGGGCGAGGACGCCGAAGACGCACTCGTGGACCCGCCGGAGGGGCTCGCGGCGAACGAACCGCTCGAGGGCTTCGATCCCGAGCGCAAACTCCCGCTGCGCCAGCGACCGCTTGCTGCCGAGCGCCCGCTGCCGCAACCGCTCGAGGTGTTCCGGCTGGTCGTAGTCGGGACCGTAGATGATCCGCAGGTACTCCCGCCCCCGGCATTTGATCGCCGGCTGCACGAGCCCTTTCGTCCCCTGCACGACGAAGTCGAGCGGCTTGACCACCATCCCCTCGCCGCCGCGCCCGGTCAGCTCCTCCCACCAGGCGATCCCCTCCCGCTCGCTGGCCGGGTCGGTCACGTCGATTCGCCGATACGGCGTCGCCACCAGCAGCTCCGGATCGGCGCTGCAGAGCCGGGCGAGGGTCTCCATGTGCCAGACATGGTTCTGATGCGTGTGAACCCGCCCCTCGCTCGCCAGCAGGTGGAACGGCGCGAGCTTGAGATCCCCCAGCGAGGCGACCGGCCAGCAGTAGTGCCGGTACGCCGCCACGAATTTTTCGGCGTTCTGCCGCCGCTGCTCGAAGCGGGTCCGCAGGTCTGCCGCCTGAGTCTGGGCCTCCCCCGCGAGCCGGTCGGCCGCGGCCGTGAGGGTTGCGACCACTTCCGGCAGGGCGCGGCGCGAGGCCGCACCCACGGCAGCGTAGTGCGACCGGAGCAGCTCCTGAGCCTTGGCCGACCAGGGCATCAGCTCGCAGTCGAGAGCCAGCCAGCCGGTCTCGAGCGTCTCCCACAGTCCCGACCGTGTGACCGCCTCCCGCAGCCGCGCGAGGAACGTCCCTTCGAGCGCCACGTCATGGAAGAACCGCCGGCCGGTCCGGGTGTAGACGACGCCGTGCTCCGCCGACGCGGGATCGGTGGCGGCCGGGAGGGCGCCGAACCGCTCCCGGGCCGCCTCGGCATCCCGGCAGAGGATTACGACTGCCCGCGAGCCCATGTGCTTCTCTTCGCAGACCACCTGCGGCCCCCCCTGGCTCCGGTAGTAGGCGAACGCCTCCGCCGGATGCTCCAGGAGCCCCGGCTGGCTGGTCGTCTCGCTCGGCGACATCGTCGGCGGGAGATACACGAGCCACTTCGGATCGATCGCCCAGCGGCTCATCACTTCGAGTGCCGCGGCGGCGTTCTCCTCCCGGACCGTCACCGTCCGGGCCAGCCGGGTCGTGATGATCCGTTTTCCAAGGACGTCCGCGAGATCGAGCAGATCGTCGTGCTCCTGCTGCGCCGTGAGAGGCGGGGCCTTGTCCGCCTCGGCGAGGAACGGCCGCGAGGGCTCGCACCAGGTCCGGTTCGCCGGGACCGACACGAACTCCCGCTCCGGATAGCGGAGGGCCGTGAGCCGGCCGCCGAAAACGCAGCCGGTGTCGACGTTGACCGTCCGGTTGAGCCACTCGGGGGCGGGGACCGGGGTGTGGCCGTAGACCACCGTCGCCGCGCCGCGGTACTCGGCAGCCCAGTTGTGGCGGACCGGCAGGCCGAACTCATCGGTCTCGCCGGTTGTCTCGCCGTACAGCGCAAAATCCCGGACCTTCCCCGAGCCCCGTCCCTGCATCGACTCTTTCATCCCCGCGTGCGCGACGACGAGACTCCCGCCGTCGAGGACGTAGTGACTCACGAGGCCGTCGAGGAACTTCCCGAGGTCCGCGCAGAACGCCGGACGGGTCTCGGCCGGAAGGGCGTCGATCTCGCGGAGCGTCTCCGCGAGGCCATGCGTGATCTGGACGTCGCGGCCGCTGAGCTTCTTGAGGAGCTTCATGTCGTGGTTGCCCGGGACGCAGAGGGCCGTCCCCGCCTGGACCATGTTGTGCACGATCCGGAGCGAGTCCAGCACCCGCGGACCCCGGTCGACGATGTCCCCCAGGAACACGGCTTTGCGGCCTTCGGGATGCGCGTAGGTCGCCCCGCCGACGAGCGAGAGTGCGTCCGCTCCCATTCCAGCCGGCTGGTAGCCGAGGCGGGCGAGCAGGCTTTCGAGTTCGTCCGCGCAGCCGTGGATGTCGCCGATGATGTCGAACGGGCCCCGTTCGTCGCTCCGGTCGTTCCAGAGGGGGACCCGCTCGATCACGGCGGCCTCGACCTCCTCGGGACTCGACAGCACGAACACATGCCGGAACCCTTCCCGCTTCAGCCCCTTGAGGGACCGGCGGAGCTGCGACCGCTGCTGGCGGACGACGTGGGGACCGAACGCCCGGTCGGGACGCCCTTCGTTCCGGTCGTGGCAGAGCCGTTCGGGGAGGTCGAGGACGATCGCCACCGGGAGAGAGTGGTACTTGCGGGCGACCTGGACCAGCGGGGCCCGGGCTTCAGGCTGGACGTTCGTGGCGTCGACGACGGTCAGCCGCCCCCGCGCGAGCCGCTTGGCCGCAATCGTATGCAGCAGGTCGAAGGCGTCGGGGGTGGCGGCCTGGTCGTTCTCGTCGTCGCTGACGAGCCCGCGGCAGGTATCGGAGGAGAGGATTTCCGTCGCGCGGAAATGCCGGCGGGCAAACGTACTTTTGCCCGAGCCGCTGGGGCCGATGAGAACGACAAGCGAGAGTTTCGGGATCGAGATCGGCATCGAGACTGTTCAGGATTTCGTGTGGCCCGTCAGCGCCGCAACAGAGTCGTCGCGCTGACACATCGAAATCCGAGACACCGCCCGCGGGCATCCGGTGCGCGCCCCCGTCGATAAGTTTGGCGGCAGAGCTCGGCCGGACCGACCCAGCTCCCGCCCCGTTCGCTCCGGACGCCGCTCGCGACTCGGTTCACCGGATTCGGCACACCGGAGTCCGGCCGGCTGTAGAAATCCGCCGCGTACCAATCGCGGCACCACTGCCAGACGTTCCCGGCCATATGGTGCAGGCCGAACCGGGACCGCCCGAGCGGCAGATGGACCGCCGCCAGCGGCATCGTCGCGGCGGTGTAGGTCCGCCCCGGTTCGTGAAGGTCCGCCGCACACTCCGAGGGGGCCGGCCGACCTGCCGCGGCGTGCTCCCATTGGGCCTCGCTGGGAAGCCCGCACGGGGCCGCCTCCCCGGGCGAGTCGAACGCGCTCCAGTCCCCTCCCCCCGCCCAGAGCGCGTACGCCTGAGCGCCGAACCAGGAGACCAGAACCATCGGTGCGCACTCCGTCCCGGCGACGGGCCGCCATTCGCTCCGGCCCCGCTCAATCACCATCTGGTCCTGCCGATCGTCCTCCGGGGCCAGCAGGACCCACCGCCGCAGAACGTCGTCGCTGACTCCGTCGATCGAGTTCAGGAACCGGCAGTACGCCGTCGTCGAGACCGGTTCGGCGTCGATCAGGAACGAATCGAGCTCGACCCGGTGCAACGGCCGTTCGTCCTCGCCCGCTTCGGAGCCATCGCTTCCCAGCACCGCGACGCCGGCCGGCAGCAGCGCACATCGCATTCCATCCGACGTTCTGCGGTGCCAGGCGATTCCCTCGCTCATCCCGATCGGCTCGAACAGGGGGCGAAGGCGTCGATCCTCGTCGGTCCAGCGCCCATTCAACTGCGTGAAGGGAAGCGGCGACGCGGTGATCGGAGGCATTGACCGACGGTTCCGCTCGGAGTGGTCGGGCGCGCCGGTCCCCCACTGGAGGTAGACCGCCTCCGCCACGTCCTTCAGCCGCAGCGGACTGCGGGTGAAGACCGTCTTCGAGGCAGGGTCGCGGGAGTCAAAAGGGAGCGTCACCCCGTAGGTCTCTTCGATCGCCATCGTCCATTCGACGATGTCCAGGCTGTCGGCATGCAGGTCTTCGATGATCCGGCTCGCAGGGTGCACCTCCGCGCGGGGAATGCAGAGATGTTTCGAGGCGAGGTCGCAGATCCCCTGCTCAAGGTCGGCCAAGGAGGGGCGGAGGGGGGTGATCATGGTCGGTTTCCGTTCCAGGTCCGGTCGATCCACAGGGCGATGTCCGTGCAGCTCACTGGACCCCATGCCCCCGCAGCCGCCAGTGCGCCCCTTCGACCCAGAAGAAGGTGCTGTAGTAGAGGTTCGTGTAGTCGTACTGGCGGACCACCTGTTCGATCCCCTTCGCATGCGGGCGGACGACTTCGGGGTCGGGACAGAGGGTCACGATCCAGGCGGCGGCGGTCGGCTCGCGGATCCAGGCGGTCTCCTTCTGCCGGCGCGGGGAGACCTTCAGAAACTCCCGGAGCTGCCGCTCCGCCAGCTTCACCGACTCCTGCTCAGTCTGCTGCGGCGTCCAGAGAGGGAGCATCGAGGTCCGCCAGTCGAGCGTGAAGACGCTCCGGTCCTGCGGGTCGAACTCGAGAGCGAGAGGCAGACTCTCCGCCGCGAGCCGGGCACTGGCGGCAAGGCCCCGGCCGTAGGCCGCTTTCACGGCGGGATCGGTTTCGAGTTCCCACAGGCCGCGGAGGGCGCCGACCCCGGCGCACGACGTCCAGTTGTGGGTCTTGGCGTAGAAGAACGCCATCCCCGCTTCGCAGATCTCGAGCTTGGTCCGCGGCGGCTCGCCCCCCCGCTGCTGGAGCTCCGCCCGGTAGAGCGTGTTCCACCGCTCCTCGCCGGTGACCGCGTGCATCAACTTCATCGTGAACAGCTTTCGGGCGACCTCCTCGAAGTGGAACCCTTCGAACGTGCCGCGGATCCCGAACGGAGCCTCCGCCGGCATTCGCCACTGGCGGGCCACGATTGCCTCGGCGGTCCGGACGAGGTGCCCGGCGATGCGGGTCTTCTCTTCAGCCGTCGCGAGGTCCGACCGCCAGTACTGCCAGAGGCCGGTGAACCAGGGGAGGGTCTGGTCGTTGGAGCCCATCGGGTAGTGCGCCCGGCCGTCGGTGCTGGCCCCGCGGGCGACGAACCCTTCGACATCGCTGACGGAATTCAGGAACAGCAGCCCCTCCATCAGCCGCCGCGCCCGGGTGGCCCCCTCCGGGGAGCGGGTCCGTTCCCACCGCTGCAGCAGGCCGTCCATGTAGAGGCCGTTGAACATCGCCCCGTTCTCGATCGGGGTCCACCAGCCGAGGGCGTTCGGCTTCCCGGCGCGGCACTCCTCGGGGGTCGGCAGGTCGACTGCCCCGTCGAGCCCGGTGAAATCGAGCATCACCCCATGCCGGTCGACGAACCGCCGCCAGATCTCGGCGTGCGCCTGCTCGACTGCGGCCTCGGCGGTGGCATGCGCGGCCGGCGGAGCCCCCTGGAGCGGACGTCCGAGGGGTGTCGCGAGAACGAGCAGCAGGAAGAGCAGCGAAATTCGGGTGTTCATGATTCTCGGACGATACCAGCCTCGCCGCTGCGAGTCAGAGGAGAATGTGGATGCGTTCGCTGCCAGAGACCGGCGCTCGGGACGCGGCTCATCGGATCTCAAGACGCTCCCTCCCCCCTCGGGGACCGCGACTTCGGAAAATTCTCCCGTCCGGATGTAACGGACGGATCCTCGGAGCCCACCTGCTGAGACAGGGGGCACGCGAGGACCGAATTTCATGAAGACCGTCTGGAAAATCTCCCTTCTTCTCCTGCTGGGGATCCTGTCTGCCGGGACCTGGTATCGCTGGGGCTCCGCCCCGGCCGAGAAGCGGACGTACCGGACCGGCACGGTCGCCCGCCGGGATCTGCAGAACGTCATCAGCGCCACAGGGACGCTCGAGCCCGAAGAGATCGTCGACATCGGCGCCCAGGTCGCCGGCAAGATCGCCGAGTTCGGCATCGATCCGGAGTCGACGGGACCGCTCGACTACGGGTCGGCGGTCACGAAAGGGATGCTCCTCGCCCGGATCGACGATTCCGTGGCCCAGCAGGAGCTGAACGTCACCCGGGCCCAGCTCGCCCGGGCCAAAGCGATGATGAGTCAGTGTTCCGCCCAGGTGCAGGAAGGGGAGGCGGGGGTCGCCCGGGCCGAGGCGGAGCTGGCCCAGGCCGACACGAACCGCGACAAGGCGGAGCGGGACTGGTCGCGCCGCAAGGCGCTCGCCAGCCAGGGGGTCACGACCGACTCCGAGCGGGACCGGGACCAGGCGGCGGTCGAAACCGCCCGCGCCAGCAAGCGGATCAGCGAAGCCTCGCTGCTGCAGGCCCGGGCGACGCTCGTCTCCCGCCAGGCGGCGGTCGATGCGGCGGCGGCGGACGTCGAGAACGCCGCCGCGGCCCTCAAGCGGGCCGAGACGAACCTCGACTACTGCACGATCGTCTCGCCGATCGATGGGACGATCGTCGACCGGCGGGTCAACATCGGCCAGACGGTCGTCTCCAGCTTCAACACCCCGAGCCTGTTCCTGATCGCCAAGGACCTCCGCCGGCTCCAGATCTGGGTCCAGGTCAACGAGGCGGACATGGGACAGGTCCGTAAGGGGATGCCGGTCCGGTTCACGGTCGACGCCTTCCCCGAGCAGCAGTTCACCGGCGCGGTGACGCAGATCCGGCTCAACGCCTCGATGAGCCAGAACGTCGTGACCTACACGGTGGTGGTGACGGTCGACAACCGGGAGTCGCAGCTCCTCCCCTACATGACCGCCAACGTCGACTTCCTCGTCGAGGAGCGGCCCGAGGCCCTCTCGGTCCCGACGGCGGCGCTCCGCTTCGTCCCCGCCGCCGAAGACCGGGTTCTCGCTGAAGGGTGGAAGGAACCGAGGCCGGGTTCCGCGAGCGCGGAAGGAAACTCTGCGGCGGAGGGGCGGGTCTGGATCGTGGTCGGTGACCGACTGAAGGAGGTCGCGGTCCAGACCGGGATGTCGGACGGCCAGTGGACGGAGCTTCGCGGGGGAGACCTGGCGGAGAACGCGGCGGTCGTGATCGGCCGCGAAGAGAACGAAGTCTCGACCGCGGCGAACCCGTTCGTCCCGCGGGTCGGCAACCGCCGCACGGACAAGGCGAAGTAGCGCTCGAAAGGGACCTGGCCGTGAACGTCATTGAGCTCAGCGACGTCAAAAAGACCTACCGACGGGGAGAGATGCTCGTCCCGGTCCTGCACGGCATTTCGCTGTCGGTCCGGCACGGGGAGATGGTCGCCCTGATGGGTTCCTCGGGGTCGGGGAAGAGCACGCTCCTCAATATCCTGGGGTGCCTCGACCGCCCCACCGCCGGGAGCTACCGGCTCGACGGGACCGAGGTCTCGTCCCTGACGCGGGACCAGCTCGCCGAGATCCGCAGCGCCAAGATCGGCTTCTGCTTTCAGAGCTTTCATCTGCTGCCGCGGGCGAGCGCGCTCGACAACGTCCGGATGCCGCTGACCTATGCCACCGGTCCCGACCGGATGTCGGACCGGGAGGGAGAACGCCGGGCCGCCGAACTGCTTGAGCGGGTGGGGCTCGGCAGCCGTATGGACCACGAGCCGGCGCAGCTCTCCGGCGGACAGCAGCAGCGGGTGGCGATCGCCCGGGCTCTTATCAACCGGCCGGCGCTCCTGTTCGCCGACGAGCCGACCGGCGCCCTCGATTCGCACACGACCGACGAGATCCTGACGCTGTTCCAGCAGCTCCACGCCGAGGACGGGATCACGATCGTCCTCGTGACCCACGAAGCGGAGGTCGCCGCCCGCGCCGAGCGGACGATCCGGATCCGCGACGGCCTGATCGCCCCGGCGGCCGGAGCCGCGTAGCCACCGTAGGGTGGGCTCTGCCCACCAGTGATTGGAATCATCGCCAAGAGTCAGAACCAGTGGGCCAAGCCCACCCGACGCCCATGCGAAACCTCCGCGCCGTCATTCGAACTGCCCTCTCCGCCCTGCGGCGGAACGTCATGCGGTCCGCGCTGACGACGCTGGGGATCGTGATCGGCATCGCCGCCGTGATCGCCATGATGGAGATCGGCGAGGGGGCGTCCGCCGCTCTCCAGAAGAGCATGGAGAGCATGGGGACCAACAACGTCATGATCTTCCCCGGAGCCGCCGCCCAGGGAGGGATCGCCCAGGGGGCCGGGACCGCGCCGACCCTGACGCCGCAGGACCTCGAGGCGATCCTCGAGACCGCCCCTGACGTCCAGTGCGCCGCCCCGATCGTCCAGACCCGGACCCAGATCTCCCACGGCTCGGTCAACTGGGTCCCCTCCAGCATCTACGGGACGACCCCCGCTTACCTCGAAGTCCGCGACTGGCTGTCGCTCCGCGAAGGAGAGGCGTTCACCGAGCGGGATGTGCGGAACGCCAACCGGGTCTGCCTGGTCGGCGCCACGATCGTGAAGGAGGTGTTCGAGGGGGCCTCCCCGATCGGCCGGACGCTCCGGATGCAGAACGTCCCGTTCCGGGTGATCGGGGTCCTGGCCCGCAAGGGGGCCAACATGGTCGGGATGGACCAGGACGACATCGTCCTCGCCCCCTGGACGACGATCAAATACCGGGTCAGCGGCTCGGCGCTCGGGCAGGTGAACCAGTCCTCCGGGACGTCGGCGACCTCCGACCTCTATCCCCGGACGACGATCTCCCTCTACCCGGAGCAGACGGAGAGCCAGCTCACGAATTCCCCCCGCCCCTCCCGGTCGACGACGGTCGACCAGATCACCATCAAGGCGACGTCGACCGCCGCGATCCCGCGGGTGATCGCCAGCGTCGAGTCCCTGTTGCGGGAGCGGCATCACATCTCGGCGGGGGAGACCGACGACTTCAACCTCCGGGACATGACCGAGCTGACCCGGATGTTCGGGACGAGCACCAAGTTGATGATGAACCTGCTGCTCGCCGTGGCGCTGATTTCGCTCGTGGTCGGCGGCGTCGGGATCATGAACATCATGCTCGTCTCCGTGACCGAGCGGACCCGTGAGATCGGCCTCCGGATGGCGGTCGGCGCCAAGCAGCGGGACATCCTGGCGCAGTTCCTCGTCGAGTCGATCCTGCTCTGCCTCTGCGGAGGGGGGCTGGGGGTCGCCTTCGGCCGGACGACCTCGTTCCTCGTGGCGACGCTCCTGGGGTGGCCGATCGCCGCCTCGCCGGGCGCGATCGCGGCGGCGGTCGGAGTCTCGGTGCTGATCGGCCTGTCGTTCGGGTTCTATCCCGCCTGGAAAGCCTCCCGTCTCGATCCGATCGATGCCCTGCGGTACGAGTGACGCTCTGCGGTACGAGTGAGCGACCCGGGCCGCGCGGTTCTCGGCCCTGAAGCGTGGCCGGTCCGATGCGGACGTGAGCGGGAACGGAGGCGGAACCGGACGATGCCGCGGCTGCGGAACCTTCCAGGGAACCTCAGCGGGAGACATCCAGCCACGAGACCGCGGGGGCCTCCTTCGGCTGCTCTTCGGCGGGAAACAGCCAGTCGACCCGCGACCGGATCTTCGGCAGCCAGATCTCCCACTGGCGGTCCGACAGGACGGGCCGCATCTCGGTCTCCAGGTCCCGGAACGAGTTCCGCATCCGGAGGTGCATGCTCCGGCCGGCGTCCGCCATCTCGGCGCAGTGCGCCTCGAGGATCGGCCGGATCTTCTGAATCTGGGCTTCGTCCAGGTCCAGGTCGCTCTGCATCTTCTCGGCGATCCGGACCGCCATCTGCTCCGGGTTGTGGAGCATCCGCTGATGCAGCCGGTCCACCTGCCAGATCGTGACGGTCGCCCCGAGGACCGCTCCCGCGGTCAGGGAGAGCAGAACGCAGATCGTGAGCTGGGTGGCCGATGCGGAGATCACGCGGGGCGGGTGCATGAGAGGACTGCCGGAGAACGGACGGGGAACAGGAACGGAAGCTCGGGCTATCGGGAAATCATCGTCAGGGTCAGGTCGACCCACGGGTCGGTCATGCGGCTCACGATCGGCCAGGCGACCATCGCCGCGACGAGCGACGACAGGGCCAGGCAGACGTTCACCACCAGCAGGCGGCGGTTCCAATCGGGGAGCGGCAGCGGGAGGGAGCTCTGCAGCCGGGCCACCACGCGGTCCGCGACGTCGATTTGCGGCGGAACGGACCGGGGGAGTTTTCGGACCTCCCCGCGAAGCCACTCGTCGAGGTTCACAGGCTTGGAGCTTTCCGGGCCACCCGGGGCGCGGCCTCCCTTCCCCCCGGCCGAGGGGTCGTCCCCCCCCGCCTGGCCGGCCAGGAACATCCGTTCGTCAGGATCCATTGGTCTTCTCCCACAAAGCCCGCAGCTTGCGCCGGGCTCGAAACGCCTGCACCTTCGTCATCGTCTGCGACCACCCCGCGAGGCTGGCCGCCTCCGCCAGGGAATACCCTTCCACGTACATGAGCGTCAGGACGAGCCGATCCCGCGGGGGGAGCTGCTGGAGCAGCTCGAGGAGTCCGTTCGATTCGGTCCGCTCTTCGCTCGCCGGCTCCGCCTCGAGCGCCTGGGTGTTTCGCTTGCGATCCCGTGTCCGCTGACGCCAGTGGGCGTAGCCGACGCGGGTCGCGATCTGGAGCAGCCAGCCCCGGAACGATCCGGTCCCCCGGAACTTCGGAAGGCTGAAGTAGGCTTCGACGAACGTCGTCTGGACGAGCTCCTCTAGCGTCCCCCGCTCCTGGGTGAACCGCCACAGGTGCCGCCCCACCTCCTGCTGGTAGCGTTCGACCACCCGGCGGTAGGCCTGCTCGTCTCCCGCCGCCGCGCGGCGGATCTCCGCCAGCTCGTCAGCGGACTCCGGGGGGAGAGCGTCCGCCGTCTCCGCCACGGACTGCGAGAACACGATTCCCCACCACGGCCAGGGCCATGCGGGGAATCTCATCTCGCCGCCGGCGGCTGACAACGGAGTCTCCGTGCGACTCGAAACGTCGAGGGAAGGAGGGGATCGGCAGAGGGAAGTGGCGGGAGTCGCGCCGCCGCTGTCACCATTGTGGATGGAAACCGCCGGTCGGTTACTCACCGGACCGGAATTTTTTCCGAGTTGGGCAAGATCCCTTCGAGACGGCGGACTTCCGATAGACTGACCGGCGAGCGGTGTCGGATTCAGAGGGCCGAGAGCGGGGGCTGTGGCGGTGTCGACTCTCCCCGATCTGATCCCCGAAACGAGGCTGAGGCCGCTGGAGGGGGAACTGCGACGACGGTTCGCCGCGGTTCGTGGAGAATTCCACGACATCGGTGAAGACGATCGGTATGAAGTCGCGCTCCGATTCTTTCTCCTGTTCGGACGGTGGTCCGACCTGCTCAGCGAGATCACCCCGGAACTGACTCCGACGGTGCAGTTTTACAACCGGTACTACTGGTTCCGGCGGTTGAAGTCCTTGTGGACACAGCGACACGGAGCAGATGCCGGGATGGAGCAGCAGGCGTTGCAGCTGCTGGAGGGGGCGGACTGCGACGGGTACTGGTCCGTCATCGAAGCAATCGAGCAACAGGTCGATGCCGAGATGCGAGACTCGCATGCTGGCTAAGAAGCTGTTTCAAAAACGTGCTCGGCCCCCAGATCCAGCCCCAGAGGCGTGCCGGGCGTAAAGCCCATCTTTGCGCAACCCGACGTGCCTGCCGATCCCGGTCCAGCGGGGTCGCTGGCCCCGCCGGAGGCGCTTCCGTTCAGGTCACCGTGGCCAACGGCCGGCGCCCAATTCCGGAAACCAGCATCGCGGGCCCCTCTCTCCAGACCGTGGGAAT
>VFQQ010003949.1_pt1 | contig 13676 bp, 13 predicted proteins | sample 3512341 | NCBI WGS metagenome assembly VFQQ01 (sample SAMN10412373, study PRJNA504923) | tailings metagenome | isolation source: Relicate 2 Philex TSF1 revegetated site | place: Philippines: Tuba, Benguet | collected 2017-08-29 | reverse complement strand
AGAATGTGTTACCTATGTCTCCGAACAACTGTTACCTATGTATCGAGTATGAACACGCCTCCGGCGGTACGTAGTCGATAGGCCGGGACCGCCTCAGGCCTTGTGATGGATGAGAACCTAGGCACTGTCCTTGATCTATGGTTCCGCACTGCTCACCCCCCCCGGCCCCCCTCTCAAGGTCGAGAGGGGGGTGCCGGATTAAATGCACTTCGTACAAAGCGGCTGATAAAGCCCGTGGTTTCAACCACGGGAGAGGGAGCGCGTTGAATTATTAACCTACCGCCGGAGGCGGTCCCGGCGAGACGCCGGGTCTGTGTGGCGGTCCCGGCGAGACGCCGGGTCTGTGGGGCGGGTCACCCCGTCACCTTGACGAACCGACGATAACGTCACCACGTCACCTTGACGAATTGACGATAACGTCTCCATTTGCAAACGAACGATTCCAGTACAAACCGGCACCCCCCTCTCAAACTTGAGAGGGGGGCGGGGGGTGAGCAGTGCCAATTACGTGCTGCGCACAGTTACGGCCTTCGGCCAGTTACGGCCAACCCACAGACCCGGCGTCTCGCTGGGACCGCCTCAGGCGGTAGAATTGGTCGCAGCCCCTTTCTGTGTTGCAACACACAATTGAAGATACATTACGCAAACGTTGCTTTCACTGATGGTGCTAGGCCGTTGGTATCTTTACCAGTTGGAGCGTTGACGAGATGTGCAAGTGAAAAAATTTCACATCGACCAACTTTTTTGCTTGGACAAGCGGTGGTGGGGGTTCATTTTTGCACCCCCGACGACGGAGCACTATCTATGATGATGCGATGAAGCGTCGGCGTGGCGGCCAGCATCAGAGGGGTGCAAAGGCCGCACCAACGCTAGATTTGGAGGCATTGTTAGGTGAAACGAACAGAGACACTATCACTCTTCACAACGAACGAACCAACAACCGCAAAACCACAACAACGCTCGATGCCCAAGACCACAGGGGGCGGAGGAGCTTCGGATGCCGAGACTCTGTGGGCTCGGTGTTTGGATATCATCCGCGACAACGTTTCGACCCAAGTTTTCAAGACGTGGTTCGAACAGATGCGTCCGGTGGCGTGGAGCGGGTCGATGTTGACGATGGAGGTTCCAAGCCAGTTCTTCTACGAGTGGATTGAACAGCATTACAGCTCGCTGCTGTTGCGCACAATCCAGAAGGTGTTAGGTGCCAATACAAAGCTGCAGTATCAAGTTGTGGTCCAGGATGGGCCGTCAGCTGCCGAAGACCGCACGATTCGCTTGCCCGGTTCGCGTGCCGTTCCAAATCAGGGTACGATTTCGTTCCAACAGGGGCAAACGCCTGCCAAGACGGTTGGTCCTCGTTCGGCACACTTTCCCGCCTACTTTAACCCTCGGTACACGTTCGAGAACTTTATCCGTGGCGAAAGCAACCAGCTTGCAACATCGGCAGCCGAAGCCGTTGCCAATAACCCGGGCGGTACGAGATACAACCCGCTCGTTATCTACGGCCCCACAGGCCTTGGCAAAACACACCTAGTGCAAGCCATTGGTAACCGTGTGCTTGAACGCAATCGGAATGCTCGTGTTCTGTACACGAACTCCGAGAAGTTTACCATGGAATACATCAATGCCATCCAAACAAACAAGGTCACGGAGTTCACAAACTTCTACCGCGGTGTGGATGTGCTGATTGTTGATGATATCCAGTTCCTTGGTGGTAAGGAAAAGACGCAAGACATGTTCTTCCACACCTTTAACGCCTTGCACCAGTCGGGTAAGCAACTTGTGCTTACGTCCGACAAACAACCCAAAGATCTTGCCGACGTCGACGAGCGCCTTATCTCCCGCTTTCAGTGGGGTCTTTCGGCCGACATCCAGATTCCCGACTACGAAACCCGCGTTGCGATCCTGCAACAGAAGAGCATGGAAGAAGGCATGGATATGCCCGGCGATGTACTCGAATACATCGCACGCCACGTTATGTCGAGCGTACGCGAACTCGAAGGTTGCTTGATTAGCCTGCTCGCCAAGGTTACCCTCGACCACCGCGAACTGTCAATCGACCTGGCCAAAGAAGTCGTCCGCGGCATCACCGACTCGCCCGCAGGACGCCTGCTGTCGATCGATGAAATCAAGACCGAAGTGTCGAAGTTCTACAACCAAAGTGTCGAACTGCTAAGCGCCAAAACCCGCAAACACGAAGTCGTGCTGGCCCGCCAGATGTGCATGTTCCTTGCAAAGCAGCTTACGCAGATGTCGCTAAAGAGCATCGGCATGCACTTTGGAGGTCGCGACCACACAACGGTACTACATTCGTGTCAGACCATTCAGAACTACATCGACACCGACAAGAAGATCCGTCAGGACGTCGATTTCTTGCGCAAGGCGCTCAAGCGCTAAGCGCCCTTCGCCATTGCTTCTATAACGTGGTACTCCTCCCCTGTGAGGGGTACCACACTTAGACGCCCCTGCTTCACCAACGCAATGCCCGCCAGTGATGGCGTGGCCTTGATAGCGTCGAGTGTTACCGGCGTTTTGAACGCCTTACCAACCTTGAGGTCGACCGCTACCCATGCCACTTCGTCGGTAGTTGGGTCCTGATACGCCTCGCGCACCACCGTACACGTACCCATACAGCGCCGCTCATCGCCTGTGTGGTAGAACACCACCACGTCGCCCTTCTTCATGGCCTGCATATTATTCCGCGCTTGGTAATTGCGCACGCCATCCCAGAACGTTGTGCCGTCGGCCACAAACGTCGCCCATCCGTACACGTCAGGCTCTGTTTTTACCAGCCAATAGTTCGCCGCATTCTTCATCGCTGTTGTGGTGTTGTGGTTTTAGGTGGTTCTTCAACAGTAACGGTATAGAGCCAAGGGGCACCGGCAGACGTTTGCACGGTATACAACACGCTTCGCGTGACGCTGTCCATGGCCTTGGTGTTAATCATCACGTAGATCATGCCACGTTCTCCGGGCGGCACTACCGAGCGCTGTACCGAGGCGTTAGAGCATCCGCACGAGCCGGTGACCTTGTGAATGCGCAAGGTGTCGGGACCAGGGTTCACAACGTACACGCGCCCCGTGGCAAAGCCCGAAGCGTCGGCCACCAAGGTTAAGGCCGGCGGTTCAAATCGCTTCACGCTGTCGGCAACCGTCGGGCAGTGCCCCATGCCAACAAGTGCAAAAAGGAGTGATAGCATGGCGCGCAATGACGATGGTGAGCGAGGAAACGTGGGAACTGCTAGCGCAAGCCAAGAATATAGGGCGCAACGTTGGCCACGTCAACAACGTCGGCCCGACCAACAATCCACCGTGCCGCCTGCAGCGCGCCGGCTGCAAAGCCATTGCGATTACGGGCGTCGTGGATGAGGTCGATACGGTCGTACAAACCGTCAATGGTTACCTGATGACGCCCTGCCACTTCGCCGCCCCGTGTAGAGCTTACATGCAAGGCCGACGGATCGGGCAGGCCGTGGATGGCTTCGGTGGCAATGGTGTGTTTGCGGTCGATACCGGCAAGCAGACGCTCGGCTATCGATAGTGCAGTACCGCTGGGCGAATCGCGCTTGTGCTTGTGATGCCATTCATGAACCATCACGTCGTAGTCTATTTGCGTATTCACCATGGTGGCCGCAACGTCAACAAGACGAAAGAACATGTGTACACCAATCGAAAAGTTGGTGCCGTACACCATGCCAATACCAGCACCGGATGCCACCGCACGCACGTCGTCGAGGCGCTCGTACCAGCCCGTGGTGCCAACAACAATGGGAATGCCAAGCGTTGCTGCGGCCTGCACGGCGGCGGGCACAGCGCTGGCCACACTAAAGTCGATAACCACGTCGGCAACATCGTTCGCCAGCGCCGAAAGCGGCGCATCTACGTCACACCGAGCCACAATCCGACATCCCTGGCCTTCGGCCAGGGCCTCGATGGCGCGCCCCATGGCGCCGTAGCCGTGTAATGCAATGCGAAGCATGTCGCAAAATACGACGACTGCACGGGACGCTACGCCACCTACTGGCACTGCTCACCCCCCCCGCCCCCCTCTCAAGTTTGAGAGGGGGGTGCCGGTTCGCGTTTGTTTAGGTTTTCGTGTTCTTGTTCGTGCTGGTGTTCGTGCTCGTGTTCGTGCTCGTGTTCGTGCTCGTGTTCGTGCTCGTGTTCGTGTTCGTGCTCGTGTTCGTGTTCGTGTTCGTGCTCGTGTTCGTGTTTACCTATGCGAAGCATGTCGCTGTTGGCGAAGCCAACGTCGCTATGCCGAAGGCATGTATCTGTGCGAAGCACGTAGCTGGCCGCAGGCCGTAACTGTGCGCAGCACGTAACTGGCCGCAGGCCGTAAGGCATGTTACGCTACGGTCCCGTCCTCTACGACTACGCGATTTGCCGTAGGAAGTGCCGCTAGCAGACTTTCGCTATGCGTTGAAACAATCACCATATTGCCTGCCTCGGCCTGGGCACGCAGTGCCGATGCCACCATCTGTGTGGTGGCTGGGTCTAACGTGCCCGTGGGCTCGTCGGCAATAATTACGCTAGGACGTGTAACCAGGGCGCGCGCCAGCGCCACTAGGTGGCGCTCGCCACCGCTGAGCTGCGACCCCAGCTTGTGTCGTATGTAGCTAACGTTTAGGTCGGCCAGCACCTCCAAGCAACGCTTGTTTGCTTCGACCTTGCTCATGCCCCGTGCCGCCAACGGCAGTATCACGTTGTCGTACGCCGTTCGGTCTGCTATCAACTGCGCATTCTGCTGCACAATGCCCATGCCCCTTCGCACAACGCGTATCTGCTTGGCTCGCATGGTGCGCGTGCTAAAGCCATCAATTAACACGTCGCCACTGGTTGGCAAAATGTCGGCGTACAACATACGCAGCAGCGTGGTCTTGCCGGCTCCGGTTGGACCCGTAATCACGTAGATGCCGCTACCATCAAACACACACGACACATTGGTAAGCGCCGGTATGGCGTCGTATGCCACCGTAGCCCCCAAAGCCTGAAACGTTATCATGCGTCACCCGCCTTGGTTACGATGGGTACCTGCGGTTTTGTCACGCGGCTCGACATCATCATGCCTAGCGGACGTGTTCCCTCGAAGGCCTCAAGTACGGTCTTGATTATGGCCATAATGGGTACGCTAATAATCATGCCCACAATGCCCCACATAAAACCCCACAGAGCTAGCGAAAACAACACAAGCACCGGACTTAAATCCAAGCTGTCGCCCATAATCTTGGGCTCGATAACGTTGCCAATCAGCATCTGCACAGCCGATAACACAGCCGTCATAACGGCCGTCTCTGTTACACTGCCAGTTTGCAGAAGAAACACAAACGCAGGCAACACACTGCTTACGATCGAGCCGATGTTGGGAATGTAGTGCAAGAAGAACGTAAACAATCCTAAGAGTGGCGCAAAGTCAACGCCAAAGGCCTCCAAGATTGCCCACGATACCAAGCCGTTAGCAAGGTTGATAAGCGTCTTTACCTGCAAATACTTTACCACATGCCGATTAACAGCCGCATGCAGTGCGGCGGCGTCGAACCACGTTACACCGGAAAACGCATGTTTGAGCTTTTGCGGTGTGTGCTCGCCAGCAACCACCATAAACACCAAGAACAGCAGCATCAGCGTCGAGTCGCCTAAAAACGTAACTACACCACCCAGTGTAGCCGATGCCGCCGACGTGATGGCCGACACGCTCATTAGATTTGTCCACGCAAACGACGTGCTCTTACCCGTCATCGATACCGACGCCTGTCGAAGCCACCTGTTTACGTCGGTTGCAAAGTCGTTAAGTCGCACCTGATACTCGGGCGCTTTCTCGATAATCGACTCTACTCCAGCCGCCGTAATCGACGCCACGCCCCACACGGCTCCGCCGGTTATCGCCAGCACCACAATCATACAAAGGGGCATCGGCACGCGCCAGCTTCGCAGGCGCGATACTAACGGCCTATACAAGATGGCCAGCAGCGATGCCAGAACAAACGGTATAAGAATGGGCCTAAGGACATACAGCACCACACCGCTGGCAATAATGGCCAGCAGCACAACGGCAATGGTTACCGGACGAAAATTCATGCACAAAAGTACGCTATGCCCGCCGTTGTACCACGCGTACAAGCAAGAGCATCACGGGTACTTCCACGAGCGGGCCAATCACGGCGGCAAAGGCCTGGCCCGATGTAACCCCAAAGGCGGCAATAGCTACCGCTATGGCCAACTCGAAGTTGTTGCTGGCTGCCGTAAAGGCCAGCGTTACGCTGCGCGGCCGGTCTACGCCGGCCTTGCGCGAAAGCCACAAGCTAACGCCAAACATCAGCAAGAAGTAGAGCACAAGCGGAATGGCAAGGCGAACAACGTCGAGCGGTACCGACACGATGGCGTCGCCCTTCGAGCCAAACATCACCACAATGGTGAACAACAGGGCTATCAGCGTAATGGGGCCAATCTTTGGCAAAAAGCGTTCGCGATACCACTCGTCGCCGCGCCAGCGGCGTAGCGCTATGCTTAGCCCAGCGCCAATCACTAAGGGAATGCCAAGGTAGATGGCCACGGTTACCGCAATGTCGGCAACGGTAACGTTTACCAGTGCCCCTTGCAAACCAAATGCCCTGGGCAAGATATCTAAGAACAGCCAAGCATACAGTGAATACGTGGCTACCTGAAAGAGCGAGTTGAAGGCAACCAAACCTGCGGCATAGTCGCTATCGCCACAGGCAAGGTCGTTCCACACGATTACCATGGCAATACAACGCGCAAGACCTATCAGGATAAGCCCCTGGTAGAATGCTGGATTATCGGGCACTAACAGGATGGCTAAGCCAAACATCAGGGCAGGGCCAATAATCCAATTCTGGATCAGACTCACGCTCAGCACCTTGACGTCCGTCATGGCCTTGCCCAACCTATCATACCGCACACGGGCCAAGGGCGGTATCATCATAACAATCAGCCCAAGCGCTATGGGCCAATTGGTGGTGCCCCACTGCATCGAGGTAATTGCTGCGGGCACACCGGGAACCATGGCGCCTAAAGCAATACCAAGGGCCATAGCCAGCAGAATCCACAGCGTCAGATAGCGGTCAAGAAGCGAAAGGCCAGAACGTTGCATTGTTGCCAAATGATAGAGAATGGTGCGAAAGTACCGTCCACCACTCACATGCGTGGATGGTCGTAACTTTGCGTCCTCGTAACATTAAGGACCTACCATGCGCGGACCCGTTTCAACCTTCATCGAACAGAACTACCTACACTTCAACGCAGCAGCGCTTATCGACGCTGCCAAGGGCTACGAAACACATCTTGCCGAAGGTGGCAAAATGATGATTACCCTTGCCGGCGCTATGAGTACGGCCGAGCTGGGTAAGACGTTGGCCGAGATGATTCGGCAGGATAAAGTGCAGATTATCTCGTGCACCGGTGCCAACCTCGAAGAAGACATCATGAACCTGGTGGCGCACGACCACTACAAGCGCGTGCCCAACTACCGCGACCTTTCACCGCAAGACGAGTGGGCGCTGTTGGAGGATGGCTTTAACCGTGTTACCGACACGTGCATCCCCGAAGAAGAGGCCTTCCGCCGTATTCAAGCCCAAATCTTCAAACAGTGGAAAGGGGCACAGGACAGCGGCGAGCGGTTCTTCCCGCATGAGTTTATGTACAAGATGCTGCTGGCCGGCGACCTAGAGCAATACTATCAGATCGACCCCAAAAACTCTTGGATGCTGGCCGCTGCCGAAAAAAATCTGCCCATCGTTTGTCCGGGCTGGGAAGACTCTACCATGGGCAACATCTTTGCTTCGTATTGCATTAAAGGCGAGCTGAACGCCAGCACTATGAAGTCGGGTATCGAATACATGGTATGGCTTGCCGATTGGTATCGCAAGAACTCCGAAGGCAAAGGCGTGGGCTTTTTCCAGATTGGTGGCGGCATTGCGGGCGACTTTCCAATCTGCGTCGTGCCCATGATGTATCAGGATTTGGAGTGGCACGACGTGCCGTTTTGGAGCTACTTCTGCCAGATATCAGACTCGACAACCTCGTACGGGTCGTACTCTGGAGCTGTGCCCAACGAAAAAATCACATGGGGTAAGTTGGACATTACCACGCCTAAGTTTATCATCGAAAGCGACGCTACCATTGTTGCGCCCCTTGTATTTGCTTGGCTGCTAGGGTACTAACCATGAAGACAACATTCTGCACAATAACGCTGCTTTTGGTGGCGGGGCTTGCTATGGCCCAAACCGACACTGCAACGTACAAGGCACGCGAAGTTGTTGTGTCGGCCGCCATGGGCGACGTCGACATCGACAAGGTGCCGCGCACTGTCGAGGTGCTTACGGCCGACGTTATCAAGCAACTTCCGGCACGGTCGGTGCAAGAGCTTTTGCAGTGGCTACCCGGCGTAGATGTGCGCCAGCGGGGTCCTGGTGGCGTGCAGGCCGACATCACGCTTCGCGGTGGTGGCTTCGAGCAAACGGCGGTAATGATCGATGGTCTGCGCATGAACGATGTACAGACTGGCCATCACAACATGAACCTACCCTTGTTGCCGCAGGACATCGAGCGCATCGAAATTGTCAAGGGCGGCACGTCGCGCCTTTTTGGCGCCAACGCTTTGGACGGTGCCGTGAACATTATTCCCAAGCGTGGCGCCGAGCGTGGTCTAAATGTACAAGCCACCTTGGGTGATTATCGGCTACGCGATATTCAAGCTGGACTTGCCTTTTCGGCTAACGACGTCGACCACCGGATAAGTCTACAAGCTATGGGTACCGACGGTGCACGGGCCGGAGCAGATGCCGATGTTGTCTCTGCGGCATATAGTGCACACTCTACTGGCAGTCTAGGAAGCATCCGAGCCCATGTTGGCATCCTAACCCGCAGTTTTGGCGCACGAGGGTTTTACACGCCCAATTTTCCGGATGCCTGGGAGAGAACCCACACGCAATTTGCCGGAATCGTGTACCGCCTACCTGTGGGCGAGTCGTTCGATGTAACAGCGCGTGTTGGCTATCGCCGCAACGAAGATGAGTTTCGGTTAAAGCGCGATACGCCAACGTTCTTTCAGAACATCCATCAGACGGATCAATTCACGGGTCAGCTTGTAAGCAGCTATCACAGCTCGGTTGGGCGCACGTCGCTTGTTATCGATGCTGGCACAGACGCAATTGAAAGCACCAACCTTGGCAATCACAGTCGTGTGCGCGGAGCTGTAACGCTTGATCAGTCGGTGCCCCTTTCCAACGATGTATATGTTGGCTTTGGTGGTGGAATGATGGTGTTTTCGGATCGTGTGCCGATTCCGGTTGTTGGAGTAGATGTTTCGTTCTTGCTTGATGCTACGTCCAAGCTCTATGCCACCATTAATCGCAGCGCACGAATACCATCGTATACCGATCTGTTTTACCGAGACCCTGTAACAAGGGGCAACGAGGCACTGCGGTTAGAGTCTGCAACCACGGCCGAACTGGGAGCGGTATACACTACGGGGTCGGTACAGTGGAACGGAGCCGTGTTTAACCGTTGGGCAACAGACATGATCGACTATGCCCTAGATACCGGCACCACCTTTGTGGCAGCAAACATTGGCAACGTAGATGTAGCGGGCCTCGAAGCGGGCATGCGTTGGCGAATCGACCAGGACATTCCGTCGAGTCCGATAACACATTTACGACTAAGCATGAATTGGCAAAGCGTAACATCTACGTCTCCCGTAGCCACGCGGTACGTTGCAGATGTGCTGCGATTTCAGGGCATAGCCGAGGTACGGGCAACCTTGCCGCAGGACGTCTTGCTGTTTAAGGAGGCAATGTTCATGGTGCGGGTACTAGATCGCATGGGCAATCTTGAACAACGTTTGCTGGGTTCGTCGGGCATTCGTGTAATCGGCGACGCTACGCTAACGATTGCGCGGTTTGCACCAGCCATGATTACGTTCGAAGTGACGAATATCTGGAACACGCCGTACGTCGAAGCCGGCTGGGTGCAAATGCCAGGCAGGTGGGTACGGGTGCGGGTGGGGACGACGTTGTGAAAAGTCGCGGGGGGGGGGGGGGCAGGGCGAAGCACAACGTCGTTGAAGCATAATTCCAGTATTCGTTACCCAGGTAGTATGTGTGTTATATTGTACGTTATCGCCCTAGCACACGAAGTTGGCACCATGGCCTGTCGGTGCCCCTTTCAGCTCAACCATGTCTTAACCAACAAGCAGAGGATGTGACGAATGACATATAAAGACTTGCTTCTGGTGGTGATAAGGCTCTATGCGCTTCTCTCGTTCTCGTATACATTATTGGCTCTGCTTACGACAGCTCTCATGAATCTGTATTTTAGTACCGATGAGTTGTCATTCTCGAATGGTCTTGGCATGTTTCCTACGCAAAAATATCCGCTGCTCATGATGGTTCCTAATGCCATATCCGCGGTATTCTACGCGCTTATTCTATACAAGGCGGAGGCAGTTGTTAGATTGTTGTGCCTAGACAAAGGATATAGCGGCGGAGAGATTGACTTTGGAAGCGTTACTACAATCGAGGTTGCAAAGATTTGCGTCTTCATCCTCTGTGCGTATCCATTGGTAACATACTTCCCAGAATTGGTCCAGCAGTCATTTTGGTTGTTTAAGGCGAGTGTAAGTGGTAGGTACAACGAGTATGGAGATACGATTACTTGGGCCTTTTGTGCACTGCACGTCGTCATGTCTGCTTTGTTAATCACAAAATTCTCTACCATCGCCAGATTCGTCGATCGAAAGTTTGGTAAGAAGCCTATAGAAGCAACTCCTGCGACATCGGAAGACGTGGTGGATTAAATCTGTCTAGGGCGCAGTAGTATCCTCCCCCCTGCCCAACTCCGCAAACTTTTGCGCCATGGTGGGGTTGCCCTTCGTAAGCTTCTTTATCGTTACATCCTGTGCCTTGTCGTTAGCCAGGCGTAGGTTGTTCTCGGCGCCTAGCAGGGCGTCCTTGGTTTTTTGCAGATCCTTGATTGCCTTGTCGATGCCTTCAATGGCTTCGTTGAAGCGGCGCGATGCAAGATCGTAGTTCCGCGAGAACCCCGTCTTAAACTCATCGAGTTTTGACTCGAAATTGGTGATGTCGATATTTTGCGCTTTTACAAGGGCCAGCTCGGCCTTGTAGCCAACCGCATTAAGGGCGGCATTGCGCAACACCGTAATGATGGGAATAAAGAACTGTGGCCGTACAACGTACATCTTGGGGTAGCGGTGCGAGACGTCTACGATGCCAGAGTTGTAAAGTTCGTTGTCGGGCTCGAGCATCGACACAAGAACGGCATATTCACATTTCTTTTCGGTGCGATCCTTGTCGAGCTCTTTCAAGAAGTCTTCGTTCTTCTTCTTGGTGGCTGTTGTGTCGCCCTCGTTCTTCATTTCGAACATAATCGACACAATCTCGGTTTGCGTTTCATCGAAGTCACGAAAGATGTAGTCGCCTTTACTGCCCGAGCTGGCGTCGTTGTCTTTGTCGAAGTGAGCGCGTGGAAACGCCGTTGCACGAATCTTGTTAAACTCTACATCACAGTGTTGCTCCAGCGTCTCGCCCAGCATCTTGGTTGACAGCTTTGCCTTCATGTCTTTCAGGCGTTCAATGGCGTCGTCTCGATCTTTAATCTGCGTCTCGTACTTCTCCTTCAGCGACTTCTCGGCCAGTTCTTTTTCAAGACGTGCCTGTTCTAGCTTGTTGCGTAGGTCGTTCCGCTCTTGCTCTACCGAGCTAACGGCCTTTGAAAGGGCCAACTCCTGTTCGGTGGCAAAGCCGGCAATCTTTGCTTGTAGGGCCTGTATCTCGCTATCCTTGGCGGCGGCGGCCTGCTGCAGCTGGCTTGTGGCCTTGGCTAGGGCAAGCTCAACGGCCATGTGCTTGTCGCGCTCGGCAAGATCCAGCCGCTCGCGCAATGTCTGCTCGAACTCGCGGTCGCGCACCTGCTTCACGATGTCGGCATATCCCGCCTCGTCTATCGTAAAGGCCTTACTGCAATGTGGACACTTGATTTCGTTCATACGATTCCTTTCTAGCGCACGTGTTGTTCGATTCAACGCAAGATATCTGTGAAGGGGGCAATGAAGGCGGCTTCGCCGCAGCGACGGCCTACGGCCAGTAACCACAACCCCCACAGACCCGGCGTCTCGCCGGGACTGCCTCTGGCGGTGGTTGTTTTGCAATCTGGCCGCTCTTGTTTTGATTAATGGTAGCGCACTGCTCACCCCCCCCCATCTCAAACTTGAGGGGGGGGGCATTACAATTGCCGCGGGACTACAACCACATCGTATAGACAATGGATGCCTCGTCCTTAACGAACCGCCGATCCTCTGGGTTTGGAATTGCTCATGATCCTGAGTAAATTTGCTCAGGATCATGAGTAAACGAAGCAACATCATACGACGCGCCCAGGCCGATGTGCTTGCGGCGCGCCTGGCAGAACCCCGGCGCCGTATACAGGTGGTTTCAGGCCCTAGGCAGGTTGGCAAGACAACCATGGTGCAGCAGGTCGTCGAATCGCTTACAATGCCGTGCCGAAGTGTGTCGGCCGACGAACCGTCGCTACGCGATACGAGTTGGATTGCACAGCAGTGGGACGCAGCACGCCTTCAGGTGCAATCTAGCGCCGGCGCCGTACTTGTATTGGACGAAATCCAGAAGATCACCGGATGGTCCGAAACCGTTAAGCGGCTTTGGGATGAAGACACCAAGGCCCGCCGGCGCCTCAAGGTTGTTATCCTTGGTTCTGCCCCCTTGCTTATGGCTCAGGGTTTAACCGAAAGTCTGGCAGGACGTTTCGAAGTCATCGCCCTGCCACATTGGTCGTTAACGGAAATGCGTATGGCATTCGGCTTTTCCCTCAAGGACTACATCTTCTATGGGGGCTATCCTGGGTCGGCCGAATACGTTGGCGACCATCATCGATGGCAAAGCTACGTGATGAACAGTCTGGTCGAAACCTCCATCGCGCGCGATGTGCTGCTTATGACGCGCGTCGATAAACCCGCGTTGCTTCGACGGTTGTTCGACCTCGCATGTCGGTACTCTGGCCAGGAGCTTTCCTATACCAAGATGCTCGGACAGTTACAGGACGCAGGCAATACCGTGACGCTTGCTCACTACCTCGACCTCCTAGAAAAAGCCGGTCTCGTACGCAGCCTCCACAAATATGCTGGCGATGTTGCTCGGCAGCGTAGCTCAAGTCCGAAGTTGCAGGTACTCAACACAGCACTGACGTCTGCTAGTGCAGGCATCTCCATGAGCGACGCAACATTCGATCCTGCATATTGGGGTCGTATGGTCGAATCCGCCATTGGCTCGCACCTTGCAAATGCTGCCAGTATGGGCACGTGCTCGCTGTTCTACTGGCGCAACGGCCGCCACGAAGTGGACTTCGTTATTCAACGAGGACGCAAACTCACAGCTATCGAAGTCAAAAGCGGCATTGCGCCACGTCCAAACCAAGGAATGACGCAATTCCAATCATCATTCTCACCACACCGCTCACTTCTGATAGGGGGCGACGGCATTACCGTCGAGGACTTTCTGTCGAAACCTGTCGAACACTGGGTAGCATAATACATGCTTCGCATAGCGACGGCCTACGGCCAGTAACCACAACCCCACAGACCCGGCGTCTCGCCGGGACTGCCTCTGGCGGTGGTTGTTTTGCATT
>VFQQ010003948.1_pt1 | contig 13678 bp, 13 predicted proteins | sample 3512341 | NCBI WGS metagenome assembly VFQQ01 (sample SAMN10412373, study PRJNA504923) | tailings metagenome | isolation source: Relicate 2 Philex TSF1 revegetated site | place: Philippines: Tuba, Benguet | collected 2017-08-29 | reverse complement strand
AAGGAAGTGATGGCCAACCCGGCCGCCACCATCGACACCGTGAAGGCGCGCGACGGCATCATCAACGTGCCGCTGGAAACCCGCCGCCTGCAGCTCGCCATCGACTCCGTGGTGGCCAGCCCCGACGCGCGCAAGGAAGGCTTCGGCCAGGTGGTGCCGGGTCGTCTGGCGCTCATGGCCTCGCAGGTGTCCGACGCCTACGGCACCAAGACCCGCGTCGACCCCGCCAAGGTCTGGAACGGTTCGATGCTGCCCACCAAGGCCGAGCTCGACATCCTGCCGCCGGCCAAGAAGTAAGGCCCGCTCCCTCACAAGGGCCAGCCTCCCCCACCGGGTGGCTGGCCCTTTTCACGAAAGAAGCCCATGTCGAACACCACCGCGCCGAGCGACGCCCCCTTCGTCGATTTTGACCAGGTCTGGCTCGCCTACAACGAAGAGCTGCTGGCCAAGAACATCTTCGCGGTCGAGGACATCAACCTGAAGGTGCAGCGCGGCGAGTTCATCGCCATCGTCGGCCCCTCGGGTTGTGGCAAGTCCACTTTCATGAAGCTCACCACGGGCCTGAAGATGCCCAGCATGGGCAAGATCCGCATCGACGGCCAGCCCGTGACCGGCCCGCTGAAGATCTCGGGCATGGCCTTCCAGGCACCGTCGCTGCTGCCCTGGCGCACCACGCTCGACAACGTGCTGCTGCCGCTGGAAATCGTGGAGCCGTACCGCAGCCAGTTCAAGGACCGCCGCAAGGAATACGAAGAGCGCGCGCTCAAGCTGCTGGAAAGCGTGGGCCTGGGCGGCATGGGCAAGAAGTTTCCCTGGGAGCTGTCGGGCGGCATGCAGCAGCGCGCCAGCATCTGCCGCGCGCTCATCCACGAACCCAAGATGCTGCTGCTCGACGAGCCCTTCGGCGCGCTCGACGCCTTCACCCGCGAGGAGCTCTGGTGCACGCTGCGCGACCTCTGGCAGGAGCAGAAATTCAACGTCATCCTGGTCACGCACGACCTGCGCGAATCGGTCTTCCTGGCCGACACGGTGTACTGCATGAGCAAGAGCCCGGGCCGCTTCGTCGTCAAGCGCGAGATCGAGATTCCGCGCACGCGCGAGCTGGATGTCACCTACACCAAGGAATTCACCGACGTCGTGCACGAGCTGCGCGGCCACATCGGTGCCATGCGCAAGGCCGGCGCCGTCATCAACCAGTGAGCGCCCCATGAACAGCAAACAACGCAAGAACATCGAGCGCTTCTCACCCCTGCTGCTGCTGATCGCGATCATCGTGATCTGGGAAGTGATCACCGCGGGCTTCGGCGTCTCCGAGTTCATCTTCCCCAGCCCCTCGCGGATCTGGGAGCAGACGCTGGAGCACAAGGTCACCATCCTCGGCCACGCCTGGCGCACCTTCTGGGTCACCATGGCCGGCTTCGGCATCGCCATCGTGGTCGGTGTGCTGCTGGGCTTTCTCATCGGCAGCTCGCGCCTGGCCTATGCCGCGGTCTACCCGCTCATGACGGCCTTCAACGCGCTGCCCAAGGCGGCCTTCGTGCCCATCCTGGTGGTGTGGTTCGGCATCGGCGTGGGCCCGGCCATCCTCACGGCCTTTCTCATCAGCTTCTTCCCCATCATGGTGAACATCGCCACCGGCCTGGCCACGCTGGAGCCCGAGCTGGAAGACGTGCTGCGCGTGCTCGGCGCCAAGCGCTGGGACGTGCTCACCAAGGTCGGCCTGCCGCGCTCCATGCCCTACTTCTTCGGCTCGCTCAAGGTCGCCATCACGCTGGCCTTCGTGGGCACCACGGTGTCGGAAATGACCGCGGCGAACGAAGGCATCGGCTACCTGCTGATCTCCGCCGGTTCGTCGATGCAGATGGGCCTGGCCTTCAGCGGCCTGCTGGTGGTGGGTGTGATGGCGATGGCGATGTACGAGCTGTTCAGCTTCGTCGAGAAGCACACCACCGGCTGGGCGCACCGCGGGACACAGAGTTGACCCCGGACCAGATCGCGCGGCACCTGCGCCATGCCAACGCCGTGGCGCGCCGCGCCGCGGGCATGGGCCGCCATCCCTTTGGCGCCTTGCTGGTGGCACCCGATGGCGAGACGGTGCTGGCCGAGCAAGGCAACATCGACACGGTGAACCACGCCGAATCCACGCTGGCGCGGCACGCGGCCGGCACCTACCCGGGCGCCTACCTGCGCGACTGCACCCTGGTGACCACCTTCGAGCCATGCGCCATGTGCGCAGGCACGATCTACTGGGCCGACATCGGGCGCGTGGTGTACGGGGCGAGCGAGGAAGCCTTGCTCGCGCTCACGGGCGATCACGAAGAGAACCCCACCCTGTCATTGCCGTGCCGCGAGGTGTTTGCGCGCGGGCAGAAGGCGGTCGATGTCGTGGGGCCGGTGGCGGCCCTTGTCGACGAGATGGTGGAGCCGCACAAGGGGTTCTGGGCATCGCGCTGACGCGGCGTGCTCAGCGGTGCACCTCGGCCTCCCCCGCTGCCGACAGCATCGCCATCAACTGCCGCCGGATCAGAATCCCCGGCCGGTCCGAGTCCATCGAGTACTCCACGCCGCGCCGGCGCAAATCCACCACCGCATCCGGGTCGGTGGATTCCAGGATGTCCTTGTCCTCGCGCGTGATCTCCGCGTCGAAGTCGATCAGCATCTGTGCCGGGCAGTCTTCCTCCGTGTCGTTGCGGAACAGCCATTGGCAGAGCTGCATGCGCCCGTCGTCGATCGGCGTGAAGCAGTTGACGATCACGTGCCGCACACCGCTCGGGTATTCGATGTCGAGCCGGCGCGAGAACGGCTGCATGTAGGCATTGCGCATGTGGCGCTGGGTGATCGCGTCCTTCACGCCGCTGATGCGCTGGAAGCGCTCGGGGTTGGCCGCGTCGATCACCGTCTCGGCGTAGAAGCCCTGCTCGTTTTCGATCAGCTCGTACTTGCTCGGCTTCGGTTGCGCGGCCACGCCGAAGGTGGCTCGGTGCACGAAGCTGAAGTGCGAGTTGTCGAAAGAGTTTTCCAGCGCACGCACCGGGCTGGTGTTCCAGACCTCGTGGAACTGGAAGATGGTGCGCCAGCCCGGTGCACCGAACTCGGGCATCTCGGGGATGTCGGCCTCGGGTTCCTCCAGCGCCACCCAGGCGTAGCCGTATCGCGCCACGCAGCGGTAGGCCGGCGTGCCGTAGTCCTTCGGGATCTCGCGGTCCGCGCCGTACTGCGGGATCTCGATCACGCGGCCGTGGCGGTTATAGACCCAGCCGTGATACCCGCACTGGATGTTGCCGTTCTTGCACCAGCCCTTGCTGAGCTTCGCGGTGCGGTGGCAGCAGCGGTCCTTCAACGCAGCGGGTTCGCCGTGCTCGTCGAGGAAGAGAACGATGTTCTCGCCAAGCAGCGTGAAGGGACGAGGACCGTCCCGAAGATCCGTCAACGGCATGACGGCGTGCCAGTGGCGGCGGAAGACGGCTTGTTGGGTGACGAGCATGGAAGCACTCCTGGGGAAACGGCTTGAACGTGGGCTCAAGAGCAATTTCCGACCCGCGGCGCGCGCGGGCTGAACGCTTCTACTCTGAGCCCGCAATGTAGCAAGACACAGACCACCGCGCCATCGCGAAAGCGCACCGCGGCGGGGCGTGAGCGCTGGCACGGCTCGTGCAAGCGGGGCACGCCGGAGTAGAAGCGTTCAGCGGTGCACCACGCACCGCCCGGAAATTGCTCTGTCGTTCCCCGTGCCCGCGTGGCCCGGGTCGTTCACAGCTTTGCCGGAGAACCGCCATGCAGCGCCGCCGCTTTCTCGCTCAGTCCCTTGCCTCGTCCGCCGCACTGGCCTTGCCCACCGTGTGGGCACAGGGTGCGCCCAGGCCCACCCCCATCAAGTTCACGCTCGACTTCCGCATCACGGGCCAGACCGCGCCCTTCTTCCTCGCGCAGCAGCGTGGCTACTACGCAGCCGAGGGGCTGGACGTGTCGGTCGACGTCGGCGCCGGCTCGGTGGCCTCGATCACGCGCATCGTGAGCGGTGCCTACCAGATGGGCCTGGGTGACATCAGCTCGCTGATCGAGTTCCAGGCCGCCAACGGGGGTACGCCCGCGGTGCAGGCCGTGTACCAGTACTACAACCGCGCGCCCTTCGCCATCATCGGCCGCAAGGACCGCGGCATCACCAGCGACTTCAAGAGCCTGCAGGGCAAGAAGGTGGCCGCGGCCGCAGTGGAATCCACGCGCCGCGCCTGGCCCATGGTGGCGCGCCGCCTGCGTGTGGGCGACGACCTCTTCCAGTGGTCCACCACCGACTTCTCGCAGCGCGACAACGTGATGGTGCGCGGCGACGTCGACGCCGCCACCTACTTCCACGACTCGGCCGTCTCGCTGTTCGCGCGCATGAAGCTCGACGAGCTCTCGGTGCTCAAGTACACCGACGCGGGCGTGAACCTCTACGGCAACGCCATCCTCGCGAGCAACGCGATGATCACGCAGAACCCCGCCGCCGTGGCCGGCTTCCTGCGCGCCACCAACCGCGCCATCCAGGAATCCTTCGCCGACCCGGCCGCCGCCATCGCCGCCACCAAGGCGCGCGAGCCGATCCTGAACGAAGCGGTGGAACTGGAGCGCTGGCGCATCACGCGCGAATACATCGCCGCCGCCGACACGCGCAGCCACGGCCTGGGCGACGTGCTCAAGCGCACGCTGGAGCAGCAGGTCGACGACGTGAGCGAGGTCTTCCAGCTCAAGACACGACCCGGCGTGGAAGGCATCTTCCACCGCGGCTTCCTGCCCGCCCTCGGCGAACGCACGCTCAAGGCATGAGCGCGGGCCTGCTGACCGAAGTCGCACTCGACGAGCGCGACGGCCGCTACCTGCGCCAGGCCATCGCCTGGTCGCGCGTAGCGCGCGATCGCGGCAACCGCCCGTTCGGTGCGGTGGTCATCGCCGACGACGGCACGGTGCTCACCGAGGCGTACTGCAACACCACCGAAACCGGCGACTGCACCGGTCACGCCGAAACCACCGCGGTGCGCCAGCTCGGCAACCGCTTCGGCCGCGACGTGCTCGCGCGCGCCACGCTCTATTCCTCCGCCGAGCCCTGCGTGATGTGCGCGGGCGCGATCTTCTGGAGCGCGATCGGCCGCGTGGTCTACGGCATCGACGCGGTGCGCCTGCGCACGTTTCGCGGCGAACGCGCGGAACAACGCGACGCCGAGCTCTCGTGTCGCGATGTGTTCGCGGCCTCACCGCATGCCATCGAATGCATCGGCCCCGCGCTGATCGACGAATCCAGCGAAGCCCACCAGGGCTTCTGGAAGACCTGACCCACCCCAACCCCCAGCCCCAAGGAGTTACCCCATGAAGCGTCGCGCCCTCATCCACTCCGCCGCCGCGGCCTCGCTGCTCAGCGCGGTGCCTTTCGTTCGAGCGCAGGGTTCGCTGCAGCGCTTCAAATTCAACCTGGGCTGGCGGGTCGAGGCCTCGGGCGCAGGCTTCATCCTCGCGGCGCAGCGCGGCTACTACCGCCAGGCCGGCCTGGACGTCGCGATCGACACCGGCAACGGCTCGGCCGCGGCCATCAGCCTGGTCGCCACCGGCGCCTACGACGCGGTGTCGGCCGACCTGGGGACCATGATCGAGTTCAACACCAACAACCCCACGAACAAGCTCGCGGCGGTGGCCATCCAGTACGACCTGAACCCCAACGCAGTGATCGTGCGCAAGGACAGCCCGTTCCGCACCCCGGCCGACCTCGCCGGCCGCACCATCGTGGGCCAGCCGTTCAACGCCTCGCGCAAGATGTTCCCGGTCTTCGCCAAGGCCCAGAACTTCGACGCCAGCGGCGTGAAGTGGGAAAACGTGGCGCCCGACATCGGCTACACGCGCTTCGTCAAGGGCGACTTCGACGCCCTCGCCATCTTCTACTTCACCGGCATGCTCAACCTCAAGGCCCGCGGCATGGGGGCCGATCAGTTGCGCGCGTTCCGCTTCTCTGAATTCGGCGTCCACTCCTACGGCAACGGCATCGTGGCCGCGGCCAAATCCATGACCGACACGCCCGACGCGATGCGGGCCTTCGTCAAGGCCAGCACGCGCGGCTGGATCGACGCCATCGCCGAGCCACGCGCCGCCGCCGCCGCGCTGAAAGAACGCGACCCGCTCACCGACGAAGCGATCGAGCTCGAGCGCCTGCAGCTCATCGTCGAGACCACCATGAACACGCCCGCCACGCGCCGCAACGGCTGGGGCGCGGCCACGCCCGATCGCCTGCAGGCCACCATCGACGAGACCGTGGCCGCCTTCGGCTTGTCCAGCCGCATCGGCATCGCCGACATGTGGACCGACCGTTTCCTGCCCAGCGCCACCGAGCGCCAGCTCAAGGCCTGAGGAGACGCGCCATGAGCATTCCCGTCATCGACCTGCGTGGTGCCGAGGCACCGGGCGGCCCGCGCAGCGCCGAGGTGGCCGCGCAACTGCGCGCAGCCTGCACCACCTCGGGCTTCTTCTACCTCACGGGCCATGGTGTGCCCGACGAACAGGTGCGTGCCCAGTTCGAGCTCACGCAACAGCTCTTCGATCTGCCGCTCGCGCGGCGCGAGGCGCTGTCGGTGCGCCACTCACCCACCATGCACGGCTTCGAAACACTGGGCGAGCAGACGCTCGACGCCGACGCGCGGCCCGACGTGAAGGAAAGCTTCTACTGCGGCATGCAGTACGACGACGACCACCCCTACGTACTCGCCGGCTACCAGACCTACGGCCACAACCAGTGGCCATCGGAGCTGCCGCAGGCGCCCGAACAGTGCGAGGCTTATATCCGCACCATGCTCGCGCTGTGCCGCCGGCTCATGCAGCTGATGGCGGTCTCGCTCGGGCTCGACGAGCATTATTTCGACGGCATCGACCCCAACCCCATGGTCACGCTGCGCATGGTGCGCTACCCCGCGCACCCGGCCGACGCCGACGAGCGCACCTTCGGCGCTGGCGCCCACACCGACTGGGGCGCGATCACCATCCTCGCGCAAGACGAGCTGGGCGGCCTGGAGGTGCAGATGCCCGACGGCCAGTGGGTGCCCGCCACACCACTCGCGGGCAGCTTCGTGATCAACCTCGGCGACATGATTCCGCGCTGGACCAACGACCTCTACCGCTCCAACCCGCACCGCGTGCGCAACCTGCACTCGGGCGGCAAGCCGCGTTACTCCATCCCCTTCTTCTACGACCCCGATTACCTCACGCGCATCGAGCCCCTGCCCGGCACCGTGCCCGAAGGCACGCAGCCGCGCCACGCGCCGTGCACCGCGGGCGAACACCTGCGCGACATGTACCTCAAGACCTACGGCCACAAGCCCGAAACGGCCGCGGCATGAAGCTCGTCTTCAGCCTCTTCTGCCGCGACATCGAGGCCCAGCTCGCGTTCTACGGCGCCCTGCTTGGCCTGCCGGAGGCCGCGCACAGCCGCTCGCCCATCTACCGCGGCCTGATCGGGCCAGGCTTCCTGCTCGGCCTGCACGCGCCACCGGCCTACTGCCTGCTCGGCCTGGCCGATCGCGCGGGCGACGCCGCCATCGCACCCGTCACCGCCTACGCCACCTTCGAGCTGCCCACACCGGCCGATATCGACCAAGCCGCGCAGCGGTGCGCGGCGCTCGGCGGGCGTGTGGTGCAAGGCCCCTTCCCCACCTACTACGGCCAATGGCAGGCCGTGCTGGCCGACCCCGAGGGCCACGTGCTGCGCCTGGCCTGCACGCAGCTGCCCGCGGGCGTGAACGCGCCGGTGCTCGACTGGAGCGACCCTACACTCGCCGCATGCCCTGGCACGCCTCTCTAGCCCTCACCTACCAGCGCGCCGGCGAGCGCACCACCCTGCAGCACCGCCACAACGGCCCGCTGCGCATCCTCAAGAGCCTCTACCCCGAGGGCGACGCGGTCTGCCACAACGTGATCGTGCACCCCCCGGGTGGCCTCGTGGGTGGCGATGCGCTCGACATCACCGTGCAGGCCGGCGGCGGTGCGCACGCCCTGCTCTCCACCCCCGGCGCCACGCGCTTCTACCGAAGCAACGGCCCCGAGGCCGCGCAGCGCGTGCAACTGAAGGTGGCCGCGGGCGCGCGCCTCGAATGGCTGCCGCTGGAGACCATCGCCTACCCCGACTGCAACGCCCGCAACACGCTCACGATGGACCTTGAGCCCGGCGCCGAATGCCTGGGCTGGGACGTCTGTGCGCTCGGCCTGCCGGCCGCGGGCGAGCCCTTCACGCGCGGCCTGCTGCACCAGCAGGTGCAGTGGCCCGGCGTGTGGCTGGAACGCGCGCGCATCGACGCCGCCGACCAGCGCCTGCTCGATGGTCCGGTGGGCCTGGCCGGGCAGCGCGCCCTGGGCACGCTGTGGCTGGCCAGCGGCACACCGCGCGACGCAGCGCAACGTGAAGCCCTGCTCGACGCCGCGCGCGAAGCCCTGGCCGACGCCGACCCCGCTGTGCTCGCGGGCGCCACCAGCCCCGAGCCGCGCCTGATCGTGCTGCGCGCGCTGGCGCCGCAGGTGGAGCCGCTCATGGCCGCCTTCCAGCGCGCCTGGGCGCGGCTGCGCGCGCAGGCCTGGGGCATGGCCAGCGCGCCGCCGCGCATCTGGCGGGTCTAGGGTTACCACCCGCCCGACACCGCCGAACTGGCCGGCGAGCACGGGCCTTTTCCAGCGATCGGCCGTTCGTCCCCCGCCCAGAATCGGTGCACGGGCCGATGGCGGCCGAGGTGGCCGCATGCTGGTGATCGAAAACCCCCTGCACGAAGCGCAGGCCCTTGTGATCGAGGGCAATGCGCAGTCGCGCGCCATCATCGTGTCGCAGTTGCGCGAACTCGGCGTCGGCACCGTGGCCCAGTGCGCCCGCGTGCACGACGCGCGCCGCAAGCTCGAAGCCCAGCGCTTCGACGTGGTGATCTGCGAACAGCGCTTCGACCGCGAGAGCTATTCCGGCCAGGAACTGCTCGACGACCTGCGGCGCCACCAGATCCTGCCCTTCTACACGGTGTTCGTGATGCTCACCGCCGAGGCTACCTACAGCAAGGTGGCCGAAGCGGCCGAGTCCGCGCTCGACGCCTACCTGCTCAAACCCCACACCGGCGCGCGCCTGGCCGAACGCATCATCGCGGCGCGCGCACGAAAGCGCGCCCTGCACGACATCTTCAGCGCCATCGACGCGCAGGATTTCGACCGCGCCACCGCCCTGTGCCTCTCGCGCTTCGAGGCGCGGCAGGACTACTGGCTCTACGCCGCACGCATCGGCGCCGAACTGCTGCTGCGCGGCGGTCGGGTCGACGAAGCGCGCGAGCTCTACGACGCCGTGATCGAGGCCAAGACCCTGCCCTGGGCGCGCCTGGGCGTGGCCCGCGCGCAGCTTGAAGGCGGCCACCCCGCCAAGGCCATGACCACGCTGGAAGCCCTGCTGGCCGACGACGACGGCTACGCCGACGCCTACGACGTGATGGGCCGCGCGCAGTTCGAGCTCGGCCAGTTCGACCAGGCGCTCTCCACCTACGCCATGGCCACACGCCTCACACCCTCGTCGGTGAGCCGGCTGCTCAAGCACGGCATGCTGGCCTTCTACGGCGGCGACCGCAGCGAAGGCGTGGAACACCTCGACCGCGCCGCGCGCCTGGGTGTGGACTCCAAGCTGTTCGACCCGCAGGCACTGGTGCTGCTCGCACTCGCGCGGCTCGACAACAACGACACGCGCGGCCTGCAACGCTGCGTGGACCAGCTCGCCCGCATCGCCGAGCGCAGCTTCGAGCCCGAGCGCCCGCGCCGACTGCACCGCATGGCCAGCGCGCTCAACGCGCTGCACAACAAGGTCAACGCCGAAGCCCTGGACACCGCGGCCGACTTCATGGCCCGACTGCGCGACCCGGCGTTCGATGTCGAGACCGCGTGCAACCTGATCACGCTCATGACCCGCATGGTCGATCGCGGTGTGACGCCGCCCGACGCCGAGAACGGTGTCAGCAGCGTTGCCCTGCGCTTCGGAACCAGCCGCGCCATGAGCGAACTGCTCGGCTGCGCAGGCAAGGGGCAGGAGGCCTGGTCGCAGACGCTGCGCAACGGGCACGCCCAGGTGCTGCGTGTGTCGGAAGAGGCGATGCGCCTGAGCCTCAAGGGCGACCCGGCCGGCACGGTGGGCCAGTTGATCGCCGAGGCCGAGCGCCTGTGCAACGCCAAGCTCGCCGAATCGGCCCACCAGGTGCTGCTGCGCCACGGCGATCGCATCGACGGGCGCGAGGCGCTGCAACAGCGCGTGGACGCCCTGCGCTCTACCTACCGCCTGCACCCGCCGCGCCTGGGCGACCAGACCGGCCACGGCACCGGCGGCGTGCCCCTGCCCGGAGGCTTCAAGACGCCCGAGCACGCAGGCCTGCTCGACGCCACGATGGTGGCCTGAGGCGCGCCCGAACTCAGCGCTCGGCGAACAGCCCCACCACGCCCTCGCGGAACCACCGGTGCGCCGGGTTGGCCTCGAAGCGGTGGCTCCAGTGCAATGACACCGTGAAATCCGCGCCGTCGAACGCGGGTTCCACCACCGCGCAACCACCGGCCTGCACGAAGCCGCGCGCGATGTTGCGCGGCATCACGCCACACAAATCGGTGGCCTGCACGATGGAAGGCAACACCATGAAGTGCTCGGTGGTCAGGCGCAGCCGATCCTGCAGCCCGGTGCGCTGCAGGATGCGCAGCGTGTCGGCATGCGCACGCACGGCCACGAAATCGAGCTGCTGCAGCGCGCGCAGCTGCGCCGCCCCGCGCAGCGTTTGCAAGCGCTGGCGCATCGGGTGGCCGCTGCGCAGCAGCACCACATAACGGTCGCGCAGCAGCTCGGCCCGGCGCGTCTCACGCACCTGCGGCAGGAAACCGAACGCGAAATCGATCGCCCCGGCGTCGAGCGATTCGGCCAGCACCGCGTGCGGCACGGGCAAGGTGCCCACGCGCACGCCCGGCGCCTGCGCGTGCAGCCAGCCCATCAGCTCCGGCAGAAAGCGGCCTTCGCCGATGTCGCTCATGTGGATGCGGAACAGGTGGCGCGAGGTGGACGGGTCGAACACGCTGGTGCGCCCGAGCGCGCTCTCCAGCGCGTCGAGCGCGTCCTGCACCGCGTCGGCCAGCGCCACGGCGCGCGGCGTGGGGCGCACACCACCGGGTGCGCGCATGAACAGCGGGTCCTTCACCAGCAGGCGCAGGCGCGTCAGGCCATGGCTCACGGCCGGCTGCGTCAGGCCCAGGCGCTCGGCCGCGCGGCTCACGCTGCCGGCGCGGTAGACCTCCGCGAACAGGCGCAGCAGGTTCAGATCGATGTCTTTGACATGCATGAATCTAATGTCACTTAGTCGCCTCATTGTATGGATCGATTTCAACCCTGCGCCCATACTCGGCCGATTACACGATTCCCCACGGAGACAGCGCTTGGAAGTTTCGTTCGGCGAGGAGATCAAGTCCCTCCAGCTCGGCGCAGGCCACACCTTTCACGGCGAAGGCATCCTCGCCATCACCAAGGGCCTGCTGCAGTCGGGCGTGTCCTATGTGGGCGGCTACCAGGGCGCGCCGGTGTCGCACCTGCTCGACGTGATGGTGCAGGCCAAGCCCTACCTCGACACCCTGGGCGTGCACGTGGAGGCCTGCTCGAACGAGGCCTCGGCCGCGGCCATGCTGGGCGCGTCCATCCACTACTCGGTGCGCGGTGCGGTCACCTGGAAATCCATCGTGGGCACCAACGTCGCAGCCGACGCGCTGTCCAACCTGGCCTCACCCGGCGTCACCGGCGGTGTGCTCATCGTGGTGGGCGAAGACTACGGCGAAGGCGCGAGCGTGATCCAGGAACGCACCCACGCCTACGCGCTCAAGAGCGGCATGCTGCTGCTCGACCCGCGGCCCGACCTGGCGCAGATGGTGCACATGGTCGAGCACGGCTTCCGGCTCTCCGAGGCCTCGAACATGCCGGCCATCATGGAGCTGCGCATCCGCGCCTGCCACGTGCGCGGCAGCTTCGAGGCCAAGGACAACGTCGCGCCCGCCATCTCCACGCAGCGGCTGATCCAGGAACCCGCGGGCTTCGACTACATGCGCCTGGCGCACCCGCCCGTGACCTTCCGCCACGAGAAGCTCAAGGGCGAGCAGCGCATTCCCGCGGCGCGGCGCTACATCGCCGAGCACCAGCTCAACGAACTGTTCGACGGCGAACACAAAGACCTCGGCCTGATCGTGCAGGGCGGGCTCTACAACACGCTGATCCGCGCGCTGCAGCAGTTCGGCCTGGCCGACGCCTTCGGCGAAGCGAAGATCCCGATGCTGGTGCTCAACGTCACCAGCCCGCTGGTTCCCGAGCAGCTCGAACGCTTCTGTGCCGACAAGCGCGCCGTGCTGCTGCTCGAAGAAGGCCAGCCCGAATACATCGAGCAGGAACTCGCCACCCTGCTGCGCCGCGCGAACATCGACACACCGCTGCACGGCAAGGACTTGTTGCCCAGCGCCGGTGAATACACCGCCGAGGTGATGTCGCAAGGCCTCGCAGGCTTCGTCGAAAAGTACCTGACCAGCGACGCTGGCGCGCTCGCCTCCGCCCGCGCCTGGCTGCAAGGCAACGCGCAGCGCCGCGCCGACGTGGCCAAGGCCGTGGGCGGCGCCCTGCCCGCGCGCCCGCCCGGCATGTGCATTGGCTGCCCCGAGCGGCCGGTGTTCTCGGCCCTCAAGCTCGCGCAGCAGGACGTGGGGCCCGTACACATCGCGGGCGACATCGGCTGCCACGCGCTCGCCACCTTCGAGCCCTTCTCGTTCGGCCACTCCATCCTGGGCTACGGCATGAGCCTGGCCAGCCGCGCCGGCGTGTCGCCGGTGATGAAGCGGCGCGTGCTCTCGGTGATGGGCGACGGCGGCTTCTGGCACAACGGCCTGCTCACCGGCGTGCAGAGCGCGCTCTTCAACGGCGACGACGCGGTGCTGCTGATCTTCAAGAACGGCTACACCTCGGCCACCGGCACGCAGGACATCATCTCCACCCCCGACGAGCTGGTGAAGGACCTGGCGGAGAACAAGGCGCAGAGCCTGGTGCACGCCAACCAGACCATCGAGAGCACGCTCAAGGGCCTGGGCGTGGCCTGGCTGCGCACGGTGCACACCTACGAGGTCGACAAGGTGCGCGCCACGCTCACCGAGGCCTTCACCACCGAGTTCCAGGGCCTGAAAGTGATCGTGGCCGAGGGCGAATGCCAGCTCGAACGCCAGCGCCGCATCAAGCCCTGGCTGGCCAACCTGCTCAAGCGCGGCGAGCGCGTGGTGCGCGTGAAGTACGGCGTGGACGAAGACGTCTGCAACGGCGACCACGCCTGCATCCGCCTCTCGGGCTGCCCCACGCTCACGCTCAAGGACAACCCCGACCCGCTCAAGGTCGACCCGGTGGCCACCGTCATCGACGGCTGCGTGGGCTGCGGCCTGTGCGGCGCCAACGCACACGCGGCCACGCTGTGCCCGTCGTTCTACCGGGCCGAGGTGGTGCAGAACCCCAAGTGGCACGAGCGCGTGCTCGATGCCATCCGTGCCCCCCTGGTCCGCCTGCTGCAAGTCGCCTGAAGAACATGTCTCACCAACCCATCTCCCTCCTGCTCTGCGCCCTCGGCGGCGAAGGCGGCGGCACGCTGACCGACTGGCTGGTGGA